>ENA-OXUB01000021-OXUB01000021.1-human-gut-metagenome-genome-assembly--contig:-NODE-21-length-114862-cov-28.640275_pt1 | contig 114862 bp, 110 predicted proteins | sample MGYA00249345_ERZ652652 | MGnify/ENA primary metagenome ERZ652652 (study PRJEB26925, sample SAMN05826496) | human gut metagenome | biome: ENVO:2100002; feature: ENVO:00000062; material: ENVO:00002003... | reverse complement strand
TAGAGCGCACGCCTGATAAGCGTGAGGTCGATGGTTCGAGTCCATTTAGGCCCATATTGGAGAAGTACTCAAGTGGCTGAAGAGGCGCCCCTGCTAAGGGTGTAGGTCGCGTAAGCGGCGCGAGAGTTCGAATCTCTCCTTCTCCGTTCAATGACCCGTTGGTCAAGTGGTTAAGACACCGCCCTTTCACGGCGGTAACATGGGTTCAAATCCCGTACGGGTCATTCACAAGCATTATAATATTATATTATCGCGGGATGGAGCAGTCTGGTAGCTCGTCGGGCTCATAACCCGAAGGTCGTTGGTTCAAACCCAGCTCCCGCAATTATTGGTTCGTTGGTCTAGTTGGTTAGGACGCCTGCCTGTCACGCAGGAGATCACGAGTTCGAGTCTCGTACGGACCGTCACATGAACGACTAAATTAAAGAATTAGAAGAGAAACGGTGATTTTTTAACCGTTTCTTTTTGTTTTGAAAAATGAGCCAAAAAGAACCCAGCTTCTAGAAGTTAATCAACCATCCGCGTAATAGGCGGTTTAGCTGACCACAACATTTCTAGCTGGGTTCCATGGTTCATATTTAACGCGAAGTAAAATTATTTCCTAAACCTTTTTCTCAACCGGCGTATAGTACGCTTCATGTGAGAAGAAACTTGGCGAATTACGATACTCCTTTGGGATGAATTCATGAGAACCGTTTTTCCAAACTTCAAAGTCACGGTAGCTATCCCAAGTTGCCAAGATAATTCGTTGGCTAATATCCTTATGATAATTAAGCGAGTACAGTGAATGCATGCCTTCGGGTAAACCGTTACTGATCAATCGATTAATCCGGGCATCAAAGACTTTCTGTTGATCAAAATTAAGATCCATTGCTGAAAAACTGATGAAACTGTCCCACTTATCGGTACCTCCGTGACCTAAAACATCATAAAGGACCGGTGCGTGAAAAATTGATTTTTCGCCAGAGTAGTCGAGCATCATTAGCTTTCCAGTCTGGTTTAGCGCTTTATAAACACCCAGTTCTCGATCGGGATACTTTTCCTTAATCTCCGAGAGAATTCGGTCATCACCAAAAGTCATCGATAGTTGTTTTTTCACGATCCCACCTCCTGTATTCAAATTAATTATACTTTTTTTGAGATGCTTAGCCAAACATTTACTTTTCAATGAGGGACACCTATACTGAAATCAAAACAACAAGGAGGAATGACATTGAAACTCACAGTCCTCGGATATCTTGGCGGGTATCCGGCAAATGGCATTGGGACCAGTAGTTATTTGCTTGAATCTAGCGGCTTTCATTTATTAATTGATTGTGGCAGTGGGGCGCTTCTTAGTTTGGAGGATGTCCTCGATCCCTTGAAGTTGAATGGTCTAATTCTGACACACTATCATCATGACCATACCGCCGACGTCGGCGTGCTTCAATATTATTGGCAGCTCCACTCAAAGCGTTACGATGAAGCCGTGTTACCAATTTATGGGCATCAACTCGATTTGCAGAATTTTAAGGGGCTTGACTGGCCCAATTCCACAAAGGGGATTGCTTACGATCCAAATGCATCATTGGATGTCGGCCCATTTTCAATCACGTTTTTGAAAATGCATCATCCGGTGCCGGCGTTTGGGCTGCGAATTACAGAAAAAGCAAGCGAAAAAGTGCTGGTTTTTACGGCCGATACGAATTATTTTCCTGAAATCGCGCCGTTTGCTCACGATGCCGATCTGTTAATGGCTGATACGAACTTTTATGCTGGTAAAACCGGAACTAAATGGCATATGACATCGACGGAATCGGGTAGGGTGGCCAAAGATGCTGGGGTTAAAAAGTTGTTATTAACCCATCTTCCGGCCGATGGTGATCAACACCAACTGTTGCTGGAAGCCCAGGAATCCGCTGGGGACGGGGTTTCAATTCAACTGGCCCGCAAACACTTAACAATTCAGGTATAAATTCTTTAATTGTGATGAAAGTTTAACCTTTTCTGGACTATTTTGTGAATCTTATGACTTTGATAACTTTTTACTATATACTCAGTATAACGAAAAAAGTTATAGGAGATGAGTTATTATGACAGTCCAATTCTTAACAACCCCAAGTTGCACATCTTGCAGAAAAGCCAAGAAATGGTTGATCGATAATCACGTTGATTTTGAGGAACGAAACATTTTTGCCCACCCGCTTACCAAAGCGGAACTTAAGCAAATTTTGATGTTGTCTGAAGATGGGACGGAAAGTTTGGTTTCCACAAGATCATTTGCTTACAAGCAATTCCAAGACAAGATCAATTCAATGAAGATTGGTGAGCTATTGGAACTGCTTGAAGCTCATCCAGAAATGATTCGGCGCCCAATTATGGTTGACCAACGACGTCTCCAAATCGGGTTTAATGATGATGAGATTCGCCGCTTTCTGCCACGCGATATTCGAAAGAGTGACCTCGAGCGGATGATTCAAAGCGCGCAATGAGCAAAAAGAATGAATTGCTTGTCACCCACCATTTTTAGCCGTATTATTTACATGGACATTATTTGTGTTACAATGTTATAATAATTACCCTCAAAGATTGAAAGGGGTGGCTAACTATGGAAATGGAACGGATCAACGAGAATACAATTCGAGTTTTGATCGGTAATGATGATCTGGATAAGCGCGGTATCACGGTTTTAGACTTGCTGGGGAATCATAAACAGATTGAAAGTTTCTTCTACAGCATTCTCGAGGAAGTTGACAAGGATCATCAGTTTCAAAATAATGACGCCGTCACTTTTCAAGTTCTTCCAAATCAGAATGGTCTTGAACTATTTATTAGTAAAGATGTTAATATGTCTGACGATGATGAACCGCTGCTTGGTTCCGGTGATGACCATGAGAAGCATGACCAGGTTTCTAAATATATTAGTGAACACGGCACCAGTAACAAGCCGGAAAACGATAAAAAAACCAATGATGAATTTGGCCATCAAAAACGCACAGTCATTCTTGAATTTGATGATTTAAACGATTTTGTCGCGTTAGCTAAAGCTTTACGGTTAGAGAACGGCACGTCCGATCTCTACCTGTTTAACGACAAGTATTACCTGAAACTGGAATTATTTAGTAACGATCCAGTTGATATGGTTGTGACTGATGAAGTTGCGATTGCTAACGAATACGGTAAGAAAACCACCGTTACAGAAGACGTTTTAAATGAATATGGCCAGCACATCATGGAAAATAGCGCGCTCGAGTTGAGTCGTTACTATTTTAAATGAGTTGCTGATTCGACTAAAGAAGCTGCTAATCACGATTGCAATCGTGATTAGCAGCTTCTTTAATTTTGGTTCATGATTTATTGGATGACTTGGTGGTTGGGTTGCCTGGCATAGTACCTGGCTTTAACAGCCTTCGTTTGGCGGACCCGGCGAATATCGCGCTCACCGGATTGAAACCCACTTGTCTTTTCGACGATATACAGCGGCCGCTTTCGAGAGGCATCAAAGGTTCTGAAAAGATAGGCGCCCATGATGCCCAGCGACAGTAGAACCAACCCAAACATCAGGAATAACGCGAATACCGTAAATTCACCGGTCCCAAATCCAGTGAAAAGGGTGGTGATTAAATATCCCAGACTGAAAATGATTGAAAGCGAGCCAAACCAAGTTGCAAGCTGGAGCGGCAAAGTTGAAAATGAGGTGACCCCGTCCATCGCGAGGCGAATCATTTTGGACAAGGGATACTTTGACGTCCCGGCGAAGCGTTCCTGACGCTCGTATTCAACGGCGGTTTGTTTGAACCCCACCCAACTGACCATCCCCCGAACGTATGGATCCGTTTCGTTCATCTTGCGAAGTTCACCAACGACGGCACGATCCATTAAGCGGAAATCACCGGTGTCCAAGGGAATATCGACGCTAGTAATCTTTTTGAGGGTGCGATAAAACAGTGAGGCGGTGAGCTTTTTGAAAATGGTCTCGCCGTCCCGGGAAACCCGTTTGCCGTAAACGACGTCGTAACCCTGCTGCCATTTAGCGATCATATCAACGATAACCGAAGGCGGGTCTTGGAGGTCAGCGTCCATTACGACCACGGCATCACCACTGGTATAGCGAATGCCAGCCGAGATTGCCAATTGGTGACCGAAGTTTCTTGAGAATTTAACAATCCGGATGTTGTGAAAGTTCTGCTGAGCATCTGTGAGAATCTCGACGGTTTTATCATGGGAACCATCGTCAACAAAAATCAATTCAAACGTCTGCGGTTGATGGTCAATAAACGATTCAAGGGTTTCAACGGTTTTTTGAATACCTTCCTCTTCGTTAAAGACCGGTAAGACGATTGAAATTAAGCTGGGGTTGTTTGCCATTTGAAGACCTCCTTATTTGTAAATTGTCGATAAATCATACAGGACAGACGATTGGCCACCCATGCCGCCACCCATTGATGGCTGAGCGGTTGGCTGTTTTTTGGTTGCCTTTGCTGAATTTGCCTTCGTGGAAGCCGCTTTTTTAGTAGTTGTTGGCCGGCTGCCTGGAGCCGTTCCCTTCTTTGCCGATGGTTTACCGGTTGGGACAGACCGTTTACCAGTTGGTCGCTGGCCCTTTGATCCCGTCGTTGGTGTCCCTGCCTTGGCCGATTTCTTGCCAGTACTTGCGGCGCCGGGCTGGCCGAACATGCCGGCTTGGGATTGAGTTGAATCTTGGTACAAACTGGTTTTAACCTTTGTGGCATGTTTCTTGATCCAATTGATAATCTTGGTGTTGCCGGACCTGCCAGAGTAGTAGAAGTACTTCAACTGGCCAGTTTTAACCAACTTTTTAAATTGACTCAGACTAATGGCCGGATCAGTTCCGTTAAAGCCGCCCATTGCCATCACTGCCTTACCGGTCTTGATGATGTAAGGTGCCGCAGTGGTGGAGTCGCTGGTGGCAAAGAGATATTTGGCGTTGCCCTGATGCTTTTCCAGATAACTGAGCAGTTTCTTATTCACAGAGGAGTTGCCCATGCCCATTCCACCGCCGCCAGCGCCGTTGCTTTCAAGCAGGGATGGACCGGCGGTTGGAATCATGGCGGATTCGGCTGCTAAAGTTGGCGTGAGCGACCACCATGCCGGAGCCGCTAAAATGCTGACGGTTGCCAAACCGAGTAACGTCTGGCCGGCCGTGTTTCGTGGAAAGATCATGAGCAGAATCGTTGCGATAACCGCGACAATTAAAATCACCCAGGTCAACCAAGGATACTCGGAACTCACGTACCAGGCTTGAAGCCCTGCCGTTGTCAGGATTGCCAGCGGAAGCAGGTAGAAACGCCAATTTGTACGGGAATTGTCTCGAAGCATCCGGGAAAGGGCGACCATCCCGATCCCAAACAGGGCTGCAATTGGCGGTGCCAGCATAATTGTGTAGTAGGGATGAAAGAAGCTGGCAACCGAGAAGAATCCCGCTACTGGAACCAGCCAGCTCGCCCAGAGAACGAGGTGCTTTTGTTCCGTTGATAAATGCAGCCAGCGCTTCCGCCGATCACGGTAATAAACCAAACCGCCAATCAGACCGATAATGGCGAATGGCAGCAGCCAACTGATTTGGGGCCCCAGAGCTGATTGGAACAGGCGCAATGGCCCGATTGTCCCGATGTTAAAGGCCCCGCCGCCACCGCCAGCGCCCATTTTTCCGGGACCGCCTTTTTTACCGGCTTGACCGCCTGGACCACCCGTTGGCATCTTTTGGCCGCCATTTTTACTGGTTTTGCCGGTTGGGGTCTTACCATTCTGCTTCATGGCAGTCGGCATTTTACCGCCACCCGGACCACCAGTTGATTTCTTCTGGCTTTTAGCGTTCATCCCGCCGCCAAATGTGCCGCCGGTTCCGGTAGTCTGGCCTAACAGCCGTTCAGTCCCGTTATAGCCAAAGGCCAATTCGAGTTCTGAATTGGTTTCCGATCCGCCAACGTAGGGCCGTTGACTGGCAGGTGTCAAATCGACCGATACCGGATAGGCCAGGGTGAATACGGCCAATCCAACACTTGCAAAAACCAACTTTGTGATTTTTGACTTCCAAGACTCGTTGGCTGCCAGCCAGTAGAATAAATACATTGCTGGAAGAATCATGAACGCTTGAAGCATTTTGACGTTAAACGCAATTCCAATGAGTGAAAAACTGACGATTAGCAGCCAGACATTGTGTTTAGAGATTGATCGAACAAGAAACCAGACCGCAAGTAGTAAGAAGAATACCAACGTCGCGTCCATATTATTGGTTCTTGAATCGGCCACCACGATGGGGGTAATCGTCATGGCCAGCGCGCTCAGGCGGCCAGCGTTTTTGCCGAAAAATGGCGTTACCAGTTGATAGATTAAATAGACGGACCCAACCCCGAATAATACTGAGGGCAGGACGATGCTCCAGCCGTGAAGACCGAATATTTTTGCGCTGATTGCCATGAACCAAAGGGCGACCGGTGGTTTATCAACCGTGATGTAACCGGCGGGATCAAAGCTGCCGTACCAAAAGTTCTTAAAACTTTCCGTCATACTTTTGATGGCGGCTGTATAAAAGGCGTTTGCGGAGCCGGCCTTCCAGATTTGCCACCCGTATAGAAACAGCGCGAGTAAGAGAATGACTGATAAAATCCAATCGACATGAAATTTCCTCTTGGATCGATTTTGAATGCCTCTCAAATAATGATTATTGGTTGCCAAAATGTTGTGCCTCCTTGGGGTCTGAGTGCTTAAAAACCCAGAATTTTGATAGTAAGAAATTGGTCGGCACCGTTACGGCTAAGCTGAATATCGGGATAAAGTGGGGGTTAATCCCGGTATAGGTGCTCAGCACGTCGGTGATGACGGTACTCAACAACCACGTTGACGCGTAGGTTGTGTAATATTTGACAACCACGGATTTAAAGTTGGCGTGAGCCTTGAATACCCAGTGGTTATTTAACGAGAGACTGAGTAGCGACGTTGCCCCATAGCCAATCGCCATTGCAATCGTGGGGCTGGTGGCATGCAGCAGGATCAGATAAATGACATAGGTTAACCCGGTGTTGCCGGCGCCAATCAGCCCAAACTTCAATAATTGCTTGATTTCCGTAATTGGTCATTCCTCCTTTTATTTATGATGTCAATGAGTTTAACCGAACCAGCATAAACTAAGCTTAAAAATGACAATTGTGTAAAATTCCGGGGCAATGGTTGACGAACATCGGAAAAACATTTAATTTATGAGAAGGTGAAGTTGTTTAACAAAAGGAGAAAATGAATGAAAGAACTGCATATTTTAATCATTGAAGATGATGAGTCTCTAGCTAAAAGCCTCCAACTATTTCTGGGAGAGATTGCCCAAACGACGGTCTCTCACGATGGCTTTGAAGGTCAAATGCTGGGAGAAGAAGGAATTTACGATCTGGTAGTTCTTGATTTAATGTTGCCTCAAGTTAATGGCTATGACATTTTGAAGCATTGGCGAAACGAGTCGCATTTGTCAATGCCGGTTTTAATTTTGACAGCTAAGGATACGCTGGATGATAAGGTTCACGGCTTTGAGCTTGGCGCCGACGATTACTTAACCAAGCCGTTTCATCGCGAAGAACTGCTCATGCGTGTTAAAGCCCTGCTGAAGCGCAGCGGGCACATGGGCAATGATAACCAAATGGTGGTTGGCCCATTTACCGTTGATCTTAGTAATCGCACCGTGATCGTTTCTGAAAAGCCGCTGGAGCTTAACGGTAAAGAGTTCGATTTACTAGTTTACTTTCTGCAAAATCCGGATACGATTATTACTAAGGAACAGATCTTTGACCGCCTGTGGGGATTTGAATCCGAAACCGCCATTTCGGTGGTTGAAGTTTATATGAGTAACTTGAGAAAGAAGATTAAAACAGCGACCGATCTTAAACCAATTCGGACGCTGCGAAACGTTGGGTACATGTTCGAAACGGAGGAACTTGCGTGATAAAGGGGGATCCGCAGCGAAAGCAGCAACTTTCGCTGTTTGCCAAGGAATTAATTGGGTTTGCGCTGTTATTCGCGGTTTTGGGGCTGGTCGTTAACTTTTTGTTCCAGCGATCGATCTATCAAAATATTGATCGGGGATTGGAGTGGCAAAAAAACGGCGTGCTGACCAACCGGAAGCCGGCAACGTTTCGGTCTGGGCGGCCAGCAGTCAATGGCCAGGTTCCTAATCAGATTCCAGGGCAGAATACGCCCTTTCGAACCAACATTTTAGTGTTCAACAGTAAGGGCCGAATTGTGAATAACACGATGTTGGGAAATCGCTTATATGACGTGTTTGCGGGTACGCGACTGGACGTGTCGCAGGTTAATAAGGTTGGCGAGATGACCCTGACATCTTCCGACGCGTCCGTCCACTATTTTCGGACGTTGTTAATTAAGGTCCCTAAATCAAATTCCAATCCGATGTATGCCGGCCGGTACGTTTTGATCTTGGAAAATATTGACTCGGATCTGTTGGCGATCCACGGGTTTCGAAAGTCACTGTTAACGACGTTGCTGGTATTCTGGATTTTAGCGATTGGGATTGCTTATTTTCTCTCCCGATCCAGCATGCGACCAATTTTGGCGTCATGGAATCGGCAGAAGCAATTTAGCGCCAACGCCGCCCATGAATTGCGAACGCCGTTGACGGTGATTCAAAATCAGATGGAATATATGTTGACGAAACCTAAATCACAGGTGATTGATCAGGTGGAACCCATCTCCACGTCTCTGGATGAAGTGCGGCATTTACAAACTTTGACGAACCGTTTGTTGACCCTGGCCCGTTCAGACGCGGATATCATTCAGATTAACCGCCAAAGCGTCAATCTGCAAAAATGGCTGGAACAACTGATCAAACCGTACCGTGATATTGCCGCCAGTCAGTCAAAATCGTTGGATGATCAGATTAAGGTGAGCGGGGAGGGCAAACTCGACCCGGATTTGATTCGTCAGCTCATTATCATTTTGCTGGACAACGCCATTAAATACACGCCCACTGGCGGTACGGTGACGTTTGCGGCCGAGGTTGTTCATGAAAGCCGGCTTAAGCTGGAGGTTCGTGACACTGGGCAGGGAATTGCCGACGCTGACAAAAAGCATGTTTTTGAACGGTTTTACCGCTCAGACAAGTCCCGAAACGCGAAAACTGGGGGTAACGGTCTCGGTTTAGCGATTGCCCAGTGGGTTGTCAAGGAACACCGCGGTACGATTACCGTTAAGGATAACCATCCAAAGGGGACCACGTTTACGGTGGTATTGCCCATTAAATAAGCATTAAAAAACGAGTTTCACCATTCATTGGTTGATGAATGATGAAACTCGTTTTTTCAATTATTACCATGCTTTAGCCGCGGCGTCCTTAATCTCTGGAAATAGGTCATACAAGTAGGCCAGCGGGTCGTTACCCACCTTATTGGCATAAACCACCTGAGTGACGTTGTCGTACGTGAACATTAGCAGTTCGGCGCCATTTTCGTCCCGGATTTCAAAATACCGAATTCCCAGCTGAATGGCGTGAAAGATTAATTGTTGGGCATTTTCAGGGAGATTGGCCATCGTGGGTAAGAGCTGGTCGGAATTCAAGCGGGCTTTCTTCCATTTTCGAGCGGTCGTCATGCCAAAATCAGCCAGGCTGCCATTTTTGATCTTTGGCAACAGCATTGCCGATGCGGTTAGCTCAGGATGGGTAATTACCTCACTAAAGTCGTCCAGTGCTTGAAGCTGTTCGGAGTGAGCGTGCAGCTGCTTAGCCATGGCGATCAGCTCGTCAAAGATTTGGATTCCTTCATCCTGTTTGAAAGTCGGCTGATCCGGCGCCTCAAGAGCAACCCGGTTATTATCATCAAAGGCCTGCTTGAGGGACTCATGAATGTGGGTTTCATCCACCGGCTTGACCAGCAGATACATTAAGAAAAATTTGATGAAGTACAGGGCGTGACGACTAATTCCGTTGGGGGTAAACGGGGTGTTATCCATCACCCGGAATTCAAGATAGGAAACGCCCCGGCGACGATAAGCTTCCAGGTCCTGCTGCCCCCGCAAGCGCACCGGTCCGTAAAATTCCGCTGGTGAGTAAAGCCGGTGGGTACTAACAGCCTCGGAAATCCGACTGATGTAGTTTCCCAAACTCGAATAAAGGGTGACGTTTACCTGATCATTGGGCTGATTAACGTAGCCGTAAACGCTGTTGCGGATACTGCGGACCGGAGCAGCCAGTGCTTCAGGGACATCACCATTTTCAAAGAAACCATCCTCTGCGATTGGGCTGGCGCCAAAGAGGTAGGTGAACAGCCAGCGGTACAGAATCACGTTCTGGGTAATTTGGAAATACAGGGCGTTTTTAAAGGCAACCAATGAATCAAATTGTTGTTCATAATGGGTATATAGACGGTTGATCACGGGTTCTGGAATACTGAAATTAACGTGCAGGCCGGTGACAATTTTTAACGGCACGCCATACTTATCCGTCAGATAATCCCGGTATTTTTGAAAGGGCGGCCGTTCAAAGTGTTCGGCAATGAAATTACGGTCATCTGCCGATATTGTGGGCGGCATGCTAAGGGGCCAAATATAGTCATCGGCCTTCATAGAGCGGTAAAGAACGGTCTGGATGGTGTCAAGCTGATCCAAAACCCCACCAATATTGGGATTCGGATCAGTAATGAGTTCGTTCATTGTCTCTGAAAAATCTGATTGAAGGTAGGGATGATACTTGCGCGATCCCAGGTTAGCTGGATAGGGATGACGACTGAGTTTGCCATCAGCGTCAACCCGATGTTCTTCGATCTCAATACCAATTAAGCTGTGATAGAGCTGTTCTGCAACGTCTTCTTGTTTGATGTATGCTAATAGGTTTTCAAGCATTGGTAGTCTCCTGGATGGATAGATTTACAAATAATTATAACCAAATTTGGACTGATTAATAGCATCTAACTCCTATTTTGGTGAATCTTTGCCGAAAGTAAACAATTTTGCAGTTAATTAATAAAAATTTGCGTATATCTTTTTAAATGGCGATTGGTAAAGGAGATTCCCATGTTAGTTGCGCAGCTTAACGGCCGGTTAATTGAAGCTCAAAAAGTTTCCAAGGATACCAGCAAAAAGTCCCGGGCAAATTTTATCTGTCCTCAGTGTCGGCAGTCCGTTATTCTTAAACGCGGTCAGTACCGAATTGCCCACTTTAGTCATCGGGGCCTATCAGATTGCCCCTATAGTGAAAGCGAGAGTGCCGCCCACCAAGCCGGGAAACTGCGCTTTCAAGCCGACATTTCTGAGATCGGCCATATGGCGGTCATCGAGCGGGATTTTGATGCCATTAAACAGCGGGCAGATGTATATGTTCCGGACTGGCAGCTGGTGTTCGAGTACCAGTGCAGCCCAATTTCATTTACTGAAATTAAGCGGCGCACGGCCGGCTATCAACAGGTAGCGGCCGATGTCATCTGGATTGTGGGTGATCGGCATGCCACCGGTCGTTATCGTCGGGAACAGATTGCCAAATTTGCCCGGTTTAACGATCGACTGGGCTTTTACTTTGTCAGTTATTCGTCTAAAACACGGTTATTCGGTCTTCACTACTTCATTCAGGAAGTCGCTGGTAAGGTGGTTGCTGAGGTTCAGAAATTTTCAAATTTGCGGGCGCTAATGGCCTTTATGAGAACCAGCCAAACTCACTATTCCCAGCAAATTGGCGGCCATTTTCAAGCCCGCCAGCGGATTCTTCACCAGCTGCGGACCATCCAGGAAAGTAACCTGCGGCGGGCAAAGACGTACCTTTCAAGCGTGAACGCCTGCTACGCGGCTGGCCGGCAGTTCGTTGGGTGTCCGATGATTTGTCATGGCCAAGCCGGCGGTGGCTTGCCCATCGTAAAGCAGGGGGTCCTTGGATGGAAGGTATGGTTGGTGCTGCAGCTTTTTGAGCGTGGCCAGCAAGATTTTAGCACTTCGGAATTGGAAGCGATATTTGAGGCCGGCTGTGAGCAATTCTTAATCGAATTCGCGCAGGTTGGGGTTGGGCGGCAGCTGATGGCTGGCCGGTTTCGCCAGTTCATTCGTGATTGCCGATCGGCCGGGTATTTGCGCTATACCATCAGCGGGATTGCGATTATTAACCGGCCGGAATGGTTCGATGACTATGATCAGAAACGGCGGTTTATTCTCACAAACCGCCAACTCTTGTGATACGCTAATAGTAATTAATTATGTAAGGGATGGTTACCAGATGGCAAAAGCACAAGAGTTACCGTTACGAAAGGATGTCCCAACCGAATTGACTTGGGATTTGACAACCGTATATGCAACTGATGATGATTTTGAGGCCGATTTTAAGCGCGTTTCTGAAGATCTCTCATCACTGAAGCAATTGGCGGGGACGTTAGCCACGAGTGGCGATGCCCTCAGAAACGCCACTGAGAAGATGCTGACGGCGGCCAGACGGCTTGAGAAGGTCTACGTGTACGCTCAGCTCAAAAACGATCAGGATACCAGTGAGGACCGTTATCAGGCAATGTTTTCCAGAGTTGAGTCGCTTGCTGCGCAATTTGGGGCGGCAACGGCATGGTTTGATCCAGAATTGCTCACAATTAGTGATGATCAGATGACGGCGTTTTACCAGGATCAACCGAAATTAAAAGCTTACAAACGGCTGTTTGACCAGACATTTGAAAAGCGGGCTCACATCCTGAGTAACGACGTTGAATCCGTTCTTGCCGGCGCCGACGATATTTTTTCGTCTGGTGAAAAGACCTTTGGTATTCTGGACAACACCGACCTATCGTTTCCGACGGTTACCGATGATTCTGGTAACCAGGTTCAATTGTCCCAAGGGGTTTACGGGATTTTGCTGGAGTCGGCCAACCGGGCCGTTCGCAAAGAAGCGTTTGAAAAGCTCTACAGTGTTTACAAACAATTCCAGCACACGTTGGCGGCAACTTTGACCACCAACGTGAAGAATCATAACTTCAAGGCCAAGTTGCGCCACTATGACAATGCGTTGGAATCGGCCCTTTCGGCAACCGAAATTCCGGTTCAGGTTTACGACAATTTGATCGCCGAGGTAAATGACCACTTGGATCTGCTGCATCGCTACGTGGCGCTGCGCAAGAAGATCTTAGGCGTCGACGAACTTCATATGTATGACATGTATACCTCTCTAGTCGGCAAGCGGTCGCCGAAGTACCGGTTTGACCAATCCAAGCAGATCGCCCTTGAGGCTCTGGCTGTGATGGGACCGGACTACATTAGCCACGTCAAAGATGAGTTTGATCATCGCTGGATTGACGTGGTCGAGAACCGTTACAAGCGTAGCGGCGGGTATTCGTCCGGGACGTACGATACGAACCCGTTTATTTTGTTAAACTGGAAGGACAATCTGGATAACCTGTACACATTAGTCCACGAAACCGGTCATAGTATGCACAGCTACTACGCGACCCATAATCAGCCTTACCAGTACGGGGATTATTCAATCTTCGTTGCCGAAATTGCGTCGACAACCAACGAAAACATCTTGACGGATTATCTCTTGGAGAAGTTCAAGGACAATTCTGAAATGAAACGGCACATCTTGAATTACTACCTTGACGGCTTCAAGGGTACCGTCTTCCGCCAAACCCAGTTTGCGGAATTTGAACAGTACATCCATGACCAGGACGCCAAGGGCCAGCCATTGACCGCCAACTTCATGGACGATTATTACCGTCAACTGAATCAAAAGTATTACGGTGATAGCGTGATCTCAGATCCCCAAATTGGCTTGGAGTGGTCGCGAATTCCGCATTTCTATTACAACTTCTACGTTTACCAATACGCAACCGGGTTTGCGGCGGCCTCCACTTTAGCCGACAATATTGTCAATGGCGGTCAGAAGAGTGTTGAAAAATATTTGAATTACCTGAAGGCGGGAAGTTCAGAGACGCCGATTAATGTGATGAAAAAGGCTGGCGTTGATATGACCAAGCCGGCTTATCTTGAACACGCATTTCAAATTTTCGAAACGCGCCTTGATGAATTTGAAAAACTATTTTAGTAGGATCGATCAAAAAATGCGTGACGACTTTATCATTGAAGTCATCACGCATTTTTGAATTTTATGAGTTTAAAAGAAATTCGATTGGGGATATAGAATCGTTGCCCCCTGGCGATTCTGGTGTTGCCTCACCAATTCTTCAAAGTGCGTCACGGACTTAAGGCTCCGGGCGCAGAAGCTAAATAGTGAATTATAATCAAAATCCTTAATTAAAACGCCATTGTTATCGACTGCTGAATTGAATAGGACCGCGGTTGCCGGATCACTGACTGACATTTCGTGGACCATTCGCTGATCACACCGGAACATATTTTCTGCGAGTTCCGAGCGACGATCTTCCTTGAACATTTCACAATCCAAACCATTATTTTCTGCCAACTTGTAAACCAACTGATCGTTATACGTCTGGTTGTTTACGAGCATTTCATGCTGCAGATCCATCAGAAAACGGCGGCCAAGTTTCTTGCCCTGAAACGAAGCGGCCTTTGAATCTAACACAATGTTGTAAGGCAGGGTGTGGTCAAAGTTGCCGTTGGCGCGGGCAGCCATTTGATTTAAGATTTTAATGTTTAACATCGAGATAAACCGAACTGAGACTTTGTTGCTCAGCTTTTTAGAAATGTTATCAATCGTTTTTTCAGCGTCGTAACAATGTCGATTCAACGGATCTATGAATAAATAAATTTCGAGAACCATATTGCCCCTCCAATTTGTAATCGACAAGTAAAAGTGATATACCAATTATTTACTTATCTAAGAATACCAAATTTTGAGCTAAAAACAATATATTTGCTCAAAAATGTTCGTTTTGATTTTGGGGGAACGCTTGTTAGTATGTTAAAATAAAGTCTGATTGTAAAATTTGCCAATGACGGCAATTTATCAGAGTAAGCGTGTGGTTTTCCCCATGTCGTGAGTGACACGGCAATGAAATTTTAGGTTACCACATTCGTAAACAGATTGGAAGTGATAGCTTGATTGAAGATTGGGACAACTTTTTAATTCCCTACAAACAAGCTGTTGATGAATTAAAGGTAAAATTACGGGGAATTCGAGCTCAGTTTTTAAAAATTGATGGTCGAAGCCCCATTGAATTTGTGACCGGGCGAGTAAAGCCGGTTGATAGTATTAAGGAAAAGATGGTTCGCCGTCATATTTCCGAGGACCGCTTGGAAGAGGACATGGAAGATATTGCCGGACTGCGGATTATGTGTCAGTTTGTCGAAGATATCTATCAGGTTGTGGACTTGTTAAGAAAGCGGACTGATATTAACATCCTTGAAGAGCGTGACTATGTTCACAATAAGAAGCCCAGTGGTTATCGTTCCTACCACATTATCTTTGAGTATCCCGTTCAGATGCTGGACGGGGAGAAGGTAATTTTGGCAGAAATTCAGGTTCGCACATTGGCCATGAATTTCTGGGCAACGGTTGAACATTCATTGAATTATAAATATCAGGGCGAGTTCCCTGATGATTTAAAGGGGCGGCTCGAAAGTTCCGCTGAAGCAGCTTTTAAGTTAGATGAAGAGATGTCAGAAATCCGCGATGAATTGCAGGAAACTAACGAAGCAGCCCCAGACAATAAGTTAAGGAAGTCCTCTGATGAGAATAGCAATTTACAGTAATTTAGGGGAGACGTCCAATATTGTGGCGACCTCACTACGAAAACAAATTGAAAAGTCTCAGGATCTTAACATTGATGGGTTAAACCCCGAGATTGTGATTTCAGTTGGGGGTGATGGCACATTACTGTCGGCGTTTCATCACTATCAAGACATCAGTGATAAGGTGCGGTTTATCGGAATCCATACCGGCCACTTAGGCTTCTACACGGATTGGCGCGACTATGAAGTCAATGATTTGGTGGCCAGTCTTCGAAACGATAACGGCCAAAGCGTCACCTATCCGTTGCTGGATATTAAGGTGAACTACGTTGGCGGCGATTCCCCGGACATTGGGTTGGCGCTTAATGAATCAACGCTCAAGCAGATTAGCGGGTCAATGGTCGCTGATGTCTATATCAAGGACTTTCTCTTTGAAGGCTTTCGGGGCGACGGCCTCTGTGTATCGACTCCCAGTGGGTCAACTGCTTATAACAAGTCGGTCGGTGGGGCCATTATCAATCCGCGCTTGAATGCCATTCAGATTGCCGAAATTTCGTCGATCAACAACCGGGTCTTTCGGACGTTGGGCTCGCCGCTCATTGTGGCCCCTGACGAGTGGATTAAGATTGTTCCCAAATCAACCAACCGGACCATCTTGACCTGTGATCATCAGGTGATCACAACCCGAAAAATGGCGTCGGTTGAGTACCGTATTTCTCAGAAGCGAATTTCGTTTGCCCAATACCGTCACAAGCAGTTCTGGCGGCGAGTCAGCAACTCGTTCATCGGTGAGGCTGACCTGGATGACTGAGTTTACATGGCAGTATCACGGAACCGTCCCCATTAAGGTCCGAACTTTTATTATGGGATACGGGATTTCAAGGACCCTTCTTAAAAAAATTAAGTATCACGGCGGCCAAACCTTGGTAAACGGTGAACCGTCCCGGGTTAACCGCGTGCTGGCTCCTCAGGACATCGTGAAGGTGGTGTTACCGCCGGAACCTGAAAATGATCATCTACCAGCGTCTGATTTGCCGATTCAAATTGTGTTTGAAGATGAGCATTTTTTGATTGTCAATAAGCCGGCCGGCGTGGCGTCGGTTCCCGCGCACAATAAGGCCAACGATTCCTTGGTTAATCGGGTTAAGGGCTACTACGAGCGCATGGGCTATGCTAATCGCAAAATTCACATTGCAACCCGGTTGGATAAGGACACCAGTGGGTTAGTGATTTTTGGTAAGCACCATTTTGCCCACTCCGTTTTGGATAAGCAGCTAAAAGATCGGCAAATTCAGAAAACGTACCTTGCCATTGTGGCCGGTACGTTTTCGTCCGCTCATTTTGAAATTTACCTGCCGATTGGTCGGGTTCCGGGATCGTTAGTGAAACGCCAAGTGATTTGGCCAGGCAAAATGTCAGTGACCGAAGCTTGGCCGGTTAAACGGTTAGTGGGCCACACCCTGATTCGACTGCGAATTCATACCGGCCGAACCCACCAAATTCGCGTCCATATGAGTGCGATCGGCCATCCGCTCGTTGGTGATTGGCTGTATAATCCAAGTGATCAGTCATTTCCTAGACAGGCGCTGCACTGTGCAGAAGTTCGGTTCTTCAACCCATTTAGTGGGCGGTATATTGATTGCCACGCGCCGCTACCTGATGATATGAAGAATTACCTGGCACGCTATGAAAGATGAGGTTGACAAAATCGTGAAAAAGATTGATCTCGCCAAAGCATTCGTGACCACCCACATTGGTTTGTTTCGGTGCCCGGTCTGTGGCCAGCCATTTTCCGAGGTGGTCGGATATAGTCTCCGGTGTCCCAATCGGCATGGATTTGACTTGTCCAAGAAGGGGACCCTCTATTTTTTGACCAAGAATGCCAACAATGAATATGATCGGCAGATGCTGGCATCCCGGCAGCGAATGCTCGGTGCCGGGTTGTTTGACCCGATTGTCAAAGCAATTGCTGCTGAGATGAGCAGTTCACCCGAAACCATTATGGACGTTGGCTGCGGTGAGGCGACTCCGTTGACGAAGTTACTCAAGATGCGGGCCAAAAAGGATGTTGCGGTTGGGTTTGACATTTCAAAGGACGGGATTAATTTGGCAACTCAGCAGGATGTTGAGGCATTTTTCTGCGTGGCCGATTTGGCTCACCTGCCGTTTAACGATCACCAATTTTCAACAATCATTGATTTATTTTCACCATCAGCGTATCAGGAGTTCAACCGGGTGGTGGCACCCGGGGGTAAATTGATAAAAATTATCCCGAATAGTGGTTATTTGCATGAATTACGCCAATTGTTATATGGTGGCACTGGTGAAAATAGTCAGTATTCAAATGAAAAAGTGTTTGATCTTTTTAAAACCCACTATCCCGATGCGCGCATTGAAACCTTAACCTATGAGTTTCATATTCCGGAAGGGATGCAGCGAGACATGATGATCATGACCCCGCTTCACTGGGGCCGCGACCAACGAGAAGACGTTGACCAACAACTAAGCGAACTGACTGACATTACGGTTGACGTTTCCATTTTAACGAATCATTTTTAATTTGATGGAGGACTATGATGACGAATCACATCGTGTTATTTGAACCATTAATGCCGGCAAATACCGGTAACATTGCAAGAACATGTGCCGGAACCGATACGGTTCTTGACTTGATTAAACCATTGGGGTTTGATTTGGATAACAAGCATTTAAAGCGGGCCGGCCTCGATTATTGGAATAAAGTTGAAATTCACTATCATGATAATCTGCCGGCGTTTTTAAAGACCGTTCCGAATCCGAAGAACCTTTTTTTGGTCTCAAAATTTGCCAATCAGGATTATACTGATCCGGACTACTCTAAGTCGGATGAGGACTATTATTTATTGTTTGGTAAGGAAACGACCGGCTTGCCCGAGCCGTTTATGCGTCAAAATCCTGAGAAGGCCATTCGAATTCCTCAGGATGATGACCACATTCGGGCTTTGAACTTATCAAACAGCTGTGCAATTGTGATATATGAAGTTTTGCGCCAGCAAAGTTTCAATCATTTGGAACGCACGCATCAGTATCCGCATGATAAGTTAAAGTGATGGCGACTGATTAACGAACAAGGAGTATTAAAATGGCGGCAAAAAGGACTCGCAAACGGACAACTAAACGACGGCGGCCTGCAAAGACCCAGAAGCAGACGACCTTCTTTTCGAAGTATGCCGTTAACATTTTGGGCTTCGTAACGGCCATTCTGGCGTTGCTTGGCCTTTTTCACGCTGGAATTGTTGGGGTTTTCATCATCAATGTCATCCGAATTCTTGTTGGGATTGGCTATCCAGTGGCGTTAATGGTGCTGATTGTCGCCGGATTCTGGCTAACCGGTTTTTCCAAGCTGCCTAAAATTAAACCAAGGTATTTGGTGGGAACGGGGCTTGTGGTTGCCGGCATTTTGATCTTGATAACTTTGGTTGAGTATCTGCAAACCGCCCAACCGGTTGATTTTGTAGCCGTCAATTGGGGAAAATTGACGGATGATATTGCTTCTGCCAACGTGAATGCCAATATTGGCGGCGGCATTTTGGCAACCATCTGTTTTGATGTTTTACATATGCTGGTTGGCAAGATCGGCACCGGATTGGTGAGCGGTTTGCTCATGATTGCCGGTGGATTTGTTCTGTTCAACATTTCATTTAGTAAGTTATTCACAGCCGTTCGTGACAGCCTGGTGGTTGTTAAAACCGGCTTGGCAAAAACGACGGCAGCTTGGCAAAAGCGAAAGGTTTCTCGGCAGACGAAGGTCCCCGTTTCAGATGATGATCGGGATCAGAAGCATCCGGAGACACCGCAACCAGAAACTCACTCGGATCCCAAGTTCTCGACATCGGCCATTACGATTTCCGGCATGCCCGTTAAATCCGGTGATGAACCGGATAAAGGGTCTGATCAGTCAACGGGCTCGTTGGACACGAAAGCCCGTTCTGACAGTCATGCAGCCAAGAATGAGCAGCAATCCGCTGTTGACTTGGTAAATGTTCAAGAGGACGATTCATACCGGCTGCCAGGCGTTGATTTGTTAACCCAGGTGACGCAAGATGATCAGTCGGGTGAATTGAAATCAATTGACCACAATGCCAAGGTTCTTCAGCAGACCCTGGATAGTTTCGGGGTAAAAGCTGAAATCAAGCATGTCAGCCTGGGCCCCTCAGTGACAAAGTATGAAATTCACCCTGATATTGGCGTGAAGGTGAGTCGAATTGTTAATTTAACTGACGATATTGCCCTCGCCTTGGCCGCTAAGGATATTCGAATTGAGGCGCCAATCCCAGGGAAATCGCTAGTTGGGATTGAGGTGCCTAACCGGAAAATTGCCACGGTTTCGTTTCGCGACGTGGTTGAGCACCAACCGGACCATACCGGCCATCTTCTTCAAGTCCCGCTTGGTAAAGACGTGAATGGGAATGTCATCACCGCTGATCTGACAAAGATGCCGCATTTATTAATTGCCGGATCGACTGGTAGTGGGAAGTCCGTGGCGATCAATGGGATTATTACCAGTATTTTACTGAATGCCAAGCCTAGTCAGGTAAAGCTGATGCTCATTGATCCTAAGAAAGTTGAACTAGGGGTTTATAATGGCATTCCCCACCTTTTGAGCCCGGTGGTTTCGGAGCCTAAGAAGGCGGCCAGAGCCCTTCAAAAGGTCGTTTCTGAGATGGAGAACCGCTATGAACTCTTCGCTAAGTACGGCCAACGGAAGATTAGTACGTTTAACGCGTTTGCCGCTAAGAACAATCAGGAAAAGGACGTTAAGATTCAGCCGATGCCCTACATCGTCGTGATTGTCGATGAATTGGCAGATTTAATGATGACCGTGTCCAACGACGTTGAAGCCGCAATTATTCGGCTGGCCCAGATGGGACGAGCTGCTGGGATTCACATGATCTTAGCAACCCAACGACCGTCCGTGGATGTCATTACGGGTTTAATTAAGGCCAACGTGCCATCGCGAATTGCGTTTGCGGTTTCCAGTGGTATTGATTCCCGAACGATTATTGACACCAATGGGGCCGAAAAGCTGTTGGGTCGTGGGGACATGCTTTTTCTACCAATTGATTCCAACACGCCGATTCGGGTGCAGGGCGCCTTCATCTCTGATAAGGACGTTTCCCGCGTGGTTAAATTTATTACGGATCAGCAGTCTGCCGACTACGATGAATCCATGATGGTCAGTGACGACGAGATTAAGCAGGAAGACGAAGAGGATTCTGAGGATGATTTATTTGATGACGCCCTCGAATTCGTGGTTAACGAACAAAAGGCCAGCACGTCACTGCTTCAACGACACTTTCGAATTGGCTACAACCGAGCTGCCCGGTTGATTGACGATTTACAAAATCGCGGTTATATTGGACCACAAAATGGCAGTAAGCCCCGGGAAGTGTTCAAAAAACCATCATAGTTCCAAACTGAGGGCAGAAAAAAAGACCGGCATGATTGCCGGCCGCTAGCCTCATGATGAACTAGGTGATTACTGTTGTTCCATGATCGTGATGACGGCGGATGCTAGTAACGAACCGACGGTGGCAATAATCATAATCCATACAAAGACTAAAGTAATTTTTTGAAATGTTGATCTCTTTTTACGCGCCAATATTTGCACCACTTTCTGATTATATTCAATTGTTAGTCTAACTTTCATTATCATGCATTGCAACACGTTTTGTCAAAAATTGGAGGTGAAAACGATGCCCATTCCATCGTGGGTGACCATGATAGCAACGGTTTTGCTGCAGCTGGTGATTCTATTAATTGCCGCCGGGATTATTATTTTAATCCGTCAACATTTCCGCTTTTTTAAACGGCTTCATGTGGTGCCAGTTGATGTTTGGCCACCGTTTTTACTGACCTTTATCTACTGGTTGAGCCATCAGCAGGTCGGCGGCTCATTAATTCCACAAGTTGCCATTATTTGGCTGACTGCCGGACTGATTGCGCTGGTGTGGCAAATTTTTACGGATTCAAAGATGACCTATCGGCGCTACCTGGTGTTGTTTTGGCGGTTGAGTGATTTGCTCCTGGCCATTAGTTGGCTGGTCGTCGCGATATATATGGTTGTCGAATCAATTTAAAACATTAAATGAAATCCTTTAAAAATAGCCTCCGTTAGAAAACTGATCATTGTCAGTGCTAATGGGGGCGATTTTTTAAGGGATTTTTTTGGAAAAAAGGCAAAATTTCAGAGCTAGCGGTTTCAAAGGCTTAAATCGAAAAGGTTTGCCAGTCTGTGGCCACCACTTTTTCGTCATTTTGGGAGACCAGATAAGCCCCACAACTTCCCCACCAGGGATTAAATGCTTTAATGGCGGGGCTTGTGAACCATCGAGTGATCCAATTTGGACGCTTATGACATTATTTTTACAAAAATCGGGGCGTTGTGGTTGGTAGTGGTGAATTGTGGTAAACTAGTCTCGTAAGCTGAAATTAGGGGGATGACGGTATGCTTTTGGGTGAATATCAACATAATATTGATACCAAGGGTCGAATCATTATTCCCGCTAAGTTTCGTCAGGATCTTGGAAGTAAGTTCGTTATTACACGAGGCATGGATGGCTGCTTATTCGGCTACCCGATGAGTGAGTGGAAAAAAGTCGAAGACAAGATCGATTCTCTTTCGGTCAATAAAAAGGACGTTCGGGCCTTCACCCGGTTTTTCTTCTCTGCTGCCGTTGAGTGTGAATTTGATAAACAGGGGCGAATTAACATTCCTGCTATTTTGAGAAACTACGCTTCAATCGAAAAGAAGTGCGTCGTGGTGGGGGTCTCCAACCGAATTGAAGTTTGGAGTGAGTCCGCTTGGACCGCCTTTACCAGCGATGCTGCAGAACATTTTGATGAAATCGCAGAAAACATCATCGATTTATAATTATTGAGTTATAATTATTTTAATACTAACTGAAAAGTGGTGATTTGATGTCTGGCTTTGGGCATGTAACCGTTTTACTGCATGAGGCGGTGAATGGTTTAGACGTTAATCCTGACGGTACATATGTTGATGCAACGCTGGGTGGTGGGGGACACACCGCAGAGATTTTGAAACAATTGAATAAGGGGCATTTGTATTCCTTCGATCAGGATGAAGAAGCAATTGACTATAATCAACAGCACTTAAAGGCACCGATCAGTGCCGGAAAATTAACGCTGATTCATGATAACTTCCGTCACCTGAAGGCCGCATTGAATGACCAGGGCGTTAACAAACTAGATGGGGTTGTTTATGACCTCGGCGTTTCGTCTCCTCAATTTGACGAAGCCGACCGTGGCTTTTCTTACCGAATGGAAGCCCGCTTGGATATGCGAATGGATCAGAGCAACCCGCTTGATGCCTGGCAGGTCATTAATAAGTGGCCCTACGAGCAGCTTGTCCGGATCTTTTATCGCTACGGGGAAGAAAAATTTGCCAAACCAATTGCGCGCCGGATTGAAAAGACCCGCGAGCAGCACCCCATCGATACGACAACTGATCTAGTTGAAGTCATCAAGGAGGGAATTCCCGCGGCCGCCAGAAGGCACGGCGGTCATCCCGCTAAGAAGGTCTTCCAAGCAGTTCGCATCGCGGTTAACGATGAACTGACGGCGTTGGAAGATTCATTGGAGCAGGCCCTTGATTTGTTAGATGTCGGTGGCCGAATCAGTGTCATCACCTTTCAATCGCTTGAAGATCGGCTGGTCAAGACAATGTTTAAAGAGCGGGCATCACTGCCCGAACTGCCGCCAAATCTGCCGGTAATTCCTGAAGGGATGAAGCCGAAATTCAAGTTAGTCACGCGAAAGCCAATCACGCCAAATACCGATGAATTGACGGAGAATCATCGGGCTCACAGCGCCAAACTACGAATTATTCAACGAATTAAAATCTAGAGGAAAGAAGCATACATAAGGATGGCACAAAATAATTTAGCGAGAAACCTGACTTCTCAAGAGGAACCGCAGATTAACGTTTCGGCACCCGAGCGCGCCACAAATCCGGGGACGGTTGCCAAGCCGCATCTGAAATTAAACTCTTTTGAAAAATTACTGATTGTGTGTGGAAGTGCAGTGCTAACTGTGCTAATGTTATTAGTTGTATCTTCCAAGATCGCGCTGTCTGACTCTCAGCACCAATTACAGCATTTGGATAGCCAAATTACGAGAGTGAACAGCAACAATACAAACCTGCAGCAACAGGTCGGGGAACTGCAAAGCAGCAGTCGGCTGCAAAAGATTGCCAAGGAAAATGGAATGTCACTTTCCAATGGAAATATAAGGAATGTTACTAAATGAAAGAACCATCCAATCGTTCTGATAATAACTTAAAGGCACGACAGAATCGAAAGCTCGTCGGAATTTCACTGCTTTTGATTTTTTTCGTTGTCTTTTTTGTCTTATCGTTGCGGTTAATGGTGATTGCGGTGGGCAAGAATGTCAAACACGTTAACCTCAATGAGCGGGCCGAAAAGTTATACAACCAGACGCGGACCCTCAAAGCCAAACGGGGAACGATTTATGACGCCCACGGCAATCCGATTGCCGAGGATACCAGTACATATTCGATTTACGCGGTTTTGGACAAAAACCAGCGGGGGCTGGATGACAAACCGATGTACGTCAAGGATAAGGCGAGAACGGCCCGGGTCTTAGCGAAGTATCTGCCAATCACCGAAAAGAAGGCTTTAAGCACGCTGTCTCCGAAGCACGGGAGTCCTTTTCAGGTTGAATTTGGCAGTGCCGGCGTGAATATTTCTCTAATTACTAAGGAGAAAATTGAAAAACAGCATCTACCAGGAATTAACTTTATTCAGCAGCAGGCCCGTCTATACCCCAACGGCATGTTTTCTTCAAATCTGATTGGGGTGGCCACCTCTCAAAATAATAAGAAAACCGGATTGGCCAACCTGGTCGGTCAAATGGGGATCGAAAAGGCCTTTAATAAAGAATTAGCGGGACGAAACGGGTTTCGAAATGCGGATTATGACGTCTATGGGTACAAGATTCCCGGCAAAAAGCAACGTGAGCGAAAGGTCAAGAACGGCGATAATATCTACACAACCATCGACTCGCGGATTCAGACTTTACTCGAGAGTGAAATGTCATCCGTTCAGTCCCAAGTCCACCCAGCTTCAATGAACGCAATCTTGATGGATGCCAAGACCGGCAAAATTGTGGCCCAGTCCCAGCGACCGAGTTTTAACGCTTCGACTTTAAGCGGAATTGGCAAGGCTTGGACAAATAACTTAACCTCAGATATGTTCGAACCCGGTTCCACCATGAAAATTTTCACGTTGTCAGCGTCAATTGATTCAGGTAACTATCACGGCACTGATACGTACGAGTCTGGTCGTTATTCCATTGATGGCAAGATTGTGCCTGATTGGGATACCGCCGGGTGGGGGTACATTACCTATAACAAGGGGTTTGCACTTTCCAGTAACGTTGCGATGGCCCATCTTGAACAGCAAATGGGTCCTAAAACCTGGCATAAATACATTAAGCGATTTGGCTTTTTGAAGTCGACACATTCGGGATTACCGAATGAATTGACTGGCCAGCTGCAGTTTAAATATCCGATTGAGCAAGCTGACACCGCCTTTGGTCAGGGGATTGAAATCACCCCAATTCAGATGATGCAGGGATTGACGGCGGTTTCCAACAATGGCATGATGATGAAGCCCTACTTCATTTCCAAGATTACCGATCCCAACACTGGGAAAACGGTTAAGAAGTATCAGCCAACTCAGGTCGGTCACCCAATCAGTGCGGCAACCGCAAAAAAAGTCCGTCAGCATATGCAGGACGTTGTCTATAAGTCCTATGGAATTGGTGGGGATTATAAGATCAAAGGTTACCGGGTTGCCGCTAAGACCGGGACGGCTCAAGTTAGTAACGGTTATGGGGGGTATGCATCAGGCGACGACAGCTATCTATATTCCGTTGCCGGGATGGTGCCCGCCAATAATCCACGTTATGTGATGTATATCACCATGAAGCAACCGAAGTTGACCGGCACGAAGACTGCCACTCAGCTGATGGCTGAAATCTTTAAACCGGTGATTGTCAGGGCATTGCAGAACTCCAATACAAAGCAGGCCACCGTGCATGTTTCAATGCCATCGGTTGCGTACCAAACAACGACCGAAGCAAAACTGGCGTTAAACGAAAAGGATTTAGATGTTGTGACAATTGGTAGCGGCAGTACGGTGCTTAAACAGTCCGTGGCGGCCGGCCAAAAGGTTGCCGAGCACTCCCGGGTTTTCATTCTGACCAGTGATGGTTGGAAGATGCCACGAATAATTGGCTGGTCGAAAAAAGATGTCCAGGCATTTTGTTCGCTGACGGGGATGAAGCTGCAATCAACTGGTTCGGGATACGCTGATACGCAGAGCGTCAGTGCATCAACGGCTATTAAGAAGGGCCAAGTTCTCAAAGTGAATTTTGAATAGTTCCAACGATTTCGTTAAGTTCAGGAATCGTTTAAATTAAGATGGTTAAGGATGGTTAGTAAAGATAATGGTAAACTGGTTAGTTGGAACGGTTGTGGCGTTTGCGATAACAGCATTACTGATGCCCAGCCTGATTAAGTATTTCAGAAGTAAACATGAAGGCCAAATGATTCGCGAAGAGGGGCCTTCATGGCACGAAAAAAAATCCGGGACCCCCACAATGGGTGGTATTCTGTTTATTATTGCCATTGTGATTGCTGATCTTGGGGTAGCGGGGGTTAGCGGTGGCGTTACCGCCACCCTGCTGATCCTGCTCTTCGTTTTGGTTGCCTATGGACTGTTAGGGATGTGGGATGACAGCATTAAGCTGTTTCGCCGCCAGAATGAAGGCCTCAAGGCATGGCAGAAGTTTTTGGGGCAGATTGTCGCTGCCGTTGTGTTTTCGGCGGTTTACATTCATGAAGGGTTACCGATGGCGATCAAGATGCCATTTTCAACAGATTGGCACATCGGTTATTGGTACATCCTGTTCATCGTTTTTTGGCTGGTTGGATTTTCAAATGCGGTCAATCTAACGGATGGCTTGGATGGTCTAGTTGCTGGGTTGGCAGCAATTTCGTTTGCCGCCTATGGCATTATTGCGGCTGTTCAGCATCAAGCAGACGTCGCCTTGTTCTGCTTTACCGTCGTTGGCGGCTTACTGGCATTCTTTATTTTCAACCATAAGCCTGCTAAGATCTTTATGGGCGATATGGGGTCGTTGGCTCTTGGCGGCGCCCTTGCCTGTGTGTCGATTTTGGTCCACCACGAGTTTTCATTGCTCATCATTGGGATCATCTATGTCGGCGAAACACTGAGCGTCATGATTCAAGTGGCTTCGTTTAAGACGACTGGTAAACGGGTCTTTAAAATGACCCCAATTCACCACCATTTTGAAATGTCGGGTTGGTCGGAATGGAAGATTGACACGGTATTTTGGAGTATTGGGCTTGTTGGGGCCCTCGTCAGTTTGATGACGATTATTTAAGGCTGGGGTAGGGCGATGGCTTCTACCACCGGCCTGTTTGGCTACATAGTCACGTTCAAGTGCAAATTAAGGACAATGAAAATCTGGACGGTCTGGATGGTAGGTTGATTTTAAAACCGTCTCAAGGAAGCAAAAGGGGATATTATCCATTATGAAAATGATTGACGATTATAAAGGCAAACGGGTGCTGGTTCTCGGTGCTGGGAAAAGCGGCACCCATGCCGCGGAATTGCTCCAGACACTGGGAGCTTCCGTAACTTTGAATGATTCTAAGACCAGCGATCAGCTGCCAGAAGTTGCTGAACTGGAAGATCGCGGCATCCATACGGTTACGGGTAAACAGACCGCAGATATTTTGGATCAGGGATTTGATTTAATGGTCAAAAACCCAGGAATTCCCTACGATAATGCGGTGGTTGCCCGCGCCGTCAATGATCGCTTACCGATTATCACAGAAGTAGAATTGGCTGCTCAGATTACGGATGCCCAAATTGTGGGGGTCACAGGCAGTAACGGGAAAACAACGACCGTCACCATGATTACCAAAATTTTAAATCAGGAACGGCAGAAGGGGCATGCTTACGCCGCCGGAAACATTGGTATTTCAGCGACTGAAACGGCGATGAAAGCCACGGCTGATGACACAATTGTCATGGAGCTTTCGAGTTTCATGCTGTTGGGCATTAAGAAGCTTCACCCCCACGTTGCGGTTTTAACCAACATCTTTTCAAATCATTTGGACTACCATAAAACGCGCGAGAACTACGTCAACGCCAAGATGCGGATTACCATGAATCAAACGGCTGACGACTTTTTTGTGGTTAACTTTGACGACGATGAGTGGCGCCAGCTCAGCAAACGGTCGTTAGCAACTGTGGTGCCATTTGCCAGAACCGCCGATATTAATCGCGGCGCCTATGAAAAGAACGGTAAGCTTTACTATAACGACGAATTTATTATGAACGCCAATGATATCAAGGTGCCGGGGCAGCAGAACGTTGAAAATGCTCTGGCTGCGATTGCTGCTGCCAAGATTTTGGGAAAATCCAATCTGGCAATTACCAATGTTTTGGAAACCTTCACGGGAGTCCGCCACCGACTGCAGTTTGTATTGGAAAGTGATGATCGGCGGTTCTACAACGACTCAAAGGCCACCGATATTGAAGCAACTCAAACTGCGCTGGAAGGCTTTGACCAACCAGTGGTGCTGCTTGCCGGTGGATTAGATCGCGGCTATACTTTCGACAAACTGATTCCCCAGTTTAAAGATCACGTGAAAGCCGCCGTTTTGTTTGGCGAAACCGCCGATCTTTTAGAGGATTCGCTGCAAAAGGCCGGCGTTGAGCAGATCACCAAGGTTAAGAACATTGACGAAGCCGTTCCGGTTGCTTATCACGACAGCGCTGAAGGCGACGTCATCTTGTTATCACCTGCAAACGCCAGCTGGGATCAATTTAAGACGTTTGAAGAACGCGGTGATGAATTTATTAAGGATGTTGAGAAATTGACGCATAAACAGGAGGCACACGAATGAGGCTGATTATTTCTGGCGGCGGCACCGGCGGCCACATTTACCCAGCGCTGGCAATTATTGAGGATTTAATGAAACAGGAGCCCAATTCCGAAGTGTTATACGTTGGTTCTCACCGGGGGTTGGAAAGTACCATCGTCCCCAAACAGGGCATTAAGTTTACCGCCCTTCGAATTCAGGGCTTTCGCCGATCGCTATCCCTGGAAAACTTTAAGACGCTGGCACTCTTTTTCAAGAGTGTTCACGAATCCAAAAAGATTGTGAAGCAATTTAAACCCGACGTTGTTATCGGGACCGGGGGATACGTTTCCGGAGCGGTGGTCTATGCCGCAGCGAAGGCCCACATTCCAACGATTATTCATGAACAAAATAGCGCGGTCGGACTCACAAACAAGTTTTTGAGTCACTATGTTGATAAAATTGCGATTGGTTTTCATGAGGCCAAGGACCAGTTTCCGGCTGAAAAAGTCATTTTTGCCGGTAATCCGCGGGCTCAGCAGGTTGCTCATATGCACAGTGATTTTCAATGGTCCTCAATTGGGCTTAAGGATGATCAGCCAACTGTTTTGATTTTTGGCGGCAGTCAAGGGGCGCCGGCAATTAACAACGCCGTTATTGCGGCAATTAGTGAATTTAATCGCCGTCAATACCAGGTGGTCTTCGTGACCGGCCAGAAGCGCTACGACGGCGTTATGGCTCAGCTGGAAAAAACAAACGTTAACGATAACATCAAGATTTTGCCATATATTGATAATATGCCGCAGGTGTTGCCAAAGGTTTCCTTAATTGTGGGCCGTTCAGGCGCAACCAGCATTGCTGAAATTACCGCGTTGGGAATTCCATCTGTGTTGATTCCAAGTCCATACGTGACGGCTGATCATCAGACTAAGAATACGATGAGTTTGGTTACTCGCGGCGCAGCATTGATGATCAAAGAACCGGCTTTAAATGCTAAAAGTTTGTTAAAGGCTGTTGATCAATTAATGCACGATCCGGCAGAACGTGAGAAAATGTCTGAAAATTCAAAAGATCTTGGCGTTACCAATTCAGCTGATCAAATTTTGGATATTGCCCGCTCGTTAATTCATGAATCGGCCAACCGAAATTCGAAATAGGATCAATTACTGACTGGGGAGGTAATGACTTTTGGGCAAAAAAGGTGATCAAAAGGGGCATCTCACACCGTGGCAGCGGGCCGCACAACAGACTCATAAGCAAGAGGCTGAGCCCTCGCAACCTAAGCGTCATTTGTTAGCGGACTTTCAGATTCAGAATTTACAGCGAATGTGGCCGTTGTTGGTGGGGTTGGTCGTTATCATTGGCGTGATGATCTTCTTTGTCTCTCCGATCAGTAAAGTTCAAAAGGTGACGATCAGTGGCAACGAGATTGTCAGTGTTAAGCAGATTAAACATTTCTCGCCGGTTAAGAAGGGGACCCCATTGCTGTCGGTCTGGGGGAAGCGAAAATCGCTTGCCGCCTCGTTGAAAAAACGAAGCCAGCGAATGGCATCCGTTAAGATGACGCTGCCCAGCTTCAATACCGTTCACATTCAGGTTGAGGAGTATCCGACAATTGGGTATTTGTACCGTGATCGGGGATACCAGCCAATTCTTAAAAGTGGTGTGATTATTAAAAACAAGGTGCTGAATCCACGAGATGGGTTTCCGATTTTGCGAAAGTTTCAAAATCCTGCTAAGCTTCGGCGAACGATTCGGCAGTACCGCCGGATTGATCCACCAGTTCGGGCAGCCATTAATACTATTAGCTACTCGCCGGTTAAAAGTAATCAAGATCGGGTATTCATTCAGATGAATGACGGCAATCGCGTGTATGCGTCAATTAGCAGTTTTGGTGACAAGATGGATTACTATCCAAGTATCAACGCAAAGCTCAAAACCAAAAGTGTGATTAATTTGGAAGTCGGGGCTTATTCATATCCAATTACTAAAAGTCCATCAAAATCGACGGTTAAAAGTAAGACTAGTTATTAGCGTCAATTAATCTTTTTCCGGCGTTATCATTGTGTTAAACTTATGTTATGTTCAGAAAATATTCTAGATGTGGAGGTTCCTTACATATATGGATAATTCGGGTTTATATGTGGGACTTGATATAGGAACTACCTCAATAAAGGTCATTGTTGCAGAAAAAGTTAAAGGGCAACTAAATGTTATTGGTGTGGGGAATGCGCCTTCAAACGGTTTGAGTCGCGGTGTGATCGTCGATATTGATCAGGCTGCCGAAGCCATTAAAAGTGCAGTAAATCAAGCTCAAGAAAAAGCAAGTATTGAAATTAAAGACGTTGTTGTCAGTGTTCCGGCAAACATGTTAAGAATCGAAGACTGCAATGGTTTAATTACCTTGGATGATCAGTCCCGAGAAATAACTGATGAGGATGTCCAAAATGTTGCGGCATCCGCTTTGGGCACGAGTTTACCTCAAGAGCGTGAAGTCATTGATATTCAGCCGGAAGAGTTTATCGTTGATGGCTTTGACGATATCAAAGATCCAAGGGGGATGGTGGGTGTTCGCCTAGAAATGCGCGGCAAACTCATCACAGGTTCCAAGAGCATTATGCATAATTTAAAGAAGGCCGTTGAGAAGGCCGGGTTAACCATTATTTCAACCGTGTTGACACCGCTTGCTGAGGGTCACGAAATGTTAGATGACGGTCATCAAGACTTTGGAACAATTATTATCGATTTGGGTGGTGGCCAAACAACCGCGTCGGTCATTCACGATCACGAATTAAAGTATGCGACGACTGATCCAGAGGGCGGCGAGTACATCACCAAGGACATTTCGATTGTGTTAAATACATCAATGGAAAATGCTGAAAAAATCAAACGGGATTATGGCTATGCTGATTCACTTCAAGCATCTGCTGATAACGAATTTCCAGTCGATATCGTTGGTCAAGCCGAGCCTAAATACATTGATGAACGTTATCTTGCGGAAATCATTGAGGCCCGGTTAAGTCAAATATTTGACCGGATTAAGAACCACCTTGACCAAATTCGCGCCCTGGAATTACCGGGCGGAATTGTTTTAACCGGTGGGGTTGCCGCACTTCCAGGAATTGCCGAATTAGCTGCTGATCAGTTCAATGTTAACGTCAGTGTCTATATTCCTGATCAAATGGGGTTGCGACACCCATCGTTTACAGCTGGGCTGTCACTGGTATCTTACTTCTCCGATTTATCGGATGTCGATATGATTGTTCGCTCGGCTGTTGGTGCCACATCAACCAAGATCTCTAAGCTAACAAATGCTCAAAATAATCAAGTCCCTGTGTCGAGTAAATCTGAAAAGCAAAAACCAAAAACTCAAAAGAAAAAACGCGGCGAAGGAATTAAGAGCTTCTTTAGCGATTTCTTTGATTAGCACTTAAACGGAGGTAAATACAATTATGGAATATTCACTTGATTCCACCGAAAACCACGGTGCAGTGATTAAGGTTATCGGCGTCGGCGGCGGTGGTAGCAACGCTGTCAACACGATGATTAGTTCAGATGTAAAGGGTGTTGAGTTTATTGTAGCCAACACCGATGTCCAAGCACTTTCAACTTCAAAAGCAGAAACTAAGATTCAGCTTGGCCCGAAATTAACCCGCGGCTTAGGGGCTGGGTCGAACCCTGAAATTGGCGCTAAGGCCGCCGAAGAAAGCGAACAGGAATTGTCAGAGGCCCTTGAAGGCGCTGACATGGTTTTTGTTACCGCCGGAATGGGTGGCGGTACCGGTAACGGGGCTGCGCCAATTGTGGCTAAAATCGCCAAGGACCAGGGAGCGTTGACCGTTGGGGTTGTCACCCGACCATTTACGTTTGAAGGCCCTAAGCGCAGCAAATACGCCGACGAAGGGGTTAACCAGTTAAAGGACAACGTTGACACCTTGATTGTCATCGCTAATAACCGCTTGTTAGACATGATTGATAAGAAGACCCCGATGATGGATGCCTTCAAGGAAGCTGATAACGTGCTTCGCCAAGGGGTTCAAGGAATTTCGGATTTGATTACCAGTCCTGGATACGTGAACTTGGACTTTGCTGACGTGAAGACGACCATGCAGGATCAAGGCTCCGCATTGATGGGTGTCGGGGTTGCCAACGGCGAAGATCGCACGAAGAAAGCCACAGAAAAGGCAATTTCGTCACCATTGCTCGAGGTATCCATTGACGGTGCTGAACAAGTATTGTTAAACATTACCGGTGGCCCAGACCTATCCTTGTTTGAAGCCCAAGCTGCGTCAGACATCGTTGCCCAAGCCGCAACCAGTGATGTGAACATCATTTTCGGAACATCAATTGATGATTCACTTGGCGATGAAGTTCGGGTCACGGTTATTGCAACCGGGATTGACAAAAAAGCTGAAGAACAGGGACGATTGGCGAGTCGGCGGACCCGAACCGCAAGACCTTCAGCTCGCCCAACTACTAGTGCGCACCCCCGGTCAGTCGATCGCGGTAATCAACGTTCAGATAATAATCAGCAACGGACGACGGCAACCAATAATGGCGAAAATGGCGATCCGTTGGGAAACTGGGATATTCGCAAGCCGGCATCGTCAGCACGGCCCGCAGTCCCTCAAAATGATGAATTCAGCGACGTCGAAAAGAAAGACTTTGATCCGTTCCAACCAGATGTTAGTGCGGATGATGACGCTGGCAAGTCCAGCAGTGATGACTCACAGAATGATATTCCACCATTCTTTAAGCATCGGCGGCGGAACAAGAAGTAATGACTCACTTTAGCGGATCTGCCCGAGAATGGTGAAATTCGAAAGGAAGCAAATATGTCTCAAAAGTTCAATTTTGCCAACTTTTTTGGAATGGAATCAGACAAACCAACGAATGAGGATGGAAAACCATTGGATAATATTGTGCCTTTGACGCGAAAAGACTTAGTCAGTGATAATAATATTGTCGTCTTCGAACCGATTAACTATACGGATGTTGATACCATTGCTCAGAAATTGCTTGAGGACAGTGCTGTGATTATTAAGCTCGATAAGCTTGATATTAAATCGGCTGAACGAATGGTTGATTTCTTAAACGGTGTTTTATTCGCGATTCATGGTACAATTAACAGGCTCGATAAAAATATATTTATTTGTTCACCTAAGAATTTTAAAGTTTCTAAGTAGTTTCGATTTAATAATCACAGATAGGAGTTTTTATTTGGCATCTGTAATCGTGTTTATAGTTTGGCTGTTAAACAAGCTCATTAGTATCTACATGCTCGCAATTGTGATTTACGCGTTGATGAGTTGGTTCCCAAACGCATACGGGACTGCCTTTGGCCGCTTTTTGGGTCGGATTGTTGAACCGTTCGAAAGCCTGTTCAACTTTGCCTCTGTCGGGATGATTAGTTTCGCTCCCGTCGTGGCATTGATTGTACTGGGACTTGTCCAGGGCGGTATCTCATATTTAGGGCAGTTGCTGTTATATGGGTTTTAATGAGCAGAACGTCTAAAGTGGGGTAAACATTTTGGTAGATTCAACAATTTCTCAGCATTTTCGCCCAGACGAAGTGCCATTTTTGGAGTCTATTGATAATTTAAGTGGTCAGGTCGAAAATGAATATCGACCGATTCTAACGGGTTTTTTGAATTCGCGTCAATTATTCATTTTGGAATCGATCATTAATCGCCATGACGGCATTCGATTTTCGACCTTTGGCGGGTATGAGGGAGCCGAGCTCAAACGGGCAATTGTCTATCCCGAGTATTTCACGCCAAAGAACGAGGATTTTCACATTACGTCATTTGTGATTGATTACCCAAGCAAATTTGCGACCTTGTCACACGGGCAAGTATTGGGATCAATTATGGGCGCTGGGATTGAAAGAGACGTGATTGGTGATATTATCACCGATGGGCTTTCTTGGCAGTTCCTTTGTCAAAGTGAGATGGCTGATTACATTAAGGCGCAGGTTGATAAGGTTGGCAAGATCAAGGTCAAACTTGAAGTCATTCAAAGCGATCAGCTGGTGACGCCAGTTGATGAGAGTGAAGAGGTTTCAACGACAATTTCATCATTACGGGTTGATGCGTTGGTTAGTGAGGGATTTCACATCTCCCGTCACCATGCCAAGGAGTTGATTGACGGCGGTGAAGTTCGGATTAATTGGGGTGAAACCCAGCGTCCGGACCTTGAAGTATCAATGCACGATATCGTGTCGGTGAGGGGATATGGCAGAATTGTGATCCGTGAAATTGACGGCATTACAAAAAAAGGAAAGATTCGACTTGTAGTCCGTGTCTACAATCGGAACAAATAGGAGGATTGGTTCATCATGGTATTAAGTCCACAGGACATTCATAACAAAGAATTTTCGACGAAGTTAAGAGGGTACAATATCGATGAGGTCAATGACTTTCTTGACCAAATCATCAAAGATTATCAAATTATTTTGGAAGAAAATAAAGATTTGCGCTCTCAATTGAGTGAATCAAAGGATAAGCTTTCTTACTTCAATGACTTAAAGGATTCGTTGAACCAATCGATCTTAGTTGCTCAGGAAGCTGCTGACAAGGTTAAGAATAACTCGAAGAAGGAAGCCGAAATCACAAATCGTGAGGCCCAGAAAAAGGCTGATGATATTGTGAAGACTGCCAGTGATAAGTCGACACAAATCTTGGAAGAGGCTTCCAAACGGGCTAAAAAGTTAGCCATTGAAACGGATGATCTTAAGAAGAATACCCGGGTATTTCGTCAGCGGCTTCAAGTCATGCTTGAAAGTCAGCTTGAAGTGATCAAAGGGTCTGACTGGGATCATTTGGTTGAAGATGGGCCCACAACCACCTATGAAGATATTGAAAAGGTCGTGGGGGATCTTGACAAGGCAATAAATTCCGATGTAGAATCAGGAAACAAACAGGGTAGTGATGAGTCAGCCGATAATGGATCGTCCAATAATGACGATCTTCAAACGGTTGTCATTTATCCCGATGATCAAAAAAATAATAACTAAATCGATTAGAGACCAGAAAGTCAGTTGGTTGAAACATCAGCGAGCTAATGTTAGTGGAAGGTTAGCAGTCACCAATCAATTGACAGATCACCTCTAGTACATATCGATTATGAAAATGAAGATAGAATTTTAAATTCTAAAATTGGGTGGTACCGCGAAGATTTCGTCCCTTGGGCGAAGTCTTTTTTTGTTTTCATGAATTCATGGCAGTCTTTTGATCGTTGGGTAACACTATTCTATTAAATTATCAGGAGAAAGGGAGTCAAATAATGCGGGTTAAGGACACATTAAACTTAGGCAAAACAAAGTTTAAAATGCGTGGCAATCTTCCGGTTAAAGAAGTCGAACGGCAAAAGGCTTGGGAAGAGAATCGCGTTTACGAACAACGGCAAAAATTAAACGAGGGCAAGCCGACCTTTGTGCTTCACGATGGGCCACCATATGCCAACGGGGATATTCATATGGGCCACGCGTTGAACAAAATTTCTAAGGACATCATTGTCCGATACAAATCGATGACCGGCTATCGGGCACCCTACGTTCCCGGATGGGATACGCATGGATTGCCAATCGAACAAAAGCTGACTCAGGCCGGTTACGACCGTAAGAAGATGTCAACCAATGATTTTCGCAAGCTTTGTCAAGAATATGCGATGAAGCAGGTTCAGCGACAAATGACCGAGTTTAAACGACTGGGTGTCGCTGGCGATTGGGATCATCCTTATCTGACGCTGCAGCATCAATTTGAAGCCGCTGAAGTTCGGGTATTTGGAGCGTTCGCAAAGCGCGGCCTGATTTACAAAGGTAAGAAGCCCGTTTACTGGTCATGGTCTTCCGAATCAGCCTTAGCTGAGGCCGAAGTTGAGTATCATGACGTGACATCACCAACTGCCTTTTACGGTGAAAAGGTCATCGATGGCAAGGGCGTCTTTGATGATCAGAATACTTACATGGTTGTCTGGACAACGACGCCGTGGACGATTCCAGCTTCTGAAGGAATCACTGTGGATGCCGGGTTTGACTATGCGGTTATCCAGCCGGAAGACGACGACCGTCAGTTTGTCGTTGCCAGTGAGCTCGTCAGCAAGGTCAGCGAACTGGTTGGCTGGAAGAACGTCAAGGTTGTCAAGACCGTTAAGGGTGCTGACATGGAAGGCGTTTTGGCTGAGCATCCATTTGATCATAATCGTAAACTTCTGACGATGCTTGGAGATTTCGTTGATCTCGAAGAAGGAACCGGACTTGTCCATACGGCTCCTGGATATGGGGAAGACGACTACAATGTTGGTCGGAAATACGGGCTCGATATTTTCGCTCCCGTTGATAATAAAGGTTATTTAACCAAGGAAGCCGGTCCTGATTTTGCCGGGGTCTTCTATGATGACGCCAACAAGATTGCTTTGGATAAGCTAAAAGCGGCTGGATTGCTCCTGCATTACATGCCATTGAAGCATAGCTATCCATTTGACTGGCGAACCAAAAAGCCGATTATTTTCCGAGCAACCCCCCAGTGGTTTGCTTCGGTTGATAAGATTAAAGATGACATCTTAAACGCGATTGAGGACGTTAAATTTTACCCTGGATGGGGGAAAGTGCGGCTCGCAAACATGATTAAGAACCGGGGCGACTGGGTCATTTCCCGTCAACGGGTTTGGGGCGTGCCGCTTCCGATCTTCTATGGCGAAGATGGCGAGGCAATTATTACTCAGGAAACCATTAACCACGTGGCTGATCTGTTTGATAAGTACGGCTCGGATGTCTGGTTTGAGCGTGAAGCAAACGATTTGTTGCCTGATGGATTCAAGAGTGAGCATTCACCAAACGGCAAGTTTACCAAGGAAGACGATATCATGGATGTTTGGTTTGACTCCGGTTCGTCTCACCAGGGCGTCCTTGCTGATCGACCAGAACTCACCTACCCGGCGGACATGTATCTTGAAGGATCCGACCAGTATCGTGGCTGGTTTAACTCCAGCTTGATTACCAGCGTGGCGGTTTCGAATAAGGCGCCATACAAGTCAATTCTTTCTCAAGGATTTACCCTGGATGGTAATGGCCATAAGATGAGCAAGTCTTTGGGGAATACGATTGCCCCGATTGAAGTGATTAAAAAGATGGGGGCTGAAATTGTGCGCCTCTGGGTTACTTCAGTTGATACATCTGCGGATGTGCGGGTAAGTATGGATAACTTCGCCAAAATTTCTGATTCTTATAAGAAGATTCGCAACACAATGCGGTTCCTACTTGCAAACACAACTGATTTTGATCCCCAAACCAATTCAGTTCCATTTGATGAAATGGACAGTCAGGATCAATATATGACCGTTCTTCTGAACAAATTCCTCAAAGAGGCGCGGGATGCCTACGAAAACTATGACTTCCTAACCCTTTACAAGAAGTTGCTGGGATTTGTTACCAGTGATCTTTCCGCATTCTATTTGGATATGGCTAAGGACATTGTCTACATTGACCGTGCCGATGGCCATGCCCGCCGTTCAATGCAGACGGTCATGTATAATGTCGTAACGACGCTAACCAAGCTGATGACGCCTGTTTTGCCGCATACGGCCGAAGAAATTTGGGAATTTCTCAAGGAACCCGAAGATTACGTTCAGTTGAGTGACATTCCAGAACCTAAGCATTTTGACAACGATGCTGCCATTCTGAGCAAGTGGGCCAAATTTATGACCTACCGGGATGACGTTCTCAAAGTTTTGGAAGAGGCTCGGGATGCCAAACAAATTGGGAAGTCTTCTGAAGCAGCGTTAACCATCTATGCCACTTCTGAAGTTAAGGATCTTCTGGACTCACTTAACGTTGATTTGAAGACGGTCCTGTTGGTATCACAATTGGACTTCAAGACGTTTAACGATGCTCCGGATAGCAGTACCAAGTTTGACAGTCACGGTCTCGCCTTGCTGGTCCAACCCGCTGAAGGGAAGACCTGTGAACGATGCCGGTTAGTTAAAACTGACGTTGGGGCCGATTCTGATTACCCAACATTTTGTCAGTCATGTGCCGAAATTGTCCGCAGTGAATTTCCAGAAACTGCGACTGCCGGTTTCGACGCCAAGTAATGAGAATCTGTTAACATTCACTAAAAGCATTTCAAAATGGCTCATAAACCGTTACAATAAAGAGGTTGACCCAGGCACATGGCCGGTCAGCCTCTTTTTGTTTGGATTAATTAGGAGGAAACAGAATGCTATACGGAACAATTAAAACGTACAATGCTAAAAACGGGTTTGGCTTCATCGACCAAGATGAGGGTGACACGTTATTCTTCTTTAAAAATGCGTTTCATGAAGAAGATTATCGCCGCATTCAACCAGGCGCCAAGGTTTCTTTCGTCGTCGTTGAGGGGCAAAAAGGTCCTCAGGCTGCCAAGGGGCAGATTGTTGACGACTAGGCGATTAATTGCAATTGATCGCGTTTATTTGTAAAATAATATTAACGCAAAGAAGGGTGATTCCGTGGATTTTGAGGAACACGTGATTGGATCAGAAACGATTTATGATGGCGCCATTATTAATGTTGAAAAGCAAACCGTCAGATTGCCGGATGGCCAAACGTCATTTCGAGAAATCGTTCATCATTCCGGGGCAATTGGCGTCTTGGCGCTCACCCGGGATAATAAAATCATTTTAGAAAAACAGTGGCGGGCGCCGGCAAAGGCCACAACGATTGAGATTCCTGCCGGAAAGTTGGACAGTCGGGATTCCAATTTCGAGCATGCGGTCATTCGCGAATTGAATGAGGAAATTCGCTATCAACCGGCCCACGTTGAGGAACTGTTTGGATTTTATTCATCAGTTGGCTTTTCAGACGAGTATATGAAATTGTATCTGGCCACCGATCTCGAGCCGGTCACTAGCGAACTTCCCCGTGATAAGGGCGAATTTCTTCAGATTATTGAAAAAACTTTACCGCAAGCGGTGGCGATGGTTGCCAGCGGTGAGATTAAGGATGCTAAAACGATTATGGCCATTCAACACTGGCAATTAATGCAAAAGTAGGTGAGAAGCCCTTGGCAACTGATCACAATGACCATCAAGATTCAAAACCACTTACAAGGGAACAGTATCGCAAACAGCAGCAGCAACAAGAATTAGATTTTAAGCAACGGGATAAACGGCGTGTCGAGGTTGAACGGCAGTATGCCAGAACGCATCAACAACCGGACGACAACGAAACGATGGTCGATCCCAATAATTTTAAAAAGGAACGATGGCGGCGAACAAATCGGCGATTAAACTGGACAATTGGTGTCTTGATTGGCCTCATGTTGATCACCTATTTAGTTTTGTTCTTCATCAATTAAGGAGAAATGATATGACTTATGGCGTAATTTGTGCGATGGCCGAAGAATTAGCGATTTTAAAGCAGGCGTTGAGTGATGAAACTACCAGAGTTTTTGGCCAGATGACATTTTTCAGTGGTCAAATTCATGGTCAATCAGTCGTGCTTGTTCAATCAGGCATCGGTAAGGTTCAGGCTGGCATCACAACGGCAACGCTGATTAATGAATTTCACGTGGACGCGGTGATTAATTCTGGATCCGCCGGTGGAATTGGTGAAGGATTGGCGGTTGGCGATCTTGTGATTTCAACCGAGACGGCCTATCACGATGTCGACGTGACCGCCTCAAATTATCAAATTGGCCAATTACCAGGATTTCCAGCCCGTTTTCCTGCGGCAACTGAATTGGAAGACGCCATTGCGACTGCTGCCAAGGACAGCGGGGTTCCCGTTCACTTTGGTCTGATTGTCTCAGGCGATCAATTCATTGCCGACTCGGCAAAGATTGCTGAAATTAAACAACATTTTCCAGACGCGCTCTGCTCTGAAATGGAAGGCGCGGCGGTTGGTCAAGTCGCTTACCAGAACCACATCCCTTACGTGGTCATCCGGGCGATGTCGGACGTTGGCGATGAAAACGCTGAAGTTAGTTTTGATCAGTTTATTATTACGGCGGGCAAAAAGTCCGGCCAAATGTTGATTGACCTATTTAAGAACAACGTATCAAGGAAGTGATCTTACTTGGAAGAGATATATTTAGATAACGCGGCGACAACCCGCGTTTCAGACGAGGTTTACGCTGAGTTGATGGACAAGTATAAGAACGTTTACGGCAACGCCTCAACCTTATATGGATTGGGACGGCAGGCCAAGCAAGTAATGGAAGGTGCCCGTGACGTAATCGCCAAGTCCATTAACGCTGATCCCGAAGAAATTGTCTTCACCAGCGGCGGTTCGGAAAGTGACAATACTGCAGTTATGCAGACGGCATTTGCCCGGCAATCACTTGGCAAACACATTATTACCACTGCCATTGAACATGAAGCCATTTTAAAGCCGATGCACGCCCTGGAGAAACTTGGCTTTAAGGTGACTTACCTCCCGGTTGACCAAAACGGTAATATCTCCTTAGACGACTTTAAAGCCGCTTTGGACGACCAAACGATCTTGGTATCGATCATGACCGGTAACAATGAGGTTGGTTCCGTGATGCCGATCCATGAAATTGGTGAAATCTTGAAGGATCATCAGGCTTGGTTCCACACGGATGCTGTTCAGGCTTATGGTTTATTGGATATCGATGTTCAGCGTGATCATATTGACATGCTGTCAACGTCGGCCCATAAAATTAACGGTCCGAAAATGATCGGTTTTCTCTATCGGCGAACGGGAATTAATTTTCCTAGTTTGATTAAGGGCGGCGATCAGGAAACCAAACGCCGGGCTGGAACGGAGAACGTTCCGGCGATTGCGGGCTTTGCAAAGGCAGTTGAAACCATCACTTCCGAAGAGAAGGCCCACCGCCAGCAAAAGTATCTGAAGTTTAAGCACTACATTGCCGATAAGTTAACCGAAAACGGGATCGATTTTGCGGTCAATGGTCAAATATCTCCGGATAATCTCAATCACGTGTTTAACATCTGGTTGAAGGGCATTTCGACCTATGTGATGCAGACAAATTTGGATTTGGCAGGAATTGCCGTTTCCGGCGGTTCGGCATGTACGGCTGGCAGCATTGAGCCTTCCCACGTGCTGGTGGCAATGTATGGGGCTGACAGTCCGCGGATTAGTGAGTCAATTCGAATTAGCTTCGGTCGGTACAATACCATTGCAGACTTGGATAAATTAGTTGCGGCGATCACTAAGACGGTTGCCCGACTTAAGCATAGGGAGGTGGAACACTAATGGCATTCTCAACTAAGGCGACGATTCTGGGTGATCCGCATAGCTATCAGATTCATCCAGAGATTAAGAAGTACACCTTAAAGGACTTGGGCTTTACAGAAACCAAGGCCGGGAATTACTCTCTGGAGCGATCGTTGGATCCCAATTCTCCCTATGGGGCTGGTTATAAATTCAAAATGATGGTTTCAAAGGACCTGGATGGCTTTCGAATGTCGGTGACGACCGGAAACGGGTTGAAAAAAATGGATATTTTCAAGTCACCCGACACCCAAGAAAGTGTTGAACAGTACCAATTTTTAATTAATAACCTGATTAATCGCGAAGTTTTAAAACGAGTGGATTAGTTTTTACTAAGAGAATGAGGGTCGGCGCGACTAGATGTGGCGCCGGCCTTTTTGTTTTGGGCAATCTCATCTGGGCGCCGATTGTAATTTACTTGTTGACAGCGGTTTTTAAAAGAGCTAAATTAGATATTAATTAAGATATCATGATAAACGAGCAAGAAGGATTTGTTCGTTTTATCAAGCGTCACCATACTTAGACGGCTCGTTTACCTATGTACCTTAATATTTAATATGAGGAGGTTGCTTATAAAATGGCAAAACAAGACGTTAAGGACCTTGATTGGTCTAATTTAGGATTTACATATCGGGATTTACCATATTCCTACAACGAAGAATTCAAGGATGGCAAGTGGCAAAATGGTGGGTTGACGACTAAGTCCACGCTCACATTCTCCGAAGCTGCCGAAGAATTACATTATGGTCAGGAAGTTTTCGAAGGGATGAAGGCTTATCGGCGTAAGGACGGCGGCATCAACTTGTTCCGGCCTGACATGAATGCCAAGCGGTTAAATAATTCTGCTGAACGATTGGTGATGCAGACCTATCCTGAGGATAAATTTGTCGAAGCCGTTAAAGCGGTTGTCAAGGCTAACCAAGAATTCGTTCCCCCATATGGTTCCGGCGGTTCACTATATATTCGGCCATTCATGGTTGGAACCGAACCAGTTGTTGGTGTGACGGCATCAAGTACATACACCTTCCACATTTACGCCACCCCAGTTGGGGCTTACATCAAAGGCTTAAAGCCAATGCCTTACGTTGTCAGCGAATATGACCGGGCTGCTCATGCTGGAACTGGTCAGGCAAAGACGGCCGGTAATTATGCTGCCAGCCTCTTAGCTGGTAAGAAAGCCCATGACGCCGGATACGCCGGCGAGCTTTACTTGGATCCCCGTGAGCACAAGTACATTGATGAATTCAGCGGGGCTAACTTCTTCGGGATTGGTAAGGACGGCAAATTTTACACCCCAAAGTCAGAATCAATCTTACCTTCCATCACAAAGAAGTCGATGTTAACCATCGCTAAGGATCTTGGATTAGATCCAACTGAGACCCACATTGATATTAACGATCTTGATCAATTTACCGAGGCTGGTGCCATGGGAACCGCCGCCGTTGTTTCACCCGTTGGTTCATTAACCTATAAGGGTAACAAGCACGTTTTCTTCAGTGAAACCAAGCCGGGTCCCGTTACCCAGAAACTTTATGATACGTTATTCGGCATTCAAGAGGGTGACGTTGAAGATAAGTATGGCTGGGTTGTCCCGGTTGAACTTTAATGATTCATGAATAAGTTTGAAAGAATCGCTTCCACCTATTTAGTGGGGCGATTCTTTCTTTGTACACCATTTAGCCGCTTTCAGGTCGAAAAGATTAATTGACATCGCTTCTTGAAACTATTAAACTATGAGAAATTGGTTAGACCACAAGCAACCGTTTTTTCATTAATTGACAGTTTTTCAGGAGGATGATACTTATGGCTAAAGCACAACCAGCTTCAGAAATTGATTTTAACAACTTAGGGTTCGACTATATGGACCTGCCGTATCGTTTTATTGCCCACTATACCAATGGTCAGTGGGATGCTGGCGAACTGAGTGAGGACAGCACACTACATATTTCAGAGGGGTCCACGTCACTTCACTATGGGCAAGCCGATTTTGAGGGGCTTAAGGCTTACCGCACCAAGGATGGCAGTATCAACCTGTTCCGTCCGGACATGAACGCCAAACGAATGCATAACAGCTGTGAACGACTGTTGATGCCCGTGTTTCCAGAAGACCAGTTCATTGCGGCCGTTAAACAAGTTGTTGCCGCAAATGCAGACTATGTCCCGCCGTACGGCACTGGCGCAACGTTATACCTGCGCCCCTTAATGATTGGGGTTGGTGGTAACATTGGGGTTCATCCAGCATCCGAATACATTTTTACAATCTTTGCCCAGCCGGTTGGAGCCTACTATAAGGGTGGCCTTAAGCCAACGAATTTCACCACCTCTTACTATGATCGTGCAGCGCCACACGGTACCGGTCAGAGTAAGGTTGGCGGCAACTATGGCGGCAGCTTGCTTCCCGGTGATGAGGCCCATAAAGCCGGATTCTCCGACGTGATCTATTTAGATCCGGCAACCCATACTAAAATTGAAGAGGCTGGGTCCGCTAACTTCTTCGGTATCACGAAGGATCACGAATTTGTGACCCCCAAATCGCCATCGATTTTACCAAGTATCACGAAGTATTCCGCCCTTTGGATTGCGGAACATCGCTTGGGACTGAAGGCCATTGAAGGTGACATTTTCATCAATGACCTGGATCGATTTGAAGAAGCAGGAGCCATGGGAACGGCCGCCGTCATTTCACCAATTGGCGGCATTGAATACAAAGGGGACCTTCACGTCTTTTACAGTGAGACCGAAGTTGCTCCGCTTACCCGAAAGTTATACGATGAACTCACTGGGATTCAATTCGGGGATGTCGAAGCACCGGAAGGCTGGATTCAAAAGGTGCCAGTTAAATAACCGAACAAAAAAGTCGGAACTCACCGGCTTTTTATTGTGGTCGGATAATAGATGATTTGAAAGGAGCGGTGGATTGATGCGCAAACGAGAAGGCCATTCACATACGGAGTTTTGCCCCCATGGCAGCGGTGACGATGTGGAATTGATGATTCAGAAAGCCATTAAGCTGGGATTTCAGGAATACAGTATTACCGAACACGCCCCGTTACCCCCGGCGTTTAAAACGATGTATGCCGGTCAGCTAACCGGGTTAACCGAGGCGTCGATGGCGATGGGGGATCTGGAGGCATACTTTGCCAAGGCAAACCGGATGAAGGCCAAATATGCTCAGCAAATTCACATTCATATTGGCTTTGAAGTTGACTTCATCCCCGATTTTGTGGATTGGACGCGGGCATTTCTTGACGAGTATGGTCCTAAAACCGATGACGGGATCTTGTCCGTGCACTTTATGAAGGGGCGAAACGGCAAGTATTGGTGCGTCGATGATACGCCGGAAGACTTTGCGACTGGGCTGTTGGAACCGGCTGGGGATTCCCAAACAATCTTTGCCCAGTATTTTAAGGCAGTAGAACAGTCGGTGACAACCGATCTGGGCCAGTATGGTCCCCAACGAATTGGTCACATGACGCTGGTTCGAAAATTTCAGGATCATTTTTCACTTGATCCGGATTATTCCCAACAAAATCAGCAGCTGATTCAAGAAATTCTGAAGGCCGTTGCCGATTCTCATAAGCAGTTGGACTTTAACGCGGCGGGCTTGTACAAGCAGGACTGTAACGAACCGTATCCAAACTTTCCGATTGCCACGACCGCCAAAAAGCTGGGGATTCCGTTAATTTATGGAAGTGACGCCCATAGCATCGCCGAGATTGGTCATGGCTACCACGCCCTGGCACCGTTTCTTTAAATCATTTGATCCAAACGGCTTGACATTTTTACAAGCCGTGGTATGATTTCTTATAAATTAAAGATTATTAATAAAATAAAGTTTTGATTAGAAGAAGTAGCCGGTTTTAAATGTAAAGAGAGCTCCGCGGCTGAGAAGGAGTCGTTTGGATCGGTGAACACACATCTATGAACTAACCGATTGAACCAAGTAGATCGATTCGCAAGTTTAGCGTTATCAGGGTTACCACAGCTGTTATTGGCCAAGTGTCGATGACTAGCTGCTGGCAACGTAAGGCACACTATCGTGAGGTAGTGGTAAATTGGGGTGGAACCGCGATTAAAATTCGTCCTCGAAGACTGAAATTCAGTTTTCGAGGACGTTTTTTATTTCAGAAAATCCTGATCTTAACGCAAATGATCAACGCTTTATCAATGAGCAAAATTTATCATAATAATCCAAGGAAGTGGCAAAATGAAAAACAAAAATTTACCTAACGGCACCCGCGATGAATTTGGCACCCAGGCTGAAGTCAAGGAACAGATTCAAATGAAGCTGCTGAAAATTTTTAAAGAACGCGGCTTTCGTAAATTGACCACCCCGGTCGTTGAATACTCCGACGTATTTGAACCTTTGAGTACCGACAACTATCGGCCGTACCAGTTTTTGGACGAGCAGGGTGAAACCCTAGTCCTGCGTCCCGACCTGACACTCCCGGTTGCCCGTGTCATGAGCACCACCGGCGTCGATCTGCCGGTTAAATGGTATTACAGCGGCGACGTATTTCGGGTGAAGAAACGCTTGTCTGGCAGCTATAACCAGACGACCCAGGCCGGAATTGAGATTATCGGGTACAAGGGCATCAAGGCTGATTGGGAGTGTTTGGCAGTGGCATTAGCCGGTTGTCGGGCAATGAATTTAAATGACGTGACGGTTGAAATCAGTCAGGCGAAATTTGTCGACACGGTGGTTCAACAGTTGAACTTACCGGAGCCAACCGGTAACAGTCTTAAACAAGCGTTGTTCGCCAAGGATTTAAGCCGTTACGAGAGCCTCTGGTCACCCTTAAAAGAAACGGAATTTGCGCCGTTCCTAGCTGAATGGCCGTGGCTGTTTGGCGATTTCGACAAGGTGATTTCGGTGGTTCAGACGCTGCCAAAGACATCGGAACTCAAAAAAATCATTGATGATTTGATTGCCACCAAACAATTTATTAATCAACAGTTTCCAGATGATCAGGTGACTTTGGATTTGAGTGTCCGGTCGCCGCAAAGTTACTATACCGGCATGGCATTTCGGGGATTTACCGGTAAGTCGGCCGATTATTTGTTCAGCGGCGGGCGCTACGATAACCTCCTGACGAATTTTCAGAAAGTTAAGGCGTCCGCTGTCGGCTTGGCGTTTGACGTTGACGCGTTAGTTGAACGCACCCCGCTGCCGCCTGAACCGAAGCAAACGTTGATCTACTTCGATGACCAGCAGTGGCAGCTTGCCGAACAGAAGCTGGCAGAGGTACCGAACGCAACGTTGTGTTTGGCAGAGACAAAGCAAGCCGCTAAGCAGCTCGCAGAAAGTAACGATAGTGATTTGATCGATTTAACAGAAAGCAGGTAAGCTCATGGAACCCATTAAAATTGCCCTAACCAAGGGGCGGACAGAACAGCAGGTTCTTCCGCTACTGGAAGCCAGCGGAATTGATTGCTCAGGCCTTCGGAATAAGGGGCGCAAGCTCATCTTCAATGATGATCCCCGGTATGAATTTATTTTGGTGAAGGGCCCGGATGTGTTGACGTATCTGAACAATGGCTCCGTTCAGGTGGGCATTGTTGGCAGCGACATTTTGGATGAACAGGGAAATTCTCAGTACGCCATGCTGAATCTGAGTGTCGGTCAGTGTCGGTTTGTTCTGGCGTCGACCGCTAATTTTAATCCCCAGCAACAGCGACGAAAGATCATCGCTACCAAGTATCCAAACATCACTAAACGTTATTTTGAAGGCATTGGTGAGGATGTGGAAATCATTAAAATTGAGGGATCGGTTGAATTGTCACCACTGATTGGCTTGGCTGACGCGATCGTCGACATTGTTGAGACCGGCAACACATTACGGGAAAACAACCTGCGGGTTTATGCCAAATTACAGCCGGTTAACACGAAGCTGGTCGTCAACCGGTTAGCCCTGCGGCAATACCAGCCCCAAATTAAGACGTTAATCGATCATTTACAAACGGCCGATCAAGCAGCCATTGAGAAAAAATTAGTTAAGGAGCGATCATGATGCGAACAGCAACGATTAAACGAAATACGGAAGAAACGCAAATTGAACTGACACTGAACCTCGATGATTATTCAACAATTGATGTCGATACCGGAATTGGATTCTTTAACCACATGCTGACGGCGTTTGCCAAGCATGGCCGGTTTGGCTTGATTGTCAAAGCCAAGGGGGATTTGGAAGTCGATCCGCATCACACAACTGAGGATGTTGGCATTGCTTTAGGGCTTGCATTAAAGCAGGCGCTTGGCAATAAGGTGGGAATTGAACGGTTTGGATCAGCTTTAATCCCGCTGGACGAAACCTTAAGCCGAGTTGTGATTGACTTATCCGGCAGGTCATACTTAGTGTTTGACGCTGAATTTGCCAATGATCACCTTGGCGGCTACGACACTGAAGTCACGGAAGACTTCTTTCAGGCCTTTGCCTTTAATGCAGAAATGAACTTGCACGCCGCCGTGCTTTATGGGCGCAACACCCATCACAAAATTGAAACGCTGTTTAAGGCGTTGGGCCGGGCTTTACGAGCTGCGGTCACGCTTAATCCTGAGATTAAAGGGATTCCATCAACTAAGGGGGTTATCTGATGATTATTGTCATTGATTATGATACCGGTAATACCAGAAATTTGAAGAAGGCGTTGGACTTCTTGGGCGTTGAAAATCGCCTGAGCGCGGATCGAGACGAAATCCTGGCCGCCGACGGGGTGATTCTTCCCGGCGTTGGGGCTTTTAAAAAAGCAATGGATGCCTTGGAAGACCGCAATTTAGTCGACGTGCTGCGTGAGGTTGCCAAGCAGGGAACGCCAATGCTGGGGATTTGCTTGGGGATGCAGCTGCTATTTGATCGGAGTTTAGAATTTGGTGATACAAAGGGGCTTTCGTTGATTTCCGGCGAGGTGGTTGCCATTCCAAGCAATTTGGGCGTGAAGGTTCCCCACATGGGCTGGGATCAAAACAACCTCAAGCAGGCAGATCCGATTGCTGAGGTATTTGACAAACAATACAGTTACTTCGTGCACTCATTTTACGTGAAAACCGCTCCCGAACGGATTTTAGCCAGTGTTGATTACAGCGTTGAAATCCCGAGTATCGTCCGGCAAGAAAACGTGATCGGCATGCAGTTTCATCCCGAAAAGAGCGGCGACGTCGGCCTTGCCGGGCTCACAAAATTTAAGGAGATGGTATCGAATGCAGATTATTCCCGCAATTGATCTTAAAAGTCAGGAAAGTGTTCGTCTGTATCAGGGCGATTTCAATAAAACCACGATTATCAGTGAATCACCCGTTAAGCAGGCGTTAGCCATTGAAAAGGCCGGGTTGACCAATCTGCATTTGGTTGATTTGGACGGGGCTAAATCCGGTCGGCCAGTTAACCGGGCAGTGATTCAGGATATCTGCCAGCAAACCAGCCTGTCAGTTGAAGTCGGCGGCGGGATTCGCTCCCTCTCCCAAATCAATTCCTACTTAACTTCCGGCGTTTCCCGAGTGATTCTGGGATCGGCCGCGTTAAACGATCCCGACCTGGTTCAGGAAGCCATCAAGCAGTTCGGCGCTGACCAAATTGTTGTCGGTATTGACGGCAAGGACGGCATGGTCGCCGTTGCCGGCTGGCTGGAACAGAGCGCCGTCAAAATGGCGGACCTAATGGCGTCCATGGTCGCATTTGGCGTGAACACCTTTATCGCCACTGATATTTCTCGTGACGGGACGATGACCGGCCCCAACGTCGACCAGCTAAGCGACCTGCAGACGAGTTTTCCCCAGACAACGGTGATTGCTTCTGGTGGCATTCGCAACGTTGCGGATTTGTCACGGCTGGCAGACGCCGGGATTAAAGCCGCCATTGTTGGCCGTGCCATGGCAACCGGTGACCTACCAATTGAAACCCTCGCGGAGGTGAACCAAAATGTTAGCTAAACGGATTATTCCGTGCTTGGATGTGGATCACGGCCGGGTCAAGAAGGGTGTTAATTTCGTGAATTTAAAGGATGTTGGCGATCCCACCGATATTGCGGCGGCCTATCAAAAACAGGGCGCTGACGAACTGGTTTTTCTCGACATTACCGCGACAAACGAAAAACGAAAGGCAATTGTCGATACGATTGAAAAGGTTGCCAGTCAGGTGTTTATGCCCCTGACGGTTGGCGGTGGGATTCATAGCGTTGCTGATATGATGGCCCTGCTTAAAGCGGGGGCTGATAAAACCGCGGTTAACTCTGCGGCGGTGCAGAATCCGGATTTAATTTCGGAAGGCGCTGAAAAATTTGGCAGTCAATGTGTCGTTCTGGCAATCGATGCCAAATTTAACCCACAAACTCAGTCGTATCAGGTATATGTAAACGGTGGTCGAACGCCAACCAATTTGGACGTCATTGAATGGGCTAAGACTGGCGTTGCCAAAGGCGCCGGCGAGCTCTTAGTTACCAGCATGGACAAGGACGGCACCAAGAGTGGTTACGATATCGAATTGTATAAGCGATTGACCGCGGCCGTTTCGGTGCCGGTAATTGCGTCCGGCGGGGTCGGCAAGGTCACTGATTTTCCAGAAGTTTTTCAGCAAGCCGACGTTGACGGGGCCCTGGCCGCCTCAGTCTTTCATTTTGGTGAGCTGACAATTAGTGACGTGAAGAAAGAATTGAAAAAAGATGGGGTGATCGTACGTTAACACCTGATTTTGCAAAGTATCCCGATCGATTAGTCCCAACGATCGTCGTGGATAATAATACCAACGCCGTTTTGATGATGGCCTACGTCAATGAAGAAAGTTATCAGCGGAGCCTGAAAACCCGCCAAACCTGGTTTTGGTCCCGTAGTCGGCAAGAATTATGGCACAAGGGCGCCACTAGCGGCAACACCCAACAGATTGTCTCGATTGACATTGATTGCGATGAGGATACCCTGCTAATGCGGGTGATTCCCGCTGGGCCAGCTTGTCACACCGGGCACACGAGTTGTTTTTACCGGACAGTATTAGAGGAGGAGAAAGCGTAATGGCAGAAGAACAGAATTTATCCGAACTATATGATTTGATTGAGCAACGAAAGGCAAATCCTGAAAAGGGATCCTATACCGATTACCTGTTTACCCGTGGACTGGATAAAATTTTGAAGAAAGTTGGCGAGGAGGCTACCGAAGTGGTGGTTGCTGCAAAGAATGATTCAGATCCCGACTTCATCTTGGAAGTTGCTGATCTGGCCTACCACGTGGAAGTTTTAATGGCAGAGCGCGGCATTACCCCCAAGCAAATTCGCGAAGAATTAGCCAGCCGCGAAGGTCGCCAAAGCAAAATTCATGACCGCCAAGAAATTAAAAAGTGGTAACCATTAACTAACTTATATTAATGAAGGAAACACCATATAATTGAAGCAATTTAATTCTTATTGGAGGTCACTCATGGTAAAAGAAACCGTTACGCACTTGGATCCCTACGTCCCGGAACAGACGTTAGCTGATATGAAAAAGCAGTATGGTTTGGCATCTTTAGTCCGGCTTTCCGCAAACGAAAACGTCTTTGGGACATCCCCGGAAGTTGCCAAAGCACTTGAGAAGTGGCACTTCGCTGACGCGAACCTTTATCCGGATAGCAATGTCGAAACGTTAAGGCGAAATATTGCTACCCGGTTCAACATTGATGAAACTAATTTGCTATTTGGCAACGGGTTGGATGAAGTGATTGAATTACTTTGTCGGGTTATTTTGAAACCGGGAGATGAAGTCATCGACCCGGCACTAACCTTTTCGGAGTACCAGTTACATTCCCAAATTGAGGGGGCCAAAATTCGGCAGGTTGATTTAGACGCGGCCGGGACAATCAATTTGGCAGCCATTAAGAAGGAAATTACCAATAAGACGAAAATGATCTGGATTTGCAATCCCAATAATCCAACCGGGACGTTCATTCCCGCGGCCGCCATTCAGTCATTCATGACGGACGTTCCCGAAACGGTCACCGTCATTGTTGATGAGGCCTACATTGACTTCGTTGATGATAAACAGGCAAGCATGATCGAACTAACCAAACAGTTTGCCAACTTGGTGGTTTTGCGGACCTTTTCCAAAGCCTATGGGCTGGCGAATTTTCGGGTTGGTTACGCTGTTTGCGGTGAGCCACTAATGGGGTATCTGCAGGCTGCCCGGCTCCCATACAATTTGAGCACCTTTGCTGAAATTGCCGCCACCGCCGCGTTCGATGATCAGGAGTTTGTTAAGCGGGTGGTTGCAACGGTCAGCGCCGAGCGGGTGAAATGGCAGCATTTTTTGACCAAACAAAAGCTACCGTTTTACGAATCAGCCGCCAACTTCGTTTTCTTTAAGGCGGGGGATGCTGATGGCTTACACGCTTATCTGTTGAAAAATGGCTATCTGCTGCGCAACGGGTTGAAGCCGGGTTGGCTGCGGGTGTCAATTGGAAAACCGGGCGACAACCAGGCGGTCCAGAAATTGATTGCCGCTTACGTTAATTAAGTTTTTCCAGGCCATCAGTGGTATTTAGCGATTGAATGCGTTAATATATAGTTTACTGGAAATTACGACCTTCACTCGTGGATTCTCCAGAATCTAATTGAAATGATGGTGGTTTTATGCAAGACAACAGTCAAACTCGGGTTGTTGTTGGAATGAGTGGTGGCGTCGACTCCTCGGTTGTCGCCTATCTGCTCAAACAACAGGGCTACGATGTGATTGGCGTTTTCATGAAAAATTGGGATGATACCGATGAGAACGGCGTCTGTACGGCAACTGAAGACTATAAAGACGTTGCTAAAGTCGCCAATAAAATCGGCATTCCGTACTACTCAGTTAACTTTGAAAAGGAATATTGGGATCGGGTTTTCACATATTTCCTGGATGAGTACAAAAAAGGCCGAACGCCGGATCCGGATGTCATTTGTAATAAGGAGATCAAATTCAAAGCGTTCTTAGATTATGCTTTGGAATTGGGAGCGGATTACATTGCAACCGGCCACTACGCTCAGCTGACCCGTGATGAGGATGGTCATAACCATCTATTGCGCGCCGTTGATGGCAACAAAGATCAAACCTACTTTTTGAGCCAGTTATCGGCCGATCAGATTGATCGGGTGATGTTTCCAATCGGCAACCTGGTAAAGCCCGAGGTTCGGGAAATTGCCAGAAAAGCCGGTTTGGCAACCGCTGACAAGAAGGATTCGGTTGGAATCTGTTTCATTGGTGAGAAGAACTTCAAGAACTTCCTCGGTCATTATTTGCCGGCAACTCCTGGCAAAATGATGACTGTCGACGGCGAGGTTAAGGGCACCCACGATGGCTTGATGTATTATACAATCGGTCAGCGGCGGGGGCTTGGAATTGGTGGCGACGGGGTTGATAATCAGCCCTGGTTCGTTGTCGGCAAGGATTTGAAGAAGAATATCCTGTACGTTGGTAAGGGGTACCATAACGAGTTACTCTACGCTGATTATTTGGAAGCTTCAGATATCCACTGGGTTAATAATCTTGATCGTGGTCAGGACTTTCACTGCACGGCTAAATTCCGTTATCGCCAGAAGGATACCGGCGTCACCGTTCATTTGAGCGCTGATGGCAAGTCCGTCCGGGTTGATTTTGATGCTCCGGTTCGCGCGATCACGCCAGGTCAGGCAGTCGTCTTTTACGATGGCGACGAGTGCTTGGGGTCGGCAATCATTGACGCTGCTTACAAGAACTCAAAGATTTTGCAGTACGTTTAGCATTCAATAATCAATTTTGGACAAAAAGACACGTGCCCGGGCAAGTTGCTCGCAGCACGTGTTTTTGAGTTGATCATCGTTAATGGTAAATTGATTTCAGACCAAAGGTGCATGAATGGTCTTATTAGCTGACCAAAAACATGAAAATTGGCATTGTGATAAACGCACAAATCGTTGTCCAGAATTGAATGGACGCAATTTCCGATTCGTTAATTTTGAATTGGATGGCTAGGGATGTTGGCAGGGTCGCCGTCGGAATTGACAAGGTTAACACGACAATATTGATAATGTTGGCTGGGGCGTGAAATAGCAGCATGACCAACCAGACGATGCATGGAAAGGCAATTGTCTTGGCAAAAACGCTCAGGCCAATCGGGACGTTCATCGTAATTCTTCTGGTGAACAGCACAATCCCGATTGAAAACAGGCCAAGCCCGCCGGCAACCTTGCCGAGCACCATGAACGTATTTTCAAGCTCTGCGGGCATCTGCCATCCGGCCAACGCAATGATGAAGCCGGCCAGGGCGCTGATGACCAACGGCTTCTTAAAGGTATCAATGAGTCGGGATCGCAGGGAGGTAATTTCGCCTTCCTGAGCAAGCGCGGCATACACAGCCGGCAAAATGAGAATGTTAATGCTAATTGTGCTGAGGCCAATCGTAATGGCGCTGACCTGGTTACCGAATAACAGCGGTAAGATGGCCGAGCCAATGAAGGGAACCGACGGATTGGCAACCGACATGGCCCGCAGCGCAGCAAGGTCAAGCGGAATTCGAAAGCCAAAGTGGTAGGCGATTAGGAGAACCAGGTAACAGACAAGCATGCTGCCAAGCAACCAACCAGCCAAGGGGATGTCGGCAATGATGATGGTTCGTGGTGTTGACCAAATCCCAGCGAATACGCTAAATGGCAAAGCGTAATCCATCACTAATTTAACGAATACCTGACTATCGTGATCCGTAAAGTCGTTTCGGTAGGCGGCAAAGTAGCCGAGGCCAACCGTGACAAGAATTGGAATAAGTGCGAATAGTAGTGTTTGTAACATCACAATATCCTCCTAATACAATTTTTAGAATCGGGATTCTCAATTAAATGAGAAGTTGATTAGAAAACGAGTTAGCTTTAGGTTACCACGCAATCAGTGGAAATGGAAGAAGATATTACATGCGAGTGAAATTTTGGCATTGAAGCCGGACCACTGAGTTGTATTTGAGTTCATTTTGAATTGGGCTCGGCGAAATTGTGTTGCGATAAATGCGGGATTTCCGTTGGTGAAATCAAGGCTTCTTTCAGCTCGAATTCCTTTGAAATTCGGGCTAATTCCTGTCATAATGTGTAAGTGATAGACACAATGGGAGGAAGAACTTTTGACACGAATATTCTTTGTGCGGCATGGCAAAACCGAGTGGAATTTAGAGAGCCGTTATCAGGGAGCTGGTGGCGATTCGCCGCTGCTTTCTGAAAGTTACAATGAAATGGCCCTTCTTTCAAAGCATTTTGAGACGGTTACGTTTAGTCACGTCTATGCCAGTCCGATCAAACGGGCGCGGATTACCGCTGAAAGAATTGACCGTAAACTAAAGGGCCACCCAAAGATTTCATTGTTTTCACGACTTGAGGAATTTCATCTTGGGAAGATGGAAGGCATGAAATTTGATGATGTTAAACACCAATACCCCGACCAATTTGAAAATTTTCGCAATCATCCAGATCGTTACGATCCCACCGCAATTGGTGGGGAAAGTTATCTTGACGTCATTAAGCGAATGACCCCCGCCATTGACGTGATTGTTCGCAACAACCCTGAAGATAACGTGATGGTGGTCAGCCATGGGGCAGCCCTAAATGCTGAGATAAACTATTTATTGGGCGCTAAGCTTGCGGACCTTCGAAAACGTGGTGGGCTAGCAAATACCAGCACCACAATTCTGGATAGTCAGGATGGCGGCCGGGCATTTTCACTGGTGAAGTGGAATGATACCAGCTATTTAAACAAACAATTAGATGAAACTGATTTGGTGTAGGTGATTAAATATGGCAGAGAAGCGTTCAGAAAAAATTAAACGATTGCAGAAGCAAAATCAGGAAAATCAACGTAAGTATACTAAGAAGCGGGAAGCCGAAGAAAAAAAGGCCAACCAGCTCATTCACGGCCTGGTTCAAAAAATCGATGCGGAACCGAAAAATTACCATCATTATTATGACCTGGCAACCCTGCTGGTCGAGGGTAAGGATTATGAGCAGGCCGAGGAACTGTTGATGAAGGCACTCGGTATTTTTGAATCGGCCGATAAGATTGTTAAAGACACCCTAAAATTTGGATTGGGAAACGTCTATTATGCTGCCGAGGAATACGATAAGGCCATTAAGACGTTTCAACAAATTGATGACGAGAAGCTCCAAGCCGAAGCTTACATTATGTTGGCGCAAAGTTACATGGCCAAGGGAGACAACAAGCGGGCGATGGTGTTTGCCCTTTCGGCTCAAAGTACCCACCGAAAGGATCCGACCGTCAATCAAATGATTGGGGATAATTTACTTGCCCTTGGCAATTTTTCCCAAGCAGCCGATTTTTATGATCAAGTTTTGAAAACCGAACCCCAGAATGGCAAGGCTAATTTTAACCGCGGCTTGGTGGCGATGGTGAACGGTGAGCCGTTTGATGACTATTTCAAAAAAGCCAAGCAGTTTGACCCGGCATTCTATCAAAAGGGTCAGCAAAAATTGCAGGATATCGAAAAATTTGTTCAGATCAACCGCAAGAAGAAGGGACCTGATGATCAGTCCGATCACTCGTAACTGTTGATTTGACTTGGTTAACATTGTGACAAGGAGAATGGTTGTGGACCAATCGATGGGATTATTTGAATCCCCAGAAAATACAAATCAGAAGACATACGTTGATGGCCGGCTTAAGGCGATTTTCTTTTCGAGTCACGATAGCTTTTATAAGGTGCTGCTGGTAGAAATTACCGATACGAATCTAAACTGGCCGGAAAGTGAAATTGTCGTGACCGGCGATTTTGGCGACGTTGTTGAAGAAAATAGCTATCATTTTGTTGGCAAAGTGATCGATCACCCGCGTTATGGCAAGCAATTTCAAGCCAGTAACTATACTTCCCTGATTGCAACGACCAAGGAGGGGGTTGTTAAATACCTCTCCGGGGATGGTTTTCCGGGAATCGGCAAGCGAACCGCTGAACGGGTCGTTCGCATTCTGGGTGAAGATGCCATTCAAAAGATCAATGAGGATGGGCGGGTTCTTGATTCTGTGCCGATTACGCAAAAACAGCGCGACGCAATTTTAGATAATTTGAGTGTGGATGACAGTCTTGAACGAGTCATCGTGGGGCTAAATTCATACGGCTTTTCTAGTCGGATTGCTTCCGACATTTATCAGAAGTACCACGAAGATTCGCTCAAGATTATTGCTGAGAACCCATACCAGCTGGTTGAGGACATTCGCGGAATCAGTTTTAAACGTGCGGATGCGATTGCGCTGAAGCTTGGAATCACTGCCGATTCCACTGAGCGAATGCGGGCTGGATTGCTCTACGCGATTCAGGAACTTTGCTTCGAAAATGGTGACACTTACACCACGACTGGTGAATTGATCAACACGGCTACCCAGTTATTGGAAAGCAATACCCAAAATCGGGTGACCGGCCAACAACTGGGCCAGGCGCTTGTTGAATTGGCCAAGGATCATAAGGTGGTTGGGGAAGAAAATCGGATTTATCTCAGTTATGTCTATAACGCAGAAAACCAGATTGCCGATCATTTGAACCGGATTATTAAAAATAAGGATGCCGATACCGGATTTTCGGACGAGGCGATCAAGAAGCAGATTGCCATGGTTGAAGCCAAATTCGATATTAACTATGATGACTCCCAAGTTGAAGCCATCATTCACGCGATTCAATCACCGGCATTTATTCTAACCGGCGGTCCGGGAACCGGGAAAACGACCATCATTAACGGGATTGTGAACACTTACGCCCGCCTTCACGAATACTCGTTGGACGTTAATGAGTATAAAGACAAGCCGTTTCCAATCGTCATGGCGGCGCCAACCGGTCGGGCAGCCAAGCACATGGCCGACGCCACTGGACTTCCGGCCAGTACGATTCACCGGCTGTTGGGCCTTAACGGTACCGAATCAAGTGATTTTACGTCACCAAAGGATATTGAGGGCAGTTTGCTGATCATTGATGAAATGTCAATGGTCGATACCTTCCTATTCCGATTATTAATTCGGGCAATTCCGAACCACATGCAGGTTGTTTTCGTCGGTGACCAAGACCAGCTGCCTTCGGTTGGCCCGGGACAGGTCTTTCACGATCTGCTGGTATCCAAGCAGTTACCGGCGATGCACTTGAATAATATTTATCGTCAGGAAAAGGGTTCGTCGATTGTCCAATTAGCTCACGATATTCATCAGGGAAAGTTGTCTGATAACTTTGATCAGAACCAATCGGATCGTTCATTTATTGCCTGCAACGAAAATCAATTGCCTTCCGTAATCCAACAGATTGCCAAAAAGGCCCGGGCCAAAGACTTTGGGTTGATGGACGTTCAGGTTCTGGCCCCGATGTACCGGGGAATGGCCGGGATTAACCACTTAAACGACGTCTTGCAGGATGTGTGGCAGCCAAAACAAACTGGCCAGTCGGTGACGATTCGCGAGCATACCTATCGGATTCATGATAAGGTTCTCCAGTTGGTCAATAATCCTGAACAGAACGTTTTTAATGGTGATTTGGGACTTATCGTGGCCATGGAAGCGCCTAAAGGTGAGAAGACGCCAACTAAGATTACGATTGATTTTGATGAGAATGAAGTGACTTACGAGCGCAACGAATGGAGCCAGTTTACCCTGGCATACTGCACGTCGATTCATAAGGCTCAGGGGAGTGAATTCCCGATGGTCATTTTACCGATTGTTCGTCAATATTCGCGAATGCTGCAGCGTAACTTGTTGTACACTGCCGTTACCCGGGCAAGTGATTTTTTAATTATGCTGGGTGAGAAGCAGGCCTTTGAACAGTGTGTTCGCAGCGTGTCGGTTAACCGTAAAACCAGTCTGGTTGAACGCCTGGTTGCCGCAATTGATGAGAAACCGGCTGCCCTCACAAACGCTGGTGGCGAGTCGACCACGAGTGCAGGTGATGATTCTGATCAGCAAGATCCCGTGTCAGCTAACGATCAGCAACCGGATCTGCCGGATCATTTAACCAAACAGATCATCGAGGAACAACGGATTGATCCGATGATTGGAATGGGGGACGTAACCCCCTATTCGTTTAATCAATCGGCCTCCTGATTGTTGGGCCGGCGACACCGGTTATCCGGTACCCCTGTGGTGGCAAGCTGCGATCGCAAACAATTTTTACGTTGAAAGATTGTCGGAACGGTATGAAATTATGTTAATATTTAATTAAACAAGAATCCTTGGAGGGTATTATGGCTGAATTGAAATCACATCCGCAGCTCAAACTTTTTTCCTTAAACTCAAATCGCCCCCTTGCTGAAGCAATCAGCAAGGCTGTTGGCGTTCCGCTTAGTGACGCAACGGTTGATAAGTTTAGTGATGATGAAATTAAGATCAGTGTTAATGAAAGTATTCGCGGCGATGAAGTTTACGTTATTCAGTCGGTCTCGGATCCGGTCAACTCAAATTTAATGGAGCTTTTAATCATGGTTGACGCGCTTCGACGGGCAAGTGCAAAGTCGATTAACGTCGTGATTCCTTACTATGGTTATTCCAGAGCAGATCGCAAGGCCCGTTCACGGGAACCAATCACCGCCAAGCTGGTCGCTTCGTTCCTTGAAATGGACGGGGTTGATCGGGTTGTGACCCTTGATCTGCATGCCGATCAAATCCAGGGATTCTTTGATATTCCTGTTGATCATTTGAAGGCGAACTCACTGTTGGCGCATTACTTTGCCGACCAACATGGCGGTGATAACACCGTGGTGGTCTCGCCGGATCATACGGGGGTTTCCCGGGCAAGAAAGTTCGCTGAACTGCTGGACGCGCCGATTGCGATTATTGACAATCGCTCGCCTGAAGACGCCACCACGGTTCCCGAATCCGTTATTGGAAACGTTCGCGGCAAGCGGGCGATCATTGTGGATGATATGATTGATACAGCTTTTAAACTAACCATTGCCGCTGAAACGCTGAAAAAAGCTGGGGCAACCGAGGTCTATGCGATTGCCACTCACGCTGTCTTTTCAGGAAATGCCCAGCAACGATTACAAGACTCACCAATTGCAAAGGTGATTGTGACTGATTCGATTAACATTGCCAAGGCTGATCAATTCGAAAAACTTGAAGTGGTCTCAGTTGGCAACTTGTTTGGGGAAGCCATTCGTTTGATCCATAATCAACATTCAGTCGGCAGGCTGTTTGGAAGATAAAATTTTTAATTGAAGGTGGACTGATTTATGTATATGTACAAGGCAAATGAAGGACGTTATAATCATGCGGTTGTTAGACGCGCAGGAAATTCCGGACTTCAAGTTCCGGCTTTGTCATTTGGTTTATGGCACAGCTTTGGGGATGACGCAAACTACGGGGATAGTGAGAAGGTCATCTTAAAAGCGTTTGATTCGGGCATCTTTAGCTTTGACCTGGCTTATAATTATGGTCCGGGTTCGGGCGCCGCTGAGCGCATGTTTGGCGATGTTTACCGGGCTAATTTGAAACCTTATCGCAACGAATTGGTCATTACGACAAAGGCCGGTTACAATATGTGGCCGGGACCTTACGGGAATTTTTCATCCAAAAAGACGTTGGTAAACGCTTTGGATGGCAGCTTAGAGCGGATGGGTCTGGATTACGTTGATATCTATTATAGTCACCGCTTCGATCCTAAGACCAGCCTTGAAGAGACCGCTACCGCGCTGGACGGCATCGTTCGTTCCGGTAAGGCCCTCTACATTGGCATTTCGAATTATAACGCTGCCCAAACCAAGGAAATCAGTCAGTACTTTAAAGAATTACACACCCCGTTCGTTGTCAATCAGGCGTCGTATAACATGTTAAATCGCGGCGTTGAGGACGACGGGCTATTGCAGACCTTAAAGAGTGAAAATAAGGCGTTGATCGCGTATGGACCACTTGCTGAAGGGTTGTTGACCGATAAGTACTTAGGTGGGATGAGTGATGACGTTAAAATCCATTGGAGTAACGAATTTGTGATCAAGCACGGCCGTGAAGAATTAGTTAAGAAGCTAAACGAGTTGAACGACCTGGCAAAGAATCGCGGGCAGAGTCTGGCTCAAATGTCTTTGGCTTGGCTGCTCCATGATCCAACGGTTGCCAGTGTCGTTACCGGGGCCTCTAAGATTAATCATTTGGAAGATAATCTCAAGGCGTTGGCCAACACTGATTTCACCGGCGACGAATTAGATCAAATTGACAAGATTGTTAAGGAATAATCGGGCTCCTAAAGCCGTCTTGAATCATTAAAATGTGTTTGGTGCAATGAGCTGTCTGTGAGGATGGCTCATTTTTTTGTGGCTGTTTGAATGGCGGCCAAGCTAATTGACGATCCCTTGGATTTAGATTTTTTAAACGATATTCGCATGCTATAATTAGAGATATATTACTAATCGTCTTGAATGGAGAGTGCTATGACAAAGAAAGTTACGATCACTGACTTGGCTAAGCGAGCAAAAGTGTCGGTTACCACCGTTTCCCAAATCTTAAACGGCAAGGATGATCGCTTTAGTGATAAAACGGTTAAGCGGGTCCACGAGTTGCAGCAGGAAATGGGCTACGTTCCGGATTTTAATGCTCAGAGCTTGATTCGCCGGAGTGGCCGAACAATTGGCGTTCTTGTGCCGAACATTAATAATCCGTTTTTTAGCCATTTCTTACGGGGAATCGAATCGGTTGCCATGGATAATGGCTACATTCCCCTTATTTTTGGTTCTAACAATAATCAAAAGCTTGAGAGTTACTATCTATTCGAATCAATTCGCCGGGCCGCAGACGGCATGATAATCGCTTCTGCGATCTCCGATGTCAGCTATATTGATAATATTTTGAATCAAAACGGGATTCCATACCTCCTGACGGATCAGGCACCGGTTGTTGCGGGCGATACGATTGATGCCAATAATTACCGGGGCGGCCAGTTACTTGCAGCTTACTTGATAAAAAAGGGTCACCAACGGGTTGCCGTTGTGACCGACCGTCAGCCAACCCTAAATCTCAAGCAGCGATTGGCCGGCTTTTTGGATACCTTTAAGCAGCATGGATTCCCAATCAGCGCCGCGCATGTTATTGAAACTGAATTAACCAAACTCGGTGGCTATCACGCAACCGAGCAGGCGCTGGCCGACAAACCGACGGCTATTTTTGCCCTGAATGACGAAATTGCCATTGGCCTTTACCGGGGGATTCACGAAGCGGGGCTTGAGATACCAAAAGACGTTTCAATTGTCGGGTATGATGATATTGATTTGACCGAATACATTGTTCCTAATTTAACGACGGTTCATCAGCCTTCGTTTGAGATGGGGACAACCGCTGCCAAGTTGATTTTAGCGCGGATTCAGGATAAGGATCGGGCAATCCAAAATGTGTCATTGCCAATTAATCTGGTCGAACGGGAAAGTGTTCGCGATTTAAACTTTCGGAATTAATGTTTGTAAAACCCTTTCAAATTTGGTATTCTCTTTAGTGAAAGGTTTTACCTAATCTAAATTATACGAAATACGAGGAAGCGGACATGACAAATAAAGTAGTGGTTCTTGGTAGTTTAAACGTTGATATGACACTTCATATTACCCAAATGCCCAAGCCCGGCGAAACGATTCCGGCAATCAGTAAGACCAATTCCGCAGGTGGTAAGGGTGCCAATCAGGCAGTTGCGGCTGCCCGGTCACATGCCCAAACCAGTTTTATTGGTCAGGTTGGTAATGATAATGCCGGCAAGTTCATGGTGAATGCCTTAAAGGCCGATCAGATTGACACGGATCACATTTCCGTTGATGAACAGGAAGGAACCGGTTCGGCGGTGATTCTTCTTGATGAAGCCGGTCAGAACAGCATCATGGTCTATGGTGGCGCAAATCAGTCGATGCGCCCAGTAATTATCTCAGACAGTGAGGCGCTGATTGCCGGGGCCGACATCTTGATTTCCCAGTTTGAAACGCCTCAGGGAGTGACTTATGAAGCATTCAAGGTTGCAAAGGCTCACGGGGTAACGACCATTTTGAATCCAGCTCCGGCAACCCAAATTATGGATGACCTCTTAGAAGTCACTGATCTGATTGTTCCTAACGAAACTGAAAGTGCGACTTTAACCGGCATTGAAGTGACCGATCTCGTTTCAATGAATCAAAATGCCGATAAATTCACCGCGTTGGGGATTGAGAACCTGATTATTACCGTTGGGGATCGGGGAGCTTACTTCCACACCCCAGCGCAAAGTGGCTTCGTGCCCGCCTTTAAAGTGAAGGCTAAGGATACCACCGCTGCCGGCGATACTTTTATTGGGGCATTTAGCGCCCAAATTAAAAAGGACTTTTCCAACATTGAAGCGGCCCTCACTTATGCTCAACAGGCGTCATCAATCACCGTTCAACGATTGGGTGCGCTACCATCAATTCCGACAACTGAAGAGATTCAAGCTCGCTATAATAAATAGTTATTATCATTATTAGATAGATTCTGGTGGGCAAATTGTTTTTCCCAAAAGTGTTGCTTTACTAAAGTTTATCTGCTAACATTACCTGACGTTAGCGGAAAGCAATCTTAAGATCTTAACATTTTCTTTGGAAAGTGTTAAAGTCATTGATAATCAATCTATCTTCAGTTCAAAGGAGTTTATAGCTATGAGCAATAAGTTAGAAATTCTTAAGGAATATCAAGAAGCAGCGTCTAAATTAGATCAACTCAAATCCAAAGAAGCAGCTGTTTGTCGTTCACAACAGAATGCCGGTGACGGTACCGTTGTGATCAAGCCGCAATTTGGTAACGAAATGAATCAACTCAATGAGAAGTGTGTCCAATTGAATATGATTCTCGAAGCAATGGATGTGGCTGAAGATTAGTGATCAACAGTTTATCATTCAAAAAACAGCTTCCAGTCCTGATGCCGGTCAATGACCCGTCAGAATTGGAAGCTGTTTTATTGATTTTAAAAGTAATTTGAAATGAGTGCGGACGAGACGGCCACTCGAATTTGATCACGGCCCTTTAAATCGCGCAGCCAGTTAACTGGAAAGGTCACTGGGGCGTAGAGCAGCGAAGCGAGCATCGATGTAATGGAACCGATTGTGTCCGCGTCCGAGCCGAAGTTGACGGCCCGCTTAACGGCAACGAAATACTGTTCCGAATTCATTAAGCACCAAAAACTGGTGTTTAACGTGTCTACAACGTAGGGGGAAGCCTGGATGTTCGCGCTGGGTTGGCGTAGGAACGAGGCGCACCTAATTGCTTAAAATACGGCGTCTGAGCCGCGAAGGCATCCTTTCCCTTATAGTAGTCCAAAGCCTCGTTAACGGCCCTTAGCATGGCATATTTGTTAGGATTCTGAATAATCCTGATAATGACGTTGGTTAAAATACCGGATGCGACTAAACTTCTGGGATGGCGATGTGTCGTTTCGGTATATTCATGAATCGTTTGAGCGACTTCATCGTTAAATTGGTAGTTCTGATGATCAGTTAAAATGAAGAACGCCAGGGGCATCATTCGCATTAAAGCGCCATTTCCGTTATCCATTTCACCAATTCCACCACACTTTTCCGGAGGAATCCCCTTATCGAAACGGCTGATTGCTTCCGCGGTTGTTTTCCCAACTCCGAAGGATTTGCCGAATGGCGTGTATTCCCCAAAGTGATACCACTGTGAGTAACGGGTCATTAGATCGTGGAGATTAAATCCCATCGCCAGGCTTAATAGCGATGCAATCGAGAGCGACGTGTCATCAGACCATGTCCCCTGGGGCAGGTTAAAGGCCGCTGAAGGTTTCATTGTATCAACAGGATTTTCAAGCAGATTTTCCCGCTTTTCAAATTGAATTGGCAATCCAAGCGCGTCTCCAAGGGCAACGGCAGTTAAGGACTGGAATAGTAAGTAGCTTGTAGAATACATGAGATTTACCTCGATCTTGTGATTTCTCCGGTGGCGTTGCGGCACGGTTGCGAAGCGTGACGGATTTTTAGGATCGGCCGACTAGAAATGGGTAGGTCTGCGTCTGATAAGTGACCATGTAGGATTTAACGCCCAGTTCTTCACCATCGATTTGGCCATAACGCATACTCGCTGTTTTGAGTGAGAAGTTGGTTTCTGAATAGTGATGAACAAAATTAAGAACCAAATGCCTCTTTAAGATTAACATAAAAGTGAATAAAAATATCTGCCTTTTGTTAGGTTTGTCAACGATCACTAAATCCAGATGATCGCTGAGAACCGAAGCATTCGGGGCAATGTTGATGCCACCGCCAAAATAAGGATGATTGGTGGTGGTCACAAGAAACGCCCTCGGAAAATTTTCTACGGCGCCATTTTGATGAGTTAGGGTGAGTGGAAATCCCCGGACCGTTCGCAGGGCCTGAATCACTGACGCCAGATACGACAAACGATTCAGACCTTTAATTCGTTTTAACAACGAATGATTAGCAAGATGAACAACTGCCGCGTCCAATCCAATACCGAAATTATTCAAAAAATACCCGTCTGAATCGCTGTCATGACTGATAAATCGGCCAATGTGAATGTTGGTGGCAGAGCGACTGGTTAAAATCGTTTCCAAAGCGGTCTCCCAACGAAGGGGGATGTGCGCGCCGCGGGCAAAGTCGTTCCCGGATCCAATTGGAAGTAGCCCAATTGGTACCCGGGATTGGTTATTTGAATTTTCATCGTAAAAACGCATGCAGCCGAGAAGGGTTTCGTGGAGGGTGCCATCGCCGCCGACCGCGATGATCGCGGCATCAGGATGATTTGTTTCTGTGATTTGACCCAGAATCCTCATTGTTAAGGCTACCGCATGGCCATCATATTCTGTAAAGAATACGCGGAAAGCAGTGTGGTGATTGGTCAAAAAATTGCGAATTTTCGGCCATAGTTTTTGGCCATTATTGCTGCCGGCAGTTGGATTGACAATCAAAAAGTACTCCATCGAAGAAGATCCCTCCATTCCGTTGATTTATGTGGCGATTATATGTAAATAAAGAAGCTTGAAAATCGAATAGTTGAAGAATCCGATTCCCAAGCTTCTTTTCAGGGCTGTTGGAGAACAACCCCGTGGTGTTTAAGACCAATTAATGATTGTTGTTCATAATGAGCATTGGCAGAATCATTGGGTGACGTTCCGTCTTGTCATACAAAAACTCCTGTAAATCATCGATCACCGCATTCCGGATGGATGACTCAGTTGCTTTCTTTCCATGCATGGCTTTTCGGATGGTTTTGAAGACGCGGCGCCGGCCTTCATCCAATAATTCTCCGGATTCACGCATATAAACGAAGCCGCGTGATAAAATATCCGGGCCGGATTGGATTTCTTGACCGTGAAGGTTGATAGTGGCTACGACAACAACAATTCCCTCTTCGGAAAGTAATTGGCGATCGCGAAGAACAATGCTGCCGATGTCACCAATTCCGCTGCCGTCGATGTAAACATCACCAGCCTGGAAATGACCAGCCATTCTGGCATTATCTTTTGAAAGGGCTAAAACATCACCATTTTGCATGATAAAGCTATGATCAAGCGGGACACCGCATTGTTCAGCAAGTTCGGTATGAATCTTCAACATCCGGTACTCACCATGGATTGGCATAAAGAACTTTGGCTTCATCAGGCGAAGCATTAGTTTTTGTTCTTCCTGGCCACCATGACCAGAAGTATGAATGTTGTTAACCTTACCATGAATAACGTTAGCGCCAGCTTCTTCAAGCTTGTTGATGACGTCATTGACACTTGTGGTGTTCCCCGGAATTGGGTTACTAGAGAAAATAACCGTATCCCCCGGTTGAATGGAAATTTGCCGGTGGGTACCATTCGCAATTCGCGATAGGGCGGCCATTGGCTCGCCTTGGGAACCCGTACACAGAATCATGGTTTTATTTGCTGGAAGTGACTGCAGCTGGTTGGCGTCGACGAACGCGTCATCTGGAATGTCCAAATAACCAAGTTCGCGGCCGTTGACAATTGCAGCGTCCATACTACGACCAAAGACAGCGATCTTTCGGCCGCGAGCAAGGGCATTATCACAAGCGGTTTTGATTCGGGAAATGTTTGACGCGAAAGTGGCAAATATAATTCGGTCATGAACCTGGTCAAAAATGTGGGAGATCGAATTGCCAACCCATTTTTCTGACTTTGTCCAAACCGGTTTTTCCGCGTTGGTACTATCCGACATCAGGCAAAGAACGCCTTCTTCACCGAGACGGGCCATTTCTTGAAGATCCGGCGGCTGGTTAGTCACTGGTGTGAGGTCAAACTTATAATCACCAGTTTCAACAATGACGCCCACCGGCGTGTGAACGGCAATCCCCAGCGTATCAGGAATCGAGTGGGTCGTTCTGAAAAACGACACCTTGGTTTTACGGAACTTTAAGATGCTTTTTTCGTTAATAACGTGCAGCTCAACTGAATTGAGAAGGCCGTGTTCTTCCAACTTATTCTTGATCAGGGCCATTGCTAACGGTCCCGCATAAATCGGCACGTTCAGAACTTTCATCAGGTATGGAACACCGCCAATATGGTCTTCATGACCGTGGGTGATGACCAGTGCTTTGATTTTGTCCTTGTTATCAACGAGGTATTTGTAATCGGGAATGACATAGTCAACACCTAATAGGTCATCCTCGGGGAACTTAATCCCAGCATCAATCAAAATAATTTCGTCTTGGAATTGGACACCATAAGTGTTTTTTCCAATTTCACCAAGGCCACCGACGCCATAGATAGCAGCTTCGTTATTTTTGACGTTCAGTTTTTTCATTGTTTGTTAAACTCCGTTAATTTGAAATCCGGACTGCTTTGTTCGTATTTCAAGTGATCACCCTGAAGCGGTTCAACGAATTCGATTGCGTAATCAGTATTATCCTGAACTAATCCGCGGGCTTCGACCTCTGTATCGGCCTCAACATACAGAGCGAGGGTGGTTTCCCGACGTGGCGTTTGTTTTTGGTCGGGTTGATATAGAACCTTAAAAATCATAAAAAAACTCCTTTATTCCTGTACTTTTTTTGAAACGATTAGGTTTCTTTCCGAGCAAGTGGTTGTGAAAACACAACTAATGCAGTTATTTTACCATAATCAGAAGAATAAGTATATAAACTTGAAACTAAACCAGCCTTGGTTGTCATGGTAGAATTAAACTAATGACACGATTGGAGAAATTACTATGAACATTGTCTTAATCATTCAAATTTTAATTGGGTTAATCGCGGCATTTGCGATTTATAATCTCATGCATTATCTGTTTGTAACCCGGCCAAGCAAAAAGCGGCTTTTAGCTGCTCAACGGGTTGTGAACCGGGCCGTTATGGCGGCCCTGCAAGCGTTGGTTAAGGATGGCAAGGTTTCCCAGCTTAATGAAGAGGAACTTCATTCAGAAATGATTGCGCATATCTGGGGTCGCGGGGTCATGGCCTTTGAATATCACATTCCCGTTGACCGGGTGCGGGTTTCCATTCCGGACTTACGAGATGTTTTAAGCGCCGCATTGAGTGATTATAGTCAGAAAAATCACATTCGTGCTCAGGAGAAGGGAAAATCCGCCTTTGTCATTACCGATATGTGGCAGCTGGATGATCGTTTGCACTTTGACGTGGCGTACCTGGTTAATCTGACGACCGTCGAATACCTGGATGATTTAAAACGGCTTCATTAAACAACTGATAAAACGCGAAAGATGGTCGAGAATAATTGATTGTCCACAATCTTTTCATTTGTTTTCAATCACTTTCATGGTGGCGGCCAACGGATCTTTTTAAAGGGGTTTCCACATTAAATGAGTGATGTTCAAAATGCCGGCAACCCGCGGGTTGAAGCTTCGTTAAGATTTAATTAGAAGATGAAACTTATTTTCATAAAAATGAAATTCAGTTTTCCGGTTACAATAAACAGCCTTAAATACCACTTCACTAAGTTGTGAGCAAGGTATCTAAGGCTGTTTTTAATTGTGGAAAATGGCCAGGAGTTAAATTTAGTAGATAAATACTTCGTCATCCTCACGCTTAAACGGGTCGGACTTATTGATGTGATCATAAAAGAGGGTCCCGTGAAGATGGTCAATTTCATGCTGGCAGACAATTGCCGGATAGTTCTTAAGCCGCACCTTGTGCTCCTGGCCGTCAACGTCCGTATATTTGAGCGTAATGCGGGCGGCCCGGGGAACGTATCCCGGAATATCTTTATCAACTGACAAACACCCTTCACCTTCAGTCAGGGCCCCGCGCTGAACGGAATTTGAGACAATCACTGGGTTGATAATCACGTCTTTAAATTGTGGCTGGTCCTTTTTAGTTTCATCATCATTAGGAACGAGAACGGAGGCCATCATTTTCGAAACCCCAACCTGGGGAGCAGCGAGACCGACACCCGCCCGCAACTTATACTTTTCGCAAAGTTCAGGATTCTGACTAACCTCCAAATATTCCATTAAGTCGTGAGCCAATTGCCGATCTTCGGCAGTCAGCGGGAAAGCGACCTGTTTAGCTTCTTGGCGCAGAACGGGATTGCCGTCCCGAACGATATCTTTCATCAAAAACACAGTAAAGACCTCCGAGTAATTTAATGGCTAACAACCATTTTATCTTATATTCCATAAAAATACTATGCGTTAAATTTTCAATTCGGCCGCCGGTTCGATAAACTAACAATTATTGCAAGTCGAATGTGGCCATTTTTGTCATGATATAGGGCGATAGAATAAATAAAATATCATGAATAAATTCACAAACATTACGCGCAGTAATGGTTTCAGCGAATATTTGCAATAAAAAAGTAAGCAAAAGAAAAAGTGGTCGTAAAAGCAATGTAAGGGCTTGCAAACCATCCCGAAACATGTTAATTTTTAAGTGTGGTTTAGAAGTGATCTATATTGTGCATCACAAGTCTAGCTTCAAAGGAAAGGAAAGTGTTATCTATGGCAGCAAAGAGTAAGCATGTTGTTGATTTTGAACAAATCAAATCAACCATGAGCGAACCATACAAGAAACCAGTTCAGGTTATCGATGAAACCGGTAAGATTGTCAATAAGGAATTATTCGACCGATTCAGCGATGATGAATTAGTAACTTTGATGGAAAAGATGGTTTGGGAACGTGCACTGCATGAACAAACGATGAACTTTTCACGTCAAGGACGTTTAGGTTTCTACGCTCCGACTTACGGTGAGGAAGCTTCCGAAATGGGAATTGCTCACGCAATGAAGAAACAAGACTACCTGTTCCCGGCATATCGTGACTTGCCACAATTAATCCAACACGGTGCTACCGTTAAGGAAGGCTACCTTTGGTCAAAAGGTCACTACCAAGCATACGACTACGTAAGACGTGGGGTTCGCGCATGGATTCCACAAATTATCATCGGTGCACAATATGTTCAAGCAGCTGGTGCCGCTCTTGGTATTAAGAAGAACGATGAGAAGGATACCGTTGCTTACACATTTACCGGTGATGGTGGGACATCACAGGGTGACTTCTACGAAGGAATTAACTTCGCAAGTTCATTCCAAGCACCGGCCGTATTCTTTGTTCAAAATAATGGCTGGGCAATTTCAGTTCCCCGTAAGACTCAAACTGCCGCTGAAACTTTGGCTCAAAAGGGTGTTGCTTCAGGTGTTCCTGGCGTGCAAGTTGATGGAATGGACATCTTAGCAACGTATCTTGTTGCTAAAGAGGCGCGTGAATTCGCTGCTGCGGGCAATGGGCCAGCATTAGTTGAAACGCTGACATATCGTTTTGGTGCCCACAGTTCAGCTGGTGATGATCCAAGTCGTTACCGGACTAAGGAAGAAGAAAAACCTTGGTTTGACCGTGACCCACTCATTCGTTTACGTAAAGTTCTGACTGAAAAGAAACTTTGGGATCAGGATAAAGAAGACAAATTAGTGGCTCAATATAAAGATGAATTTAAGGAAGCAATGAAAGATGCAGAAGCTGCTCCTAAACAAAAGGTAAGTGACTTCTTGACACACACATTTGAAGTACCCACCCCGGATGTTGCGGACGAAATCAAGAAATTTCAAGCAAAGGAGTCGAAGTAATCATGGCTAAAATGACGTATATTAAAGCAATTACCGATGGACTTGATCAAGTATTGCAAGATGATCCAAAAACCTTGATTTTTGGTGAAGACGTTGGTAAAAACGGTGGTGTTTTCCGGACCACCCAAGGGCTTCAAGACAAATACGGAGAAGACCGTGTATTCGATACTCCATTAGCTGAATCAGGAATTCTTGGTATGTCCATTGGGTTGGCCTTAACTGGCTGGCGGCCAATTCCAGAAATTCAATTCATGGGATTCACAATGGAAGCGGTTGATTCAATTGGCGGTCAAATGTCACGGAACCGTTTCCGGATGTCAGGTGACGTTTCGATGCCAATCACAATCAGAACCCCATTTGGTGGCGGTACTCATACTGCCGAACTTCACGGTGATTCACTGGAAAACTTATTCGTTGGCATTCCAGGATTGCGGGTTGTAACGCCTGCTAACCCAGTTGATGCCAAGGGAATGGTGATCTCAGCCGTTGAAAACAACGATCCGGTATTGTTTATGGAAAACCTGAAACTCTATCGTTCAATGAAGGATGATGTTCCGGATGGCCACTATACCGTTCCGCTAGACAAAGCCAATGTTGTGCACGAAGGATCTGACATTACTGTCGTTGCTTACAGTGCCGAAGTTAACGAAGCACTCAAAGTTGCCGACAAATTAGAAAAAGAGAATATCTCTGTCGAAGTCATTGATTTACGGTCATTATCACCAATTGACAATGAAACAATCTTTAAATCAATTGATAAGACTCATAAAGTAGTTATTGCTCAGGAAGCACAAAAGATGGCCGGGGTTGGCGCTCAAGTTGCATCTGCAATTGCTGAAAACGACATCATGTCGCTTGATGCACCAATCGGCCGCGTTGCCGCTCCTGATAGCATCTTCCCATTCGCGATGGCTGAAAATGATTGGCTTCCAAATGCCGATGATATCGAAGAAAAAGTTCGCGAAATCTTAAACTACTAAAATTCTGATCAAGAAAGGAAGTTAGATCCCATGGCATATGAGTTTAAACTACCAGAAATGGGTGAAGGCATCACTGAAGGTGAAATCGCGACATGGCTAGTTAAAGTCGGCGATAAAGTCAAGGAGGACGATCCGTTAGTTGAAATTCAAAACGATAAGTCTGTCCAAGAAATGCCATCTCCAGTAGCCGGAACAATTAAGAGTATCGAAAAGCAGGAAGGCGAGACCGCCGAAAAGGGTGATACCTTGGTTATCATCGATGACGGTTCAGCCGATACCGGTGGTGAATCAGCACCAGCTGCCCCTGCGAAGGAAGAAGCTGCACCACAACCCGCTAAAGAAGAGGCTCCGGCACCAGCACCCGCTGCTGCCCCAGCTGCAGCCGTAACGGCACCGCCCGCTGCATCGAATCCAAATGCCATTGTGAAAGCAATGCCTTCCGTTCGTCAGTATGCTCGTGATAAGGGCGTTGACATCACTGCGGTTCCTGCTACCGGTAATCACGGCCAGGTAACTAAGGCTGATATTGATGGCTTTAACGGCGCTGCTGCCCCAGCTGCTCCAGCCGCATCTGCTGCTCCAGCCGCTTCCGCTGCAACGACCGAAAAGGCAACCGGCCAAGCAATCAAACCTTACAAGTCTGATCAGCCTGATCTGGAAACCCGTGAACCAATGTCACCAATGCGGAAGATTATTGCTAAATCAATGCGGACATCCAAGGACATTGCGCCTCACGTTACGTCATTTGATGACGTTGAAGTCAGTGCTTTGATGGCTAACCGGAAGAAATACAAGCAAGCCGCAGCTGACCAGGACATTCATTTAACATTCCTGCCTTACATTGTGAAGGCTCTGGTTGCAGTCATGAAGAAGTTCCCTGAATTTAACGCTTCGATTGACGACACAACCCAAGAAATCGTTTACAAGCACTATTATAATGTAGGAATTGCAACGAACACTGATCATGGGCTGTACGTACCAAACATTAAGAATGCCGATGCGAAGGGTATGTTCGAAATTGCCAAGGAAATCACTGACAATACCCAAGCGGCTTACGACAACAAGCTTGGCCCTGATACAATGAGAGGCGGCTCCATCACTATCAGTAACGTTGGGTCAATCGGTGGTGGCTGGTTCACACCAGTTATCAACCAGCCTGAAGTTGCAATTCTTGGTGTTGGTAAGATTGCAAAGGAACCATACGTTGATCCTGAAGATGGCGAAATCAAAGTCGGCAATATGCTGAAATTGTCATTGAGCTACGATCACAGATTAATTGATGGCGCCTTGGCACAAAATGCACTGAATTATATGAACCAACTGCTTCACGATCCAGCAATGTTGTTGATGGAAGGATGATCGAATAATGGCTGATGTTGAAAAGAAAGAAACGGTAATTATTGGTGCCGGCCCTGGTGGGTACGTGGCCGCAATCAGGGCGTCCGAATTAGGACAAAAGGTAACCCTGATTGAAAAATCAGATAAATTAGGTGGCGTTTGTTTAAACGTTGGTTGTGTGCCTTCGAAGGCGTTAATTGCTGCCGGACATCGGTTCCAGGAAGCAAACGATGCTTCAACCTATGGTATTACAACCCAACCAGCAACCATTGATTTTGCAAAGACTCAGGACTGGAAGCAAAAGAAGGTTGTTGATCGGATGACCAGTGGTGTCAAAATGCTCTTAAACAAGCATAAAGTTGAGATTATTCAGGGCGAAGCTGTTCTGGATTCAGACACTCAACTTCGGGTAATGCCCGTTGGCCCACAACAATTTATGAGTGCTGACACTGGGCGGACAATTCAGTTTGAAAACTTGATTATTGCCAGTGGCTCGCACCCAATTGAAATTCCTGGATTTAAGTTCGACGGTCGGGTCATTGACTCAACTGGCGGCCTGAACCTACCAGAGATTCCTAAAGAGTTTGTCGTTATTGGCGGCGGTTACGTTGGAACAGAATTGGCTGGCGCATATGCTAATTTAGGCTCCCACGTAACGATTATTGAAGGATTATCTTCAATTCTTGCAGGATTCTCCAAGGATATGGTATCAGTTGTTCTCAAATCTCTTAAGAAGAAGGGCGTTGACATCATCACCAGCGCAACTGCCAAATCCTCTTCGCAGGATGATAAGAGTGTCAGCGTTACCTATGAAGTTGACGGCAAGGAATCAACCATCAAAGCTGATTACTGCATGGTTACCGTTGGTCGCCGACCAAATACCGACGACATTGGCTTGGAATACACCAAAGTCAAACTCGACGATCATGGCATTGTTGAAACTGACGAGCAGGGACGAACGGCTTCTGAACACATCTTTGCCATTGGTGATATTGCTTCCGGCCCAGCATTGGCTCACAAAGCCTTCTTCCAAGGCAAGGTTGCTGCTGGTGCAATTGCTGGCAAGAATACCGCTAATGATTATATTGGGGTTCCTGGCGTTTGCTTCTCCGATCCAGAACTAGCCGTTGTTGGTCTGACTCAGGCCCAGGCTAAGGATAAGGGAATCGAAGTTGCTACCTCTAAGTTCCCATTTGCCGGCAACGCACGGGCTGTTTCACTTGACGATCCGGAAGGGTTTGTTCGTCTGATTTATACCAAGGACGATCAGACTTTACTTGGTGGCGAAGTTGTCGGCCCAGGTGCCAGTGATTTGATTGCTGAACTGAGTTTGGCAGTTAATAGCCGAATGAACATTGAAGATATCGCGTTGACGATTCATCCACATCCAACTTTGAGTGAACCAATTCAAGAAGCTGCCGATGTTGGTCTTGGATTCCCAACCCATATCTAATGCTTTCGTGAAGAACGCGTCTTAATTTCACGCTTTAACATTTCTAAAGAAGTGGTTTGCTGGTTTGGCAAACCGCTTTTTTGTGTTTCGATAGATTGTGATCGTCTAAAACGCTTTCAGAAGATATTTTGGCCCATTTAGATTTTTATATTTCACAAACTTTTGAAATCATCTATAATTGAAATTAACATCAACAAATTTAGCGACTGATTTTCAGGTAACGTGATCGGAGCGATTCTATGAATGAAGACTATCAATACCCATTAATGGACGGGTTGAGTGACGATGAGGTCGTCGACTTGATGACTTTTTACCAGCGCGTTGAGGATGCTTATGAAAAGCCAGCTGGGGTTAATCGCGCGGCATTTATTGAAGCGTACCGCGCTTTTACCCGGGTAATTCCTTCGCAAATGGAGCAAAAACAGTTAGAGCGGGCTTTTGAAGATCGTTCAGGATACGATCCGTACGCGGTCATTAAATTGGCTCGTGGCAAAACCGATAAAATGTTAAAGATTGATGAGGCGTGATATGGAAGTAAGTGAACTGGAACAAATTGATAAGGTCGTAAAGGGCTGGCTGCGGGAATCCCGTGACAATGTTCTGCGTAAAATTGATACCCGGTTGACGGTCAATACCAAGACGTCCCGGCGGGATTTAGTAACGAACATTGATAAGGAAAATGAGAAATTTTTAGTTGCCAAAATTCGTGAATTTGAGCCGGAAGCAAAAATCCTTGGTGAAGAAGGATTTGGTGATAAAATTGAATCAACCAAGGGGCGGGTTTGGATTGTTGACCCGATTGACGGGACGATGAACTTCGTCAAGCAGCGCAACCATTTTGCGATTATGATTGCCCTCTATCAGGATGGTCAGGGTGAACTAGGGTACGTTCTTGACGTGATTGGCAATCGGCTGTTGTCCGGGGGCCCACAGCTTGGTGTGTTTGATAATGGGGTCGCCCTGGCGCCGGTTGAAGACACGCCCTTGGCAAACGGACTGATTGGGCTGAGCGGCCCAATGGTGCTGAACAATGATTTTAATATGGTTGATATCGCTGAAAAATCTCTTGGAATGCGAATATATGGTAGTGCCGGCATTGATATTATTTCCGTTTTGCGCGGCGAACTGGTTGGGTACATTTCGTACCTGAAGCCTTGGGATTTTGGTGCAGGGAAAATTCTTGCAGAAACTGTCGGTCTTAAGATGACAACTATTGACGGACAGCCATTGGGTATGTTATCATCAACAGCGGTATTATTAGCAACACGAAACGCACATCGAGACATCCTTATGATCGTAAATAAGGATTAAAGTCATACTGTGACAGTGACAGTTGTCACAGTTTTTTTATGCGAATTATTGTTGTCGTTGTGCGGCACTGCAGACTATTTTCATACTGATTTAAATGAAGGGAAGCTAACAACTTGGATACAAAACTCAAAATTCGTAGCGACATTCGCAACATCGCAATTATCGCCCACGTTGACCACGGTAAGACAACCTTGGTTAACGAAATGCTCAAGCAATCTGATACACTGGGTGCCCATACTCAAATCGAGGATCGGGCCCTTGATTCAAACGCCATTGAAAGAGAACGTGGGATCACGATTCTTTCGAAGAATACGGCCGTTAAGTATGGCGACAAGCAGATCAATATTCTGGATACTCCAGGGCATGCCGACTTCGGTGGTGAAGTTGAACGAATTATGCGAATGGTTGACGGGGTATTACTCGTTGTTGATGCCTTTGAAGGTACAATGCCCCAGACCCGTTTTGTGCTTAAGAAAGCGCTGGAACAGCATTTGACGCCAATCGTTGTTATCAACAAGGTTGACCGTGAAGGTGCCCGTCCGGAAGAAGTTGTTGATGAAGTGCTTGATTTGTTTATCGAATTAGGTGCCGATGAAGAACAGCTTGACTTCCCGGTTGTTTACGCATCAGCTATGAACGGAACTTCAAGTTACAGTTCTGACATTAGCAAGCAGGAGCACACAATGAAGCCGATCTTTGATACCATCATCGATCGGATCCCTGCCCCAATTGATAATTCAGATGAACCACTTCAGTTCCAAGTTGCCATGCTTGATTATAACGATTTCGTTGGTCGAATTGGGATTGGCCGGATTTTCCGTGGCCGAATCAAAGTTGGCGACAGCGTTACTGTTATGAAGCTCGATGGTTCCAAACAAAATTTCCGGGTAACGAAATTAATGGGCTTCTTTGGTTTGAAGAAGGAAGACATTAACGAAGCCAAGGCTGGTGATTTAATCGCCGTTTCCGGGATGGAAGAAATCAACGTTGGTGAAACGGTGGTTGATCCTAAGACGCCGGAGCCACTCCCGATTTTGCGGATTGATGCACCAACTCTGCAAATGACTTTTGCCACCAACTCATCACCATTTGCTGGCCAAGACGGCAAGTTCGTCACGGCTCGCCAGTTGGAAGATCGTTTGAAGCGGGAACTTCATACTGACGTGTCCTTACGAGTTGAAGATACTGACCAGCCAGGGGCTTGGACCGTATCTGGCCGTGGTGAATTGCATTTGTCCATTTTAATCGAAACCCTTCGTCGGGAAGGCTATGAATTACAAGCTTCCCGTCCAGAAGTTATTTATCGTGAAATTGACGGCAAGATGTGTGAACCATTCGAATCCGTTCAGATCGATACGCCGGATGAGTATACCGGTTCAATTATCGATACCTTGTCACAACGGAAAGCCGAAATGCAGAACATGGAAACCACTGATAATGGCCAGACAAGATTAACCTTCTTGGCACCATCACGGGGCTTAATTGGTTATTCAACTGAGTTCTTGTCATTAACCCGTGGTTATGGGATTATGAACCATACTTTCGAAAAGTACCTGCCAGTTATCAAGGGCTGGAATCCTGGTCGTAAGAAGGGAACTCTGGTTTCAATGAACGCCGGCAAGGCAACTACCTATGCCATGATGGGAATCGAAAGCCGTGGGACATTATTAATTGATCCAGGAACTGAAGTTTACGAAGGCATGATCGTTGGTGAAAACAATCGTGAAAATGACATTACGGTTAATATCACCAAGGGTAAGAACCTGACAAACGTCCGGGCTGCCGGATCAGATGATATGGCGCGGATTAAGACGCCAACCCATCTGTCACTTGAAGAGTCGCTTGAATTCTTAAACGAAGATGAACTTTGTGAAGTAACCCCTCACTTTGTTCGTTTGCGGAAGAAAATTTTGAATTCGAACGCTCGTGAGAAGGAAGCCAAGAGAAGAAAGCATTCATAATCTTCGCTTTAACAAATTGCAAATAAAGGCTTGGATTGAGTAGGAAACTGCTTATCCAAGCCTTTTTGTGACCCGTGAAGGCCACGCGAACGCTTTCTTAAAATATGGATATAATTTAACAGCAGACCTACTCAATAGTGGTTATATGCTATAATGAAACCCAGTGATTTAACGACATCTTTAACGGAAAAGTGGAGTGGATTCAATGGCTAAGACGCGTTTGCGACACCTTGATTTGTTTATTTTTTTGCCATACCTATTTTTATGTATTCTTGGCGTGATTATGGTCTATTCAGCCAGTGCTAATATTGGTCTGCAAAATGGCGGCAGCCCAAAAAGCTATTTAATCAAGCAGATTATCTTCGTGCTGATTAGCCTCGTACTGGTTTTTGGAACCACCGCGTTTAACATTAAAAAGTTACGAAATCAAACGTTTTTAAGATGGATCGGATACGTGTTCATTGGCGTTTTGATCAGTCTTTTAGCCATTGGACAGACCGTTAACGGGGCGGCAGGTTGGATTCACATTGGTGGCATTAACATTCAACCGGCGGAATTTGCGAAATTTTATCTCGTGCTCTTGGTTGCCGACGCCATTGACCGGAATCAGGATACAATGATTTCTTCGCCAAAGGGGTGGTGGCAACCGCTTAAAAAGCCATTGTTGATCTGCTTGGCGATGTTGTTGCTAATTCTATTTCAACCGGATGTCGGCGGCGCGGCCATTAACTTTATGATTGTGTTTGTGATGTTGATGGCTAGTGGGATTTCCTGGAAGCGCGGGGTTACTTACCTACTCGGATTTGTGGTGTTTGCGTATGCGGTGATGATGTTTGTTTTGGTGCCAATGTCTAATAGCGGGCATTTTCATTACTACCAACTAGCTCGAATTACCGCGTTTGTGAATCCGTTTAAGCACGCTCAGGGGGTCGGTCAGCAGTTAGTGAATTCGTTTTATGCAATTAGCAACGGCGGCCTCTTTGGCTCCGGGCTTGGAAATAGTATTCAAAAAACGGGGTACTTACCAGAACCCAATACTGATTTCATCATGGCAATTATGACCGAAGAACTCGGGGCCTTGGTGACGGTTGTGGTAATGGCCATTCTAGCTCTGATTATTTTCCGAACCGTTTTAATTGGGATTCGCTCGAACAGTCCATATCAAAGTTTGATTTGCTATGGCATTGCCACCTATTTGACCATTCAAGCTTTATTCAATATGGGCGGAGTTGTTGGATTGTTGCCGATTACCGGTGTAACTTTTCCGTTTATCAGCTACGGTGGTTCAAGTATGATGACGCTGTCGCTTTGCTTGGGGTTGGTCCTCAATATTAGCGGCCGTCAGCGACTCGAACGGCAGGGTTATCAGGTGGCTGCCAATGAATGATGAAGGAGATCTTAATTTGGCATTTAAAGTGCAATCTTCAATCGGCCTGATTGTGTATTTACATTCGTTCAGATATGTCCGCAATTTGCGCAATTTCGGCCGGTTATATTTCGTTTCTAAGCATATGCGGTATGCCATTATTTACGTTGACATGGATGATGAGGAAACGACAATTAAAAAGTTAGACGCCTTAAATTACGTTAAGCAAGTGGTGCCGTCCCGACTAAACGAATTGGTAGATGAAGTTCGCGGTAAGGATCCTACTGCGCTGGACGAGGCGTTTGACGAAGACTTTAGTGATTAGCGAGGGTGAGTATGAGAATTGTATCTGGTAAGTTTGGTGGGATTCGCCTGACGCCTGTGAAAAGCGACAAAACCAGACCGACGACTGATAAGGTGAAGGAGTCGCTTTTTAGTATGGTTGGGCCGTACTTTGAAGATGGCTGGTTTCTAGACTTGTTTGCTGGTTCGGGGGCCGTTGGAATTGAGGCGGTTTCCCGCGGAATGGCGCATGCCGTACTTGTGGACCGCCAGTTTCAAGCAATTAAAGCAATCAAGGAAAATATCGAAAAGATTCACGCTGAGGATCAATTTGACGTGATTAAGGGATCTGCAGAACGCGTATTGGCTGAATTAGCCGAGAAGGGTGATCAGTTCAACATCATTTATCTGGATCCGCCATATCGGCTGCAAAAAATCGTGGCAACCCTTGATAAGTTAGTCTCCTTCAAATTGTTAGTTGATCAGGCGCTGGTTATTTGCGAAACGGACAATCATACTGAATTGCCGGCCAACCCACCTCATTTTCGCGTTGTTAACCGGAAAAATTATGGGTTAACAAACTTAACAATTTATCGTTATCAAATGGAGGACGAGTAAATGGTAAAAGCACTGTATGCTGGCAGTTTTGACCCGGTGACGTTTGGCCATGTGGATATTATTCAGCGGGCGGCCGAGATTTTTGATCAAGTCGTGGTTGCGGTCAGTATCAATACCCATAAAAAAACGGCCTTTACGCCTGAACAGCGAGCGACCTTTATTCAACAGGCATTGGGGCCCAAATCTGCCGTTCGGGTGATTGTTTCTGAAGAACTGACGGTTAATTTAGCGCACCGACTGGGAGCCAGCGTTCTGATTCGCGGAATTCGCGGCAGCGCAGATTTGGATTCTGAAATGGCGATCGCTGGATTAAACAGTGGCCTCGCCCCGAAAATTCAGACCGTCTTTTTACCGACGGCGGGTCAATTTCGGGATTTATCTTCCAGTATGATTAAGGAAATTGCCAAGTTTCATGGGGATGTGACCAAGTTTGTCCCCGAAACCGTTGCCAAGGCACTTGCTGCCAAATATTAAATAAGAGAGTGAATGCCATGAAGAATAAAGCCATCAAGAAATACGTCCTGTGGGGCGTCTTCGTGGTTGTCATGTTGGTCGGCTTTTTGTGGCCGTTGCCAAACTACATCGAAGGTCCTGGAGACGCGTCGAATTTGAGTAAGATTGTCAAGATTCAGAACCATCCTGACAAACGTAAGGGAATGTTTATGCTGACGTCGGTTAGCATTGCTCAGGCCAGGCCATTTACATACCTCTATGCAAAGCTCAATCCACATTACTCGGTGGAATCTGATGATAGCGTGACGGCCGGCCAAAATATGACTGAGTACGATAAGGTTCAGCATTTTTATATGGAAAGTTCGATCAATGAAGCAATCTACACCGCCTATAAGCACGCAAACCAGCCTGTTAGACGAACCTATAATGGGATTTATATCTTAAACATTGAGCGGCAATCCAAGTTCTATCATGCGTTACGGGTTGGAGATGTGGTGGTGAAGGTTGATGGTCATCACTTTAAAAGTTCGACGGGGTTTGTTAATTATGTGAAGCGCCAGCGGGTCGGCCAAAAACTGACGGTTACTTACCGGCGTAATGGTCATAATCACCAAGTCACAAAGCGGCTGATTCAAATTGCTGGGCATCGTCCGGGGATTGGGATTACGTTAACTGACGATGTGAAGGTTAAACCCAAGGTGCCAATCAAGGTGGATCCCGGCCAAGTTGGGGGACCTTCCGGGGGGTTAATGTTTTCACTGCAGATTTACAGCCAGCTGACGAATCGGGACCTCCGGTATGGTCAAAAAGTTGCTGGTACTGGGACGATTGACGCCGACGGGAATGTTGGTGAAATTGGTGGTATCGACAAGAAAGTGATTGCCGCAAAACGAAATGGGGCCAAGGTGTTTTTGGCACCCTACTTGAAACCGACCAAATTAATCCTCAAGTATGAACCGGGTCATCAAACGAATTACCAGCTTGCCAAACAGACCGCGAAGAAATATGCCCCGAATATGAAAGTGATTCCGGTGGCAACGTTTAATCAAGCGGTTAGCGCGCTATCAAAAGAATAATCATGAATTTTTGAAAGGATTAGAGAGACTAATCCTTTTTTTCGTATATCTATCTGGAAGGGAGGAACAGCATGGATAGGATTCGTGAGTTTATTGAGGAACATCTCAACCAGATTTTGATTTATGGTGCGGTTTCAATTGTGGTTTTAGTGGGATTGGTGGTTGCACTTTCGTTTGGCCATTTTTCTAGTGGGGCTGATCAGGCGGCACAGATCGCTGAATCCAGCTCCTCTGCCCAAGTTGAATCAACTGATTCGCAAGAGGCGGTTAGTGAGTCGACGGCCCAACCAACTGCTGCTCAAAGCAGTGCCAGCCCGCAGCAAATGTACGTTGACGTTAAGGGGGCCGTTAAGAACCCAGGCGTTTATCAGATAAATGGCAATATGCGGGTCGTTGACGCCATTGAGCTGGCTGGCGGACTGACACGGTCTGCGGATAAGAAGCAGATTAATCTCGCCCAAAAGCTGACTGATCAGCAGGTGATTTATATTCCCCTTCGCGGTGAAATTAAGGGAAATCGGGCGATTGCGGCGGCACCAAATCAGAGCCCTCAAGCGCCGGCAACGGCTGATTCTGGTACTGAAAGTGGCGCAGCGACGGGTCCGGCCGCTGGTCAATCAGCTGGTCAAGGGGCTCAAATTAATTTAAATACCGCTGATAAAAGCAAACTTCAGGAGTTAAACGGGATTGGGGATAAGAAGGCTGACCAAATTATTGCTTATCGTCAGGCACATGGTCAGTTTAAAAGCATTGAGGAATTAAAGGACGTGCCCGGATTTGGCGATAAAACCTTTGATAACCTAAAATCATCAATTTGTGTGTAGCTCTCGCTGCCATTTTGAGATATGATTTATTTCATGGAAGGTGAAATGAAATGGATAATCGAATTAAATGGGATCAATACTTTATGATGCAGGCGGTTTTGCTGGCATCAAGAAGCACCTGCGAACGACTGTCAGTCGGGGCGGTGATTGTGCGCGATAAACGGATCATTGCGGGCGGCTATAACGGCTCGGTTGCGGGCGATGATCACTGTATCGATGTCGGGTGTTATTTAGTCGACGGTCATTGCGTGCGCACCATTCACGCTGAGATGAATGCGATTCTTCAGTGTGCCAAGTTTGGTGAGTCGACCGACAACGCTGAAATTTATGTGACCGATTTTCCGTGTCTTCAATGTACTAAAATGCTGCTGCAGGCCGGAATTCGTAAGATTAACTATCTGCGCAACTACCATAACGATGAATACGCCCAAAAATTAATTAAATTAAAAAATGTGGCATTAAATAAAATTAAACTGACACAATCTGATATGGATCGAATTCCATTCAAGTCCTATTTATCTGACTAATTATTGGAAATTGGTTAATTTTCCCGGCTGGGTTACTGGCATTTATGAGTGTCTTATTGTTTGGCCACCCACTTCTTGGAATTGGTCTTCTAACGGTGTTCACAATCCGACTGGTGATGCTTAAAAACCCTCAAATTTTGGTTATGACGATGATTATCGGTGTTGTATTTGGGATTGTGGTTGCCGCTAACGCTCACAATGGGGATACGCCATATGAGCGAAAAGACTGTCATGAAACCGTTAAGGTCTACCCTGATATGATCAGCGCAAATGGCGGCAACTGTCACTTTATCGCAAAATCAGGCCTGAGTGGCCGCAAGGTTATTTATTTTGCCCGCTTTAAAAGTTTGGCCCAAAAGAAACTGATAATGGGGTCTAACCGCCCGCTTGCAATGACCCTTAGTGGTGAAATGAAGGCGATGACGCCGGCTACCAACGTCAATCAATTTGATATGCGGGCTTACTATCATCATCAAAAAATCTATGAGGCCTTTTCAGGCAAAGAAATTATTGCTTCGCGGCCATATTCCCAACTGACGCTGACTGACCGGATTCACGAAATCCGGTCCCGGTTTAACCATTATTGCCAAGCATTGCCAAAGACGTTGCGGACGTATGCGCTGGGGCTAATTAGTGGAACTCGGCAAAGCGACTTCTTCGATCAAATGAGTGGGGTCAAACAACTGGGTCTCCTGCACATCTTCAGTATTTCTGGAATGCATGTTTACTATTTTCTATCAATTTTAGATCGGGTCCTAACGATGTTTGGGTTTTCCGGGCGATTGAAGGGAACCGTCAAACTGGTTTGTTTAGGCGGCTACTTTATTTTTTCTGGCGGCTCACCAGGCTTGTTACGAGCAGTTTTGATGGCCAGTCTCGCTATCAGCAGCCGAATGGTTGGGATACCACTATCGCAACTGGCCACGCTGAGTTTGACGCTCATCATGAACCTCTTCATTTTACCGGAGGCGCTCTTTTTGATGGGTGTTCAACTCAGCTATGGGTTGGCTTTGGGGCTCATTGCGACCAGTAAGATGACGTATTTTCGACAGACGGTCTTATTAAACCTTCTGTCATTGCCAATTTTACTGTTTCACTTGTATCAATGGCATTTATTGAGCCTGGCTGTCAATTTGCTGGTACTCCCGTTATTTGGGCGCCTAATTTTTCCGCTCGTCATCGGCGGGCTACTCGTCGGGGTTGTCAGCCACCCGTTAGTCCTGCTGATAGATGCCTGTCTGCATGGATTTAATCACCTATTGAATGTTGTGGGGGCGTTACCAGGAATGGTGACGTTCGGCAAACCACCACTAGTGGTTGTTTGGGCGCTGCTGTTTCTGACATTTATCATGATCGTTCATCATGGCGGTCGGCGAACGCGTCTGGTTCCCTGGGTTGTATTGGTAACGTATGGGTTGACGTTTATTTGGATTCATTTTCCACTTAATGGTGAGGTGACGATGTTTGACATTGGTCAGGGAGATAGTTTTTTGATTCGAACGCCCCTTAATCGCTCGGTTACCTTAATTGATACCGGTGGCAAGGTTGTGTTTGATCAACAGCCTTGGCAGCGCGGCATCAAAACCTACCAAGCGAGCCGCTTGTCAATCAACTATCTCAAAAGCATCGGTATCGCGAAGATTGATACCATCTGTGTTAGTCATCAGGATGCCGATCACTGTGGTGATTTGCCGGCATTCTTAACCGAAATGCAGGTGGGGCGGCTGGTGATTCCTTTGGGGATGGATAAGAACCCCAGCTTTATGAAACGGATTGAAATGCGGGCAAAGACAACTTCCGTCATTTCCGTCAGTGATCGAAATGTGGTTTCCGGCTTGCCCCTAACCATTTATCATCCCTATGAGCCCGGTAAGGGGGAAAACCACGATTCAGAAGTTCTGGGAGGCCGCTTTGGTGGCCTTAGTTGGTTGTTTACGGGCGACCTTGACCGGCAAGGAGAAATGGATACCCTTGGCCGGCATCCGGGCCTTAAAACCGACGTGATTAAAGTTGGGCACCATGGCAGCCGAACGGCTTCAGATCCGCAATTTATTTCTCAGATTCATCCAAAGATTGCCTTAATTTCAGCTGGACGCAACAATCGTTATAATCATCCGAATCAGGAAACCCTGGTAACTTTGAAGAAGGCCCATGTGGCTGTTTGGAATACCCAAGATTCTGGTATGGTAAGATATATGTATTGTCAAAATAGTGGGCATTTTGAGCCCGTTCTTGATCGAAATGAAGGGAAAATGCAATGAACTTTTCACAACTACTAAAACAAGTCAGAAATAAGCAGGCGGACTCTGTTTATCTAATTCTTGGTGATCAGGAATACCTCTCTGACCAAATTAAACAGGCCTTTATCGGTCTTATTCCCGACGCTGAACGGTCAATGAATATCGGCAACTATGACATGGAAGAAACCCCGATTTCCGCGGCCGTTGAAGACGCTATTTCAGTGCCGTTTTTCGGTGAACGCCGGTTAGTGCTGGTTAATCGGCCCTATTTTTTGACTGGTTTACGGGTAAAGTCCAAAGTTGAGCACCATGTCGATGATTTTTTGGATTATTTGCAGCATCCGGAACAGTCAACGATTATGGTCATTTTTGCGCCCTATGAAAAATTGGACGCGCGAAAGAAAGTCACTAAAATGCTCAAAAAGGTTGCCACAACCGTTGAGATTGGCAAACTCCGTGAGAGCGAAATCAAATCGACTGTTAAGCGGGCGATTACGGATAAGGGGTATCAAATTGATCCCGAAGCCTTGGAGCGGATGATGCAGTTGACTGGCGGCAAACTAACGCCAATGATGAATGATTTACCAAAACTTTTACTCTATAACGAAGCCACTAAGACGATTACGCTGGAATCAGTGAATGGGCTTGTGAGTCCTTCCATTGAGCAGAGTGTCTTTGATCTGGTTAATAGTGTTCTCAAAAGAAATGCCAAGGAATCAATGGACATCTACCAGAACCTCATCTTAGAGAGTAATGAGCCAATCGGGATTAATGCCGTCCTCATTCAACAGTTTCGCTTATTGCTCCAGGTGATGATTCTGCAAAAGCACGGTTATTCTCAAGGAAATTTAGCTTCCAGCCTGAAGGTTCATCCTTATCGCGTCAAGCTGGCCCTTCAAACGGTTCGGCATTTTAATTATCAACAATTACGGGATGCATATATTGGGTTGGTCGATACCGAACGCGAAATGAAGTCCACTAACCGGTCACCAGAATTACTTTTTGAACTGTTCTTATTAAAATTTATGCGGCCGGATGTTGCTTAAAAAATAAAAGCCTGTTTTCCATTTGCTGATGACTCAGTGAATGGAAAACAGACTTTTTGTTTATTAGGAAAATTGTTATTAGTATTAATAAAAGGACCAGCGAACGATGACGTCGGTGAGCCCTTTGGGTAACACTATTTAGCTAATTTGGTTGTCAAACGTGACTTGTCACGGGCTGCTTTATTAGCTTTGATTAGTCCCTTTGACTTAGCGCGGTCAATTGCACTAATGGCATTGATGTAAAGGTCCTTTACGTCGTCGGAACCGTTAAGTTGAGCTTTTTCAAACTTCTTAACTGCGGTTCTGTAAGTACTCAATTGAGCTGCGTTACGGCGTTGAGCTTTTTCGTTCGTTTTTACTCGTTCGATAGCTGACTTGATAATTGGCATTGGGTTCACCTCCGAAAGATTTCTTGGTCAAATTATTAAATTTCAACAAGCACCATTATACAAAAATGATGGGGTTATTGCAAGCAAAACCGGTAGCCGTTTCAAAAGAATTGCTTGTGTTTCGGGAATAAATTCGGTATACTATCTTTTGTGTGTTACAAACCTTCGACTTAGTTTGCCGGTACCACTGCCGCTGACTCAGTCGTCGGATTAAATAAAGAAAAGGTGGAAACAAACATGGCAGTTACTCAAACACAAAAAGATGAATTAATTAAGAAGTTCGGTCGTCACGATGGTGACACTGGTTCAGCCGAAGTTCAAATTGCACTGTTAACCGCAGATATTAACGAAATTAACAAGCATATGAAATCACACCGTAAAGATTATCATTCACAACGTGGTTTGATGAAAAAGATCGGTCATCGTCGTAACTTACTTGCATACTTACGTAACAATGACGTTACTCGTTACCGTGATCTCATTAAAGACCTTGGTTTGCGTCGTTAATTCGTCATTCAATTTTGAAAAATTATTTTTAAAAGTCATGGACAAGATGAAAGTTTTGTTCATGACTTTTTCTATGGGGATAGACATTCACGATCGTTTTCATGAACTTTCGGCCGTTATCCAGGCAGTATCGTCATGATAACGGCGATTGTTAGGAAAAACTTAATGGAAAAATTCGGCTGATTCTAAAAAATATGGTAAACTAAAAGAAGCTGAATTCGAACGTTTAATAAAGATCAAACAAATTTTTTTGAGGTGAAACATGAAAAACGATATTAAGATAATGCCCATTGGTGGGGTCCGCGAAAATGGCAAAAACATGTACGCGGTCGACATCAATGGTGGAATTTATATCTTGGACTGTGGTTTAAGATACCCTGAAAATGAATTATTGGGAATTGACGTTGTGATTCCTGATTTTAGTTACTTAAAGGAAAACCAGGACCGCATCGTCGGGGTCTTTTTAACCCACGGTCATGCGGACGCAATTGGGGCCATCTCTTACTTTTTAAGTGAGTTTGACGTGCCCGTATTTGGGTCTGAAATGACGATTGAATTGGCAAAATTAAACGTTGCTGATTCTGAACAGCTTAAGAGTTTCGACGATTTTCACGTGGTGAGTGTCCGTTCGGAAATTGATTTTGACGATGTTAAGGTCACTTTCTTCAAGACGACCCATTCAATTCCCGGGTCAATGGGAATTGCCCTGCATACGTCAGATGGGTCCATCGTCTACACCGGTGATTTTAAATTTGACCAAACCGCAACACCGATGTATCAAACTGACTATGCCGCTCTCACGCGTTTAGGCGAAGAGGGGGTTCTGGCACTGTTAAGCGACTCTGGGAACGCTGAGAACCCAGCGCCGAGTGCTTCAGAGAAGAAGATCGGTGAATATATTACCGAAACTTTCCACTACCATGATAGTCGAATTGTGGTTGCCAGCGTTGCGTCCAATATTTTGCGGATGCAACAGGTCTTTAATGCCGCTGCGGCAACGGGACGGCGCGTATACTTGACTGGTCACGATCTGGAACGCATTGTGAAGACGGCGATGCGGTTGAACACCTTGAAGCTGCCCGAAGATGACTTGCTGATCGATTCTGTTAAGGATTTAGACAAGATGCCCCCCGATAAGGTTGTCATTATTCAAACCGGTAAGATGGGTGAACCAATTAAGGCTATTCAGCGGATGGCAAATAAGGAGCAGGGCGACATTAATATTGAGCCTAACGACCTGGTCTTTATCACGACAACCCCATCGACGGCAATGGAAACAACCGTTGCGAAAACTCGGGATATGGTTTACCGGGCCGATGGTGAAGTTGAGATGATTTCGGATCAGATGAATTCATCCGGTGATGCCAGCCAGGCTGACCTTCAGCTATTATTGAACCTATTGCACCCGAAGTATTTAATTCCCGTGCAGGGCGAATACCGGCTGCTGGAATCACATGCCAAATTAGCTAAAGAAATTGGCTATGCTGACGATCAAGTGGTCATTCCGAACAAGGGTGACATTGTATCGTTAGGTGATGACAATATGTGGATCAGTGGCAGTGCGTCGCTTTCTGATACGATGATTGACGGTATTGGGATTGGGGACATTGGAAACATTGTTCTCCGGGACCGCAAAGTTCTTTCCGAGGACGGTATTTTTGTCGCCGTTGTGACGATTGACCGTAAGAAGAAGCGGATCGTTTCCCACCCTAAATTAACATCGCGCGGATTTGTTTATGTCAAAGCAAATAAGGATCTGATGAAGGAAGCTGCCGGGATTATTGAAAAGACGGTCACCAATAATTTAGATCACAAGGAATTTGATTGGAGTAACCTCAAGCAGGATGTTCGGGAAAGCTTGAGTGACTATCTATATAAGCAAACGAAACGGCGACCAGTAATCTTACCAGTTATCATGGAAGTTAATCAGCATCATCGCCGTTCAAATAAACACCACTCAAAGAACAGTGCGAAGGAATCAAAGAGTACTGAAAAGGCAAGTAAGTCTGCTAATTAAAATGATCATTAGTCATTATCAGAGGCGGTTTAGACGCGGTTAGGTCTAAGGACCTCTGATTTTGTATCCAATGAATCTGCCATAGTTAAGGTGAGGTGAGCAGTTTTCATGACAAAGATCACTAAAAATGACCAGGTCATCCTCTGGAGTGCCGAGGAAGATCTGAAAGATCAACGCTTTCATCAAGTCGTTAACAAAATGGAACACTTGATGGCCATTTATCCGGATGACGTGACCATTCACTTATTGTTGGCGAGTGGCTTAAGCGGGCTCAAACGGTATCCGGAGGCCTACCAAATGATTCTTGCGTTTCGCGATCGCTTGGCGGACGCGCCGAGTTATTTACCCGAGGCCGTGAGAATTTCCCTTAAAAATGAGGCGTTTATGCTCGCTAGAGAAATCATTCATGATCCACTGTTTAATAATTCCGATCAATTTAGAACGGCGATTGAGGAGGCCGAAAATCAGTTTCGATTCGATCGATCCGTTGACCTGCAGAAGCGGATGCGCGCGTTTTCCCATGCTGGGTCGTTGGCCGCTGACCAACAGGCCCAAACGCTCATTTCTGCTTTGAAACTCCCCCTGCGTGAGTATATGCAGGCTGCCAGAGGGGTTTTGTCAGATCCGTTTGGCTGGCAGGTGACAAAGACTCAGGTCTTGCTCGAGCTTAAAGCGATTGGCAGTACCGAGACGGTGACGCTTAATTGGCTGGACAACGAAAGCTATCAGTTGCGGATTGCCGACTTGCCGATCCTAGAAACGGTTTCGCCGTTAATTGAAGCCTTAAACGACCTTCACCAGCAATATGCGGGTCAGGATCCGGTTAAATATCAATTAATTGAACAGCAAATTCTTACTGAGGCGCAGTACATCTATCCTTTTTTTGATAAAGTGATCACCGATCCGAAATTTTGGGTGAAGATTGTTGGTAGCCATTTATTTGGGGATGAGGTGGCGGCGAAGTCCGCCGACCAGCGGCAGATGTTGACTTGGATTGAAAAAATCAACCAGGCAGAAAGCTTCATGAAATTCGTATAAAGCAATTTATTTTGCAAAAACGATAATAATCTGTTTACAAACAAATTAAGGACCGATATAATACTTAAGGATTCTTCGAAATAAGACTGCTTTGTCTTTTCAAGAAGATGTAGTATAATATCATTTAGAAATGCATTGATGCGAATTGATGTAATTCTTGAAAACAACAGGAGGTTTCATTAATGGCAAAAGAACATTATGAAAGAACAAAACCCCATGTAAACATTGGTACTATTGGCCATATTGATCATGGGAAAACTACTTTGACTGCTGCAATTACGAAGGTATTGGCTTCTAAAGGTCTTGCTAAGGCTGAAGACTATGCTGATATCGATGCAGCTCCCGAAGAACGTGAACGTGGTATTACCATCAACACTGCGCACGTTGAGTACGAAACTGAAAAGCGTCACTATGCGCATATTGATGCCCCAGGACATGCTGACTACATCAAGAACATGATCACCGGTGCCGCTCAAATGGATGGTGCCATCTTGGTTGTTGCTGCAACTGATGGTCCTATGCCACAAACTCGTGAGCATATTTTGCTTGCTCACCAAGTTGGTGTTGATTACATCGTTGTCTTCTTAAACAAGACTGACTTAGTTGACGATGACGAATTGATTGACTTGGTTGAAATGGAAGTTCGTGAATTACTTTCAGAATACGATTATCCTGGTGATGATATTCCTGTTGTCCGCGGATCAGCTCTCAAGGCTCTTGAAGGCGACAAGGAACAAGAACAAGTTATCCTTGACTTAATGGATATCGTTGACGAATACATTCCAACTCCAGAACGTGACGACAGCAAGCCATTCTTAATGCCTGTTGAAGACGTATTTACGATCACTGGTCGTGGTACTGTTGCTTCCGGTCGTATTGATCGTGGGACTGTTAAGATTGGTGACGAAGTTGAAATCGTTGGTTTAAGCGATGACACTTTGAAGTCAACCGTTACTGGTTTGGAAATGTTCCGTAAGACACTTGATGAAGGTCAAGCCGGCGATAACGTTGGTGTTCTTCTTCGTGGTATCGATCGGGATCAAGTTGTTCGTGGCCAAGTGCTTGCAGCACCTGGTTCAATCCAAACCCACAAGAAGTTCGAAGGTCAAGTTTATATCTTGACTAAAGAAGAAGGTGGCCGTCATACGCCATTCTTCTCAAACTATCGTCCACAATTCTACTTCCATACTACCGATGTTACCGGTGTTATCGAATTGGAAAAGGGCGTAGAAATGGTTATGCCTGGTGATAACGTTACATTTAACGTTGATTTAACTAAGCCAGTTGCCATTGAAAAGGGTACTAAGTTCACCATCCGTGAAGGTGGCCATACTGTTGGTGCCGGTATTGTTAGTGACGTTAAAGACTAATTTCGCTGATTAATATCTTAAGAAAGCTGCTAGGGAATATCCCGGCGGCTTTTTTATTTAAGGGCCAATTTGTCAAAATTGTTATTTTGCATTTTACATTTTGCGGTGAATACGTTAAAATAACAATGTTATGCAATTATGAAATTGTAAAAAAATAAGTTTTTCGTCTCGGAGGAAATAAGATGTCTGCAAAATGGGAAAAGAAGGGTACTAACGATGGTGAATTAACCTTCGAAATTGGTACTGATTCTATCAAGAGCGGCTTAGACCGTGCATTTAAGAAAAACAAAAATAGTATTCGGGTTCCTGGATTCCGTAAAGGAAAAGTTCCTCGTGCAATCTTTAACCAGATGTACGGTGAAGAAGCATTGTATGAAGATGCTTTGAACATTCTATTGCCAGATGAATACTCCAAAGCCGTTGATGAAGCAAAGATTGAACCAGTTGATCAACCAAAGATCGATGTGAAATCAATGGAAAAGGGCAAGCCTTGGGTTATCACGGCTAATGTGACTGTTAAACCAGAAGTTAAGCTTGGCAATTACAAGGGCTTGAGTGTCCCAAAGCAGAATACCCGGGTTTATCAGAAGGATATTGATGCCGAACTTGAAAAGAAGCGTCAAAACGAAGCTGAATTAGTTCTTAAGGAAGGTAAGTCCGCTGAAAAGGGCGACACCGTTGTGATTGACTTTGACGGTTCCGTTGACGGCAAGCCATTTGATGGCGGCAGCGCCAAGAATCATTCATTGGAACTTGGTTCTAACTCATTTATCCCTGGCTTCGAAGATCAATTAATTGGTCATAAAGCCGGTGACGAAGTTGACGTTAAGGTTACTTTCCCTGATGACTACCAAGCTAAGGATCTCCAAGGTAAGGACGCCATTTTTAAGACAACCATTCACGAAGTCAAGACTAAGGAATTGCCTAAATTAGACGATGATTTCGCTAAGGACGTTGACGAAGACGTTGATTCCCTTGATGAATTGAAAGAAAAGATCAAGGAAGACCTCAAGACTCAAAAGAAGAATGAGGCTCGTGAAGCAATCGAAGACGCTGCAATTAACCAGGCAGTTGATAATTCTGAAGTTAAGGATATTCCTCAACCAATGTTGGACGAAGATATTCAGCGTCAGATGGATCAATATTTGGCTGGCATGCAACAACAAGGGATCAATCAGCAGATGTACTTCCAGTTGACCGGCACAAAGCCAGAAGACTTGAAGAAGCAGTTCTCTGATGGTGCTGAACGACGGGTTAAGACAAACCTTGTTCTTGAAGCAATCGTCGACGCCGAAAAGATTAATCCTTCTGAGGATGATGTTAAGGCTGAAGTTAAGGACCTTGCTTCACAATATGGCATGAAGGAAGACGCTGTTCGAAGCGCGTTAACTGATGATATGCTTAAACATGATATCGGGATTAAGAAGGCAATTGACTTGATCGTTGATTCATCGAAGCAGGATGCCAAAGCTAAGGAAACAAAAGAAGAAAAATCCGATTCAACCGAAAAGGCTGATTCAGACAAGTAATTAGCTTTTATGGGAAAAGATCCGTTCTGATGACGGGTCTTTTTTTAGAGTAAACCCTTCTAATTGCAATTTGATTATTATATGGTAAAGTACGTATAGTTGGAGATGGGGGAAACCAGTTGGCTTATGGGCTTCTTGAATCTCCTAATTAATCAAGATTAACTTCCAACTCTTATGGAGGAGTGAATATATTGTTCGAAGATAACGATTCAAATGGACCAATTACCTGTTCTTTCTGTGGTAAAACTCAAGACCAAGTAAAAAAAATCGTTGCGGGTCCCGGCGTATATATTTGTAATGAATGTATCGATTTATGCAAGGAAATTATTGACGAAGAGATTGCCCCGGAAAAGACACCTGACGATCTTTTGACAGTTCTGACCCCTGCACAAATCCTGGACAAGCTTAATGAGTTTGTAATTGGTCAAAACAACGCAAAGCGAACGTTGGCCGTTGCCGTTTATAACCACTATAAGCGGGTCAACGAAATGATTAGCGAACCTAATGATGACTTGGAACTTCAAAAGAGTAACATCTGTATCATTGGGCCGACTGGTTCAGGGAAAACGTACCTGGCCCAAACGCTCGCAAAGATTCTGAACGTGCCGTTTGCGATTGCCGACGCGACAACCTTAACTGAAGCTGGGTATGTTGGTGAGGATGTGGAAAACATTCTCCTGAAGTTACTTCAGAACGCTGACTACGACGTGGATCGCGCTGAAAAGGGCATTATCTACATTGATGAAATCGATAAGATTGCTAAAAAGTCCGAAAATGTGTCAATCACCCGAGATGTCTCCGGTGAAGGTGTTCAACAGGCCCTTTTGAAGATCCTTGAGGGAACGATTGCCAATGTTCCGCCTCAGGGTGGCCGGAAACATCCCCAACAAGAGTTCATTCAAATTGATACAACTAACATTTTATTTATCGTTGGTGGCGCGTTTGATGGCATTGAAGGTATCGTTAAGAGCCGTTTGGGCGATAAGACGATTGGCTTTGGGACTAACTCTGATGAAGCCAAGGACGTTGACGCGAAAAACATCATGCAGTCGGTTATTCCAGAGGACCTCTTGAAGTTTGGATTGATTCCTGAATTTATCGGTCGGCTGCCAATTTTGACCGCTCTTGATAAACTGGACGAACATGATTTAGTTCGGATTCTCACGGAGCCAAAGAATGCCCTCGTAAAGCAATACGAGAAACTGATTGAATTAGATGGTGCAAAGCTTGAATTTCAACCGGAAGCCCTCCAGAAGATGGCTCAGTTGGCGATCGCACGAAATACAGGTGCTCGGGGGTTGCGTTCGATTATTGAAGACGTGATGCGTGACATCATGTTTGATTTACCAAGTCGTAACGATGTATCAAAGGTGATTATCACCCCTGAAACGGTTACCAACCACACTGAACCAGAACTTATCTTAAAAAAGGCATCGTAATCTCCAGAAGTCTGATGTAAACTTTAGATAGTTTACGGTCAGGCTTCTTTTTTTGTTTAAATAAGGAAATTCTGCCACCGAAAGGATGATTTGATGGACGTACACAACGTCGATCTCACAATTAGTGCCGTCGATCCCAAGCAATATCCCAACACGCAATTTCCTGAAATTGCGTTTGTGGGGCGTTCAAATGTGGGCAAGTCGTCACTGACGAACGTGTTGATTAATCGTAACGGGTATGCGCGAACTTCCAGCCAGCCTGGGAAGACGCAAACCCTGAATTTTTATAACATTGAGGATAAGCTATTCTTTGTCGACGTTCCCGGATACGGATATGCCAAAGCTTCAAAAGTAAGTCGAGAAAAATGGGGCAAGATGATTGAGACCTACCTGACTTCTCGTGAGCAGCTTCGGGGCGTGGTCGCGCTCGTTGATGGTCGTCATGCACCAACGGCAGATGACGTTTCAATGCACGAATGGTTAACATATTACGGAATTGAAGTGCTGACGGTTGCAACCAAAATGGATAAAATTGCCAAGGGCAAGTGGAATAAACAGGAATCGATTATTCGAAAGACGCTGAACCTCGATGCTTCTGAACGCCTAATCCTGTTTTCCTCACTGACCAAACAGGGAAAGGCTGAAGTTTGGCAATGGATCGAAGGGAGAATGCATCAATGAATTTTGACGATTATCAAAAATCAGCTAACCGGACATTGATGGGCAAAGAACAGGTTTTGACCAACTGTGCCCTGGGCCTCACCGGTGAATCCGGAGAAGTGGCCGATCTTGTCAGAAAATATACCTTTCAAAGCAACCGCTTGGATAAGGACCAGCTAGTCAAAGAAATGGGTGACGTTCTTTGGTACCTTTCCCAGATTGCTGAATGGGCGGATATTCCCTTCGATGAGGTTGCTGCGGACAATATTAAACGTTTGGAACAACGATATCCGGATACGAAGAAGTAATTTACACGCAGCTCAATTTATCGGGCTGACTTATATAACGTTAATCGCTTTCAAGCTCAAACCATTTTCTGGTAACGAACCAGATTTGGTTTGGGCTTTTTGTAACCCCTGAATGAATGGTTGAACACTTTAAAAATGTATATCCGACATAATATTTGGCAAAATAATGAATAAAACATAAATATGGTTGCATTAACTGAATATTCGTGTTAGTCTCAATACATTGATAATTAAGAAATCAGAGGTAATGATAAAATGACAGAAAATAAAAAAGTGATCTTAGCATATTCAGGCGGTCTTGATACTTCAGTTGCAATTCCCTGGTTAAAGGACAAGGGCTACGATGTCATCGCATGTTGTATTAATGTTGGGGAGGGTAAGGACCTCAATTTCATTAAGCAAAAGGCATTGAATGTCGGTGCGGTTCAGGCATATAACGTTGATGCGCTCGACGACTTCGCCGATAACTACGCATCGGTTGCTCTAAAAGCTAACGCAATGTATGAGGGGGCTTATCCGCTTATTTCAGCCCTGTCACGCCCACTGATTTCTAAAGCCCTGGTTGACATTGCCCATCAAGAACATGCTCAGGCAGTTGCCCACGGATGTACTGGTAAGGGAAATGATCAGGTGCGGTTTGAAGTTGCCATTCACAGCCTGGATCCCCAACTCGACGTGTTGAGTCCGGTTCGGGACTGGCACTGGTCACGTGAACAAGAAATTGAATACGCCAAGGATCACAACATCCCGGTGCCAATCGACTTGGATTCACCGTATTCCATTGATGCCAACATCTGGGGACGCGCTAATGAGGCCGGTGTTTTGGAAGATCCATGGCACTCAGCTCCTGAAGACGCGTTTGCAATCACCAACCCAATCGAAAAAACCCCTGACAAGCCGTCAATCGTTGAGCTGACCTTTGTGAAGGGAATTCCAACCGAGTTAAATGGTCAGTCAATGAAGTTTTCCGAAATTATTCAACAGTTGAACAGTATTGCTGGTGAACACGGAATTGGCCGGATTGATCACATTGAAAATCGGTTGGTTGGTATCAAATCCCGGGAAGTCTATGAAGCTCCTGCTGCAACGGTGCTTCTTAAGGCCCATAAAGAACTTGAAGACTTAACGTTTGAGCGGGATCTGGCCCACTTTAAGCCAACGATTGAAAAGCAGTTAAGTGAGTTGGTCTACAACGCGCTTTGGTTCTCACCATTAATGGATGCATTAATGGCATTCATTGACAAGTCACAAGAAGTTGTCAGTGGGGAAGTCAAGGTTCAGTTATTTAAAGGCAACGTGACCGTTTTGGGACGGAAGTCGATTTCATCACTTTACGACAAAGATTTGGCAACCTATACGGCTTCAGATTCCTTTGACCAGGAAGCTGCCAAGGGCTTCATCAAGCTTTGGGGCTTACCAACTCAAGTTTATTCACAAGTGCAGCTTAAGAATAAGCAGTCACAATTTGTCAAAGCAGTTACAAAATCAACTGCCAAGGACAAAGTCGCTGTCGAGCAGCATGATTCTTCACATACGGGAGCTAAGAAATAAATGAGTACTAAGAAATTATGGGGTGGTCGGTTCCAGCAACAAGCGTCTAAGTGGGTCGATGAATTCGGGGCATCTATTTCATTCGATCAGCAGTTGGCTGATGAAGATATTGAAGGATCCCTGGCCCATGTCAAAATGCTGGGGCATACTAATATACTTGATCAGACGGATGTTGATCAGATTGTTGCCGGCCTTGAAGCCCTCCAACAGGAATTGCATGAAGGCAAGCTCAAATTTACGGTTGAAAATGAAGATATTCATATGAATATTGAGGCGTTATTGACAGAAAAGATTGGTCCGGTTGCCGGCAAATTGCACACTGCTCGATCACGAAATGATCAGGTTGCCACCGACTTTCATCTTTATCTGAAGAACCGCCTGCCAAAGATTGTGGCCGAGATTACAACGTTGCAGAAGACGTTAGTTGAGATGGCTGAGAAAAATGTTGAAACGGTAATGCCGGGATACACCCATTTGCAGCATGCGCAACCGATTTCCTACGGTCATTATTTAATGGCTTATTATCAGATGTTAAAGCGGGATAAGGAGCGGTTTACCTTCAATATGACCCATACCGACATCATGCCGTTGGGGGCTGCCGCCCTTGCCGGGACGACGTTTCCAATTGACCGTCATTATACGGCCAAGCAATTAGGCTTTGGTCAGGTATATGCCAACTCGTTGGATGCGGTTTCCGACCGGGATTTTGCCCTGGAATTTTTAAGTAATTCATCAATTTTGATGCTGCATCTCTCTCGTTTTTGTGAGGAAATCAGTATGTGGGTGAGCCACGAGTTTAAGTATCTTGAACTTAGTGACGCTTACACGACTGGCAGTTCGATTATGCCGCAGAAAAAGAATCCGGATATGGCCGAATTAATCCGCGGTAAAAGTGGCCGGGTATATGGCCATCTAATGGGCCTGCTTGCCACAATGAAGTCATTACCCCTGGCCTACAATAAAGATCTCCAGGAGGACAAGGAGGGCGTCTTTGACACGGTTAAAACGCTGCTGCCTTCCCTGAAAGTCTTCAATGGCATGCTGAAGACAGCCAAGCCCAACGTTGAACGGATGAAGCACGCGACCGAAAATGATTTTTCAAATGCCACGGAATTAGCCGATTACTTGGCAGCTAAGGGCGTGCCGTTTCGGGAAGCTCACGGGATTGTGGGTCAGCTAGTCCTTAAGGGGATTGAAACCCATCAAAACCTTCAGGATATGTCACTTGAAGACCTCAAGAAAGCGTCTCCCAAGATTGATGAAGACGTTTACCATGATTTGAAATCAGAAGTGGCTGTCCAACGGCGTCATTCATTGGGTGGTACCGGATTTGATCAGGTTAAACTACAAATCAAAAACGCAAAGAATGAACTAAAAAATGCCTAACAAAAAAAGTGCTCTCCCGGAAAATCCGGGGGAACACTTTTTAATTAATGACGTTTTTCAGGTCGTTTTTCATTCTTGCGTTTCTTATTTTTGTCTTTTTTGTCGTGTTTTAAAAACTTATCACGTTTATCATCATCGAGATTCATTTCGGCAAACTTGCCAAACATGGCGTCCAAGTCGTCCTGACGGTTAACCTTAAGTGACATTCGGTTCATCTCCTTACTTCTTTACCCAACAATCATATCAGAATTACCGCCTAAAGTCACTTTTTTTGGGTTACTTGACTGCATATATACAGAATCAAGACGAATATATGAATAAAATTGACTAAATTACTTTTTTAATTGCATAAATCATCAAATTGCGTTAGTATAATGGGTATTATCAAAGTGGGAGAAGGAAAGTTAATGAAGAAGAATGTAAAAGCAATTATTCAAACGATATTGTTAGTTGTGACTTTGCTGACAGTTGGTCTTATTCAAACCAACTCCGCATCGGCAGCTGACACGTCGCTCCAACGGGTTAAGCAGCGGGGCGAGTTGATTATGGCAACGAGTCCGGATTATCCGCCATATGAATTCCAAGTGAATAAAAATGGCAAGAGCCAGATTGTCGGGATGGATATTGACGTCGCCAAAAAGGTGGCTAAGGATCTGCACGTTAAGCTGGTGATTAAAAGCATGAATTTTGACTCATTGCTGGTCGCTATTCAAACGGGTAAGGCTGACATGGCGATTGGCGGTATCAACCCAACCGCTGAACGGCGGCAAAGTGTTGATTTTTCGAAGATCTACTATTCAGGTGGGCAGAGCTTCCTGATTAACTCCAAGGACGTCAATAAGTATAAGAGCGTAAAGAACCTCCGAGGAGCGACGATCGGGGCGCAAACCGGGACCTTGCAGTACGGACTTGCTAAGAAGCGAATTCCGAATTCAACGGTTAAAGGAATGGATAAATCAACCGATTTGGTTTTGGCATTGAAGACCAACAAGATTGACGCGTTAGGAATTGAAAAGCCCAGCGCCGAAGCTTACGTCAAGAATGATCCAACCCTGAAGATGATTCCATCCGGCTATCATTTAAATAAAAATGATGTTGGGGCTGCGATCGCCTTTAAGAAGGGGTCTACCAGCTTGGTCAACGCGGTCAATAAAAGTATCGACCAAATTAAGAAGCAGGATTTAACCAGTAAATACTTAGCTTCTGCTGGTAAATATATGAAGGTCAACACCGTTAATACATCGATGTGGCATTACTGGAGCTACTTTGCAAAGGGTGTTGAGTACACCATCTTGATTTCTCTGATTTCAACGTTATTTGGGGTGATCATCGGCGTTGTCTTGGCATTGATGCGGTTTACCAAGCAAAAATGGCTGCGCGGTTTAGCCATCAGTTATACGGAATTTATTCGGGGCACGCCTTTGATGGTCCAAGTGATGTTTGTCTACTTCGGGATCGGGGTTGTGATTAACATTCCGGCGCTTCTTTCAGGGATTATCGCGGTTTCGCTTAACAGTGGGGCCTATGTTGCTGAAATCATCCGGGGTGGCATTAATTCTGTCGAAAAGGGCCAGACCGAAGCTGCCGAAAGCTTGGGCTTGACGAAGAGCGACATGATGCGTTATGTCGTTTTGCCACAGGCCTTCAAGAACATCTGGCCGGCGTTGGGTAACGAATTTATCTCGTTAATTAAGGAAAGTTCAATTGTGTCGATTATCGGGGTTACCGATTTGATTTACCAGTTGAACATTGTTCGGGCCGATACTTACCGGGGCGTTATCCCAATTTTCGTCGCCATGGTCCTGTACTTCGTGATGACATTCTTACTCACAAGACTTCTGAATTACTACGAAGGGAAGATGAAACATGCAGGATAAAAATATTCTTGAAGTGAATCATTTAAGTAAAAAATTTGGCGAAAATGAAATTTTGAAGGATATTAACGGAACCGTTAAGTCTGGTCAGGTTATTTGTGTAATTGGGCCTTCAGGGGCTGGTAAAAGTACGTTCTTGAGATGCTTAAATCTTTTGGAAAAGCCGACTTCAGGCGAAGTGAAGTTTGAAGGAACTGATTTAACTCACGTTGACGGCAAGCAATTATTAGATCTTCGTGAGCGGATGGGGATGGTTTTTCAAAGCTTTAATCTCTTTCCGAATATGACCGTGTTAAGAAATCTCATGCTTGCCCCTATCCGGGTCAAGCATATGAGTGAAGAAGATGCCAAACAGACCGCCATGAAATTACTGAAGCGGGTTGGCCTTGACGGTAAAGCTGACGCGTACCCAAGCAGTCTTTCGGGCGGGCAGCAGCAGCGGGTGGCCATTGCCAGAGCCTTAGCAATGAATCCTGAAGTGATGCTGTTTGATGAACCGACCAGTGCGTTGGATCCCGAAATGGTTGGCGAAGTTCTTGAGGTTATGCAGGAACTGGCTAATGAGGGGATGACGATGGTTGTGGTGACCCACGAAATGGGGTTTGCCAAGTCAGTGGCGGATGAAGTTTGGTTCATGGCTGACGGGTACATTCTTGAGCGGAGTAAGCCCGCCGAAATGTTTGATAATCCCCAAAATGATCGGGCCAAGGATTTCATTGGCAAGATTATTGAGGCTAAGTAAGAGATCAATTTTAAGAGGTTGTGGCTGAATGCCCAACCTCTTTTTTGTCCCGGGTTTTAGTGAAAGGACCGACCTTTGGCTGAACCTTGAGAATTTATTGGTTAAAGGTAAAACCAGGCCGGATTGATTGAAGCAAACATGCATTCGAGTTATACTTTTAAGATGAATATGTAAAAGGGGTGAACGTTTTTGGCAAGTGAGTATTTGGAACATAAATTAACACTGCTGCCGGGACTTCCTGGTTGTTATCTGATGAAGGATATCAACGGTAAGATTATTTATGTTGGAAAGGCTAAAAATTTAAAGAATCGGGTTCGCTCATATTTCAAAAGTAGTCATGAAGGCAAAACCGCACGGCTAGTCTCGGAAATTGCTGACTTTGAAACGATTATTACATCGACTGATAAAGAAGCCTTTTTGCTTGAAATTACGTTGATTCAAAAACATCGGCCCTACTTTAATATTAAATTAAAACAGGGTCACAGCGGGTATCCGTACATTAAGATCACTAATGAGCGGGATCCGCAAATTAAAATCGTGAATACATTATTGAAGGACGGCGCCTATTATTTTGGGCCGTACCCAAACGTCTACGCAGCAGAGGAAACGGTTAACTTTTTACAGAAGGTTTATCCACTGCGGCGCTGCAATGGCTTTCAAAACCGACCGTGTCTGTATTACCACATGGGTCAGTGTCTGGGGGCGTGCTTTAAAGTTGTCCCGAAGGAAACTTATGATCGGCAGATTAAGCACATTAAGTCGTTTTTAAATGGAAATGTTGGCCACGCGAAGCAATTATTAACCAAACGAATGCAGGCGGCTTCTGAGAAGATGGAATATGAACGGGCCGCCGAAATTCGCGATTTGATCAAGTACATTGAAATCACGGTTGAGAAGCAAAAAATCATTTCAACTGATAATACGCCCCGGGATATCTTCAATTACTACATGGATAAGGGATGGCTGTCAATTCAGATCTTCTTTATTCGACAATCGCGATTAATGAAGCGTGAAAAGCGGCTTTTCCCAATTATTAATAGTGCTGAAGAAGAAATGGTGAGTTTCATTTCGCAATTTTACCGGCAAAAAAATCAGATCCTGCCAAAGGAAATTCTCGTTCCCAAAAGTCTTCCGGCTGATGTGATCAGTTCGGTTGTAGAGGATGTGCCGGTTCGAACCCCCCAGCGGGGCCAGAAGCGGGACCTACTGGAAATGGCGGGCAAAAATGCCAAACTGGTTCTTGAAGAGAAGTTTCGGCTGCTTGAACTCGATGAGAGTAAGACAACCGGAGCCATGAAGGAACTCACTGATGCCATGGGGATTCCCGCCGGTCATAAAATTGAAGCGTTTGATCACTCCCACATTCAGGGGGCCGATCTTGTTTCGGCAATGGTCGTTTTCGTCGATGGGCAGCCCAACAAGAACCTTTATCGAAAGTATAAGTTAAAAACGGTCGATCATGCCGACGAAGCTGCCAGCACGCGCGAAGTCATTCGGCGCCGCTATACCCGATTATTGAAAGAACACGCTGAAATGCCGGATTTAATCTTAATGGATGGCGGTACAATTCAAATGAACGCGGTAAAAGATGTGTTGGTCAACGAGTTAGATCTTCATATTCCGGTTGGCGGCATGGTAAAAAATGATCATCACCAGACGGCCGATTTACTATTTGGGAATAGCGATACCCCGCTTCATTTGGATCCTAAGAGTCAGGGGTTTTATTTACTGCAGCGGATTCAGGATGAAGTTCACCGGTTTGCCATCACATTTCACCGGAAAGTTCATGCGAAAAATTCGTTGGGGTCACGGCTGGACTCGATTGCCGGGGTTGGGCCAAAGACCCGCAACAAACTATTGCGAAAATTTGGGTCGCTTAAAAAGATTTCCGACGCTTCAGTCGATGACATTCGCGCGTTGGGAATTTCCGAAACGGTCGCGCGGACAATTAAATTTTCCCTCAGCAAAATTGATGAGGAGCGACGTGTGACGAATTATCAGGATAAAAAGTTAATTAATTAGGCTAATTTTTAATCTTTTGTTGTTTTTTTCGGAATTCTTTGACCTTAACCATTAAAGCCGGTATACTTCAAAAGGACTCTAGAAAGAAACATAAGATGAATTTGAAATGGTGATAATAGATGTTTGTTGATCAAGTTAAAATTGATGTTCAGGCCGGACATGGTGGCAACGGAATGGTTGCTTTCCGGCGTGAAAAATACGTTCCAAATGGCGGCCCGGCCGGTGGCGACGGTGGTCGGGGCGGTAACATTATCTTCAAGGTTGACTCAGGAATGAGTACCCTGATGGATTTTCGTTATCACCGTAAATTTAAAGCAAAGAATGGCGGCAACGGGGCCAACAAATCTATGACCGGCCGGAGCGCTGAAGATACGATTGTGCCGGTACCAGAAGGCACAACGGTTACCGATACGGAAACGGGTCGGGTGATTGGCGATTTGGTGAAGCCCGATCAAGAACTCGTTGTTGCCAAGGGCGGCCGCGGCGGCCGTGGCAACATTCACTTTGCCAGTCCAACCAACCCGGCGCCGGAAATTGCCGAAAATGGTGAACCCGGTCAGGCAGTTTCTCTCAGCCTGGAGTTAAAGGTGTTGGCCGATGTCGGCTTGGTGGGATTCCCATCGGCTGGGAAATCGACGTTACTCTCGGTCATAACCAGTGCGAAGCCAAAGATTGCCGGTTATCATTTTACGACCCTGGTTCCTAATTTAGGAATGGTTCGTTTAGATGACGGCCGTGACTTTGCGGTTGCGGATTTGCCAGGACTCGTTGCCGGGGCTTCAAAGGGTGTTGGATTAGGATTCCAATTTCTCCGTCACGTGGAGCGAACGCGCGTTATCCTTCATTTAGTTGATATGTCGGGTGTTGAGGGTCGCGATCCGTATGCGGACTATCAGGCAATTAATCAGGAACTCACGCAATATGATCCTGACATTTTAAAGCGACCGCAAATTATTGTGGCCACTAAGATGGACCTGCCAGATTCACAAACCAATTTGACAAAATTCAAGGATGAGCTCGCTGCTCATAAGTCGGATGATCAAATTGTTCATGATGTGTTACCAATCTCGTCTGTTACCCATTCAGGGCTGCAGGAACTGGTGAGAAAGACGGCCGACTTATTGGCTGAGGCGCAACCAGAAGAAACGGTGATCCCTCAAGATCGTCCGAAGACTTATGAATTTGATGGCACCCATGAACCAGACTTCAAAATTACGTTTGATAAGGAAATTGAATCATGGGTTATTTCCGGTGATAAGATTGAAAAACTGTTTAAGATGACCGACACGGCGCATGATCAAAGTATGCTCAGATTTGCCCGCCAAATGAGGGGAATGGGAATCGATGATGCACTGCGGAAAGCTGGGGCGAAGGATGGCGACACGGTCACCATTCTTGACTACTCGTTTACGTATGTCGAATAGCGGAATTTAAATTAAGAATAGGGAAGATTTTTAATGCAACAGGTTCGCTCACAACAAACTGGGAAACGGCTTAAAAAAAGTCGCTATATAACTGGTTTTGACGGAATCCGGGCACTTGCAGTGGTGGGGGTAATCGTCTATCATCTTTTACCTTATAATCTGCAGGGAGGCTATTTAGGGGTTCCAACGTTTTTTGTCGTTTCCGGTTATTTAATTACGGATTTACTTTTACAAGAGTGGGAACAAAATGGTCGGATTGATTTTCTGGGATTTTACGCCCGGAGATTAAAACGTCTGTATCCTGCACTTGTATTTATGCTGGTGGCGACCGGCACGTACATAACACTTTTTGAACGGTCGCTGCTAACAAATTTACGATCGATCATCACCACCAACATGTTGTATTTGTACAATTGGTGGGAGGTTGGTCACGGTCAAAGTTATTTTGACCGGTTTAATGGTGAGTCACCATTTACCCATTTATGGTCACTGTCAATTGAAGGCCAGTACTATCTTATTTGGCCGTTAATTTTGATTGCCTTCATCCTAATTATTCGCAAGAAGAAAAACATTGCTTACCTGTTACTTGGTTTAGGAGTCTTTTCGGGAATATTAATGGGGGTTCTCTACACTGGTCCCGATACCCTTAACCGGGTATATTACGGAACGGATACCCGGATGTTTTCAATTATTTTTGGGGCGCTGCTGGCAATTATTTGGCCGTCGACGCATCTCAAAAAACAAATTTCAACTTCGTCTAGGTGGACGCTTAACGTGATTGGGATTCTGTCGATCCTCGTGATGGCGGTTATGTTCTTTGAGCTTTCGGGGCAAAATACCTTTACCTATCGCGGCGGGATGTTCATCATGGCGATTGTCTCAACCACGCTGGTGGCTGCCTGTGCGCATCCTGGCGCTGATGTCAACCGCTGGTTAACCAATCCGGTATTTTCTTGGATTGGATCCCGTAGCTATGGGATCTACCTGTATCAATTTCCGGTGATGATTTTTTATGAGATGCGGGTCCGTGACATTGCCGCTAATCCGCTTCTTAATGCCACCATCGAAATTGTTTTGATCATGGTGATCAGTGAACTGTCGTATCGATATATTGAACGGCCATTGCGGCATTACCACTACAAGCAACTGGGGATGTCGATTGCCGAATTTTTACGACCAAATTCTCAATATGGGCTTAAGCGGTTGTGGCTGGTACCGGCAATGGCGCTGGTTGGCGTTTGCCTCTATGGGAGCGCGATTGCCCCGACTAAAGCGCAGAAAAGCGCTCTTCAGGAAAATATTCTGAAGAACGAAAGCAGTGCCAATGCGCATAATAAGGCCGCGCTTGCAAAACAAAAGAAAGCTCGGCGACTCGCCGCTAATAAGCGGAAGATGCGGATGCTGATGAATAAGAAGTTAACGCCGACGCAGTACCAAATTGCCAAAAAATACCGGCTCACCAAGAAGCAGTATTTAATTGCGTCACATCAACCCCTAACGGCGATTGGGGATTCCATTATGGCCGATAACAGCCATGATTTGCAGACGGTCTTTCATCAGGCATACGTATCCGCAAAGGTTGGCCGCCAAATTTGGCAGGCTGATGCGGTTTTAACGCAGCTTAAGAAGCGTGGCGAACTTGCACCCAACGTCTTGATTAATTTGGGGACAAATTCGCCGATGACCAGTGCGCAAATTGATAAGGTGGTTCAAGCAGTTGGTAAGGGCCACCGGATTTTCTGGGTCAATACCCACGTGCCAACCCGTAATTGGGAAACGGAAGTCAATGCCACCATCGCAAAGGCTGCTAAGAAGTATCCTCATTTCTACGTCATTGATTGGCATGGATACAGTGCAACGCGTCCCGATTGGTTCTGGCAGGATAATGTGCATCCGAACCCTCAGGGAAATGTTCAGTATACTCACTTGGTCGCAAAGAATATTAGTCAACAATTGAATCATTTCTAAAAAATAAGGGCTTCCTATCAGCACGTGATAGAAAGTCCTTTAAATTTGGAAACTAATCAGTTTAAGTCAATTGTTAACGTCTTATTTGAAATTGAATCCACCTGAGTGCCCTTTTCATTAAACGTTGGGCCAAAGTTAATGGTCAGTGTCGATGCGGGGGCTGTGTCATAATTGTACAGATAGCCCGTCATGCTAAAGGAGGCAGTTTTACCAGAAGCAATTTTATTTCCAGCTGAGGAATCTGTTAACTGGTTGTTGGGCGTTAACGTTTGATTTTGATTGGTTTTAACGGCCTTAACCCCATTAAGGGCGATTGGAAAATTGTGATTGTTGGTCACCGAATAATTCACGACAAACGTGTAATAGGTATCGGGCACTTCACGTAAGTTGAGCACTTGTTGAACGGCCTGCTTTGCGATGGCAGTTACGGCCGTATTCTTGAGAACGCGAACCCTGGAAACGTGATAGGTCATCGCACCCAATTTGAGGGTTTGGGGACTATCGGCGACTTTTGCGAGACGCTGGCGAGTCCCAAAGCGATCATAGCTGAACTGCTGCTTTTTGGTGAGATTTCCGCTCGCTACGTAATTCTTACTTTGCTTGGCTTTTTTGGGGACGTCGTACTGATAATGGCTCAACTGACTGCTTGATGAGCTGGAAGCAGCCGATGACGATGAGTCATTTGCCATATTGGCGCTCATCGCTGCCTTATCCTTCGCGTGGTTTTGTTGGTTGCTTTGATGACCGCAACCAGCTAAGCCGACTAACAAAATGATACTGATACTGATGAGAAACGGATATTTTTTCATTTTTTCTACCCCTAGTAGAACACAATTGATTTATTAACAATTCTAAACCCAAACACCAGTTGATGGTGATTTGACGTTCTTAAATCTGTCGTTGGCGGAAGGTGACTGGTGCGGGTTAGAAACTGATCAAGCCGCATGATGGCCAACCCGCTTTGAGATGCGCCGGCCGACTCAAGAATAAGCGCGTCACTGGCAATCGTGAGCTGGTTAACCGGGACAAAGTGATGCGCTTCAGAAAGCAGCAGCGTTAATTTTGGGTTGAGCATGGCGCTTGCCCGGTAAAATTCATCAAGATTCAAAAGTTTCACTTCCCGTCCTCATGATTATTTTACCTGAATTATGATACAATTGAAATTGCTTTTCGATGGTTAAAACACATCATCGATCGATTAAATGGAATAAGGAAACGATAAATCATGCAAATTGAATTTTTAGGAACTGGGGCTGGATCCCCAGGAAAGTTTCGAAACGTTTCAAGTCTCGCTTTACGACTGTTAGATGAAATCAATTCCGTCTGGCTTTTTGACGTGGGCGAGGGGACCCAGCATCAAATTTTACGAACGACTATTCGGCCCCGCAAAATCGATAAAATTTTTATCAGTCATCTTCATGGTGACCATATTTTTGGGTTGCCTGGGCTGTTAAGCAGCCGGTCATTTCAGGGCGGTAACGGACCGCTTGATATCTATGGGCCCAAGGGTGTTAAGGAGTACGTTAATGTGAGCTTGCGAACGTCTGAAAGCCGGCTCGCCTATAAGCTGCGCTTTCACGAGCTGACAAAGCAAACCGACGGCCTGATTTTTGAAGATGATAAATTTTCTGTCTACGCGGCCCCGCTTGATCACCGGATTCTCAGTTTTGGCTATCGGGTGGTGGAACATGATCATCCTGGTGAACTGATGGTCGATAAGTTGGCAGAGCTGCATATCCCGTCCGGCCCGGTTTATGGGAAATTGAAGCGCGGTGAAGTAGTCACCCTAGAAGATGGGCGCACAATTGACGGGCGCCAGATGATTGGCCCAGCGCAACCCGGGAGAATTGTGACGATCATCGGTGATACTCGCAAAACAGCGAACACCTTGAAATTGGCGAAAAATGCCGATGTCTTGGTTCACGAGAGCACTTTTGGCAAGGGGGAGAGCAAGCTGGCTAAGAATTATTACCACTCGACTAACGTTCAAGCGGCTCAAATTGCCAAGAAAGCAAACGTGAAGAAGCTATTGTTAAATCATATTTCTGCTCGGTATACCGGCAAACTGGTTTATGACTTGGAAAAACAAGCCCGTACCGTATTTCCAAACACTAAGGTTGTCAAGGATTTTGACATGATTGATGTGCCATTTCAAAAGGGTTAGTTTTGGTAGAAAAATCGTTTTTAATAAGGGGGAATGGGTGATGAAGAAGCAGGTTATCACAATTGTCAGCATCGTTTTGGTGATTCTGGTTGCGATCTTTGCGTTGATGAACTTGGAGACCGTTGAAGTGAGTTTTGGGTTCACATCGGTTCAGATGCCGTTAGTTTTATTGATTCTGATTTGTTTGTTATTGGGCGCATTGATTATTTTCTTATTCTCAACCACTCAAAATATGCGGAAGAATCGTGAATATCGCGAACTTGAAAATACAGCCCAGCAGCAACAGGATGCTTTGAGTTCGGAAATTCATGATCTTCAGGAGACTATGAAAGCCTTGGAGACCCGGCTGAAAAACTCTTCTGGAAAGCAGGAAATTGGTGTCAAAGATCAACAAATCAATGATTTGGAAACTAAAATTCAACAGCTGAATGATCAATTAACGACACATAAGTAAGGGTGGGTAACAAATTTATATGATTCAATCAAAGTTTAAGTGGCAAATGCAGAAGACACCTGATCAGCAATTAATCAAAAAGTTTGCAGAAGGTTTAAAGGTGGACCCACTGATTGCCACAATTTTACTGCAGCGGGGGGTTAATGATATCTCCGCGGCAGAAACCTTTTTGAAACCTTCGGCAAAGAGTTTTCATGACCCGCTGTTAATGCACGACATGGCCAAGGGAATTAGTCGGATTCAGCAGGCAATCGAGAGTGCTGAACAGATTACGATCTATGGCGATTACGATACCGACGGAATTACCAGTACAACGATTATGTTTGAAGTGCTGACCGATCTGGGCGCCAACGTTGATTACTACATCCCGAACCGATTTACAGACGGTTATGGTCCGAATAGCGCCGCCTTTAAAAAAATTATTAATGGCGGCACAACCCTGATTGTAACGGTTGATAATGGGGTTGCCGGAAGCGAAGCGATCGACGTTGCTAACGACTTGCATTGTGATGTCATTGTGACGGATCATCATTCATTACCGGACAAACTGCCCAACGCATACGCAATTATTCACCCCCGCGTGAAGAACGAGGAGGGCCTGGCATATCCGTTTGGCGAATTGTCGGGAGCTGGAGTCGCTCTCAAAGTCGCCCAAGCGCTAACGGACGAATTACCAGTGGATCTAATCGATATCGCGTCAATTGGGACGGTTGCCGATGTGGTTTCATTAACCGATGAAAATCGGGCAATCGTGAAGTTCGGTTTAACCGCGATTCAAAATACCCAGCGGCCAGGCTTGTTGGCCCTGATTAAATTGGCGAATATCAATTTAGCCAGTTTTGACGAACAGGATATTGGGTTCGGGATTGCGCCGCGACTCAATTCGCTTGGCCGGATGGATGATGCTAACGTTGGCGTTGAGTTGTTATCAACGTTTGATGAGGACCGGGCTTCCCAGTTGGCTGACTTTGCAAATCAGCAAAATGATACCCGCAAGTCTTTGGTTGATCAATTTTACCAAGAGGCTGTCCAGATGGTTGAGGCATCCGGAGACGCGGACCAGCGGGAAACCCTAGTGGTCGTGGGTAAGGATTGGCATCAGGGCGTGTTGGGAATCGTTGCCAGTAAACTACTCGAAAAGTACGGCCGGCCGACGCTGGTTTTGACGACGATAAAGGACACCGATGAGTTAAAGGGGTCTGGTCGAAGTATTGACAGCTTTGATTTGTTCGCTGCCATTGACCCAATGCGCGATCAAACGGTTGGGTTTGGCGGTCATCACTCAGCGGTTGGATTGACAATTAAAGCTGAGAAACTGCAGGTTCTAAGAGACCAACTGGAAAAAGCGGCTAATGACCAGCAGCTGGATCTGAGCCAAAAGCCAACCTGTCAAGTTATGACGGCACTGCCTGCCGCTAAAGTGACAACCGATTTGGTTGATCAGCTCGCCGTTTTAGCGCCATTTGGGCAGGATAATGACAAGCCTACTTTTGAAATCTTGTATGATCGGTTAACCAATGTCAAAACAATGGGCCAGACGGGTAGCCATCTGCGTTTCAGTTTAGTGCAGGGTAATCAATCGTTGAACGCGGTTGCGTTTCGAAAGGGCCATTTAGCCGCGCAGTTGCTTCAAGATTCGGACAATGTTCGGGTGGTTGGTCAGTTAAGCAACAATACTTGGAATGGGCGGACGAATGTTCAGCTGATGGTAGCCGATCTAAGTCAGTCTCAGGCACCAATTGTTGATAAACGAACCAATCAGCTTCGCCAGCAGATGTTTACTGAGCCTGGAGTTTATGTATTCTTTCATGAAAAACTCTACAACCAACTCAAGAGTTACGTGGCAAATGACGCGACTGCCGTTTTATACGATCAAGTAGGCACAGTTGACGATCCTAAGCGACTATTTATCGTGGATTGTCCGGACGTTGTCAGCGATTTGAAGGGGGTTCTTCAGAAGTGTCACCCCGACTTTACAATCCTGTATTTGTTTAAAAAACGGCCGGTTTCAAAATGGGGGATGCCAGATCGTCATTCTTATGCTAAACTATTTAGGTTCGTTAAACAGTATCCTAATTTCAATATTGCGACTCACCTGCAGCAGTTGGCGGATCACTTGGACATTGCCAGCCAAACAATCGTGTTTATGATTCAGGTATTTTTGGAACTCGATTTTATTACTGTTCAGGACGAGGTCGTCAATCTTAATCCAAATTATCGTTCCAAGAATTTATCGTCAGCTCCGAGCTATCAGTTACGTGAGGAGCAGTTAGAAGCTGAAAAATCACTTCTTGCTTCTAACACGAATGAGTTAGTCAGTTTCGTTCAACATTGTTTGGCCGACTGACGAAAGGAAGAAAGAATATGTCAATTGATTTTTCTAAGTACATTGCGTCCTACCCAGATTTTCCCGAGCCCGGAGTCTTGTTTCGGGATATTTCGCCAATGTTGGAGAATGGTGACGTTTACCGTGCCGCAACTGACCAGATCGTTCAATTTGCCCAGGACCGAAATGTTGAGATGATCGTTGGACCAGAAGCTCGAGGATTCATCGTGGGATGCCCAGTTGCCTACCAAATGGGGGTGGGCTTTTCACCTGCCCGCAAGAAGAATAAGCTTCCCGGCGAAACGATTGAAGAGAGCTACGGCACGGAGTACAGTCAATCTTCACTGTATTTACGGACCAATGCTGTGAAGCCTGGTCAACGAGTTTTAGTGACCGATGATCTGCTTGCAACCGGGGGAACGATCGATGCAACAATTCGTTTGGTTGAAAAGCTTGGCGGAATCGTTGTTGGAACTGCCTTTTTAATTGAATTAACGGAATTAAAGGGCCGTGATAAGATCAAAGACTACGATTTCTTCACCCTATTGAAGTATTAAGGCTACAAAAAACGATTGGATGAGAATGCTAGCTACTTGAGAATAATTGTTGCTGGTATTCACATATTAATTTACAACTGATTCAACAATTGATATAATGATATCTGTTGTGGAGAGTTGGCAGAGTGGTAATGCACCGGACTCGAAATCCGGCGAACCGGTTTTGCGCCGGCGCGCAGGTTCAAATCCTGTACTCTCCTTATGGCAGTAAGCATTGTGTCGCATGGTAGGTTAACCACCCGCCATGCGGCACTTTTTGTTTTAGAAGGAGCCGGTTGATCAATTTATTTAGAACCCATTGCCCGGCGCGGGCGATTCAAAAATGGGCTTTTAATTGTCGGAAGAGCTTCCTAATCGTCGTAAAAAATAGGAGCGTTGTAATTGTAAGAAATTACGACGCTCCTATTTTTAAATTAGTGACCGGATAATTCGATTAATTTCAGGCGATGAACTGATTGAAGATCACCTGAATAGAATGCTTATTTTTCAGGAGTCATTTTTGCTTTGATAAACCCAATGACTGCTGGGATTAAGGACACGACCACAATTCCAATAATCACCATTGAAAAGTTTTCTTTTACCAGTGGGATGTTTCCAAAGTAATATCCCGCACCGCAGCAGATGGCAACCCATGATATGCAAGCAGCTGCGTTGTATTTGATGAATTTCCGATATGGGAAGTTGCTGGTTGCCGCAACAAAGGGGATTAAGGTCCTGATGATTGGCATGAACCTTCCAAGAAAAATTGCCATGGCCCCAAATTGGTCAAAGAAACTTCGTGCTTTGTTGAGGTCCCGTTCCTTAATGAACTTACCAAGCACCCGATGTTTGGGGATGAGTTCACCAAATTTGCGGCCCAGGTAAAAGTTTAGCGAATCACCGGCAACCGAGGCAATCAGAAATAGGATGATGAAGGCCCAGATGTTTAGCCCATAGGTTGCGTTTGCCGCTAACGCTGCGGCTGCAAACAGCAACGAGTCTCCTGGAAGAAATGGAAAGATGACAATCCCGGTTTCGATAAAGATAATGGAAAATAGAATGATATACGTTGAATTGCCAAATGTATTGACAATGTTAATCAGATGATCATCGATGTGGAGAATAAAATCGATCAGTGTACTCAAAGCATCAGTTCCTTTCGATATTTTTATTGATTTTACCAAACATTTCATTTATTTTGTCAGTTGTGAAAAGACTTTAAACAAAAATCAACTTTTTGGTATAATCAGTGTGGAAAGTTTTTAGTAGATCAATTATGAGAAGAAAGAAGATGATGATGGTGCTAAAAGTGGGCATGAAAGTTCGCGGAACCGTTACAGGAATTCAGCCCTATGGGGTGTTTGTTGACCTCGGAGATCAAAACCAGGGCTTAATTCACATCAGTGAGTGTCGTTCAGGGTATGTTGCCGATATTAATCAGTTATTTTCGGTTGGCGATTCTGTTGAAACGTTGATCATTGATATCGATGAATTCACTGGTAAAATTAGTTTATCGACGCGTGCGCAAGCTGTTAATTTGAATGTTTTAAAGCATCTAAAGCCCGTTCATCGGCGACGTTATCATTATTGGACCGACTATCAGTTATCCATTGGATTTACTTCTTTAGCAGAAATGCGTGGCGAGTGGCTGAATGAAGCCGAGAAAATTTTTTAGAAATTCAAATTTTTACTTGACCGGTCTTCGATATCTTGGTAAACTGGTTTTCGTTGCGTTAAAGCAATCGACTTTCAATTCCGGATTTCAAGTTAAAAAAACTGCTTGATTTTCCATTGAAAATCTGATAGTATTAAATAGTTGTCAAAAGCGACATACAAGCGTTTTGACAGCGAGTAGCTCTTTGAAAACTGAACAAAATTTTCGACAAACAAATTGTGTAGGGTGCTTCGATTTATTCGAAGCCAAATTAACAAATTGCGAAGTCAATTCGTGAATAACAAACAACAAAAATAATCATGAGTCACAAATGATCATTTTAATTTTAAGATGAGAGTTTGATCCTGGCTCAGGACGAACGCTGGCGGCGTGCCTAATACATGCAAGTCGAACGCGTCTTGGTTAATGATGTTAGGTGCTTGCATTTAACTGATTTAACATTGAGACGAGTGGCGAACTGGTGAGTAACACGTGGGTAACCTGCCCTGAAGTGGGGGATAACACTTGGAAACAGGTGCTAATACCGCATAACAACGAAAACCACATGGTTTTCGTTTGAAAGATGGCTTCGGCTGTCACTTTTGGATGGACCCGCGGCGTATTAGCTTGTTGGTGAGGTAACGGCTCACCAAGGCCATGATACGTAGCCGACCTGAGAGGGTAATCGGCCACATTGGGACTGAGACACGGCCCAAACTCCTACGGGAGGCAGCAGTAGGGAATCTTCCACAATGGACGAAAGTCTGATGGAGCAACGCCGCGTGAGTGATGAAGGGTTTCGGCTCGTAAAACTCTGTTGTTGGAGAAGAACAGGTGATAGAGTAACTGTTATCATCTTGACGGTATCCAACCAGAAAGCCACGGCTAACTACGTGCCAGCAGCCGCGGTAATACGTAGGTGGCAAGCGTTGTCCGGATTTATTGGGCGTAAAGCGAGCGCAGGCGGTTTTTTAGGTCTGATGTGAAAGCCTTCGGCTTAACCGGAGAAGGGCATCGGAAACCGGGAGACTTGAGTGCAGAAGAGGACAGTGGAACTCCATGTGTAGCGGTGAAATGCGTAGATATATGGAAGAACACCAGTGGCGAAGGCGGCTGTCTGGTCTGTAACTGACGCTGAGGCTCGAAAGCATGGGTAGCGAACAGGATTAGATACCCTGGTAGTCCATGCCGTAAACGATGAGTGCTAAGTGTTGGAGGGTTTCCGCCCTTCAGTGCTGCAGC
>ENA-OXUB01000020-OXUB01000020.1-human-gut-metagenome-genome-assembly--contig:-NODE-20-length-115625-cov-28.262006_pt1 | contig 115625 bp, 97 predicted proteins | sample MGYA00249345_ERZ652652 | MGnify/ENA primary metagenome ERZ652652 (study PRJEB26925, sample SAMN05826496) | human gut metagenome | biome: ENVO:2100002; feature: ENVO:00000062; material: ENVO:00002003... | reverse complement strand
CACTCGCAGCATCACTGGCCTTCTTGGCATCACTGGCAGCGTTCGAAGCCGCATCAGAAGCGGATTTGGCAGCCGAGGCCGCATCAGAATTGCCACTGGCATCGTTGGCCGCGTCACTGGCGTGAGCCGAAGCGGACTTCGCATCGTTGGCAGCATCCGAAGCATGATCGGAAGCCGAGTTGGCCGCGTCACTGGCAACGATCTTGTGGGCGTCAGAGGCCGCATTCGACGCGTCGGCATTGTGTTGCTTTGCATCGGAGGCCGCATCGCTGGCAACCTTGTTATCAGAAATCGCACCAGAAGCATCCCCGCTCTTAGCGGCTGAACTGGCGGCACTCGCAGCATCACTGGCCTTCTTGGCATCACTGGCAGCGTTCGAAGCCGCGTCAGAAGCGGACTTGGCAGCCGAAGCCGCATCGGAGTTGCCACTGGCATCACTGGCGGCGTCACTGGCGTGGGCCGAAGCCGACTTAGCGGCACTGGCAGCGTCTGAAGCATGGCCGGAAGCTGAGTTGGCCGCGTCACTGGCAACAATCTTGTGAGCATCGGAGGCCGCATTTGACGCGTCGGCATTGTGTTGTTTTGCATCGGAGGCCGCATCGCTGGCGACCTTATTATCACTGGCAGCACCAGAAGCATCCCCGCTCTTAGCGGCTGAACTGGCAGCACTGGCAGCATCACTGGCCTTCTTAGCATCACTAGCGGCATTTGAAGCCGCATCAGAAGCAGATTTGGCTGCTGAAGCCGCATTTAAATTACCACTTGCGTCACTGGCAGCATCACTTGCATGAGCCGAAGCTGACTTCGCATCATTGGCAGCATCCGACACATGACCGGAAGCCGAGTTAGCCGCGTCACTGGCAATAATCTTATGGGCATCGGAAGCCGCATTCGATGCATCGGCATTGTGTTGCTTTGCGTCGGAGGCCGCATCGCTGGCAACCTTGTTGTCAGAAACGGCACCGGAAGCATCACCGCTCTTCGCAGCTGAACTGGCGGCACTCGCAGCATCACTAGCCTTCTTGGCATCGCTGGCGGCATTTGATGCGGCGTCAGAAGCAGATTTGGCTGCTGAAGCCGCATTTGAATTACCACTCGCGTCACTGGCAGCATCAGAGGCGTGAGCTGAAGCTGACTTCGCATCGTTGGAAGCGTTGGAAGCATATCCTGAAGCTGAGTTGGCCGCGTCACTGGCAACAATCTTGTGGGCGTCAGAGGCTGCATTCGATGCATCGGCATTGTGTTGCTTTGCGTCAGAAGCGGCATCACTGGCAATCTTGTTAGCACTGGCAGCGCCGGAAGCATCGCCACTCTTAGCGGCTGAACTGGCAGCACTCGCAGCATCACTGGCCTTCTTAGCATCACTGGCAGCGTTTGAAGCCGCATCAGAAGCGGACTTGGCAGCCGAAGCGGCAGCAGAATCGCCACTCGCGTCGCTGGCAGCATCAGACGCGTGGGCGGAAGCGGATTTCGCATCACCAGCAGCATCAGACGCATGACCGGAAGCTGAGTTAGCGGCATCATTGGCAACAATCTTGTGGGCATCGGAGGCCGCATTTGACGCGTCGGCATTGTGTTGCTTTGCGTCAGAAGCGGCATCGCTAGCGATCTTGTTGGCACTGGCAGCGCCGGAAGCATTCCCGCTCTTGGCGGCATCGCTCGCATCACTGGCGGCACCAGAAGCTTTCTTGGCGTCGGAAGCGGCGTTTGATGCGGCGTCGGAGGCTTTATTAGCAGCCGATTGAGCGTTTGAATCGCTACTTGCGTCACTGGCAGCGTCTGAAGCATGGGCCGAAGCGGATTTCGCATCGGAAGCAGCATCGCTGGCATGACCAGAAGCCGAGTTGGCAGCGGCAGATGCATCGGCAGCAGCCTTAGAGGCGGCATCAGATGCAGCATCGCTGGCAACTTTGGCATCACTGATTGCATTCGAAGCAGCATCACTCGCTACCTTATTGGCACTGGCAGCACCGGAAGTGTTCCCGCTCTTGGCCGCGTTACTTGCGTCGCTGGCGGCACCGGAAGCTTTGTTAGCATTGCTTGCGGCATCAGAGGCGGCATTGCTGGCAACGTTACGATCAGATTGAACATCTGTATTAGTTGGATCAGCAGTGGCAGCTGAGCTTGCAACAGCGGAAGCTTTCTTAGCGTCACTGGCAGCGTTCGAAGCATCACTGGCATGACCAGAGGCAGCAGTGGCAGCATCACTAGCAGCCTGTGAAGCAGCGTTCGATGCGGCGGCTGATGCGGCACTGGCGGCACTATAGGCGGCCGATGCTTGATCAGACGCAACCTTCGCGTAACTTGATTGAGCCGACGAGTTGCCTTGTCTGTTGGCATCTACAGCAGCTGAAGCAGCGTCGACAGCAGCTTGTGAGGCGGCCTTGGCAGCCGAAGCAAAATTAGAAGCCTGACTCGCCAAATTTGCAACGCTTGAGTTTGTCGGATCGGCAGAAACCGCGTTGGAAGCCATCGTTGAAGCATTGTTAGCAGTTGAAGCAGCATCACTGGTGGCGCCACTTACGGCGTCCGAAGCAGCAGATGTTGCGGTACTATTTGCCGCACTGGCATCACTTAAAGCATCGGAAGCGATCTTAGCTTCTGAACTTGCGGCAGAAGCATTGCCGGCTTTTCCGGCAACGGTTGCGGCCGAAGCAGCATCAGAAGCTTTCCGAGCAGCGGAAGCAGCGGTCGAAGCCGCATCAGAAGCGGCCTTATTAGCGTTTACAACTGCTGCATTATTCGGATCGGCTTTGGCAGCATCGCTAGCAGTTCTTGCGGCTTGAGAAGCCAAGCCGCCTGCCGAAGTGGCAGCACTGTAATCTGAACCCGCGGCACTGGCATCACTGCCGGCATTTGATGCGGCATCCGACGTTGCAATCCCATCAGCGGCACTTGCAGCCGCCGCTGCTTTGTTGGCAGCATCGTAAGCGGATTGAGCTTGATCGCTGGCAACTTTAGCGTAGCTTGACTGGGCAGCGGAGTTGGCACTGTTGGCAACCGCTTGTGAAGCTGCTGAGTTGGCAGCTGAAGCGGCAGCGCTGGCGGTTGAAGTAAACCCAGCGACCTGAGCAGCAAGACTCGCTACAGTTGAGTTCTTAGAATCCTTGTTGACAGCTGCGGATGCGACATCACTCGCCTTTGCGGCACTGGCGACAGCATCACTGGTTGCCCCGCGGACAGCATCAGAAGCCGCCGAGTTGGCAATTTTATTAGCAGCACTGGCCTCACTCAACGCAGCGGATGCGGTACTTGCAGCCGCACTCGCACCGGCCATGTCGTGGTTAGCGGCAGCCGAGTTAGCAGCGGATGCAGCAGCTGACGCGTCACTGGCAGAAGCAGACGCCTGCTTTGCGGCATCACTGGCAATTACATTCGCGTTGGAAACTGCCGAATTATTTGGATCGGCCTGGGCGGCGTCGCTGGCAGTCTTCGCAGCTTGAGAGGCGTTGGCCGCAGCAGAAGTTGCGGCGCTGAAATTGGACGTGGCACCGGAAGCATCACTCTTGGCACGAGCATCAGCACCTGAATTAATCTGGCCATTCATTGAGGCAGCAGTTGAGGCTTCAGCATAAGCAGTTGAAGCGGCACTGGCAGCAGCACTCATTGCCGCAGAAGCGGAAGCGGCGTTATTCAAACGCGCAGCAACCGAAGCGGCATTTGTCTCAGATTGAGCAGCGGCAGCAGCACTGGCAGCGTTACTTGCATGTTGGGAAACGGCACTGGCTAATGATTGAATTGCCGAATCACTTGGAGCTTGAGAAGCCACCTTAGCAGCCGCGGTTGAAGCTGAAGCAGCTTGATCACTGGCATCACTAGTTGCCCCATTAACGGCATTACGAGTATCAGAAGCGGCATTCGACGCAGCATCGGCAGCTGATTGCATTGCAGCAGAAGCACTAACAGCGGCATCAGAGACCCCGCCGGCATTTCCAGCTTTCGCGTATGAAGTAGCGGCACTGGCGGCATTCGATGCGTTACTTTGCGCAACTAATGCGTCAACAGCGGCATCACTGGCAGCTCTTGCCAAACTACTCAAAGCTGAATCAGCTGGGTAGGCAGCGGCAGCGGACTTCGCAATCTTAGCGTTACTGTTGGCCTCAGCGTAAGCAGAACTTGCGGCTGAGAAATCAGAAACGGCGGTTGAGGCGTCCGACTTGGCACCGTTTGCGGCACTATCGGACATCGCCTTAGCTTCACTGGCAGCAGCACTACCAGCGGCGTAAGCACTTTGAGCCTGATCACTGGCAGCCTTGGCGTAGCTGGCTTGATCGGATGGCCGACCAGAAGCAGCCGCGTCGCTGGCAGCCCGGGCATCAGCAACCGCAGCGGTTGAAGCCGCATTGGCAGCCGACGCCAAATCACTGACTTTTCGAGCTTGTGATTGGATGTCAGCGTTGGTTGGCGCGTTAGATGCTACGACAGCGGCCGAAGTAGATGCTGAGTTGGCTTGACTGGCAGCTGAACTCGTAGCGCGATTGATCGCGTCCCGGGCGGCACTGGCGGCTTGGGAACCAGCAGCGCTGGCGGCAGCTAAAGCATTCGAAGCAGCGGATGCCGCATTTGAAGCAGCCGAAGCATCAGCCGGGGTCTTAGCAGCGGCATCGCTAGCGGACTTGGCAGCATTGGAAACCATCGCCGCTTGATCAGAAGCAACTCTCGCAGCACTCGCAGCCGACTGAGCGTCAGCAGCCAAATTAGGATCATTTGGAAAGGCGCTGGCAGCGTCACTGGCAGTTTTGGCGTCAGAGGCCGCTTGTAAAGCAAAGTTTCCGGCACTTACGGCAGCGTTTGAAGCGGCGCTGGCAGCTGATTGAGCGGAACTTGAGCTTGCTTTATCAGCCGCACTCTTTGCATCGGACAACGCATTCTGAGCAATTGCATTTTGTGATTGCGCAGCAGAATCGGCTGCGGAACCAGCACTTTGGGCATCGGAAATTGCTTTCTTAGCGTTTGAGGTAATCGAATCAGGAAGTTGTTGGCCGGCAGCGTTAAAGTCAGAAACCGCCTTGTTGTAATCAGAAGCGGCCTTTGAGGCGACAGCGTCAGCGGTTGCAGCTGATTGAGCAGCGGCACTCGCAGCACTGGCAGCATCTGAAGCGACACTCTGATCACTGGTGATTTGCGGATTGCCAGGATGGGCACTTGAAAGCCCACCAATTTCACTGCTTGCTGATTTAGCTTGACTGGCAGCTGAAGCGGCATCGCTAGCGTAACCGTGAATTTGAGCAGCCCCGCTATTGATTGCGCCGGATTCTGAGTTGACAGCATCTGACTTATCCCGGCTAGCAGCTGAATCAGCAGCTAACTTAGCAGCGCTGGCAGCATCTGAAGCCTTATCGGCATCATCAGAAGCCCGGTTACGTTGCTGTTGGGCAATGGTAGCCGCACTTCCAGCAGCCTCGGCGTTTCCTGATTTGGAAGCCGCGGTTGCATCTGAAGCGGCAGCACTGGCCGAAGCAGCAGCGATCACTGCGTCAGAGGCAGCCCCGGAAGCAATCGTATTTTGAGACGCAGCATCGGAAGCAAACTTCGCGTATGTCGGATCGGTGACGTGCTTAGCCACTAATGAAGCCGCATCACTTGAATTTCCTGAAGCAAGCGAAGCGTAACTCTTAGCAGCGTCGGCAAATTTACTGGCATCCGTGGCGTATTGCTGACCACCGCTGGCAGCATTACTTGCCGCGTCACTCTTAGCAGCACTGTCCAAGGCGCCGGCGCTGGTTGAAGCGGCCTTTGCATCACTATAAGCGCGGGCAGCTTGAGAACCGGCAGCCGAAGCAGCAGGTCCATGAGCGGTATCGTCATTTCTTGAAGCCGCATCAACTGCCGCACTGGCAGCTGAGTTGGCAGCCGAAGCAGCGATAACCGCATCACTGGCTAAGGCAGCTACCGTGGCGGCCCCGCTCTTAATCGCCGCGTTGGAAGGCGCAGCCGAGGCAGCACTGGCAGCAGTCGCTGCGGCAGCGGCGGCACTGGTAACGGCATCGCTTGTGGCACCGGAAATGGCGTCAGAAGCGGCACTGGCAGCTTGCAATGCTGCTGAATGAGCGCTTGCCAAAGCAGCATTGGCAGCGGCCGATGCGGTGGCAACTCCACTGGTATCTTTGTTAGCTAGTGCTTGGTTGGCAGCCATTGCAGCAGCCCGCGCAGCTGAAGCAGCGTTGCTTGCCAAAACAGCGTTGGATGCGGCCGTGCTGGCAGCATCACTGACGGCAACGTTGGTTGGCGTAAAGTCATGCGCAGCTTTGGCGTTATCGGCGTCATTTTTGGCAATAACCGCAGCGTTGGATGCGGCCGAGTATGCCGAATTAGCAGCCGCAGCATTGCCTGACATGGCACTGTTAGCACTTGCCGAATCGACAGCGTTCTTAGCGGCAGATGCGGCGGCCGAAACTGACGCAACGGCATCGTACGCGTTGTGAGCATTGGCCCCAGCGTCAGAACGATCCCCGGATCCGGCAACAACATTCGCATAATCACTATTAGCCGCGTTGGCGTAACTCGTTACGGCGGCGGATGCGCTGCCAGCCTGAACAGCTGCCGCAGAAGCATCGGAGGTAACGGTTGCGGCTGAACTGGCAATCGCAAAGTAGGAACCAGCAGCTGATTGAGCCGCGCTGGTAGCCGTTGAAACGGCAGCCGAAGCCCGACCGTCAGCGGTTGAAGCCGCGCTGGCAACAATTACGGCCTGTGATGCCGCCGTTGAAGCAGCGGCACTGGCTAATGCGGCCGTTGAAGCACTAATGGTTTGAGCGGCGTAAGAAGCAACGGCGTTAGATGCGGCCTGAGCTGAGGCAACGGCTGCCGAAGCGGCGTTGGATGCCGCAATAACGTCCCGGTATGCCCCGGATGCATCCTTACTGTAGGCATTGGCATCAGAAGCGTTCTTCACGTCCTGGGCCATGTTAGCTTGGGCGGCAATTGCCGAGGCAACGGCAGCCGAAGCGGTTGACTTGGCATTACTCATGACACCTGGAGCAGCATCGGAGTCCGCCTTATCCTTAGCGTCAGAAGCAGCCGCACTGGCAGTCTTGATGGCATCGTATGCGGCACTGGCATCACTTCCGGCAGCGCTTCGGTCACCCGAGCCAGCAACTACTTGCGCGTACTCGCTGTTTGCCTTAGCGGCGTAACTTGCAGCGGCGCTGACGGCGTCGGAAGCAGCGGCAGCATCACTGGCAGCGGCTGGCGAAGCTGAAGCAGCCGCTCTGGCAATGGCACTGTACGAATTGCCGGCAGAAACCGCGTCACTGGTAGCCCCGGAAACGGCATTCGATGCGGCCGAGGCGGCCTTTGGTCCCGCAGCTGCAACCAAGCTTGCTTGTGAAACAGCCGTTGAAGCAGCGGCAGAAATCTGATCGAAAACCGCTGATGTCACTTGCCCGGCAGCCAATGAGTTAATCGCATCGCTGGCGGCCTTGGCAGCCGACAATGCGGCGTTGGCTGACTGAGCGGCAGCATTTGCATTGGCGTATTGACTCGCAACCCGGGTATCAGATGGGTATGCGGCTCGCGCGTCAGAAGCGTTCTTGACATCTTGAGCAATCTGGCTTTGAGCCGCGGTCGCTTGTGAAACGGCGGTTGAGGCGGCGGCTTTTGCCTTCACAACGTCATCCGAGTGACCCGCCTTGTTAGCGGCATCGGCGGCAGCAGCGGAAGCGGAAGCAACGGCATCATATGCGGATTGGGCATTGGTCCCGGCATCACTTCGGTTACCGGCTCCTGAACCTGCCGTGACATCCCGATAGTCACTGTTTGCCAAAGTAGCGTAACTGGCAACGGCGTCGGATGCCGCAGCGACAACAGCCGCGTCCGACGAAGCGACTGGGGAAGTGGCTGCAGCAGAACTGGCAATGACATTGTAAGAATTGGCAGCTGAATTAGCGGCTGCGGTGGCAAGAAATACCGCAGTTGAGGCGTTACTTGCGGCTGTTGGCACAAGTTTAGCAATTGCGGCCGCTTGAGCCGAAGCAATTGCAGCTTGTGAAGCCGCGACGGAAACCGCGTCAGAGCCACCGGATGCCGTTGCGTCACTCGCCGCCTTTGCAGCGGCCGATGCAGCGGCCATTGCAATTGCGGCCGCCGATGCAGCTGTGGATACTTGGTTATATGCACTCGTTGCGGCATCACTATAGTGATCCTTTGCATTGGTTGCGTTAGCTAGGTCTTGAATAATTTGCGCCTGCAGCGATTGTGCAACCGCATAATTGGAAGCCGCGTCCTTAGCCCCACTGTCTTGGACAGTGACAAGGAAGTAGAGAACTTCCGATCCAGGGAATGGTGCCGCAGCTGATGGCTGACGATATTGAATTGTCACCTCAACAGCATACGTCCCTGGTTTAGTGTAGTCTTGCGCAGGATTCCAAAGCGGCAATCCAACATCCTGAGGCCGTCCGGCTTGGCTGGCAAGAACTGCGTCCAAAGAATCAGTTGTCCCAGCCACCTGAGTCGCGGCATACGGGCCTTGAATACCCCCATCAGAACGTGAATAATCAACTAAACTGTTAGGATTATTGGGTGCAGGAAGAATCTTACTTGGTGTAATCGAAATTGTGACCCCTTTACCAAGGTCGAAATGAATTGCCATGGGATCTTGACTCGTTACGGTGAAAATTTGGCTTGGTGTCCATATGTTGGCATACGTACTGTCTCCAGCATTAAGCACCGCGTTGGTAATATGATAGGTATCCGTATAGCCATAGCTTGTTCCTTGGAACTCGTCATATAGCGAGCCAGTATAATCGAGAGCGGCAGGATACGTTGCAGCAGCGAGGGTCGCGTCCGACGCAGCTGCAAGATTTTCAGCAACCGGTGTGGCAGCTAACGAACTTGCTCCCAAAGTCATGGCGGTTGGTGCCAGCTGTTCCAAATCAAAATCGGCTGGAACGCCCCCCTCACGTTTCCGACTGGTGGTACTGTCAACGACAACGTCAGAAGCGACGTCCCGGGTTACGGCCAGTTGATTAAGCAAATCCAGACCGGCTTGTAATTTAGGATCAGTACTCTTGACTTCAACGGCAGCCGAAGTTGTTCCTGAAAGAACCGGCACGTCACTGGTCGTTGTTTGCGCTGAGGCGGCGCCTTGATCAGCTGTTGAATCTGACTGGGCAAATAAATCCGATCCGGAAGCAAACGTGTGGTTGCCATTAAGGTCAAAGGCAACGCTATGATCCGAGATGTCCGCTTGATCAGGATCCGTCAATGAAGCTTGTGAAACCGTGCTGGCAGCCTGGCTCAAAACTTTATTTTGAGCTTGAATGACGTCATAAGCTGATTGACTTGCAGCCATTGCGCTGGCGTTATCAATCGTGCTTTGACTGGCACTTGTCAGGCTACTGTCATCAGCTGCGGCCGAAGTCGTCGCCGTTGTGACATTGGCACTTGGTGTTGCGGCGACGGCGCTTGACGCACTCTGCGCCTGGGTGCCGGTTGTATCAGATGCCTGTGAAGACGCCCCATCATTCGTTGATTGGGTCGTGGAATCAGGCGTGGTCACCTTCGCGTAACGCACAGTGACCGAGCTTGAATTGCCGGCCGCCTGTTGTGAACTCCCTTCAGTTCCAACGTACGCGTAACCCGGAATTTCAACCTGTTGCGGTTGGTCGTAAGTGCCTCCCTGGGCAGGGACGATTGTTTGACTTTCAGCAACCTGATTACCATCTGTATCAACGTAATTCACATTAACGCCTTGATTGGCAGTTGAACTTTCAGTCGAGCTACTTGAACTTGATGCGTCACTCCCCGTAGAGTCGGCTTTAGTTTGATGCACGTTGCCTAACACGAATTCAGATCCAAAAGACAGGATCGTCATCGAGGCAATTAACCAACCCTTATGTGACTTATACATCTTGTAGCGCTGCTTGGGATTAGCTTTCGCCAACCGATAGGCATGCCGCTTACTCTTGTCCAGTAAGTCTAAGGTCATATCTTCTCCCCCTTTGTGTTAATTTATCTTGAGGCTTAATGATTCGGATTCACACCAGCTAGGGTGTGAATCCGATAATGGTCACTAACAATTGAATTGACATCGTAACTTCCCCCTTTAATAAGCGTTATTCATGCTTAGCAGTGGTGTTTGATGACTGATCCTTTAACGCTGACAGAGAATTAGCAGCAAATAATTTATCCAACCCAATCAATGCCATTTCAGCAGCGGATTGGGCGTTTTCTTGTTCTGCTACCCCATGGTGACGACTTGCCTGGGCCGCTTCTTGAGCCGAATTCGCGGCGGGTGGCGTGGTCCCGGAATGCGCTTGGGCTTCTTCTGGTGGGCCAACCGGCACAATCGGGGCGACAATCGGTGGCACAACTCCCGCCGTGCCATTCTTCGGCGTTGTCATTTCAACCGAGCTTGTGGCGTTTTGTTTCCCAACAGCCGCCGAAGATGCGCTTGGAACGTGAGAATCAGTCGCTGGTGACGACGCACCTGGTTCTTTAGTCACGGCCGCTGCAGCCAATGATTGATCAGCGGGCAGCGTATCCGAACCGTCAAGTGATGGGTCCGACTCGCTGCCCGCCGGCTGCATGGGTGGCTCAGCAGATGGCGCCACCTGATCGGCCCCTTCAAAAATGGCGGTGGCATGATGATTCATCAGCTGTGCATACTGGGTAATATAATCATTTGCCGACTTCAACAGATCAACGCTTTGAGAAAGCTCAATCGCGGCAACTTGGGCATAAATACCGTTTCCATCGGCAGCATACGACGCGGCCTGGCTGGCATAATCAGATGACAGCTGAACACCCAGATCATTGACGCCGGCAAGCGTCTGAATTTCGGAAGCCGCCTGATCCAACTCCGTCATTGACAGCGCCCCCGCCGAGGTGAGGCCGCCGGCAGCAGCCGCAACCGTGGCGCGATCATAATCACTGGCCGCCAATTGTAACGCCTTAGCGGTTTTTGACGCTAACGCTTGAATCTGCTGGTGATAAGCGGTCGCTGAACCCGCTGCTTTTTTGGCAAGCGGCGCCGTGGCCTGTTGGTCGGTCGCGCTAACCGCCGCACTGGCATGAGCCTTCGCCAAATCAACTTGGGCGCCAACCATCTTTGCCGCACTGGCAATTCGCTGGCTGCCCGACGCCACCGCTTTGGCATCCCCCGACTTCACCTGCAGGTCACTGGCAGCTGCACTGGCAACGGCTGCATAAGAATCGGCCGATGAATACGCTGCGGCAGCTTTTTTTACCCAATCAGCCACCACGGTGTTCTGCGATTCATTGGCAGCCGCCACCTGAGCAACCAGCAGGCTTTCACTGGCTTCATACGCCTGAGTTACGGCTGCACTGGCTGTCGAAAGCGCATTTGCCGCCATTTTATCGTTATTGGGAGAGGTGCCGGAAGATATATTTAGTTGATTTCTTGATTCTTTCATCACGTTATCACCAGACCCATTTTGAGATATTTAGTAAAGCCCCACTTTGGCACCATCCCCTTAAGTTGCCAAATACTTCAGTGAACGGCGGTCAATCAAGCCCGCCTCGGTATTCATAATTAATTGATCGTTGTTAAACTGAGAAATTGGGCGTTGCAGTCCCACTCCCAAATTAACGGTTAGGTTACCGGCCAGCATCTCCAATAAAATGGTGGCCCCATCCGCTGCAAACGGATCAATCACTTCTAGGTTCACGTCGTACCCGATAAATAACAGTCGAAAGATGATTTTCAGCAGCGGCGTACTGATCGTGTCCTGCCACTTCACAACGTCCTTTGCCGCCAATAGCTGACGGACGCGGGCGGCCAGATGGTCATTTGCCAGCAGCAGCGATAAATCAACCACCTGCTGATGGGTTTGAAAAGTGAGCTCAAACTGCGTCCCTGCAAACGTCGTTAACTGATCCTTTGCCTGGTGAAAAATCTCGTTAGCCGCTGGCTTTGTCAGGCCAATTTGGTCGTGATCGATAGTCAGCCCATTGGTGACAAAAGAATCAGTCTCCGTCGTATTCATTAGCCTGAGAATCAGCGTCCCTAACTCATTGGGGTTGGCCGTTTTCAACAGGAGGGGCAGCTGGTCCATCCAGATGAGAACCGCGTCTTGATAAATTTTCACCGCTGAAAGCTTGCTGACCTGCAGCTGTTTGATGACTAACTCACCGTTTGCATCTCGGTAGTGGTGCACCAGCCGTTGATTTGAGAGGACCAGCGTCCCCTGCGGACTGTATTTGTGCAGCTGATCCTTTAGGGCGGTGATAATTGCCACGTTGCCGGGAAGGGCTACCCGCTCATCAAATTCCTGGATCGCATCGGTATTCTGGTACCACGTGACCTGCTCAACGCCGTAAAACTTTTCGTCAGCATTGGACTTGAAATCCAGATCCGCCGCCAGGTCAACGGTCGCCAGTGGCAGATAACGCAGTTTGGCATCCGCCACTAATTCGGTAAGCCGTTGCGCGTGGGGCCCAGCAAGCTGTTGCCAGTCCGCTATTTTGGTGATGTATAGCTGTTCGGCCCGAAGAAGAAACGTTTCGAACTGCGCCAACGTCCAATGGTCAGCCCAGATTAAATCCTCAATAAGCTGCAGCGACAGCCGACTCTGAATGGTTGAATAGACCATCGGAAACGGATACGGCGGCATTGCCCCGTAACGCCGGGCAAGAAATAACCCTAAATCCAGCAAATCTGCCAACCGGATGTCGCTATGAACAAAATCAAACCGTTCAAAAAGATCATCCATCAATTCATCAAAGCGATCCTGCATGACGGTTAACCTCCTCTTCGCTTATTGATGGCTTATCAGCCTCCTGGTGTCGACGCCTGCTTACCACCTGTAACGTTGGGCAATACCATGTGAAAATTATTAGGGTCGTAATCGGCTTTTTTGATAATCCAAATTGAATACCGTTGGCCGAACCAGTCCTGAAATTGCTGGGCCTTCTTTTCGTCATCCGTGGCCACGGTTTGAACCAGGTTGGCCCGGTCCAACGCATCCTTTAGCTTGTCCTGATTCATGGAATCAAGGATCGGGATCAATGAGTAGCTGGCACTGCCAGACCCGGCAAGTTGCGCAAATCCGGGATAGGAAACATTAATCATTAGCCGGCTTTGATCCTGCTCGGAAATCTTTTGGCGAATCCAGTTTGCCTCAAAATCAACCTCGGAATGAAAGACGTTAAATAATAATTCCTGATCATCCATTACTTGAATATCGATGAGGTCGCCGGCAAAGGTGTCATAGTGTTTCACCAAACGAACGGACCCGTCATCCTTATAGAACCGTTCCTCCTTAATTTGGTTGTGATCCAAAATATCAAAGGTCTGCGTCACGGACAGGTACCCGTCATGATCAAACACATCCCGTTTCATCAGTTGACCAGTTTCAAAATAGTTAATCATCCAAATTTGCGGTCGATTTGGTCGGTACACCACCACCCGAACAACTTCATCGTTAACGTTAAAGTATTGAATCTGATTGGCATGCTTTGCTTCTTCTTTTCGCCAAGTCGGATCGGGGGTAAACGCAATTTTCTTGGGAATTCGGGTGGTCAAGCGCCCCTGAAGGTCATCGTACAAATTAATCATGGTGACCTGATTATCAATCTTGCCCTTGCGCTTTAATTCCGATAACTGGCGTTGGCCCTCTTCGTTATAGGCCGTCGTTAGTAAGATCGGGGTGATGTGCCGTTGCTTAAAAAACTGTTCGTAGCCGCGAATCACATCTTGATTTTCTTGAGTTATTTGGGGCACATCCGGCGTGTAAAAATAATAACTGCCGTGTCCAAGATCAATATTGCTGGTTGAAACGTTGGCGTTGGTAAACTGTAGAAGTTTTTGCTGAACAACCTTAAGGCGCTTATCCCACTCACCACGCTGCTTCTCTAGGGCTTCAGAGGATTGGGTCGTGGCGACAAGCTGGGCGTTCAGGTCCTTCAATGACGCTTCGTATTCACCGATGTCGGCCTGCCACTTATTGCGACGGTGACCGATTTGCTCAATGGTGGTTTCAATATCATTTAAGCGATCCTGCAGCGTTTTGTTCTGCTCGGTCACCTTTTCGGTCGTTTCCTGAAGCTGTTTCTCGCGATCGACCATCTTCTCGATATCGGCGGCCTTTTGATCCTGTTGCTTGGTAAGCGCCTTAATTTGGTTACGGACTGGCTCGGCCTTTTCCAAGAATACTTCAACCTTGTCTTCGCTCTTCAGCTGGACAAACAGGTCGTTTTTATCCGCCTCCAAATTGCGAATGTCCTGTTGAAGCGCACCACGCTGCTTCTTACTTTCGGCAATCTGCTGCTGAATCGAGGTGATCCGCACTTCGTTATTATGCTGGTCATCTTCAGTGATTTGCTTGCGTTCCCGAAGCTGGGCCACCTGAGCGTCAAGCTTCTTCAAATCCAGTTCGGCAAGCTTGCTCTTCACATCGTCGATCGAATTGCGGATGTGTTCGGACTTGCGATCAACCATCCGCCGCTTGGAATCACTATAGGCAATTTGATCCTGAATGAGGCCAGACTCCCGGTTCAAATTGTCTTTCAGACTATTTTGAACCTCGTGAAGGCGGCTATAAATTGATTTGATATCACTTTCAATCGATTCCCGGGTTGCCGTGACGGATTCCAAATTGGCCAAAGTCGTCGCCGACTGGTCCTGGGAATCTTGGGCAACCGGCTTCACTTTCTTGCCGGTTGATTTTGACAGATCATACGCAACGTTAGTGGAAATTGATCGTTGCTTGACGGCCGGATCAGCTGAAGATTTTTCTGGATCCGTTTTATCTGGCTGCTTGTCCTGCAATGTCAATTCCTGCTGTTTCTTAGCTTTTTTTCGATCTCTGAATGGATGGAAAAAACTCATTGAAGCCACCTCCTATGTCGGCTGCGTCGCGAGCGTTTTCTGCAACTGCTGCCACTGTTGCCATATTTTTGTCATTGAATACCGTTTTGCGGATTGGTAGGCATTTTCGCTCATCGCTTCCAGCTGGGCCGGGTCCTTTAACAGCTCAATCATCCGTTGCGCCAGGTTGTAAATGTCACCATCCTTCAACAGATAGCCGTTTTGGCCGTTTTCAATAATTTCTTTGGGCCCATAATTGACATCAAAGGCAATCAACGGCAACCCATGAGAGAGTGCTTCAACCATTGCCAGAGGGAAGGCATCCTGCTTAGTAGCCGTTGCGAAAACTTTCGCGGTATCGTAAACGTCATCAATTTTTGATGTATAACCGGAAATCGCCACCTTGTCGTTCAACTTGAGATCTTTGATTAAATTCTCCAAAAGCTTAACGTAATCGGTCGACCCATAACCCCGAATATCCAACCGGGCCTCGGGAACCTGCCGGGCAACTAACGCAAAGGCCCGAATCAGATTGTCAACACCCTTGCTGGCATCGAGCCGCCCCACGTAGAGGACTTTGCTGCCAACCCGGTTGACCGCCGGCAGCTTCTTCTTGCGTAATTGTTTGGTACTAACGGGCGCCCCATTAATGACATAGATTGGTAAGTGGTCATCATGCAGCCGCGTGCGCAACTGGCGGGCCTGGGCTTCGGTCATGGTAATTAAGCCATCAATGTCGTTAAGGTGGCTGCTCAGGGCAACCTTATAGTTACCGTCGAGTTCCGAGTCAACCTGATCCGCGGGCGAAACGGCGTGCAGGATCGGGAACCAAATTAATTTGCGTGCCGGTGTCTTCATTTCAATCATCGGCATGTTGGCAATCGCCGGTCTGTCGGCAATAAAGACGTTGTTGCCACCCTCTGCTTGATTCAATTCGTCCAAGAAAAATGTGAAGAAATCCGCTTCGCTATTGAAATAGTAGTCGCGGCCCTGATAATTAATCAGGCGAATGTTAAAGATAATTGGCGCCGCTTTCGAATCCGGAAGCTTTTCATAATACCGCTCAATCGCGCGGGTGCCATCCGGCTTAAAGAAGATTTCCGCGTACATGACGCCATCCCCATTAAGAAACTGCTCAGATGACTTAAATCCCCGCGAGTCGTACAGTACCCGGTTCGTCACATTTCCGTATTCGTCAAAATATTCGGTGAAGAATAACTCACCAACCCGGCCCGGCGTATGGTGAATGTTCAACACCAGTCGATCACCTTCGTAGACCTGAGAAAGGTTGTTGTCCGGGCTGACCTGATAGGCAATCGGTAAATTCAATGATTTCGTGGTTAACTTTTGGGGCGTGACGGTGACGCTGTCCTGAAAGAAGTCATACATATTCACCAAATCATCCTGGTCAAGACCGAATTCAGCGGCGTTTCGATGAAGAGACCGGTCGTAATCGCGCGTCACAATTCTGGAAGCCACGCCCTTTTTCTTGAAAAGTGCCTGGCGCTTCATTTCAGCATGTTCAAGCCCGGAATTTAACGCCATGATGTATTGATTTAAGAAAAAGTACATGGTTAGCTCACCTCAATTCTTTCGGGAACCTGCGCCTGCTTTTGGGCGTCCTTGACCAGCTGCAGCCACTTTTTCCAGACTGACTGGCCCGAATATTTCCAACTGTCCTTGTAAGCATTTTCACTAAATTCTTGAATTTCTTTTGGATTGGTGAGGAGTTCAATAATCTTGTCAGCCAAGGCAGAAATGTCATGGTCCTTAATTAAGAACCCATCGACGGTATCGTTAACCACATCCCGCGGCCCGTATTTAATATCCGTCGCGATAATCGGCAACCCATGGGCCTGGGCTTCAACCAACGTTAGTGGCAGCCCCTCCGCTCTTGACGGCAAAATCAATAATTGCACCGCTTCATAAACTTTTGAAATGTTGTTCGAATAGTCGTTAAACGTGATGGTGTCATTCAATCCGAGTTTAGTCACCAGCTCACGGAGTTGTTTGCCGGTATCGCCGTTGCTGTACCCCCAGAAATCCAACGTGGCGTCCGGAACCTGTTGGTGCACCGTTTTCCAGGCGTGGATTAAATCATCCTGCTGCTTTTCCGGTGATAAACGGGCAACCATGATGACTGAATGCGGCTTTCTGGTGGCCCATTTGACGTGGGGCTTCTTCAGAATCGCGTCGTCAGTCACGGCACCCGGAATGTCGTACACTTTCGGGTGATCCATGCCAAAGCGCTTCGTAAAGTCATCGTATTGCCACGGTGTCAGGGCAATGATGCCGTCCCAGCGCCGGCGGTTGGTAATCATGTACTGGTAATTAAAGTTCAAATCCGAGTGCTGACTGTCACGACTATCGTTTACGTGATTGTTATGCAAATGCATCACTTTAAAGATTGGCGTATCCATGTGCTGAACCGCCCAGGCTAACTCAAAGGTTCGGTCAACGATAATCGCATTGGCCTCACCGGTTGCATAATTCAACTGGTCCAAAAAGAACGTCGTGAGATCATTGAACCCGGCAAATTCGTAGTCCCGGCCGTGAAAGTCAATGATCCGCTGCAGGGAGGTGTCAGCCGCGCCATCCCGCTTTGGAAGGCGGTAACGCTGATACACTACCTTGCCGTTTGGCGCCAGCAACTGCTCTGAAACCAACTTGGTTCCAAACGAGAAGAACTGCTCCAAAGCCGCGAATCCGCGGGTGTCATACCATACCATGCGAACCAGCCGGCCGTTACTGCCAAAGTACTGGACCCAATTTAACCGGTCGTCATCCTTGGACCGTTTGGCCACAATCATAATTTGCTGACCATGATCCTTCACGTGGATCTTTTCGTCGCCCTCGGCTTCGTAAGTGTAATCACTGGGCAAGTCGAGGTCGGTCATCGTAAAGCGCTGCGGCTTATACATGGTTGTCCCCTGAAAGAAATCAAACAGATTAACGAAATCCTTATCCGCAATCCCCGCGTCAGCCGTAATCTCGTGCAAATTCATTGCCAATTGACGCGTCACAATTTTAGCCGGTTGCCCATATTCGTTGAACAATCGAAGTCGTTTGATCTGAGCATGTTCAATCCCTGATTTATTAAAGTTAATGCCATCGTTTAAGAAGAAAAACATATGAACCCCCTCTTCAATGCGTTGTTAAACGAGCTGTCGCGTTAATCCCCAATTACCGCGATATCAAATACCCCGTGGGGCGCTGTCGCCAACGCCGCCAAGACTTGCTGATCAACTGCCAGTACCCCCGCAAAATCACCCTTTCCCGCCAAAATATCGGTTTCAACCGGTTGCTTGGCATCGAAAGTCGAAAAAATCGGTAACAGTGAGAACTTGCGGTCTGAATCAGTCATCAACCGGTGACAAAGTTCCGATTGGCCATCCAAGACCAACACGTCGCGGGAACTCGTCAGTTTTTGATTAAACCACCATCGCTCCAGGTCAATCTGGTCTTTTAACACCGAAACCAGGATTCCTGAGCGGTCGCGAACTTGAATATTGAGTAACCGGTTGTCCCGATATTCCTTAGAAATCACGACACTGTGGTCCGATTTTCGGAAGAAATCCTCAGTTGAAACCTGGTTACCATTTTTTATATACTGGGTCGCCATGAGCTGCTCTTCAGGACTAAAGACATCGACCTGAATGAGGACTTGGTTGCGGTCGTAACTAAAGATTTGACGAACCGTTTGGTCGGCCCGCAAAAACAACTTCCGCCTCAGCGCTTCACGTACCCATATCTGCCCACCATCGGGATCGACATCTTCTCGACGCCATCCCTGTTCGTGCATCCGGTGAAGCAGCGATCCAACCTGCAGCCCGGCAAACCGTTTGTCATAGCGGAAAAGGTCATCATACAAATTCGTGTAGGTCACCTGATCACTAATCACGTTTCGTGCAACGTATTGCTGAAACGCAGCTGGCCCATCGTCGCTAAATTGCGTGGTGAGCAAGGTTGTCTGGGGCTCAACGCCGTCAAATACGGTCATCAGCCGTTTAAGCTCAAAATCAATGTTTTTATTTTCCGGCTGCAGTGTATTGGAATAAATGTAATAGTGATGTCCCGAATCAGCAATAAACTGGGGCATCATCGCATGACCCGTCCTGGATAATGCTTGGGAGGCGGCAATTGATTTAAGTCGTTTAACAAGCCAATCACGCTGCCGTTGCATTCTCTGGACGACTTCGACATTCTGTTGTGAAGGATCCCGATTTCTGCCATGCTTAAAACTCCCACTGGAAAAGCTGACGACCTTCGCAATTTGACCAAGTTGAAGGCCGAGCGAAGCCATGTGGGAGTTTTGTGAACCGATTTGCTTATTTAATTCGTCAATTTCAAGATCCAGCTGTTTGGAAGCCGCCTGGACCTCGTTAAGCCGCCGTCGAGTATCTGAAATAAGCGACCTGAAAGAACCTGACTCCGCTGAGATGCTTGCCAGGGCACCATCGGCTTCGTCGGGATTTTGCATTTTCTTGATTGTCTCAATCACACCTGAAAAAGAGTAGTCCAGGTCTTTAAGCCGACCGGTTAAATTGGCGGCAACCTGAGCTAACTTCGCCTGCTTAATTTTGCGAGCTCGCAGCTGATCCTTGATCTGATCACCCTGAGTTAGCAGCGCATTATGGGTTTTGGCTAACCCATCGAGCTGCTGTCTCAGTTGATCCTTCGTACCCCTGCCACTTTCATCATGCCGCGGGGCGTATCGATTCAGCTCATGGTTCACCTGATTCAACTGGACTTCGAGCGCTTTAAACTCGGCATTAAGCTGCGTGCTTAACTGTTTTTTGAGTGCTTCAGAGACAGTCTGGGCCCGTTTCAACTGGCGTTCGATTCGTAACGTTTTCAAAGTCAAAGAAAACGTCTGATCAGCAGTATTTTTTGGAAGACTGCCGAAAATTGGACGTGCGGCTAAAACGAGCTCATTTGATTGGTCAATTAAAGTTTGCGGAATCCGATCATTAAAGATCGGGCTGGCCGCATTAAAAAGTGCTTCTTCCCCGTGATGATTTGTCATGATAATTCCCTCTTATGGCGTCCCCGCGACACCACAAAACCGAAAACAAACTTACCCAGCGATATGTTGGAACTGCCGGCGTCCACATCTAAATCTTAGATGATGAGCACCAAGTAAACTTAGCAGCCCCGCCGCAGAACCCCCATTCTGCTTTACAGCCGCTAAAAATTACTGTATGATTTTCTTGAATTCTTATCAAGAAAATTAGGTTTTGATTAAAATGTTAATAATCATTTATGTTTTACCATCTCACCCGAAATTTTACAACTAAAACTTATCGTAACGTCGGGTTAACTTATCTTTTGGAGGCTATTTTTATGTTCAGCTTTACCGTCTACGTCAGCATTATCGGGGCAATTATGTTATTTTTAGGATTTTTTTCTTTTGTCTCGGCAACTTATCATCATGAAAGTCGTTCATGGATTGTGGGGTTAATGGTTGCCGGCATGGCGCTGGTGATCTTTGGAATCGTCACCTTGCCCAAGGATTGGCATAATCAACTCAGCACCCAGAAAGCAAGAAGCAGCCAATCTACCAAGAAGGCCTCCCTGGCACCGCACCCGCAAAACATGGTTTTTGATGGCGGGGCTAAGAAACGGGCGGCCGCTCATCGGCAGCTCAATGAACAGGCCACCCGAAAGCAGCTTGCGACCAGTTATCAATCGCTGGGCAAACTCACTTTTAATTCAAACCAGAAAACTTACGTCCTAACCATCACCGATTCCGGGTATACCAAAGCAATGGTTTATTTGAAGGCTCACCCTAATCAGGCTAAACAAATTAAGTGGTCGGATAGTGTCGCCAGCTTTGAAAAGACCAGCCGCTCAATCAAAAAAACCTTGGGTCCTGGTTACCAGCTGATTATCAAGGATCACCTTCCAAAACTAACCACCCTCCTGACGCTCAAAGATGGCAAACCCGTTCAAAATTTCGTTAAATAAAAACAATCTAAGATTAATGCCGACTGCGATGGCCCTTACGGCTTCCAACCGGCTCTAATCTTAGATTGTTTTTTTGTTCCCTGAAACGGAAATGGTCGAAACGACCGCCCATTACTTTTTCCACAGGCTCGCTGACCGATCAAGCGATGCCAGCGTTCGCGTTACGATACCAGCCTTGCTCTGACCATCTGGCGAGTGGCGCCGCCATCAGCACAGGTAATCACGGTCATCACTTTATGCTTGGTCGGCTTGGTGTATCGCCAATTATATTCGTTAATCACGATATTCTTGGTAACGCGATATTTATAAGTATGCAGGCCATTGGTAGCGGTGATGGTGTTTCCCCTATGCAGATTTTGCAAATTGCTCAGCATCGTTGAATTCTCAAAGTTATGGCCGAAGACAACGTAATTGCCCTTTCCCAGCTTCTGATTTGCCCGCAGGGTGGCCACTCCCACGGCTAAATGGGCATTGGTGACCTGATACAGGATTGGCAGATGAACATTAATTGCCGGGATATTCAGGTACGCAACCGTCGCCCGTTTATTTTGAGCCGATTGCGAAACGGATTTAACCGCGTCACCGTTTGAAAAATTTCTCACCTTCGCAGGATGACTCTCCCAGTGCTTTTGCCGATCATTTTGAACTAAGGTCGACTTTGGTAAATTGGCCAACTGCGCCTGATTATGCCTTACCAGCAGCATTGCAAGCTGCTGGTTAAAAATAAGGCCCAGGCAAAGCAAAACAAGGACCCCCAAGAGTCCCCAAACGGCTAATCGTTTTCCCCGAAAGTGCTTTTTGGATCTGTTCATCGAATCGTTCCCCCATTAATTTTCCGTTTTAGCTTGAAACTAAAACTTATTCTAGCATCGAACCTGGATCCGGGTCGTTTTGGTGACTGCCAGCCTACTACCGATTTCAAAAATTAGCTGGTCCGGCTAGCCTTTCGTCTCAAGACCACCCCCAAGATGCCGATCGCAACCACGATTAATCCCAAGGCAAAGGCATACGCGTAGTGCATCCCCCAGACAAACCAATCCGGATGCGCATCCGGAAAAGTCGTCATCCGGTAACCGGCCCGCAAGCTAATGCCGTGATACAGCAATGTCGTTGCCAGCGCCAAGCCAATCGACATCCCTAGGTTTCTTCCGAGAGCGGCAATTGAACCGGCGATTCCCTGAAACTCTTTGCCGGCATTTCCCATGATCATCGGGTTGTTCTGGAAAGCCCCGTTGGCACAGCCGAAAAAAGCCAACCCAATTACCAGCCACAGGAGTGACCACTGGGGCGTTACCAAGATAAAAATAATTTCGGGCACTAAAAAAATAAACAGGGCGTAAAATGAAATTTTTTCAGCGCCAATGTGGTCTGAAATCGTACCGCCAACCGGCGCGCTAAACACGTTGACGATTGGCACGGCCATCAGGATCAAGCCAGTAATCCCGGCTGATAGCTGCAGGCGATCCTGCAAATAAAATGGCATGATGACGTTGTTAAAGTACCCGCACATGTAGACCAGAATGGCGGAAATAATCCCGAAGGAAAAGCCCAGGTTATGAAAAATCCGCAGATCAATCAGTGGCTTGCTTTGCCGACGTTCAATCAGCACAAAGGCGATGATCAAAGCCAACGTTAATCCTGCCAGGCAAAGAATCTTCCAGTGACCAAACCCGATCACCTGCCCCCAAAAGATCATCAAGAAGAAGCTGATAATCATCGCCGCATAGGTAAGATACCCCGGAATATCGATTGCTGGTCGGCAAACATGCCGTTTGACCCGCGGGAAAAAATGATGGCCCAAGAAATATGCGACGATGCCGATTGGCACGTTAATGAAAAAAATATAGTGCCAGTTCAGCACACTCAGAATAAGCCCGCCAATTCCAGGGCCGGCGATGTTGCCAACTTGCACGAATGAACTGTTCACCCCAAGCGCCAAGCCATGACGGCTCGGTGGAAAGATATCGGTGATGATTCCAAAGTTCGTTGCCATCGTCATCGACGCCCCAAGTGCCTGAAGCATTCTTGAGGCAAGAATGGTTGGTAAATTAACGCTGAGACCGCAGAAAAGTGACCCGGTCACGAAAATCAGCGTGCCAATTTGAAACAGCCGCACCCGACCAATCTGATCAGATAACCGCCCAAACAAAATTAACAGCACGCAAATCGTTACTAAATAGACCGAAACCACCCACTCGGCTTGATTATTCAAGATATGTAGATCCCGTGACATTTTAGGAATTGCAATGTTCACAATACTGGCGTCAATCGTCGACATGAACGATACAATCGACGTGGACATCAACAGGATCCATTGATTTGGTTGCTTCACGAATCAAGCACCAGCTTTCATGTTAAAAATGACCGGTGGGACCGGCGATGATCGCCACGCGTGGCAGGAAATCACCACGAAGTCCCTAGACTGTATGCGTCACAATTGCGCGTTGGGGCTTGCTGGCTTCCTCAGAAAACAGAAGATCGACGGCTGCCTTGCCCATCTCTTTTGGATGAAGGTCAACGGAGTGAAAGTGCTGGTCGGTTAGCTCGTTTGGAAGCGAATTATTAAAGCCAATAACTTCAATTGATTTATCTGGAAACAGCGCTTTAAATCGATGGTAAATTAACAAACCGGTGTAGTCGTCCGTTGCCACGATCCCATCCATTTGGGGGTTGGCAGTGATCAACTGAGTCAGTTGGGAATCATTATTATCGGGAACCGCAAAGATAACCGGTTTGCGATTGGTTTGGGCCATTTCCTTTAGGTACCCTTCGCGGCGATCCAACTCATACGGCCATCCATTTGGGGACTCCGCAAACACGGGGTGACTAACTTGATAATGATTAATCAAAAATCGGGTAGCGTCCGCGCCGGCCTTAACATTGTTGTTATCAACGTAGGGCCAATTTTGGCCAGCCGCTGGTTTACCGACGGTCACAAATTCAACATCTTGTTTTCGTAAGAGCTCAATAATGGGATCATTAATGTGAGAATATAACAAAATGAATCGCTTAATTTGGGCACGGTTAATCATTGATTTAACATTTTCGAGAACCTGTTCCGTTGCGTTTCCGATTGCAACAGACAGGACAAAGCTTTTGGCCGTTAAGCGTTCATTAATCCCTCGTAATAGACCCACATAAAAAATGTTGTCAACTACCCGATTGTTAACGGGGAAAATAACCCCGACGGCGTTAGCCTCCTGATTGGTTAAATTACGAGCGTTATAGTTAGGCTGATAGCCAAGCTGGGCCGCCATTTGCTTAACTTTCTTACGAGTGCGCGCACTAATGCGCTGATTATCATTAAGGGCCCGAGAAACGGTTGAAACCGAGAGCCCCATTTGTTTGGCGATATCACGAATTGTTGCCATAGCTATTTCTTCCTATCTATAGAGATCATTTGTCGAGATGGTTTTGAAAATTTCGAACGTATTAAGATTCTATTTCAATTATTAATATTCAGTCATCCGACTAGATTTTGCAAGTGTTGTGTGATAATTTCATCTTATGAGGTGAAAGCGAATATGAAAACGAGTAAATCATTAGCCGCCATTTTTGTGACGGTTGCCGGCCTTGGGCTTGTCCTCGCCGGGTGTGGGACTTCTTCCAATAAGGGGTCATCCAATCAAAGCAGTAAGACTAGTATGCAGAACAACCCCGTTGCCCACAAATCGGCAAAAACCGCGTTAACCGCTTCCGATAATCTGTGGTATATGAACGGGGCCATCAATGACAAGAGTAAAACTGGCATTGATGCCTACCGGTTCGATAAGAAGCACCATACCGTTACCATCTATAGTGTTTCCAAAATGTATAAAACTTATCAGGCCGCCAAAAAAGCTAATGATTTGAATAAACAGGGAACTTTAAAATACACTTTCAAAAATCAATCAGCTAATAAACCCATTATTTATATGAAGGGAAAGTTATCTGATATTCCAATGGATCAAACCGTCACCGTTAAAAGTAAGGTAAACGGCAAGAATCACACCAGCAACTTGTCCGTTACCGGCTTCAAGGTTGTTCGCAACTTGGATGACGATAATGCCGCTCAAGTTTTAGTGACCCCCGCAAAATAATGAAGCATTGATAAAGACCACCGTTTCAACTCCGACTGTTTTAGTCAGGGAAGACGCGGTGGCCTTTTTAATAACGGTTTTGAAAGGCTTAAGCCAGTGAATCCCATGCCGGCAACTCGATTTGTGCCTGCTTGAGAAGTGCTTGCTGTTCAGCCGTTAAATACTTCTTGTGAACGACAACTTCATACACGTAATCGTTCATCCAATCCGGACTCATGGTGAAATAACCCTTCTCACCATTCTTGTCACCCCAAGAATTCTCAACCTTCCACTTGGTTGGCTGATTCTGATCATCAAGATCGACCCCCGTCAGCGTCATTGCGTGAGAAACCTCGGCCTGGTGATATTCCAACCGTTGTGCCTTGGTCATGCCAAGATCAACGGCAAACAACTCAGAGTACCGATAAAGGTGACTATCCAGATACCCCTTCTTACGGTCCATTTGTTCTAAGACGTCGTTACCGAACCAAACACCCTCACCATCTTTTAATTGCGCAATCGCTGTCCTTGTCAATTCAGTCATCGGCAAGTTCAAAAATTCAATGTGCTTACCGCCCTGAACGTTGTCCTGACTTGGTAACGAGTAGCGCTTATCGTAATCCTTGTCTGGGGAGTTGGCGATCACCACATAATCGTCGAGATCAACATCAAAGTACTGGTCGTAAAATTCCTGGGGCGTTAATCCGGCAACTTTATGGTACTTTTTGTCGTCATCCCGGTAGGCAAAATCAACCTGAGTTGGCGGTTCGCCAAACGAATAGGCGACAATGCGATAAACGTCATCGAGCATGTGCTTGCGAGCAGCTTCAATTTCTTCATCCGATTTACCGGCATTCACCATATTGCGAAGCTGCATCCCGTCGATTCGCAGTTTGCGATTCATGACGGCATCAAAAGCAGCGGTATTTTCAACGTTACTGGTTTCCGGATAGTCGGAAACCGGCACCACGCCGTACTTTTGAACCAAGGCCGCCGCCATTGCCCATTGACCGCCGTCTTCGCCGGGCATCCCCAGATAGAACGCCACTTCACGGTCATTGGCTGGCCGGTCGGCAGTTGCAATCATCCGACTGTAATAGATGTTGGCCCGTTCAATTTTATCCCAGAAAAATAAATACTTCTGCGACAAATTAAAATCCTTCACCTTGTATTTTTTCGCAAAGCTATGGCGCAAAGTGTTCACCAATGAAAACAGCCAGCAGCGGCCACTCTGTTTCTGGTTGGTGACCGATCCGGTTTGCAAATCAACGGAAAATACCGGGTTTAAACGCACCGAGGCGTTTGGATCCTCGGCTGCCTGATTAATCCCGTTTTGGGTAATGATGCGTGATAGAACGTCACTTTTGGGCGTGTTCACGAATTCTTGATGCAGTTGGGCAAGGTCATCCTTGTCCAGGGCATAGTCGATTTCAGTCATGTACGAAAACCTCCCGATTCAATTTGGTTATTATCAATATTGTAGAGCTTTATTGTCGAATCAGCAATCAGGATAATTAATGGCGTTGACCGCCATCTTCACCCGGTTGAGCGGATTTCGAAAAAATAATTCTCAGGTAGTGCCAGCTTATCCAAATGAAGACCACGGCCAGACCCCCACTAATGATGATCCACCAGGCAGTCCCATTAAGTAAGATCAACCAGGTAATCGCCAAGGCAATCAATGCCAGGACGATCACCGGCAGAAGGGAGAGTACCCGCAGCCAGCGGGGAACCCTGGTATTTTTCCAAAATTCGGGACACGCGTCGATAAAGAAAAATGAGATGGCATCAGTAATTGCGTCAAACCAATCCAATTTATGTAATAGCCTCCTTGAGAGTTGCCTTCAGTTCACGATCTTAAATTCCACTATACAAATTAATGCTTCAGATTGTCAACACCATGCCAGGCCGCTAGCGACCCTGCTCATTTGGCATCCCCGAATTTGCGCTTTGTTCGAGCTGCCGGTCAACCTTCACCAAGTAAACCAAACTGACCACCATCAGCACGCCAAACACGCCCACAATCAGCCACCAGCTTGATACTTCCGTCGGCCCACTACCCGTGGCTGTGGCGGGCGCCCAGTCCGCGACCGCATGAATGATGATGACCCACAGTAACGTGTTGGTCATCACCCGGATCACACACAGGAACAAACCAAATGCCATTGCGTAAACCACCTGCTGAAGCACGGCCTGCAAGTTTCCACCGATTACATTGGTGAAATGAATGAGTCCGAAGATAATCGATGAATAGATTGCCGAGCGGGTCAGCTGATACGACCGGCTTCGATACTGCATGTTGGCCATGAAAACTGAAAAGAACGTCCCGCGAAATAAACTTTCTTCAAAGATTCCGGTGCCCAAAGCAATCAACGTTGTCGCCAAAATGGCCTTCGAATGAAGCGTTACGGCAACCATTGCCGGCCACTGTGCGGCAAAAGCAAAGATGACAAACGCCCCCGCCAGAACCCAAGTCCATAATTTGAGAGGAGCCGTTACCCGGACACGTTTCTGGAAGACTTTCCACGAACCCAGTGACCAATAAACTAATCCAGCGGTTATCACGCTGTACCCGAAAATAAAAATGGCAGTTGTAAGCAGCTGACTACCGTAAACGAAAAATCCCAAAATAATATAAAATATCATCAAGATGATGCCAAGGCTGAGTTGCTTTCCCCAGGGCCACCGATTTTCAATGATCATGATTCAAGCCAGCTTTCTCCACACAATCGGGTCACTCAATTATCTAATTCTAATATTTTAATCAAATTATCATATTTAACGTTACTCGTCAATGGCGCTGTTAAAGAACCGGTTCTGACAGCCCATAAAAAAACACCACCCATTAATTTGAGTGGCGCTCATTGATGACAACGCTTAGTGCACCCGTTTTCGCAAAAATGGAATCACAAACATGGCAATCACAGCCCCGACCAATCCTTGAATCAGGTTGGTAAAGATTCCGAGATAGCCAGCGTAGATTGTGTATAGAAATGAATCGGCGAAAAAGTAGCCAATCACCATGACCAAAGCTGCCACGATCACCGCAATTACGCTGGCATACTTCTTAGCACTGCGATGAGCCAGCCACCCGGCAACAACGCCTTCCAGTCCGTGGACAATAAATGAAAAAATCGAATAATTGCTGTAACCGGTCAGAATATCAAGTAAGAAGCCGCTCAAAGCCCCGACAACGCCCCCAACCTTGGGCCCGAGTAACAGGGCGCTAATCAGAATTCCGGCGTCACAGAGGTTAAAATTCCCGTGAGTTCCCGGAATGGGGATTGGCGGAATCGCCATACTAACGGCAAGGGTCGCGGCAACAAACATCGCCGTTAAAATGACCGTTCGGAATTGACTGCTGTGCCCAACACTTTTATTATCCATTATTTCGATTACCTTCTAACGTATAGTCTTTGAGATTTTCCTCAGTGAAATCATACCGCGCCCGTTGACCACCGATCAACTTTGGCCGCGATGCTAACGCAACGACATTAGCCGCGCCAACTTTTCGATGGCTCATGCGGACTGGCAGCTGCACAAATTTAACGTGCATGCCAATTTCCGTTCCGCCAATGTCGATGCCGCCAAACGCGGTGATGTGTTCAACCTCAACGGGATCGGTCATCCGCTGATAAGCGGCTACCTGGGTGCCGCCGCCAGCATGAATTGCCGGAACCACCGAGACAATTTCTAAATTGTGTTGTTCGGCAACCTCACGTTCGACCAACAATGCCCGGTTAATGTGTTCACAGCCTTGAATTGCAATATGAATACCCCGCGGCAGCAAAAAGTCTTCCAGGGTTTCCACAACGGCTTTACCAACATCGAGTCGGGAATTGGTTCCCTTCCAATCCCCGCTGATTTCACTGGTGCTGCAGCCAACGACGAAGATGCCGTTCTTTGGAAATGACACCCGATCAAAGTACTCCGTCAATACGTCACTTAAGTCGTTCTTAATGGTTGATAATGTCGGCATTAGAATTCCCCTCTTCTTTGACCCAGCGTGAATTTGGTGACATCACTCAGGGTTTTCGTCAAATCCATCCCATACTTACGCTGCTGCGGTGCCTGCTTGGCGGTTCGGGTGACCGCTTCATAGGTACCCATCACCGCGCGTTGAACCGCACTTTCAAATGTTATGCCAAAATCAAGATAGCCACAGAGTAATGCCGTAAACAGATCCCCGGTACCATAAAAGTGGCCCGTTACCAACGGCGCGCCGTTCCAGCTCAACTGGCCGTCACGCTCGAAACACGATCCCATCCCGGCATCCCGATGAACACTGGTCACAACCACTCGCGGATGGTTATCAAAAGCCCGGGTAAGCTTGTCGATGGCCGCCAAAATATCTGCATCGCTGGATTCCGGTACCAAATGCGTATGGGTCAACAGCGCCAGTTCGGTAATGTTCGGCGTAATCACGGTGGCCGTGGCAATCAGCTTTTTAACCGCATCGACATACGCCGCGTCAAAGCCGTCGTAGAGTGCCCCCCGATCACCGAGAACCGGGTCGACAATGACCCGATTAATAGCTGATTTCGTTAAAAAATCAGCCAGTAACTCACACGTCTTCGCACTGCCAACGTAACCAACCACTGCCCCGCTCAAATTCAGATCGCTGACGGTTCGCCAATGTTTCAATGCTCGCTTAATCCAGTCGTCAGTCTTCAACACCGCCGGCTTACCAAACCCTTCCGTTTGTGTAGAGAGGACTTCCGTCGGTACAGCAGCCGTTTGAATGCCAAACCCGGAAAATATTGAAATTGCGGCCGTTGTGGACATCCGCCCCACGGCAGAAAAATCCTCTGCGACCAATACGCTTGCCTGCGTCATTCTCGTTCCCCCTACCCACTGAAATAAAATAACTCCAGCCTATTGTACCGCAGAATGACCTGAAATTAATAGTTCACTCAGAAAATGGATCCAATTCTCATTAAAAGTAGCCTAATTATACCAAGATTTGGCCGAAAGTGAGAAAATTAGGGTGCATAGGTCGGATTGTTTGCTTTGATGTCTTCAGGAGGAATTAGCGATGACCTTTTCAACCAAGAATAACCTGACAACCCTCTTTCAAACCTTCATCATGGGGGCCATTGACGCCTATACCTTTCAGAACTTTGCCGGCTCGTTTGTGAGTGCGCAAACCGGAAACCTGGTCGTTTTCGCTTACGAGTTAGCATCCAAGGGCTGGCAAACCGCTTACGTGCGCCTGCCGGTCCTCATTGGGTTTTTAATCGGAGCGTTTATCTCCCAAGCTGCTAAGCACTTGCCATTTTCTGACCGAAATCGGTTTATCGTTCTATTAATATTCAGCACTTTATTACTGGCAATTGTTGACGGCACCATTCTATTAGGCGCTGGTGAATTAACGATTTTATTTATCCTGGGGTTCTTTTCCGGTTACGAGTTAACAGTTTTCAATAAAATTGGCGGTACCAGCGTCAATAACGGCATTATGACCGGAAACCTCAAGAACTTTTCCAACAACGTTTATGAAGCCATTTTCAGCCGCAATCACCAAGCACTCTTACAGGCGGGGTTCTTCTTGAGCGGCATCATGATGTTTGTGCTCGGAATCATATTTAGCGCGTACTGGCTCCATGCCGTTGGGCCGAATGTTTTGTTAGTCGCAATGGTGATTAATATTTTTCTCATCGTTATGATGGTCGGTTTCAAGAACAAACCTCAGACTGATTAAGGATCCGGGTTCCGTTATGTTTGAAGAATTGACTTTCACCAAATTTTAAGCTATCCTAGATTAAAATTTGATTAGCTTACGAATTTAGAACTTTAAGGAGAAGAGTAACTGGCAGCACCCATTTCAGAAAGCTCGGCTGATGGAATCGGGCATGGGGTTTCCGGTGAAGATGAGCTCCCGTTTACATGGTTTTGTTCACGCAGAATCATCGGTAGGAACCGTTAACTTCCCGGATATCATTTGGTATCGTTAAGGCACCTCCAGTAGGTGTGAACAAGGGTGGTAACGCGAGCATTCGCCCCTTAACTGTCAACTGGCAGTTAGGGGCGAATGCTTTTTTTGTAAGCTGATTATGAATACTATTTTAGGAGGAGTTAATTATGACAGAAGCAACTCAAGTTAAATTTCCATACCGTTACGACGTTGTGGGAAGCTTACTGCGAACCCAGGCATTAAAGGACGCCCACAAACAATTCAAGGACGGGGCCATTGACGAAAAGCAGCTGCGGGCGATTCAACATGAAGAAACCAAGAAAATCGTTAACAAACAGGTTGAATTGGGTTTAAAGGACGTTACCGATGGTGAATTCAACCGTTCCTGGTGGCATTTGGACTTCCTGTGGGGACTCGGTGGCGTCGGCCATTACGACTATCACAAGAGTTACAAATTCCACGGCAGCAAAACGCGAACCGATAACGCGGACCTGGTTGATAAGATCGCCTATAACCCCAACCATCCCTTCTTTGACAGTTTCCAGTTCTTGCAATCGATTACCCCGGATGGCGTCACTCCTAAACAAACCATCCCATCGCCAACAATGATGTTTCGCGATAACCGTAGTGATAACTGGGCTAAATTTTACGATTCCTGGGACACCTATCTCACCGATCTGGCTGCCGCCTACCACGAAACTATTCAACATTTTTATGATCTTGGCTGTCGCTACATCCAACTAGACGACACAACGTGGGCGTTTCTAATCAGTCAATTAAACGAAACTGCTGGAGATGCCGATGAACACCAGAAGTACGTGAAAATGGCTGAGGATGCCGTTCACGTGATTAACCAACTGTTGGCAGGGCTCCCGGATGATCTAACGGTAACCACCCATATTTGCCGAGGCAACTTCAAGTCCACTTACTTGTTCTCCGGTGGTTACGATGACATCGCCGACTATCTGGGCGAACTTCACTACGACGGGCTGTTCTTAGAGTATGACAACTCCCGCTCTGGTAACTTTAAACCGCTGAGCCGGATCTGGAATGGCGATCACAACAAACGCTTGGTTCTTGGGCTTATCACCTCCAAAGATCCGAAACTCGAAGATGCCGACCAGGTAATCAACCGGATTCATGAAGCGAGTGCTCAGGTGCCGCTCGAAAACTTGGCGCTGTCAACCCAATGCGGCTTTGCATCAACTGAAGAAGGCAATAAGCTAACGGCTGAACAGCAGTGGGCTAAACTGCAACTGGTTAAGCGAATTGCCGAGAAGGTCTGGGACGTTTAACGCATGCCTTGGCCCGAAAAGGACCATTACAATATTAAAAAATCCACTTCCAAATGATTTTGGGAGCGGATTTTTTAATGTCGGATGTAAGCCACTTTAACCAAGTCTGTGCCTAACCATTCTGTGCAAAAAGCAACGTGTAATCACGCAGATTACACGTTTTGTTTCGAATTACTTGCCGTACTTAACGTAGGTTTTGTTAAGGTTAGCTGTGGCAGCCTTGTAAGCCTTAAGATACTTAGCTTTAGTTGCAGCCTTCTTGGCTTTCTTGTATGAAGCCTTAGCCTTGGCAACCTTTGCTTTAGCATTCTTAACGGCCGTTGGGTGCTTCAAAGTTGCTAACTTAGCTTGAGCCTTCTTGTAAGAAGCATAGGCCTTCTTGTATGACTTAAGGTACTTGGCCTTAGTCGAAGCCTTCTTGGCTTTCTTGTATGAAGCCTTGGCCTTGTTAGCAGATGCCTTAGCTTTGGCAACGGCGGTCTTAGCTGACTTAACAGCTTTGGCCTTCTTTGAGGCAGCTGAGGTTGTGGTGGTAACTGGTGTGGTGCTTGATGATTCGCTAGTTGGTGTCGATGAGCTGGAAACAGTGACCGTTGAGCCGCTGGTTGCAGTCACACCTGAACCACTAGTGGCAGTGGCGGTGACGTTGTCAGTGTTGTTGGTATGTAAGCTTGCCGAAGCTACACTGCCAACGGAAAATAAGGTAACGGCTGCTGTTAGATATAGTAAAGTTTTCTTCATGTATGAATACCCTCCGAGTTATGTTATTCCAAATAAATTAGTTAATTTGGCACAAACAATGATTCATCGGTTAAAATGTTCAAGCCCTACATCCTTAATTACATATCATAATATGTATTTAATCTTTTGTTAAGATCAATTATACTATTTCTATAAAACTTTTTTGAGAATTGAGTGATTATTGTGTTTGTAAAGATAAAGGATTGGCTGTCCAAACGCGCCTACCTGCTGTTTTTCCTCATTATCAGCATTTGGTTCATGGGATTTGCCAGTTATACGTCGCCGCTATTTTACTTCGACTATTCTCCAGATAACAACTGTTTCTTCACGGTTGGCAAGGCCCTGATGCACGGAATTCTGCCATATAAGGACGTTTTCGAACAAAAAGGCCCCTATGTTTACCTGATTCATGGTATCGCGTCCCTCTTCAACGGTCACTCCCTTCTGGGGATGTTCCCGTTTGAAGTTCTGAGTCTATTTCTATCAATGTACATAGTTTATAAAATCGCCAGAATGTATACTTATCAACTCGCGGCGTGCGCGATTGCAATTTTAATGCCACTATTTCAACTGTTTCACCCTTACTATAACTATGGTGATACGGTGGAATCACTGCTGTTTGCAGCGATGCTGTCACTCATTTACACCTTACTAAAAGCGGACCGCAATCAATTTGTGATTGCGCGCTGGGACTGGACGCTTCAAGGGTTTTTAGTTGGGCTGACCTTTTTGATGAAATACACCTTACTGGGTGGGTGGATCATCTTTTACCTGGCAATGTTTGGATACTACGTTAAGAAAAAAATGTGGCCGGAAATTTCCAAACTCATTGGCTGGAGCGCGCTGGGGTTTGCGATTGCCGTTGGTCCTTGGTTAATCTTCTTTCTGGCAACTCACTCCCTTGGCGATTTCTTTCACGTTTACTTTTACGAAAACATGCACATTTACATGCTGTCAAACAACTCGGTATTCGCTAAGTTCATCGAATCACTGACCATTTACAGCAGCTTTCTTCGCCAGGATCCGTTGATCTTTCTCTGCGGTTTTCTGGGATACGTTTACCTATTGTTCAGTCGGTCGGCATTCAAATCAGCTTGGGGCAAAATGTTATTTGTCATGATGATGGTCGTCAACGCGGCTTTCATTGTCTACGGCTACCATTCCGGGCAAGTGTACCAGTACTACGAACTCGCCTTCTTTCCGTACCTGGTTATCCCCGGGGTGTTTGCGCTGATCAACGCGATTAAGCGGTTCGACGTCAAAATTACCGAGAAGAACGAATCCATGGTCCTAATCAGTTGCGCGCTGCTCAGTTTCTTCCTCGTTCTGGGGGTCAACGACAACATCCTCAGTTCGCGAATCTTTCCGAATAACGGTTCCGTTACCCTTAACCAGACCAACAAACCGCAGCAGCCCGCCCAAATTGAGTTTGGCCGTATCATGCGGGCCCAAAGTAAGGGCCGGCCAACAATGCTCAATTACGGTTCAATTGACATGGGCTTTTACACCACTTCCGGCGCCCTGCCGAGTACTTACTATTTCCAGAACTATAACATTCCGCATAGTAAGGCTCCCGAAATTCTGGACAGTCAACTGAATGTCATCAAAAAGCATCAGGTTCAGTGGGTGGTTCTAAATACCCCGGCTGGTAAGCAAATTAACAAGTGGAACGGCAGCCCCAATATGGCTGGAAAAATTATCAGCGGTAATATCAATCCGGGAACCAAAAAGATTGCTAAGCCGTTACTCAAGAATTACCGCGTGGTCACCAATCACACCCAGAATTTCGAGAGTGCCAATGTGACCTATTGGTTGTTGAAACGAAAATAAGCTCGCAAAGGAGATATCGTGACTCATAAACAAGTTAGTTCATCCACTCATGAAAATCACTTATTCACCACCCGTTTTTGGAAACGTGATGGCCTGATTCTGGGATCGTTTGTTATTTTTAGCATTCTAAATGTCATTTTGTTTGCCAGATATGGTTGGCTTTTTGGCGCCCAAGACTTGCAATTTCACCTCCAGCGAATTGAGGAAGTCTATCAAAATTTGCGCCATCTTAACTTGTTGCCGGCGATCGCAACGTATACATTCAACCAAAACGGCTCAGCGGTCATGAGCTTATACCCCAAGCTGCCGCTGTACCCGTTCGCACTTTGTCGGTTGATAATTGGTCAGCCGATTGTGAGCTATTATGTTGGCATGATTTTGCAATCCTTAGTCGGAATGGTTATCTGCTACTACTGTTTACTGACGATTGACGCTAAAAAGCGGTTATTCAGTTACCTAGCAACAATCGGATACGTCTTATCAGGGATGGCCGTGACCTACAACTTTGCATCGGCTGATTTAGGCGTTAGCTTCAGCATTCTGTGTTTCCCATTAGCATTTGTCGGCGTTTATCACTGGCTAAAATCCGGAAATTACAAAATGCTGACGATCGGTGTTTCGCTTGTCGCATTAAGCCACGTTCTAAACTTTATTTTATTAATCTGCATGCTAATTTGCATCACGATCATTAATCTGAAAAAGATTAACCAACGAAAGTTAATTAATTTATTAAAGGGAGTTGGAATTTCAACCGCTGTAACGAGCAGCTTCTGGTTACCGGCATTGTCATTTGGGACAAGCACGCGCATTGTAACTCCTCAAAAATTCCCGCTAAATGGGATTTCGTGGGAATCATTTATCAAGAATCCGGTTACAAGTGCCTCATGGTATGGCATATCACTTCTTGCAATTGTCGGACTAATTCTTGGATTATTGACTTACCGTTATCTTCCAAAATACTTACGACAAGCGCTGTGGTTATCAATCGGAATTATTTTAATTAGCAGTTCATTGTTCCCCTGGGAAATACTACAAAAAACGCCGTTATCAATGATCCAGTTTTCATGGCGACTCCTGGTATTTCCACAACTATTCTTAATGGTCATATTCGGTTATACAATGGTTTATTGGGTTCAGAAGCTCCCGGTTAAGTGGGCAATGGTCGGAATCGGCTTAACATCACTTGTGATCGTTGGCCTGTCCATGCAAGCACAGTACCGCTTGGTAAAATTCCAGGTGGACGCGCCAGAAATCAACTACACCCTCACCAGCGACCAAAATATCCCTTATAAGAAAGGAATGGCGTGGTTCAAAACCACTAATGTTTATGAATACCGCAATTTAGTTGGTTTTACAGGCAACCGTGATTACTATCCAAAATCAATCACCATTCCGATTTTTAATCAAATTGCGTTTCCGACTCACAATGCCCTGTTAGATAATAATGCCACCACAACTCCCGTAAAAACCCGTCCAGGGGGTAACCAAGCAACCTTAACCTTTAACCTAACCACTCCGGTAAGGTCAATCGAAATGCCCTTTGTCATCTATAATCACCATTATCAAGTCACACTCGATGGTAAATCCACAGACTTGAAGATAAGTCGGCGAAATCTATTAACTTTCAATCATCTTTCGGCAGGCCGCCACACAGTACACATTTCATATCAAAACTTCTTAATGACCAGCACAGTCATTCTCCTCAGCATCTTTGGCTTGATCATGCTAATAATACCATCAAAACAGCATCGTCCTCGATGATCGAGTGTCCAACCCACTTTATAAGACATCTTAATTGCCTTCATGTCGGTTATGATTTACGATTATGGTAGGTATTGTGAAATTAATTACTTATCAATGATAGAGTGGATGATTATAATGACTTTCAATCGACATTTCTACAAAACATTCCCGTTTTGGTGTGGCCTCGTTATCTTAGGCAATCTCTTAATGATGACCGGATCTCCCGTGCTTGGTGGCTTTTGGTGGTACCATGTCATCTGCACATTAATCGGGCTGGTCATGGTTCTATATTCGCTTGTCGCAACGGATTCAAACTGAATCGATCCATATTTGTCACAATTGAGGGCTGAGTATTCGCGCGTCGGATACTCAGCCTTTTTGGGTGGCCGAATTCGTAACTTTTGCTAAAATTACGCGGATCAATTGGCTTTCAACGCCATTTTCAAATTAGTTATGCTATATTAATCATAAATATGTATCAATCAAAGTTGGAAAGGATTTTGTTGATGAAAAGACCCACTGCCGTTGTTGTTGCATTTGGACTTTTATTTGGGCTTGCCATGAGTCCAATGGAAACACAGGCTGCTAGCAAGAAAACCAGCAGCTACCAAATCGTGAAAACCAAGGATTACTCGCATGTTTACAGCGATAAAAAACACGCCGTCCGCCTACCCTTTCACGCCAAATCCTCAAAAACAGCCTATATGTGGAACAAACAACACACCCAAAAATTGCATAACCTCAAAAACTATCAGGCGACAACCTGGTTTCTTTCAAAATCGGTTGTCCTGAAACACGGTTCGCATAAGCGGGTTTATTATTTGGTCAAAAACACCACCAATTCAATCAGTGGCTATGTCTGGCGAGGAAACTTAGCCAGTGGTTACAGCCCGAAAGGCTACCAAATCATCAAGCAAAAGTGGGCAAACCAGTCCGGATCCTACTACGCCCGTTACTATGGTCAAGACGTCAAAATGTGGAACTATAATCACACCAAGGTGCGCGTTCACCTCAAGAACTTCCCCGGGATGAACTGGTACCGAACGGAAACTGTCGTCATGCGCCACGGCAATAAACGCGCCGTTTACTATTACGTCACCGGAACGCTCAGGGGTAATGGCCGTGACGTCGGCGGCTACGTTTGGCACGGCTACCTTAAACACGGGAAGAATCCCAACCACACCGGTCAAAATTACGTGCCAATCGACGACTTTCAGAGCGACACTGACTACAACCAGTTTGTTAAAACCGCAAAATATCAGAAACTCACCAAGGCCATTGCCGATTTATTTCCTTACAGCAAAATTGACTATAACCTTTCCCGCATCGCCGCTTATAACTATGACGCAGCGGACCAGTCAATTATGAGTGCTGAGGACGTCACCCCTGTCAGCACCAGCGGCTACAGCAACATCAAGGCATTTCCAACCATTGACCGTTACCTGCTGAAACACGCCACGTGGTCGGACGCAAAGAAGCTCAAAGCCGTTAAGCAACTCTTAGACGAAGCCGGTTATGACGCTACCAAACGTTCGAATATGGCAAATTATCAAATTGGCATTCAGATCATCGATAACGTTCCCGATATTTTAGGCCAAATCGTTGCCAACGATGGTGACGGGTATGCCAACGGTTATGCAATCGTGATTGGCCAAACCGACCCAACCGGAAACTCAAATAATAATGATCAGTCATTTTTCTTCACGGACTAGCATCAAGCACAATTTAAAGAACCGTTTCAACCACCGTAAATGATCTTCGGCAGGTTGAAACGGTTCTTTATTTGGTTATTTTAATTAATGGTCAGCGATCCGTACGATCACCTTCCCCTGGGCGCGGCCGGTTTCTAAATAATCGACTGCGGATTGAATTTGAGAAAATGGGACCACCCGATCAATCACCGGCGTGACTTTTTTTGCTTCGATTAACTGATTGATGATTCGCAATTGGGCCCCACTTGGCTTCATAAATAAAAACCGATATGCAACCTTGGTTTCCCTTTCCAGTTTGCGAATTGATCCGTTGGCAAGCCAGAGCATCGCTTGTTTCCACCATGGAAGCCCATAGCTTTTAGCAAAATGACCATCGGGAAGGCCGGACAACGAAACGATCTTTCCACCAGGTTTGACGATTTTAAAGGTTTTCTGTAACAGATCTCCACCCATCGTATCAAACGCGGCGTCATAATTTCGAAGGACCCGATCAAAATCAGTGGTGTGGTAATCAATGACCTGATCCGCGCCAAGCTGGGTGACCAGCTCGGCGTTTTTCGCACTGGTTGTCGTCGCCACAAAGGCGCCCATTTGCTTGGCAATCTGAATCGCCATCGTTCCAATGCCGCCAGATCCAGCTTGAATAAATACGTTATCCCCCGCTTTAATCTGCATCAAATCACTTAACGCTTGGTAACTCGTGAGCCCTACAAGGGGAACCGCGGCTGCCTGTTCAAAGGTTAAGTTCGCCGGCTTTGGCGCGATATCATTCTGATCAACGGCAATGTATTCAGCAAAGGTGCCAATGCGATTTTTCTGGACCCGCCCATATACGGCATCCCCAACGTGAACATTTGTCACGCGGCTACCGGTTTGTTCAACGATCCCGGCAAAGTCACTGCCTAAAATGAGTGGCATTCGGTAGTCAAGAAGAAAACGCAACTTGCCATCTCGGGTTTTCAAATCAATCGGGTTAAGACTGGCGGCAACAATTTTTACTAATACGTCAGTTTCTTGAATTTTTGGGACCGGGACAGTGGTTAACGTTAAATTCCGTTGCCGATACTTCTGAATAACGGCTGCCTGCATTGTTTTTTCCATGATAAGCGCTCACTTTCAATTTCAATCGGTTCGTTCGTTTAAATATTTAAACGAATTCAAACTAGATTCTACTGGCCCTTTTTCAATTCGTCAAGGATTTCAGTGTCCGCCACTTTAGTTGACATCAAAAAGTGTTCATGGTTTAATGGTTTAAATAAATAAACCAAAGGATGCTTATTTATGGAAAACCTATCAGCTTTAAAAAACGAATTTGCGGCCCTCAGTGATTTTCTCATTGCCCTTGGTGATGAGAAAAGACAGGCGATTATCATCGCGCTACTGGAAAATCCTCAGTGTAACGGCCTTCGAGTAACCGAGTTAACGGATGCCACCGCCCTTTCGCGCCCGGCGGTTTCGCACCATCTAAAAATTTTAAAACAGGCCCATCTTATTGAATCACGCAGCGAAGGGACCAAGAACTTCTACTTTCTGTCTCACCACATTAAGGAAATTGGTCAACTCAAGGCGCTATTAGACCATGTAAGTACGATTATTCAATCAACGGAGGATCCCGAATGACAACTAAAAAAGTCCTGATTGTTCTCACAAATGTCACCCGCTATCAAGGAACAGATGACGCCACCGGTTTATGGTTAGGAGAAGCAACTGAATTTGCTGAAGAACTGCAGCGGGCAAACATCCCATTTGACTACGTGAGCCCAAAAGGCGGCTTTGTGCCACTGGATCCCCGCAGCATGAAGTACACCGACAAATCAATCATGGCCTTTTATGAGACCCCCGACTTTCAGCAACGGGCCCTTACCCACTCGTTACGGCCCGATCAAGTGAATCCTGCTGATTATGCAGCCATTTACTTCACCGGCGGCCACGGTGTTATGTGGGATTTCCCAAATAATCGTGAGCTTCAATCAATTTCATTAGCCATTTACCAAAATAATGGTTTTGTGACATCCGTTTGCCACGGCGTTGCCGGTTTACTGAATCTTAAGGATGACCAGGGCAACTACCTCATTGCCGGCAAATCAATCACTGGTTTTACAACCATGGAAGAAGTAATTGCCGGAAAAAAACGCGTCGTCCCGTTTCTCAATCAACAAGTTGCGCAAAAACATGGTGCTCATTTTAAGAAGAAACGGGCCTATCGGGAATTTTCCATCCAAGATGGTCAGTTAATCACCGGTCAAAATCCCTTTTCAGCCCGAAAAGTTGCGCAACTTTTAATCGCTAATCTTTCCAAGTAATTTCCTCTTAAAAATGAGTCCAACGGTTTCGAACAACCCTTAAATAAGCCCTTCATTCCAACATCCTGATCAGGACATTCGAGTGAGGGGCTTATCTTCAATACCGCATTATTTACTTCTTGAACTCCGGTGATGGGTCACTGTCGAATCCACTTGGTGACACTTGGCCAGCTATTATGGTTAATAATCACCCTTGGCGTTTCCTTTAAATCGCTGTGGTCCGTCACAATGCCGTCATTCAAGGTTAAAATCACTTTGAGGCCGGGGCGGGAAGCCAGAAACTTTTCGACCATCGGTGTGCCGCTTCCGTATGGATACGTAAAAATCGGTGATTTGTAACCAATTTTTTCTTTCAAGACATCCTGACTCGTGGCGTAATCCCGCTTAAACCGCATATAATTTCCGGGAAGGTTAAACACCGGCGTGCCGTTGTCTACCAGGTAATGCATCCGATTGGTATGCACCCCAAAAGTTGCTAGTTTACCGGCACGCTTCTTCATCTTCAAAATTGCCGGCCAGGTTGCCAGTTTGGTTCCCTGTTTATACCAGCCCGTGTTCCCGGTAATGATCGAATCAGTGAACGGGTAGTGATGTTTAAGCAGGACCGGTAAAGCATTATCAATCATGGTGCGATCAATATCATCGAACGTAATTGTTACGTAACGACCGTGAATTGGTTTGCGCTTTTCAACCATCTTAATCATTTGGGGCATCGAAATCACCTTAATGTGATGGGTTTGCAGATAATTCATTTGGGATTTGAATGCGGGAAGGTTGACGTTGAAATCGTGAAACTGACTGTTGGGTGAGACCCGTTCATCGAACTTCACCATGTCATTTGGCGCTAAGATACGGTGATAGCAAAATACCATAATCCCATTTTTGACGTACTGATCATGGTGCGAAATTTCAAAATCTGGTTTATTTCCAAGTTGATACTTAATATTATGGTGAACACTGACGGCAAGAAACGCCAAGAAAACGGTAATTACCGTCACAAGAATCCATTTACGCTGCGTCTTAGTCATCTTGATTTGCCCTCCGTTTCAAATGATGAATTCGTAACCAGCCAAAGATAATCATTAACGTTGCGATTACAACGACTAACAGGGCAAAAATCTGATAGGCCCGAAGCGACAAATTTAAAAGCAGATAGTCAGCAACCAAGGTATCGGAATACGCATTCAATAAGAAGCAAACGTTAATGTAAATCACGTAACCGGTAATCAGCCACAGCGCAATCAAAATAATGGCCCTTCTAAGCATCGTCAAAATCGGCGCCCGCTTGCGAATGATTAGTCTGGAATATTCTGAAGCTTTCTTCATCATTAAAGCCCCCGATCCGGACTACGCCAACTGCCGACATGCCGGGGATCCAGAAAAAACGACCCCAATGACGTCAAGCAGCTAACCAGATTGATGAACCAGTAAAAGATGACGTATAACGGTAAGAGTAGCAGGTCTTGCCAACTAATGAAATCTGACTTTCGTGAATCCGCGTAGCCAATCAGAAACTGAACAAGACTGATAAACAGCAACAGAAACAAAATCACGCCATCCATAATCAAGTCACCTGTAAAGGCAACCGTGAACAGGTAGAACAGCGTCACAAACGAGCAGCTAATGGCCCAGAGATCACTCAAAACCATATCCAGCAATAACCACTGCTCACTCAGCCGGCCAGTCACCAGCATCTCCCGATTACGAAACAGAACTTCGAAGCCACCTCGGGCCCAGCGCCGCCGCTGATTGATCAGATCGCGAATTCGTTCGGGAACCAGGATCCAAGCAACCGCCCGCGGACAGTAAATCACTTGCCAGCCATGATGGTAAAGGCGCCAGGTAATGTCGATATCTTCCGTAATGGCGTCAATGTTCCACCAGCCGGCATCTTCAAGAGCTGCTTTCCGATACGCCACCACAACCCCTGAAACGGTGGTGATATGGCCGGTCACAAATGCTTGGCCGCGCTTAATAATATCAATCACCCCAACGTACTCCAGCAGCTCCAAACGGCCCAGAATGCTGGTCCGATTACGAACGATGGGTTTGCCAGCAACCGCGCCCACCTTGGCATTATTGTAAAACTGCGCCAACATAGGCTGAATGACGTTCGCGTCAACGTAACAGTCAGCGTCCAGACAGAGAAGAAAGGCCCCGGCTGCCTCCTGAGCGCCAACGTTCAGGGCGTTGGCCTTTCCACGATTTACTTCAATATTCACAACCTTAACCGGAAACTGGGACTGATATTGATTTGCCAGTTCATGCATCACCCTCAAGGTGTCGTCCTGGCTGCCGTCGTTAATTAAAACCAATTCAATGTTGGAATAGGTTATGCGGCTTACTGATTCGACAACGCTCGCCAACGTGTCCTGCTCGTTATGTCCCGGAATCAAAACGGAAACCAAATCATCCGGTTGACCGGCATGGAGATTTCGTAACGGTACTGTTCGCATTTGAATCGAATAGAAGATTGAACCCACAATCCAAACAATCGAAACGATCACCGGATACAAAATCACGAACGTGCTAATGGTATTCATTGTTATCCCCCCCTAGAATGTCATGAACAACGGATTAAGCCTTGCGCGCCAGCTTCAAAAAGTCTTCGATAAACGTCGTACTAGCTTGATAAATTTGCTGATCAGCTATCCTCCCCGCAGCATCCGACCAGATTGACGCGCTACTGCCAACAATGCCGTGGCGGGTCTTTAATTTCGTTTGGTGGTCAGTATGCCAAAGCATCGGCGTCCAGTATTGTTTCATGTCCTTACTCATATAGGCAACGCTCTTTGGCTTGAGATTGGCCTTTGACACGTTGAAATACAGATAGTAATCGTTGTAGTTAAATACCTTGAAGCCGTTGTGAATCAGCCGGGGCATCGAAGCCCACGCCTTTTTCCGTTCCTTGCCAAGTTCACCAGACTGATCAGCGGTCCAATTCCAGTAGGTAACCTGAATATCATGATTGATGGCCTTTAAACTGTTGGTTAAAAACCCATCGTTCCAAGCCTCCGGCGTAAATCCAAGCTTTTCAACGTTTTCGCTGGTGGCATTCAGATAATTGATGTAGGCGGTATTCTTCGTGAGTTTGTCAGTAAACTCATCGCCGCCCAAGTGAAATCGTTTAATTCGCTGATCCGCAAACTCGCTTGCAATTTCACGGTCCATCCGCTTTACAAACGCGACGCTGGCAGCGTTCAAATGAAGTTCATCCCCGTAACTTTTAGATTGCCAGCTCAACTGCTTAGCAAGTTTCGTTTGGCCTGACGCCTTCAGTGTTTTTACCAACCCGGTGACGTGGGCCGGCGTGTCAATCTCGGGAATCAGTGTGATGTGGTGCTGCTTGGCATCTTTCAGTAAATAAGCAATCTGCCCCCGGCTGTAAAAAGCTTGGTGAGATTTCTTGTTCCGCCAAACGCCGGCCGTTTTAGTGGCCCCCCGGGTAGTTTGACCCGCCGCCTTGTTTTCAATCGCAAAATCTTTGTCATCGCTTAGGTGGAGCTGAATAAAGTTGCCATGGTGGTCACTCACTAATCGAATGAACTTGACCAGCGTTGAAACTTGATAATGGTGCCGGGAAACGTCAATTGTGACGCCATTAAAGCCCCGGTTGACCGTCGGCGCTTTCTTCGCCACTGGTTTAGCGGCCATACTGCATCCCATCAATAACACGATTAACGGCATTAGAAGTAACCAAAACTTATGTATCATCCGCGTATCCCCCCAAAATGAAATTTATTTGAAATATATTTGCAATATTTAAATCGACCCTAATAGTAACAAAGAATCATTGAATTACTACTAAAGCTAACCAAATCACAAGGATTGTTAGAATCTCTTAATAAATTTCATCATTTTACTCATTTCATTTGCCGTTCGATGAAAATCCGATCATCAAAAAGCCGCTGACAATAACAAAAAAGATTTGCCACGACTTTTGACGGATCTATTCATCACTTTAGCTCCTTTCAACTGACTGAAACCACGATAAACCCTTGTGTCCATTCCAAAGCAACCATATTCTTAAATGAAAACGCGCTATAATAAAACTAATTGTTTTCAGAAAACCAATGACCTTAATAGGAGTGATTACGTGCAACTTGGCCAGCTTACCAATCAAATCGTTTTAATGTTCGTGCTAATGCTGATTGGGGTACTCATCAATAAACTCGGTTTCATGCATCCCCAGACGTCTAACGACCTCACAAATATCCTGCTTTACATTGTTTCACCCTGCTTGATCATCGGCGCCTTCGAACAAACCTATTCTGCGGATCGAATGAAACAGTTATTGCTGGTTTGCGGGGGAATCTTTATCTTCTATATCATTGAAATAATCGTTGCCCAAGTTTCCTTCAGCAAAATCAGTAACATTAACCTGCGCCGAATCACCAAGTACGGCAGTATTTATTCAAACGCCGGTTTCATGGGGGTGCCACTGACCAGCGCCCTATTTGGCAACACCGGGGTCTTCTTCGCGGTCGCTTCACTAGCTGGATTTAACATTTTCAGCTGGACGCATGGGGTGTCACTTTTCAAAACGTCCAGCCACGAAACCGACCATTGGCAGAATTTCCGGGAAATTATGGTGAATCCAAACATCATTGCCATTTTTGTCGGCCTCATTATCTTTCTCCTATCATATCAACTTCCCGGTCCGGTTAACCAAATTGTCCACTATGTCAGCTCAATCAACACGCCGTTATCGATGATTGTGATTGGTAATAGTCTGGCAAATATCCATATCAGCCGCCAATTACTGGATTGGCACCTGTGGCTGGCACTATTTTTCCGGAACATTTTGTTTCCGATTCTCGCCATTATTGTCCTTCAATTACTAACCGTTTCCGGCGTCGCTCTCTATACCACCGTCCTAATGGCGGCCTGCCCCGCTGCCGGGTTAGTGGTTCTATTTACGCTGCAAGCTTACGGAGATACCAGCCCAGCGGTGGCCCTAATGAGCCTGTCAACCATTCTCAGTTTGGTGACCATTCCACTGGTATTTGCGTTAATGATGGCGATTTAACTTCACTAAAATAAGTTAATTGTTTAGTTGTGCACAATCACATTATTTGTATAAGGGCATTAGATTAACTAGAATGAAAATAAGTTTAGAATCTAATACCGGGAGTGATCAATTTATGAGTCAAACTGGAGCAGATGAGTTAGTTCAAGTGTTGGAAGACTGGGGCGTCAGCCATGTTTATGGATTGCCTGGCGACTCAATTGATACCACCGTGGATGGATTACGAAAGAAACAGGCTAATATCAAATTTATTCAGGTCCGTCACGAGGAAGTTGGGGCGCTGGCCGCGGCATCCGAAGCCAAGCTGACTGGAAAGTTAGGCGTTTGCCTTTCAATCGGTGGCCCTGGCGCCATTCACATGCTAAATGGGTTGTACGATGCCAAGATGGACCACGCGCCGGTCTTAGCGTTACTTGGTCAGGTTAAATCCAACCTGTTAAATACCGACTACTTTCAAGAAGTTAATACGCCCAAATTATTTGACGACGTGGCCGTTTACAACCGTGAAATTAAGTCGGTCAAGCAGATTCCCAAGATTGTTGATGAAGCCATTCGTGAGGCTTATGCCCACCATGGGGTTGCCGTTTTGACAATTCCTGACGACATTCCAGAGGGCAGCATCAAATCCGCTTATCACTCCTCTGCCAAGTCCTTCCAGTTACCGAAGCCAACTGCTCCTGATGACCAGGTTACCGAAGCCGTTAAGCTTCTCAACGCGGCTAAAAAGCCAATTGCCTTAATTGGCCGGGGCGCGCGAGATGCCTCAACGACTGTTCAGAAATTTGTTGAAACCTATCACATTCCGTTTGTTCAAACATTACCGGCCAAGGGCACCATTCCCGACGACCATCCAAATTCACTGGGTAACGTTGGCAAGTTGGGAACCAAGCCCGCTTATGAGGCCATGCGGGAAGCGGATATACTTATTCTGATCGGAACGAATTATCCGTACGTTAACTTTTTGCCAAAGCCGGGTAAAGCAAAGTGTGTTCAGATTGAAATGAACCCACTCAATTTGAACCGCCGTTATCCAGCGGATGTCGCCATTAATGCTGACAGCGGCAAGACCATTTCCCAGATTTTGGCAAGCGGCCTGCGCTCAAGTGACGGCCAATTCCTTAAGGCCTGTCAAGAAGACATGGCCAACTGGAATAAGTGGATGCATGGCAAGCGGTCGCTGGACAGCGAGCCAGTAGCGCCAGAAAGCTTGTTTGACTACGTTCACCAAACCGCCCCTAAAAATACCGTCTTTTCAATTGATGTTGGAACGGCAACGTCTTGGAGCGCGCGGTTCCTGCCAATCGAGCAAAACCAAAAGTTTCTCATTTCCGCAAACTTGGGAACGATGGGGTGCGCATTGCCCGGGGCAATTGCCGCTCAAGCAGCTTACCCTAATCGACCAACCATCGCGATCAATGGTGATGGCGCGTTTGCAATGGTTATAGAAGATTTCGTTACCGCCGTTAAATACAAGATGCCACTGATCTGCATCGTGCTGAATAACCAGAAGCTTGCCTTTATCGAATACGAGCAACAAGAAGCCGGCCAGCTGAATTATCAAATCGACTTAAAAGATGTTGATTACGCAAAGTTCGCCGACGCTTGCGGTGGTGTTGGGATTACCGCTAAAAGTAATGCCGAATTTCGATCTGCGCTGGACCGGGCTTATAAGATCACTGACCGTCCAGTTCTCATTAACACCTACGTTGCCGATAACGCTCCGCTTCCAGGTAAAATCGTCAATAGTGAAGCAGCCGGATACCTGTCATTTGGGCTCCAATACGTTGGCAAGCACCACAAGATTCCGGAGTTGCCACCACTGAAAGATATCATGAGACAATTCTTCTAAAAAAACATGACAACAAAAGCAGGGATTCTCGCCGACTATTTGGTCGGGTGAGAATCCCTGCTTTTCGATAATAGCGTTCATTAACATGCTTGACCGTTACCTTAACTTCCAGCCGTAGCGGTTGACTCCTTTTGCAGCTTGGAAGTCCACATATAGTACCCGTAAACTGAGTTAATCAGATATGCGAACCACAGGGCAATGATAATCGGATTGAAGTTAATCGTCCAAAGCGTCACTTCGGCAACGTTACCCAAAATCCACAACAGCCACTGACTCGCGCCGTAACGCAACACCATTAGAAGCTGAGCGAAAACCTGAACGACCACGCTTAGCGCATCCAACCAGGGATGGGGATCCAGGGTGCTTGATAGTAACGGTACCCGGGTCAAAAACCAGCCTAGTGCCAGCCAGCCGAGGAGCACGAGAATGGTGAGGCCAACCCATCCCCATCGCGACAGTTCCTTAACCTGGACAACATCAGACTCATCGTTGGTTGCCACATTGCGCGCCGTCCACTCGTAGATCCCGACAAATTCAAGGATGAAGAAGTATAGGTTCAAATAAACCTCACCGTAAAGGTGATTGGCAAACGAAACGTAGATGTAACTGACATTATTCAAAATTGCCCAGAAGTACTGCGTGATGCGGCCATCGGCACAGACAACAACGCTGACGATTCCGGTCACCCCGGCAAATAGGCCAATAAACCCAATTAACGTGGTGTCCGGCTGCAATGAGAACCGCCCGTGGGAAAAGAAGAGAAAGAACGAGCCAAACTGAATGGCAATTAGCATTAGCAGATACAAACTTCGTGACCGACTCATTCGGAAAACATCGTTAAAGATTTGTTTGGGACTAAACGTCCACCGAACTGCTTTTTGGAGAATTGTTCCGTTTGATGGTGCATGATTTGTTATCAAAACGATCGCCTTCTATAAAAGTATTTTTTACTTTTAATGTTTAAAGTAAAAATCACTTTTATAATAGACCTGATCTTTTGAATTGCAACTATTTAGTTTTAACCATCTGAAAGACCGCGGCCACGCCCATTCAAGCGATTGATCCAGAATTATTGCGGGAAGAAACGTTAGTATGCCACAATGGTTAGCTTCGGCTTCCAGGTAGTGCCAGACCGATCCGGAACAATATACATCCCAAAGTGCTGCTGGCCGGACTGCTGGGCAACCCGTTTCACTTGTAAATAAACGGTTACCGCATAGTACCGTAACGCATTGGTATCCTTATGTTTTAACCAGTACGCATAGTAACCGCCCATGGTTTTAGTATCGACATCCTTAACGGTAAAGCTCAGTGCAGTTGGACTGGCAATTCCGGCCTTTGTTGCGGCATCTTTGTTGCTGATATCCTGAGTTGCCAGCAATTTCGCCATTGTTGAAAGTTTGGGATCATAGGTTCCCTTCCCCTGCATGTAACCCGTGACTTGTTCGGTAACCAGGTTTGCAAACTGGGATTGCGGCAAGTTTGCAAGGGTCTTCAAATTATCCCGGAAGAAATCCAGCTTATTTGCCAACGTGTAGGGCATCACCGCCTTAAGCGCGGTCCCTTTATAATCGGGATTCAGCCCCTTGGTTAGCGCTCCTCGCCACACATAGCCCGTAACGGCACTATAGGGTGAATAGAGTTCGTAATAAACGTTGCTGCGATTACCGTGCTTGATTACAACGCTGTTTTTAACATACCATGTCGTTTTAGGATAATTCTTCAATTTATGTAACGGTTTGGTATGAGTCGCGTTCCACATATATGCGGAACTACCTGGCAGCGCGTAATAAGCCGCTGCCTCTTTGCGGTTCAAAAACTTTGTCCAAACATAATTCTGATTGGAAACAACGTTCGTGCTCGATTGTGAACTTGTTTGTGCACCTGTTTTCACTTGTGATTGCGATTTGTCAGCTGCTTGTACCGAGCCATTGGCCAACACCCACGCCAACCCCAGTGCAACAACCATCCATCCAATTTTCTTCAACGCGTTATCCTCCTAATACCAGCCAAATGATCACCATTTTCTTCATGGTTTAATACCCTATTGGTTAATTATACCTTGATTCACTCACATAAAAAATGCCCATCACAATTAAGTGGTGAACATTTTTCGTTAATCAAGATTATTCCAAGGAAATCACTTATTTAGTATTGTCAGTCCCAAGTTGTCCCGCAGCGTTGTTCCAGAGTATTCTTTTCTGAATAATCCCCGCTTCTGCAAAATGGGTACCACGTGGTCAACCATATCTTCCAGTGACTCCGGGTAAGTTGGTGCCATGATGTTAAACCCATCGGCAGCCCCATTTTCAAACCACTTCTGCATCATGTCGGCCACCTCTTCCGGAGCCCCGACAACGGTTGCATGACCGCCGCCCGCAGCTAGTCGCTGGAACAGCTGCCTTGCCGTTGGATGTTCCGTATCAACGATCCGTTTAATGACCTCATAACGTCCCTTTGGCCCGGAAAATTCCCGAACATCGGGTAATTCCGGTACCGGCGCATCTAAGTCCCATTGCTTAACGTCCTGACCCAGAAAATCACCCAATTGGGCAACCGAATCTTCCAATGGTAACAATTCATCCAAAGCAGCCTGTTTGCGAACCGCTTCCTCATGCGTGCTGCCAACATAGGGAACCAGTCCCGGCAAAATGGCAGGCACATCGGTTGGCCGCCGGTATCTGGCCGCCTTAGTCTTTAAGTCCTGGTAGTAATTCTGGGCCTCCTGCATGTCCCAAGCCACTGAGTAGATTGCCTCAGCGTACTTTGCCCCGAGGTTCTTGCCCTGAGCCGATTGGCCTGCTTGAAACAAAACCGGTCTTCCCTGGGGACCAGACGGAATATTTAAAGGCCCCCGAACGTTGAAAAATTCACCATGATGATTAATTTCATGAATTTTTGACCGATCAAGCCACCGGTCATGCTCAGCATCATTAATAATTGACTCAGCCGGAAATGAATCCCAGAGTTCAATCATTGTATGAATAAATTCGTCGGCCCGCAGATATCGTTCCGCATGGCTTGGCAACTCGTCCATGCCGTGATTTTGGGCCTCCTCGTCAAACATCGAGGTAATCACGTTAACGCCTGCCCGGCCGTCGCTAATATGATCCAGACTGGTAATGAGCCGCGCCATATTGTATGGATCGTAGAGCGTTGACGAAACGGTTGGAACCAAACCAATATGGCTGGTCTTGGTTGCCATCGCCGTGACCGCAGTAATTGGTTCCAGGAAGTAGGAAACCCCGCCATAATAGCCACCCATGATTGATTGACCGTCCGCAAAGAAGATTGTATCAAACTTTCCGCGTTCAGCTAATTGAGCTAATTTTTCAAAGTATTCGATTTGGCCAACTTGATCGATGGTTGAATGAGGTCGCCGCCAAGCAGCCCCATGATGACCAGAACTGAATAGGAGTGCGCCGAGATGCATTTGTTTTCTCATAATTTCCTCCGTTTATTAAAAATAATTTAATAACTTCCAATTTACCACATTTTCGCGGCCAATTCCTCCCTATTTAGGCCCTCCAGCGCAAAAATTAAGCATCAAAAAAAGCCCACCTTCTGTTAACACAGCGTAGTGGACTTTCAGACATTTCCCCAAAGTAAAGAGTTGCTGGAATGGTTCTCCCTTCGGCAGTACTAACTGCATCAGGTTCCATGGGTTTTTCTCAGCTTAACTAAAAGCACCCCAGACCACAAAAATAGATTAGATTTGACTACAATTTAATTTAAGCCGACTCAATTCAAAAAGTCAAGACTTTTTAGAGACCCATCAGTGCTTTCCAAGCCACTCTCCCCCCAATCTTTCGAAAACCAATGGCATTTGCATCCGCCACCACAACGGTGTTATCCTTTCGATAACTATGTTAATCGGGGATTCAGAAAGAAGTTTTATCTCAAAATGAAAATTGAATGGCGTTACAGCCTCATTAATAACATGCCGCTTATTGTGTTCGGGGTCATCTATTGGTTATTCAAAGGTGCCAGTCCCCGGGGATGGGATCAACTTGCCATCTCACTGGCTGTTCTGGCGGTTCTTTGGCTGCCTTACTACTTATTCGTTCAACGGCCGTACTTCAGCCGGCATCCCGAAGAAAAGCCGGGAAGCCACATTATCTCTGGGTTGGGCTGGATTATCACGGTCATTTATATAATGGCGATGGTGGTGCTTCTCAAGCTCGACGTTCAGCCCGCTGCTAGTCCGGCAATCGTTTTGGTAACAATTTCGCTGGTTCTGTGTATTCGGGACTCGCTTTCCGTGAAACGACTTGCCCTACAGCAAGAGCAGCACTAGTCTCGCTTCTGCCAATGTCACCACTCGGGTAGCTACCGGGAACCCATTAATTTAACAATGCTCAAAAGTCTGCTGATTGATTTCAGCAGGCTTTTTTAGCCTATTTAATGATAATGATGACCAATTACTTAATCGGTTTAGTTGAAAACAACGGTAATTTTTCCAGGTAAATAATATCCGTTCGCTTTGCCGCGTCGCCTTCCGCTAAAATTGCGCACTTAGCAACCGTTTTTGCGTGGGCCTTCTTTAAAAGCCGCTCAGCTGCTTCCAAAGACCCGCCGGTGGAGATAACATCATCTACCAAGATAACCCGCTTACCAGCAAGTTGTTGAGCATCGTGACCATCCAGCACAAGCTTTTGTTCATCCGTGGTTGTGATAGAATTAACGGCCACTTCCAGAGGATCGGTCATATAGGCCTTGACGCTCTTGCGGAGAACCACGAACGTCGGATGGTTGGTAACCCGGCTCATTTCTTCAGCCAACGGGATCCCCTTACTTTCAAGGGTCACAATGTAATCAAAGTCGGCGGTGATTTTGGTGGAAAGCTGCTCGGCGGCCTGGTGAGCGAGTTGCGAATCGCCCAGCAGGACAAACGAGGCAATCGCCGTCGTGTCGTTAATCGGAATAATTGGTAACGTGCGTGTTAATGGACCAATTTTGAGTTCATATGTTTGTTTCATGGTTAGACCCCCAAGCCGACAAGCGGCAGAATGAATTTCAAAGCAGCGCCGGTTAACAGGCCGGCAAACGGATCAACGATCGCGGTCACAACTAACGTCAAAGCCGCAATCACACTATTAGATCCCTGCATTGCCGCGGCCGCGTTTTCCGGAAAAATCACCACGGCGCCTAAAATTAATAGAAAACCGGCAATTGATGCAGACGGCACGTACTTGCCGATCTTCGGCAGCCAACCGGCAAACAGAATGACCGCCATGATCAGCATCATCATGATTCCGGCAATGACCGGTTCTGGCGCGCTGGCAGTCGCGGAAATGATGGTTTCGACCGGTGCCCCGCCCAGCAAACTGGTACCCATATCAGCAAACGCCTGGGTACCGGTCAACAGATTCAGGTTCACTGGGTTGGGTTTAATTCCGGTCATTTGGCCGGTAATCAGCCCGTAAGAAATGTTGGCACCGATGTTCAGACAGGCTAAGCTCAATGCGCCACGAACAACCCGCACATTGAAAATTGGCTTTAAAAAATGAAATCGGCGTTCAACCACGTGCGCTGATAATTCAGCCTCGTAGTGGGTCGCAAAAACCGCAATTAAACTGGAACCAATGACTGATAAGGCGATCGTCCAGACCAGATCCTTTGTCAATAAGTAAGTAATAATCGCAATGGCAACCGATGAAATTCCGGCAGTTCGCTCTTTTCGCGCCATATTGACGGCAATCTTAGCCAACATGATGCCAACGCCAGCCATCATCCCAGCCATAATGGAATTTCCAAGGACCGCGACAATCTTGGTTAGGGTCCCGCTGACGCCAATGATGGCCATGATGATCGACCCGCCAAAAATAATCGACGTCCGTTCCCGAGTCGTTTCACCTAAGTTTCCAGTAAGGGCCAGTGACTCCGCTTGAAATGAAATCGGAGCAACTGAGCCGAAAGCGCCGTTGACCGCCGACGCTAACACAAAGGAAAAGGTGGTGGGGAAAACCGCAAACCCTAATCCCATCGCCATAATCCCCTGGGGAATCCCGTTCAAAACCACGCCGATTGCGGCGAGTAGATCGGCTATCCAATGCATGGCATTCATCCTCCTAATACGAATAATTATGTATTTACTATTTGTTTCGTTCGTGTTTAATTCTTATAATATCTCATTTGAACCTAAATATCCAGATTAATCGATAAAACAGGAACTTTAATTTTACCAATCCGCTTATTTGAGCTCAATTTTCGGCCTGAATATTCATTAACTGAAAATTTTCAGTTAATTTCAACCATTGATAGTCGCAACCCGTAATCAGCGTTACCATAAATATATGTACGACCAATCAACCGGCTTTAAATCAGTTGGTCATTAGAAAGGAACCAGTAAGATGAAAGAATACCAGGATCAATTTTTTGAGGGTGAACGCCCACTATTTGGCGAACATGACGCCAATATCGTCAATACCACCTTTGGTGAGGGCGAGTCACCGCTCAAGCATAGCAGTAACATCACCATGAAGGATTCCATCTTTAAATGGAAATACCCGTTATGGTACAGCAAGCATGTAACGGTTGACCGAACGATTCTTGAAACGGTTGCCCACGCCGGCATTTGGTACACCGATGACATCACGATGAATGACTGTTCCATTCAGGCTAGCAAGACATTTCGCCGCAGCAGTCATATTAAATTGGTGAATGTCCACCTATCTAACGCTGGCGAAACCCTATGGACCTGCCAGCACGTTCGCTTGGAACATGTTCAAGCAAACGGCAAGTATTTTGGGATGAACAGCGAAAACATTTACGCGGATCATTTGGATCTCATTGGAAACTATTGTTTTGATGGTGCCAAAAACGTCGAGGTTCATCACTCAACATTGGTCTCAAAGGATGCCTTTTGGAATTGCGAAAACGTGGCCGTTTACGATTCGGTGATTAATGGGGAATACCTGGCTTGGAACACGAAAAACTTAACCCTTGTTAACTGCACGATTGAGAGCGATCAGGGGTTGTGTTACATCGACCACCTCACGATGCGCAACTGCAAACTACTGGAAACCGACCTTGCATTTGAATACTGTTCTAATATCGACGCGGATATCACTTCCAACATTGTCAGCGTCAAGAATCCAACCAGCGGCAAAATTCACGCGAAATCAATTGGTGACTTAATCATGGACCCATCAAAGATTGATCCTAGTCAAACCACTATCACAACTGATACCAAAATCACGAAAAGGGAGTCTGCATAATGGCTGATTTTAATTCAATTATTCCCCGTCGCAATACGGATTCTGTTAAATGGGACGTTAAGGACAATGAATTACCAATGTGGGTGGCCGACATGGACTTTAAGACTGCTCCAGAGATTATTGCGGCCATGCAAAAGAAGGTGGCATTCGGCGTCTTTGGTTATGAAGAACCTCATGAGAACCTGTTTAACGCGGTTGCCGATTGGTACCAGCGTCAACACCATGTCCGTCCCAAGACAGCCTGGATGCTTTTTTGTACCGGCGTCGTGCCCGCAATTTCCTCAGCGGTTCGGCGGGTCAGTCACGTGGGCGATAACGTCGTCGTCTCAGCCCCGGTCTATAATATTTTTTACAATTCAATCGTCAATAACGGCCGCCACGTCCTCTCAAGTGATTTAGTCTACGATGCCGACACCCATCAATACAGCGTTGACTGGGCGGATCTTGAGGCAAAATTAGCCGAACCGCTAAGCACGATGATGATTCTTTGTAACCCCCACAATCCAGTGGGAAAAGTATGGTCTCGCGATGACCTCATTCGAATTAGCAAGCTATGCATCAAGCATCACGTGACCCTGTTAAGTGACGAGATTCACGGTGATTTGGTCGTTGGTGATCCGCAATACACGCCAATCTTTTCACTTCCCGAGGATCTCATTCAGCAAACCATCGTCTGCGTTTCACCAAGCAAAACGTTCAATGTGGCGGCGTTACATGCCGCAACGGTCATTGTGCCAAACGACAACTTGCGCCAGATTGTCAATCGCGGTATTAACACCGATGAACTGGGCGAGCCTAATCTCCTAGCCATTCCGGGCACCATCGCCGCATACACGAAAGGCGACCAGTGGTTATCAGAATTAAAGGCCCACATTAGCCAAAATCGGGCCACGTTGACTGATTTTTGTGAGCAAAACCTACCGCAAATTCACGTCGTTTCGTCCAACGCCACTTACCTGGTCTGGGTCGACTGCAGTGAGATCACTCATAACTCGGATGAGCTGGAAGCCTATATTCGTCAAGAAACTGGGCTGTATGTATCGGCCGGTACCGTTTACGGCGGGAATGGCAATCAATTCCTCAGAATCAATATTGCTTGTCCGGCCAGCATGTTGGCAGATGGCCTCGACCGACTGAAGCAGGGCATTCAGGACTATCAGGCCAAAGCCAAAAAGTAAGGATCAGTTCAGATCAGCCCAATTGAAAGCCGTTTTCAAGTTCAAATGACCAAACAGAGCGTTATTTGCAAAATTAAGTGAATTGCATAACCCTTTGTAAACACAACATTTATGTAAAATGGGCAAAATAACGGATTGTTGTTTTTTTGATTTTTAAACCCAAAATATTTTTTATCCACGCCAAGCCTTGTCGCCTCGCGGTTCATCGGTTCATCTGACGATTTCTCTTAGGCACAATATATTGCTTATCAGTCCGCATCGAGATACTATATATAGTGTCGAATCGATCAAAAACGACTGAAACAAAGTCAATATGAGTACAAGAAATACTTATGAAAAGTACGGGAGGAATCGTTATGCAAGCAATGAAACTTTCATCAGTTTCACTATCTGATGAATTTATAAATCGAGTAAAAAGCGAAATCACACCGCACTGGGGCGAATTAGGCTGGGTTACATATAAGAGAACTTACGCCCGGTGGATCCCAGAGAAGCAGCGGACAGAGAACTGGGACGAAACCGTTAAGCGGGTTGTCGAGGGCAATATCAACCTCGACCCACGACTTCACCAAAACAATGTGGATCCCCAAGTAGTCAGTGAATTAACCGACGAAGCCAAGAAGCTTTACAAGTTAATTTACGGACTTGCTGCCACCCCATCAGGTCGAAACCTGTGGATCTCAGGAACCCCTTATGAGGCTCGCAACGGGGATGCCCTGAACAACTGTTGGTTTATCGGCATTCGCCCACAACCATATGGTGACAGCCACATTATGCCCGAATATTTGAAGAAGGATCAGCCAGCCGTTTCAATGCCCTACTCCTTCATGTTTGACCAATTAATGAAGGGCGGCGGTGTCGGTTTTTCTGTCGTTAAAGAAAACGTTCATAAGATTCCGTTGGTCAACAACGAAGTCAACTTAACCATCGTGATTGACAAGAATAGTAAATCCTACGATGCTTCCCTCAAAATGGGGGCCGTTGACAAGGACGCCTACTTTGAGAAGCATTCAATTACTGATGCAGCTTACTATCGCCTGCCCGATACCCGCGAAGGCTGGGTTCTTTCAAACGCGCATCTGATTGACCTGCACTTTGCTTCAACCAATCCAAAGGGGCAAAAGAACCTGGTTCTTGATATGAGTGACATCCGTGAAAAGGGTGCTAAGATCAAGGGCTTTGGTGGAACTGCCTCTGGTCCAATGCCGCTCATCGAAATGCTATTTGACATTAACAAGATTTTGAACGCTCGCGTTCGTCGTCACTTGTCATCCGTTGACATGACCGATATTGGCAACATGATTGGTAAGACCGTTGTTGCCGGAAACGTTCGCCGTTCTGCTGAATTAGCATTGGGCTCCGCCGATGATGAGGATTTCATCACCATGAAGCAGGACCAAGAAAAGCTCATGCATCACCGTTGGGCTTCTAACAACAGTGTTGCCGTTGACTCAAAATTCAGCAATTACGGCCCAATCGCCGACTCTATTCAACATAATGGCGAACCCGGCATCGTGAACTTGGAATTATCCAAGAACTACGGCCGTAAAATTGATGGCTTGCAAAAGGACATCGATCCAAACGTTGAGGGGACTAACCCATGTGGTGAAATTTCACTTTCAAACGGTGAACCATGTAACCTCTTTGAAGTCTTCCCTTACGTTGCCAGCCAGCAAAATTGGGACCTCGATGAAGCCTTTGCTTTGGGGACTCGTTTCTCCAAGCGGGTTACTTTCAGCCCATACGACTGGGAAGTTTCTCGTAAAGCAATCAAGAAGAATCGCCGGATTGGTATCTCAATGTCCGGGATTCAGGACTGGATTTTAAGCGAATTAGGTAACCGGGTCGTTGTTGGTTACGAAGACGCCAAGGATCCCGAAACCGGTGAAGCAATCAAGAAGCCAATTTACGACAAGCGTGCGGTTAAAATGGTTGATGGTTTATACAAGGCCGTTGTGAAGGCTGATAAGGACTACTCAGATGAACTGGGCTGCAACACTTCCCTCAAGCACACAACCGTTAAGCCCTCAGGGACCGTTGCTAAATTAGCCGGCGTTTCGGAAGGCATGCACTTCCACTACGCCCCTTACCTGATTCAACGAATCCGATTCCAAGATTCTGATCCGTTGCTGCCAGCATTAAAAGCTTGCGGCTACCACGTTGAAAAGGACGTTTACTCCAAGAACACCATGGTTGCCGAATTCCCAATCCGCGCTGCTCACGCTGACAGCAAAGCCTTTGCTTCAGCTGGGAACGTTTCGATTGCTGAACAATTTGCCACCCAGGCATTTCTGCAGACTTACTGGTCCGATAACGCGGTTAGCTGTACCGTTACATTCCAACCAGACGAAGGCGACCAGATTGCCCCACTGATGAAGCAGTACCGCTTCACCACTAAGTCAACGTCATTATTGCCTTACGTTGGTAACGAATTCAAGCAAGCTCCTAAGGAACCAATCGAGCCAAAAGTTTACGAAGAAAAGGTTATGCAGATCCACGGTGACGTTCAACGGACCTTTGAACAATTAAGCGGTAACCATGATCAAAAGGGTGCCGAAATTATCGGCCAAACCGACTGTGAAGGCGGCGCCTGCCCAATTAAGTAATAATGATCTTTTAAATTTGAATCATTCAATCACCCATTTCATGGCGGTGATCCAAGAACGGAAATCTGACCAAAGGTTTCCGTTTTTGTTTGGCGAAAACCCGTCCTGGGCGCTTGACGGTCGCGATTAGCCGCGTTAAATTACCATTATGTGAGGAGGTAATCATTTGAACCCATTCAAGAAGACGGAAAAACAGCGCGAGGAGTTTCTTCGCAATATTCGTTTTATCGACAAATCCGTGTTTGGCACGTACACGCCCGACCCGCAAAATTCCCCTCAGGAAGAACAACGCCGGATTAAATCAATCAACCGCGAATACCATCACGAAATTCGGCGGGAAAAGGGCGAAATGCGGATTCTCCATTTTAAATTATTTATGATGGGCCACGAGCGCCTTTCTGCATTTGTGCAGGCAATCATTACCGGTCGGCAGCCTCATTAGGTGCCACAAATTTTTCATTTTCCAAAATTAATTATCGCAAAATGCGCAAAATTAGCTTATGATAAATCTACTGACCCTTACATCCAAAGGAGCGACACACATGGTAAAAATCTACACTAAAGTCGGTGATCACGGTAAAACCAAGCAGGTCACCGGCCGAATGGTCCCAAAGTATGACTTACAGATTGAGGCACTTGGGGCAATCGATGAACTGGACTCTTGGCTGGGTTATGTGATCTCAATCCTGTCGCCAAAAGCTCAGGAATTAGCGCCAAAGCTTAACTTGATCCAGCATAACCTTTACGAACTGCAGGCTGATATCACCGTTAAACGGCATCATGAAATTACTGATGATAAGACCAAGCAGCTGGAAACCGAAATCGATGCAATCATGGCGAAATTACCCGTGATCAAAGCCTTCATTCTCCCTGGTGGTAATCCATCCGGTGCCGCCCTCCAGTATGCCCGGGCATTAGCTCGGAAGGCCGAACGACTAGTCGTCGAACTCAACGATAAGACCCAGCCGTTAAACGATGAAATTCTCGAGTATCTGAACCGCCTTTCAGACTATCTATTTGCATTAGCCCGTTATGCCAACTTGTTAGAAGGTTATGACGAGGAAAAAAGTAAGCTTTAATGAGGTGTTAGGAAGTGCCAACCATCCAGAACAATCAGTCAAAGTCCCAGAGTTTAGCAGACAAAGTCTCCCAGGAAATTGAAGCCGATATTTTAAACCACAAGTTGGCAATTGGGGATCGTCTCCCCACCGAGCCAAACTTGATGGCCCAATACAACGTTGGCCGTTCAACCATCCGGGAGGCAATCAAAGTGCTCGTAAACCTCGGTTTAATTGAGGTGATGCAGGGTAAAGGAACCACCGTCATTCATGACACCCTACCCGACCAAACCATTTCAAAATCGTTACGCGATGCGCCGGCAATTGAAGCCTATGAAGCGCGAAAAGCGCTGGAAATCAACATTGTTAACCTGGCCTGCCTTAACCGTAACGCAACCGATTTGAAGGCCCTGGGCTATTATCTCGAAATTCGGGCGGCAGCTGCCAAACGTCATTCAATCGAAGCCTATCGTCAGGCGGACGAAAAATTTCACGAAGCAATTATCGAGGCCGCCCATAACAGCGTGATTGCGACAATTTACGAACACTTTTGGCAGTCATTCAACGATCGCTTCGGTAAGCAGTTTATCGAACTTAAGTTTCACAGTGATCAGCCCATCATTCATCAAAACATTTTAAAAGCCATTGAACAGCAGGATGTTCACCTTGCAATCCAGTGGACAAAGAAAAATATCAGTTTGTTAGAAGAAGCGGTCAGCCAGTGACGGCTTCTTTTATTATTAGGATCCAGTGCTCGATTGGCCAAGTAAGCGCAATTCACCGGGCTTTCTTGGTCACCTACATACATTTCACCAAATTGGAGGTCATCTCGTGAACCAAAATAAACAAGGCATCAATTTCACATTCGAAGTTTTCCTTCTGGCCGCAAACCTACGCCTGGCAATCATTGGCATCCCACCAATTGTCAGTAAAGTTCAAGCATTCTTTCACCTGACAACGGCCCAAACCGGTGCCTTAACAACCATTCCCTTACTTTGTTTTGGGTTTTTATCGGTTTTAACGGCCCCGGTTATTCGGCGCCTCGGCACCAAACGAACCATCGAATTTGCGCTGTTAATGCTTGCCATTGCCAATTTACTGCGAACTTACGTCAGTTGGGGTATGTTTGCGGGCACGATCTTTGTTGGCGCTGGAATTACCATGTTAAATGTTTCCCTACCGGCGCTCATTGTTGAACGGCAACCCCAGGACGCTGGCCGGCTGAACGGCGTATACACCGCTTCAATTAACATCATTTCGGCAATTGTTGGCGGGATCGCGGTACCCGTGGCGAACGCTTTAGGCTGGCAGTTTACCGTCCAATTATTTTCCGTACCTGCCATTATTGCTTTTCTGGCCACGCTTCTTTTGCCCAACAAGAAGTCTCGCCGGCAAAGTTCCGCCCCAAGTCGCCCAGCAGGGGGATCCCAAACACCAATTTGGAAACGGGGCCACGTGTGGATGCTGGCACTATTTATGGGGTTACAATCAATGATCTTCTATACGATTGTGGCCTGGCTGCCCAATGTCCTAACGTCCCATGGGCTGTCAGCAACGACGGCTGGCTGGTTGTTCTCAATTTTTCAAATTATTGGCGCCCCGTTTGCATACCTGGTTCCCCGCGCCACCACGAAAGTCGCTAACTTACAAATCCTCATGGGTTCGCTGTTGGCTGGTTATCTGGTGGGTACCGGGATCCTCATTTTCTTTGACGCAACTTGGTTGTTGATTTTAGCTTGTCTGGTTCTCGGCATCACCACGGCATCGGTTTTCACCTTTTCGCTGACCATGATCACGACCATTTCGCAAACGCCTCAGGAAGCTGGGTCGGTTGGTGGCATCGTGCAATCCATCGGTTATTTGATTGCCAGCGTTGGCCCCACCATTTTTGGGGTTATCAAGACAACCCTGGGAAACTGGCCGGAGACACTGATTGTGATGAGTATTATTTCTGTTGTCAATATTTTAGTTGGCTTTACGTTGATCCAGGTCATTCGTAAAAACCAATTTGTATTTTGATAATTCCCTTAAAGATGAGCGCTTAGTTGAATAACGCTGATCTTTTTCTTTTGCCATCCGAATGGGGTATGCTGAAGAAAACGTTTCAGTATAACCTCAAGGGAAGCGATATCCATGCCTGGGAAAGTCACCACCTTAAAAATCTGGTGGATTTTCACCGCCATTTCCATCTTTTCATTTATGTCAACCCTAACCAGTAGTGTTGTCAACATCGCCATGCCGTTGATGAGTCGGGCAATGCGGGTGACCACAACGCAAATTAACTGGGTGGCTTCCAGCTATCTGGTCATAACGTGCATGTTACTGCTGCCATTTGGTAAATTGGGGGATCTCTTTGGCAAAATTCAGATCTTCAAAATCGGCACCATCATCTTTACAGTCAGCTCGTTTCTGTGCGGGCTTGATTTTGGCTTCGGCTTCTTGCTCATCTGTCGCGGCCTGCAAGCAATCGGCGCCAGCATGACTCTCAGTAATAATACGGGCATCATTACCGAGATATTTCCACCTAAGAAACGGGGCCTGGCACTTGGCAGCTTTTCGTCAGTCGTTGCGCTGGGTGGAATTGTCGGTCCCGGACTTGGCGGCTTAATTCTGGCTCACCTTTCGTGGGCTTACATCTTCTGGATCAACGTGCCACTGGGGATTCTTGCCATTATCGTTGGGCAATTTGTACTGCCAAAGGACCGCTCAAATTCAAATCATTCAATCGATGTCTTCGGACTATTATCCTTCGGCATCATGATGGGTACCCTCTTTATCGGCCTTCTCTGGGGACAGGAAGCAGGCTTTAAGAACGCTGGTTTTATGAGCTTCATGGCGGCAACAATCGTTCTACTCATCATTTTCATCAGAACTGAATTGAAAGCCCCCAATCCCGCAATTAATTTTAGCCTATTTAAAAACGCAAACTTCACGTTAAACTTGGTAGCAACCATTCTCGTATATGCCCTCAATTTTGTGGTCAACATCATTGAGCCGCTCTATCTACAGGCTAACCGCCTCATTTCTCCAGAGGTGACCGGGCTTATCATGATGAGCTTTCCACTGATTCAGATTATGATTGCCCCACTGGCCGGTACCCTGTCCGATCACTTAGGCGACTGGCAGGTTTACATTGTCGGAATGGGCATTCTGGTTGGCGGCCAAATCGGGCTGGCGACCGTTACCCACAACACGTCACTGCCGTTACTTTGCAGCTGGTTAGGCTTAATTGGGCTTGGCAACGGCGTTTTTCAAGCCCCAAACAATGTCATGGTTATGCAAGCCGTTCCGAAAAATCAACTCGGAGTCACCAGCGGCCTGTTAGGTCTGTCACGAAACACCGGCATGACAGTCGGAACGATTTTCTCAAGCATTTTACTTTTCGCCGGCATCAACCACGTCCTCGGTCACACCGTGAATAACTATCCGGTCCAAGCACCAAACGCGTTTATCTTCGGCATGCGATTTACATTCATCGTCACCAGCATCGTTTTTATCATTTTTCTAGCCCTCAACATTACCATTCGAATTCGCCAGCGGGCACACAAATGACCCATATACGGCATATAGAAAAATATGTCGTATCCAATTACACAGCCAAAATAAAAAGCCTCAAGGAAATGACCTTGAGACTTTTGCATGTGATGGTTCGAGTCACATTTTGATGAAATTACTTGCTACCAAACGTTTTAGCGGTACGGATCATATTGGAAACAAATCCATATTCGTTGTCAAACCAGGTAGCGGTCTTCACAACTTGGAAGTCACCATTTGACGTAACTTCGGTTTGGGTTGGATCATAGACAGCCCCGTGAGTGTCGCCAATGATGTCAGAAGATACAATTTCGTCTTCATTCCAACCGAATGCTGGGTTATCCTTAGTGTAAGGTTTGATGGCGTCATTTACTTGATCAGCAGTTACGTCCTTGGTCTTCAAAACGGAAACCAGTTCGCAAACCGATCCGTCAATAACGGCAACCCGCTGGGCGTGACCATTTAAATGACCGTTCAATTCAGGAATTACCAAGCCAATTGCTTTAGCAGCCCCAGTTGAATGAGGAATTGTGTTGGATGAAGCGGTCCGGTTAGGACGCTTCTTCTTGCCCTTAGGCCCATCAAGAATCATTTGTGAGCTGGTAAACGCATGAATAGCGGTCATCGTGCCGACTTCAATGCCAAATTCTTTATTCAAGGCAGCAGCCATTGGGGCCAGGGCGTTTGTTGTACATGACCCGGCAGAGATAATTTGGTCACTTGCATCCAAGGTATCATCGTTAACATTGTAAACAATTGTCTTAATTGGACCAGCTGGCGCAGAAATCAAGACTTTCTTAACGCCGGCGTCCAAATGAGCCTGTGATTTTTCTTTTGAAGTGTAGAATCCGGTACATTCGAGAACCAGTTCCACGCCATCGTTTTTAGCCCAAGGAATATTTGCGGCATCCCGTTCTGCGTATACATGGAACTCATGACCATTCACAATAATTGAATCGTCGGTTGAACTCACATCATATGGCAGGGTCCCATGGGTTGAATCATATTTAAACAGGTAGGCGAGCATTGAAGGGGTTGTTAAATCGTTGATTGCGGTGACTTCAATATCGGGATCGTTAACTTCCAAAATACGGCGAAGTGCTAACCGACCGATACGGCCAAATCCATTAATCCCAATTTTTACCATATTTTTTCCTCCTCATACATAAACGACGGGCACAATTAAAATGTGCCGTAACTTTCTGAACAAATTAAGTATATTCTCGTAAGGGCTTTTCGCAAGTAATTCGACTTAGGGCCAATATTAGCAACCATCACGCGTGACAATGCCGTTCGGCAGCCATGTAAAAGAACTTTGATAGCGCAAATTCGGCACTTTTGCCATACTTAAATTAGGGAGATGAACCAATTGAACCTCAGCAAACAGATCAAAACCCATCGTGAACGTGAAGGTCTATCACAGGAAGAACTCGCCGAGAAACTCTTTGTTTCTCGCCAGACAATTTCCAACTGGGAAAACGATCGGACTTATCCGGACATCGACAGTTTATTGTTGTTGAGTAACCAATTTGGCATTTCCCTGGATGAATTGGTGAAAGGAGACGTGGAAACAATGAACCGCAAACTTGCAGCGCAACACAGAACGACCTGGCACATGCTGGGAGGCTTATTTTTGGCCGGCATCCTGGTTGGCCCCGGACTCTACTTTTTCGACAACTGGGGGTTACTATTTTTTATGATCCCGGCAGGCTGGTCGCTCTTTAACGCGATAAAGATCGAGAGGTGGAAATATGATCATCGCCTTAGGACTTACGAAGAGATCTTGGCGTACGAAAAGGGCCAGCCAGTCCCCCGAAACGCTCAGCAATCGACGAAAAGTCGCCTCATTGTCCCGATAACAACTATCGTCTTAGCAGTAATTCTTATTTCACTGACCCTGCTAAGCATGTGGTTGTTTAGAGTCTTATAAACATTATTTCAAGAAATTGACCAAAAGGCTTGCTCATCACGTTACGTCACCCTGTATATATAGACTTGGAGGTGAAAATCGATGTCAACTTACACAACGGGTCAAATCGCCAAGAAAGCGAATGTTTCCGTCCGCACAATTCAATACTATGATCGCAAGGACTTGCTTAACCCGGCAACGGTGTCTGAAGGTGGTCGCCGGCTCTATACGGATCACGAACTCCAGCAGCTGCAACTTATTCAGCTGCTTAAGTCAATGGGCCTTTCATTAACCACCATCAAGGATGTTCTGGAAAGCCCAAACGCAAACCAGGTTCTCGATTCATTGCTGGTTGAACAAACCCGATCGTTAACCGATCAAATTAAGGCCTCAGAAAAGCGCCTCACCTTAGTTGAACAAGCGCGCCGGAGCATTAGTGACTTGGAAATGATTTCTCCAAATACACTCACTGGCATCGAGACGATGATGGAAAGTCGCAAAAAATTACGAACGGTGCATATCACAATGATGACGCTGGGAGTTATCATGGACATCATTGAAATTTCAGTGATTGTTCTCTGGGCCATAACGGGCATTTGGTACCCAGCATTGATTGGACTGATTATCATTATTGGCATGGCAACTTATACGGTTCATTACTACTACCAACGGGTCCGTTACGTTTGCCCGCAATGCCACACAGTATTTCAGCCCCCGATGAAGAGCTTCTTCTTTTCCAGGCATACGGCGAAGACTCGTAAGTTAACCTGTCCGCATTGCGACTATCACGGTTACTGCGTTGAGGTTGGGGATTGGAAATCTAATTAGGGTCCATTCCAAAATAATTTCCATTAAGCACAAAACAGGATCGAAAACCACTTTCAAAGGTTTCCGATCCTGTTTCAGTTATTCAAACGAACTCGTTATTTAGCTAACTCGCGTTGCGCTTTTTGAGCCGCCACATTAATAATGTTCCATGGCCGGTCAAATCCTGGTTGGAAGAAGAAGTCGGCATATGCCAAATCATCAACGGTCAATTTCTGTTGGATTGCCAGCGAAATCACATTAATATTCGCGGTAACGTCAGCTTTTGACATGATTTGGGCACCTAAGATTCTGCCATCGGTTGGGTCAAAGGTGAGTTTGAACTGAACCTTTGGATTCTGATCTGCTGGCACAAACGGTGGTCGGTAGGTATCTTCAACGTAGACGGATTGGGTGGTCATGCCAAACTTATCGGCAGTGCCTTCCTTAATTCCGGTTGAAGCAAAGTGGTAATCAAACACACTCAATGCCGATGAACCGGAAACCGCCGGGGTTGGATACTTAGCGTCCGTTAAGTTCTTAACGGCATACCGCCCCTGACGCCGGCCATTGGTAGCCAACGCAATCTGAGCTGGTTTGTCAGTTGGCGCAAACTTAATCTTAGTCGCATCGCCGACCGCGAAGATGTCTGGTTGACTCGTGCGCTGATACTCGTCGGTTTTAATGGTACCGTTACTGTTCAATTCCAATGTATCGGCAAGCCACTTGGTATTTGGTCTGACGCCAACGGCTTCAACGACTAACTCAGCAGGATATTCAGCCTGGTCAGTCACAACCTTGGCAACTTTACCGTCCTTGCCAACGATTTCTTTAACCGTTTCACCCGTTGCGGCATGAACCCCGTTCTCAGCCATTTCTTTCGTAAGAATACTGGTAAACTCTTTGTCTAGATAGACACTGAGCAAGCGCGGCAAAATATCAATCACCGTGACGTTCTTGCCGGCTTTTGCAAAGACTTCAGCAGCTTCAATCCCAATGTAACCGGAACCGATAACCACCACGTTTTTGATGGTAGGTTCAACGGTGGCGCGCTTGAGCTTCATTGCCCAATCACGGCCACGCATATAATAAACGTTATCTAAATCGTTACCGGGAACTGGCAATTCAACCGGCACAGCACCAGCACTCAGGATTAATTTATCGTAACTTTCATCACGTTCAGTCCCGTCAGCCAGGTTCTTCACGTGAACTTCGTGTTTGTCTGGTGAAATGCTGGCAACTTCTTGACGAACGAAGACATGCACGCCCTTAGCCCGCATTCCTTCAGCCGTTGCGTAATGGACATTGTTCACATCTTTTACGACGCCTTCAAGATAGAGCTGCATCCCGCAAGAAAGAAAGGACACAAAGTCGCCCTTTTCATACCATTGAATTTCTGCATCCGGCTGTGTTGCCAATAATTCACGAACTGCTTCAAAGCCACCATGAGATGAACCAACAACAATAACTTTCACAATAAATTCCTCCTCCATTTATACTGTGCCTACATTATAACAATTCTAAAGTAGAAATACCACCTAACTTAGAATCATTCTAATATATTAATATGGAAAATACCGATTCTAGAGGCCGTGATATCAACGTTACGAAATGTTACAAAAAAATTGAAACTGTAAAATAATTAACCTTGTGTTGGCCTCGTATTTCCATTATAGTATCTTTAACAGCTTTTAGGTTGTGTAAAATATAATTATGCCAAAAAATTATCAGGAGGTCCTGCCAATGTTAAAACAAGTCATTCCAAAAATCATTGATGCTCTGGCATTGTCCGCTATTTCACTTGCGACAGTCCTCTTCATTGTCAAAGGAATTTTTGACCTTTCTTACACCGGTACTTATCCATGGCAGCAATACATGTTTGATTTTGGAATCGGTATGCTTGGTGTTGGCGTTCTCCTGATTATTATCGAAATGCTGGAATATATCACCCGACGGTTTCGTGAGTAACCCGCAATTATTTGAATGATGTTTGATCTCTGGTATTCAAAAGCCGTGATGGCCCTACTTAGGGTCACCACGGCTTTTAGTTGATGATCAACATTACACCATCACAATGACTTTTCCAAAACTATCATGGCTCTCAAGATATTCGTGAGCTAACCGGGTTTCCGGTAAACTGAAAACCTTCGCTGGAGTGGCATCGACATGGTGCTCTTCGATAAAACTAACCATTTCCTGAACCGCTGCGAAGGACACCCTTTCCCCAGAAGAAAAGGTGGTTAAATAGCGATCATTAGGAATCGCCGAAATTGGTTCAAATTCCGGAATTGTCCACTTGCCGCCAAGCTCACCGGTCATATTCACAATCCCAAATTCCGTTAGGTGTTTCAATGAATCTAAAAGCGTTGTTGGGCCAATCAAATCAATGATCTTATCGAAGGGCTTCTGGTCAGTTGGGAGCGTCTTGTTGGCAACAAACGCTTCGTCAAACCCTGCCTGACGCAACCGGTCCAATTTAGCGGTGGATCGTGATGTCCCGGCAACCGTTATTTGTGGTGAAAAGCCCTTGATTAGTTTCATGCTGGCAAGGCCCACCCCGCTGGTAGCCGCGCGAACTAGGACCCGATCGGTTTTCGATAATCGCAAACTTTTGAGAATGCCAAACGCGGTGTAGTAGGTCTCGGGAATGGTTGCTAACTGTTCCCAGCTTAACGAGGTCTTTACCGGATAAACCTGCTTGTTCGGAAGCAGGACGTACTCGGCATACCCCCCGTCGAAGGCCCGACCCATTTCGCCCATAATGGAAATCACCCGTTGGCCAACTTTAAACTGATCAGGCGCCGACGTCTCGGCAACTTCGCCAACTGCTTCAATCCCCAAAATACGTGGGAAATGCACACTCGGCGAGTATCCTTGACGGGTAAAGATTTCGGAGTGATTAATTCCAAACCCCTTCACCTTAATCAACGTCCAGCCGGGCTTCACTTTCGGGGTTGGAACCTCTTTATATTCTAAAACTTCCGGACCACCTGCGTGCGTAACAACAATTGCTTTCATTATTTTCACCCCATTTACGTTATTTCATCAAATCATGGTGTATCAGATAATGCCTGGCAACATCCGCAGCCTTCAGATGTTTCACAGTTACCTGATAGTTCATCTCCTGCATATCCGTTGTCGAAATCTTCCCTGCCAGCCGATTTAAATCGCGCACCACTTCTGGATGCCGCTTTGCGAACTGATTGGTCATCAATGGCGCCCCCTGGTACGGTGGGAAGAATTTCTTTGAATCAACGAGCGTCACCAGATGATACTGGCGAATCTGCGGATCGGTGGTGTATGCATCGGTCACGTCTACGCGTCCGTCTGCCAAAGCTTCATAACGTAACGACGGCTCCATGGTGCGCACCGATTTCAAACTCAGATGGTAAGCTTTTTGTAAACCAGGATAACCGTCAGACTGCTGATAAAAATCTGGATCAAACGCCCCTTTAAGGCGACCGCCCACCCTTGCTAAATCGGCAACCGTCCTTAAATGGTACCGCTTGGCTGTCGATCGTCGCACGGCCATCGCATAGCCATTCTGATAAGCCATTGGTTGCAAATAAGTCATTTTGAACTTTGCGTTTAGTTCGCGTTTAGCATCCTGATAAGCTTTTCGAGGATTGCGGTTAATGCCGTTGGGCTTCTTAACCAGGGATTGAAGCGCCGTTCCGGTAAATTCCGGATAAACGTCAACCTTACCGCTTTGCAAGGCCTTGAATAGGAAACTCGTGCCACCAAAGTTTGGTTTTAACTGCACGTGGACATTTGGCTGGTTTTCCTCGATCAAATCCTTATACATATTAATTAAAATTTCAGGCTCGCCCCCCATCTTCCCCGCGATGGTGATGGTTTGCGATGGGCGGGTTAGCTGGGTCCAGCCAAAGCCAATGCCGCCAAGAACCAGCAGGGTGACCAGACCGATCCCCAATTTTTTGAAGGAAACCTTTGCCAAGATCTTAATCAGCCAACTCGCAATCAACGCCAGAATCGCTGAGAGCACCGCGCCGACAATTAGGGCGGCATTGTTATTGGTCTGAATGCCCAGCAAAATATAGGTTCCCAGACCGCCGCCACCGATTAGAGCCGCTAACGTCGCAGTTCCGATTACCAAAACGGTTGCGATTCGAATCCCGGAGAGAATCATCGGCATCGCCAGTGGTAGTTCAATTCGAAACAGTTTAAACCGGCGGGTAACCCCAAGCGCGTCCGCCGCTTCAATCAGCACCGGATCAATATGGGTCAGGCCGGCATAGGTATTTTGAAAAATTGGCATAATTGCGTACAAAACCAGCGCGATAATTGCGGGCACCGTTCCAATACCAACAAACGGAATTAGGATCCCTAAGACGGCTAAACTGGGAATCGTTTGAATCACCCCGGCAATTTGGGAAACCACCTCACCAATTTTGGGTCGGTTAACCAGGACAATCGCTAAGGGAATCGCAATTGCAATGGTTATCAGCATCGCAATCACTGAAATGGTAATGTGCTGCCAGAGGGCCTGAAGAATCGCGGTCCAATTTTTATTCACGTAATTAACAACTGAATCGGTCATCGCTGACCTCCCTTCGCAAAGTCGGCAATGTAGGAAATCAAATCACTGGCGGTTAGAACTAGGCCATCAACGGAAACCCGCTCGTTTGGATTGCGTTCCAGTAATCCCGCCCATTCGTATACGGTTTGATCGTTGCGTAATTCAATCACGTTATCGGCCGCGGTTTTCGGCCGCCCTAATCCCGACGCCACCACTTGCTCAAGCAGCCGACTACCAGAATCTTCAGCGTCAAAAAAATACTTCACAAAATCGTCAGCCGGATTGGCCATCATGTGATCCGGTTCACCGACCTGCAGCAAAACACCATTATGGATAATCGCCAAGCGGTCGGCGAGTAATGTCGCCTCATGAATATCGTGGGTCACAAAGACAATCGTCGTATCAATTTGCTTGTGGAGTTCAATCATAATTTTCTGAAGCTGCCGCCGTGATACCGGGTCTAACGCGCTAAACGGTTCATCCATCAAGACCAGCTTAGGCCTAGCAGCCAGGGCCCTGACAATGCCGACGCGCTGCGCTTCACCACCCGATAGTTCACTTGGCATTTTTGCCAAAAATACATCTGGATCTAAATTGACGCGGTTCATCAAGTCAACGATTCGGTCATGCTTTTTCTGGGGATCCCACCCGAGGTTGTCTAACTGAATCGCAGCATTCTCAGCCACGGTCATGTTCGGAAAGAGCGCCCCAGTTTGCAAAACATAGCCAATTCCGCGCCGTAGCAGGCGAATATTGGTTTGCGATACGTCTTGATGATCAATTTTAACAGATCCCGCCGTTGGAACAACTAACCGGTTAATCATTTTTAACAATGTCGTTTTCCCACTGCCAGATGGGCCAACAAGAACAAATAGTTCCCCGTCGTTGATGGTTAGATTCAGGTCTTTAAGTGCAACCAGATCGGGATATTGCTTCGTCACGTGTGAGAATTCAATCACCGTGATCACCTCGTTTAGTATATTTAGGCTTAATCAAGTGGCCTACTCAGTATTCAAACACCCCTAATCATAACAAAAACAGCGTCTCCTGACTAAAATAATCCCAAAGAATTATTTCAATCATTAAACGCTGAATTCATTTATTAAATTGACTATTTTGTTGACTGAGTGACTGATCGCTGCAAAAACGGCATCTTTTCCCGTAGGAACGGAACAACCCAGCGATCCAAGCCAATCTTACCGGCATTGTATCCAGCAGCCAAAATTAAGAACTCAATGATAATGAATGTTGGGTTAACGGAAACCGTTCCTGCTAGAACATAGGCAAAGTTCATCAGCATCCCAAAAAATGCGGCGGCCGTTGTCAGTGTCCCGAAGAATAGGCCAAGGCCAACCAGTAATTCACCCCATGAAACACAGAAATTAAAGAATGAGATATGCGGTAGAACAAAACTCTTTAGGAACGAACCGTACCAACCATACGCCGGCTGACCGGTTGGTGCCATGACGGGATTCTTAATTGCCCCCATGACAAAGCCTTTGGCATCAAACCCCTTTGTGAGTTTCTCAAAACCATCCATTAACCACTCAAAACCAATGTATAACCGCAGAACGGTCATTACCCACATGCCACTTTTTGTATCTCGTAACCACTTAATCATAAAATCATCCCTTACTTAATCTTCAAATTGGGTTGTAGATCCAATCTCAACACATCCACAAGATTAGTAATGATGATAATCAATCATAATTGATTGAACTGGCAATCCATACTTTCCAACAATCCGATTTACTGGGTAACGGCACCCTTTACAAAATCGGTAACTTCTTTTTGCTGATGACTACTGATATTCCCCATCTTTGGCATAACACCGTGAAGAAATAGGTGTTGATCGGCAATTGGAATCTTCTTTTTATCCAAAATCTTCGAAATTTGCTTTTCAATCGTGAATACGCTTCCAGAAGTGCCAAATAAATAAACTTCCTTAACTTTCGTGGGATCTAAATCCTTAGCATATTCTTTGAGGTGCTTATCAGCACTCATATTATAAACGCCACCGCCCAAGAATAATCGATCAACGGTATCCGTGATCGGCGTATCAATGGTTTCAGCCTTAACGTTCAACTGATCTGCCAGCATATTTGCCAGCTTTTCGGTGTTCCCCGTTCGTGAATAATATCTAATTGCATCCATAATTGCCATCTCCTTAATATCATAAGCTTTAGAACTTACTAAATTAATTATAGTGCTGTATCCGCTTTCACGCAAAAATTAACCAATCCAACCCGCTCACTGCGCCAAAAAAAGAGGCGCCAAGCTCGCGTCTCCGTAGTTCAAAATGATTATCAAAATTATTTTTCGGTTGCGGTTAATTTTGCCTTCGTCGCCTGTGACAGATCGTCGTTCATTCGGCCGCTCTTAAAGCCGGCCATATCAACGGTCACGTACTTAAATCCGTACGACGTCAACGCATCTTGAACCCGATCATGCTGACTAATCAAATCATTGAGCCGGTCAGCGGGAACTTCAATTCGGGCAATTTCATTATGAAATCGAACCCGGACGATCGGGAAGCCAAGATCCCGGAGAAACTTCTCTGACTTCATCACCCGACTAATTCGTTCAGTAGTTAACTTGGTATAGTATGGGAACCGCGACGAAATCGAGCAGCTGGCAACTTTGTTCCAATTATTCAGCCCGAGTTTCTTAGCAAGTTCGCGGACATCTTTCTTGTAGAACCCAGCCTTTTCAAGCACGCTGACTGCTCCAGCCTCATTTCGAGCGATTAACCCGGGCCGGAAATCACTCAGGTCGTCCATAATCATTCCATCAAGAACGGCGTCGTAGTGACCTTCCGTGGCAATTTCAGTCATTCGATTATAGAAGAGTTTCTTGCTGAAATACCAAGTTTCCGGTTCGTTTGCGACAATGTGGACGTTAGATAAATAATCAATATTGACACCACGAACGGTTGCCTTCAAGTCCTTTGCAAGCGCGATTGCCTTGTCATATTCCTCGTTGGTGAACAATTCCGAGTTAGCTACCACCGCAAGGACGTTATCCCGTCCCAGAACTTTTAAAGCTTCAGCCAGGACAAGCGTACTGTCAATCCCGCCGGAAAAGGCAACAACTACTCGTGAATACTGCTTAATGATTGATTCAAGTTTACGTTGTTTTTGATCTAATTCTGTCATAAGCCATCCATCCCTTCATCTTGTCAAATTAATCGAGTTTCCGATACACCGCTTGATAGACGTCCTGAAGCGCGACATGGTATTGCTTAGCCGCCGCTAGACAATCTTCAAATTCCGGTGTGCGTTTTGCAATATCTTTAAATGTGGCCACTTTGACCCGGATCGCACCGAATTGCGTCTGAACCGTTTCAAAATCGCGATTCATCACCGTGCGGTTCAAGGTTTGATACCGCACCCCGATCGTGGTTGTCAGTCGTAAAACCAACTCGGCTAACCGGTCCCGATCAGCTGGTTGAACCAACACACTAAGTTGGGTTGCCGGCCGATTCTTTTTCATCTGGATCGGCGTAAAGTAGGCGTCCAGCGCCCCGGCATCCATCAGTTGATCGATAACCGGCGCCAGGGTTTCCGGTGATTGATCATCAATGTTGGCGTCAATCAGCGTAATCTGGTCCTTGTCGTGCTTGACGACGTGGTCACTTAAATTTTTTTTTTACATTTCAGGACCCGTAAAGCATTAAACTGGGGAATCTTGCGGTTGCCAAATCCATAACCGACACCCTGGATTTCCCAGTCTTCAGGAACCATGCCAAACTCACTGACAATCTCTTTAACGATCCCCATACCGGTTGGCGTTACCAGCTCGGTTCGCACGTTGGTTTCCTGCCGAACGGGAATACTGGTTCCTACCCGCATCTGCATCACCGCGGGAACCGGGACCGGCATGACACCGTGGGCAACCTTGATGAACCCGGAGCCATCAGCAATTTCCGAGCAATGAACCTCGTCAACATCGAGAAGTTCCAAGGCCACAAACGCCCCGACAATGTCGACGATCGAATCCAGGGCCCCCACTTCATGAAAGTGAACGTCATCGAGGGGCATATGATGGACTTTGGCTTCGGCTTGGGCAATGTCCGTAAACACCGCAATTGAATGCCGCTTCACGGCAGCAGACAAATCGCTCTTATCGATCAACTCCGTAATGTCCTTGAGATGACGATGCGGTCCATGATGGTGATGGGCATGAGCTTCTTCAGCTGAAACCGGAGCATCGTCCTTGCCGGCAATGGCAAGGACCGTATCAAAGTTAGTCCCGTAAATACTACTGTGGGCAACCCGTTCAGCGGTCAATTCATAGCCGGAAACGTGTAAGCGGGCCAACTGATCCTTAAACGCCTTAAAATCAATTCCCAGATCCAAGAGCGCGCCGATAAACATGTCGCCGCTAATTCCCGAAAACGCATCTAAATATAGTTTAGTCATCCGTGCCTCCTAAATGATTGATCATACTAGCCGAATACGCGGCACCAAAACCATTGTCGATATTCACCACCGTCACGCCGGAAGCGCAGCTATTCAGCATCGCCATCAAAGCGGTCATGCCCTTAAAGCTGGCCCCATAGCCAACGCTGGTGGGAACGGCAATCACGGGCACATCCACTAATCCGCCGACAACGCTGACTAACGCGCCCTCCATGCCGGCAACGACAATCACAACCTTTGCCTGACGAATCGTATCGATATGCATCAGCAACCGCTGCAAACCGGCCACCCCAACATCATAAACCTTCTGAACTCGGTTTCCATATAACTCCGCAGTCACGGCGGCCTCTTCGGCAACCGGAATATCGGTTGTCCCAGCTGTGACAACGGCAATAAACGACTTGGTTTCCGGTTGCCGAGTTGCAACTTCCGTCATACAGCGGGCGGTCTCGTGATAGGTGACATTGGGCAACGCCTTTTGAATTCCTGCAGCCTGCTCAGGTAAAATCCGGGTCGCCAAAATATTTTGGTGATTGGTGTGCAGGGCACTCATGATGGCAACAATTTGATCAACCGTTTTGCCCTCGCCATAAATGACTTCCGGATAACCGGTGCGCTTCTGGCGTTCCAGGTCAACTTTGGAAAAATCTAAATCGGAAACCGTTTTTTGTGACAACAATTCCGCCGCCTGATCCACATCAATCTGATTGCGCGCCAGCTTGTTCAAAATGTCCTTAATTTCGCTTGCCACAACCACACTTCCTTTGCTCATTCAACTATCGGTCGTAAGTTATTATTATTTTAAAACTGCGAACTCAATAAGTGAATCATTAATTTGCATTCGGGGCTTCCGGAACCGTTAAGGAACCGGCAGGCAGCACAATCACGGAAGCGTCCGGTCCCTTTTGAGCCAGTGCTTCGGCATAGGCAACCTTTAAATCGTGAAACGGCTTGAAATGCACGTTGCGCATCTCTTCGTCGGTCAACTCAGTGACTGCCCAAGTTGAAGCCCACGTGTCAATTTGCGCCATTTTAGCCGCCTTATGATAGCCCAAATGCCAACTCTCGTCAATTTTTTTAAGAACCCCCGCAGCAGTTTTTTCAGAACTAAGGAGGTTATAAAACGGTTTCGGCCCAATTCCGGTCCGGCAGGTCGCCACCAGAATCAGAATGCCGTCCTTATTTAACGCCAATTTACCATTGTCCAGGGCCTTCTGTGACTGATACAGGTCAACGTCCATGGGATAGGGTGCCGCCGAAATGACGATATCGGCCTTATGCGGAATTTTAACGCCAAAGACTTCCTTAGCCTTATCAATCCCCGCGTAAAAGGATCCGTTTAAGTCGCCGGTTGTGACCGCGTATACATCGTGGTCGCTATCCAGAACGGTTTCGATAGCAAAGATGTTCAGGTTCTTCAATACCTTCATGGCGTCCATCATGTCTTCATGAACCGGATTGCCCTTTAAATTCATTGCCCGAGCAGAATCCATTAGGGCCAAGTGATGATTTTCCGAGATTGTCTTGTACGAGGCGACACCAGGCAGAAATGATTTCCGGCCGCCGGTGTATCCCGCGAAGTAGTGGGGCTCAATGGAACTGATTGGAACCACCCGATCAGCTTCGGCAACGATCTTATTGATGTACATTTCGGTGCCGTTTTTTGATTTCCCCAAGTAGTCCATCGGATCATTCTTACTGTCATGGCTGTGAATCAGGTCACGTGCCTTGAGATCTTCGTATATATCAGATCCAAAAATAAAGCGGTATTCCGCTTCGGTTGGTGCCCGGTGAACGCCCGTTGCCACGATGAACGAAATGTTTTTATCCTTAATTTTTGGATAAATGAGTTTCAAAATCTTGGCGGTCGGCGTTGGCCGGGTTCCGTCATTTACAATAAAGACAATTTTCTTATCAGTATTAATGAATTCGTCGAAAGACGGCGAATCAATCGGATGCGCCAGGGCCTCACTGATCACCTGATCAGCGTCAGGTTTGGTCACTGGATTGGGATTATAAACGCCGACAAGCTGATTATCGGCAATTTCAATGTTAAAGGCATCCTTTTCACCATAGGGTACGCGTACTTTCATGACGTTTTGGGTCCTTTCCTGTTCAACTTTAAATTAAAAACGGCAAACCATTAAGTTCGACAAAAGGCTGGGACAAAACGATTTGTTTTGTTTCCAGCCTACCATTAATTGATTTGATTGTCGTAAAAATTTTTGCTAATTCTTTGTGTCCTGAATGTACTTAAATGACTGTTCGCCAGCTTGACGACCAAAGATGACCGTTTCAGCAATTGAATTGCCGCCAATTCGGTTATTTCCGTGGAGACCACCGGCAACTTCACCACCGGCAAACAAGCCTTTAATTGGGTTACCGTCGTCAGCGAGCACTTGGGCTTTACGGTTAATCTTGACGCCGCCCATTGTGTAGTGAACCGCTGGGGCGATGTGGATGGCGAAGAATGGGCCATGCGAAATATCGCGCTCCATCCCGGTTGATCGCCCAAATTGGGAATCGTTTTGATCGGCAACCGCCGTGTTCCAATCGGAAACCGTCTTTTCCAGGTTACCGGAATCCACCTTAATGTTAGTTGCCAAGTCCGCAATCGACTCACCATGAACAACCAACCCAACATGATCATAGAAGTCCAGAGCCTTCACATGTTCACGGATACCGGAATCCAGAACCAGATAGGCACTCTTTTCAGGCAGCCCATTAATGGCGTTGGTGACGTTCTTTCGGGTATCAAGTTCGTTCACAAATCGTTTACCTTCACCATTAACTAAGATAGCGCCCTCACCTCGGGTGGCTTCACCAATCAGAAAAGCGTGGTCGGTGTCCTGCTGGACGGTTGGGTGAACCTGAATTTGATCCATATCAACTAATCCTGCCCCCACTTGTTGGGCAAGCTTAATGCCATCACCGGTAGCGCCGGGTTGGTTGGTCGTGTTGTAGTCAACCAGGTCGGGACGGTATTTCTTGATGATGTCCTTGCTGGCACCAAATCCACCGGTTGCCAGGACAACGGCATCGGCTTTAATTTCGGTTTGCGAACCGTCACCAAGAGTTGCCGTTACCCCGTCAACGACGTTCCCAGTTTGGTTGAGTTTGTCAACGTGAACGTCAGTAAACACCGGAATTTGTTGCTTTTCAACTAATTTCAGTAATTCGGTAACCAGAAACCCGCCGATTGGGGCGAGACTGGCTGGGCGGTGGGTCCGCTTAATTTTCATGCCGCCGGTGATCGTCAGGTCATCCAAATGAATGCCGTGATCTGCCAGCCAATCAATGGCTAATGCGCCATGGGTTGTAAAGTACTGCAGCATTTCTTTATTATTCATCTCACCGCCGCCGCGATAGGTATCTTCGTAAAATTCTTCATAACTATCCACGATGTGGTGCTTTAACTGAACGCTGGTTTCCGCGGCATTCATGCCGGAAGATGCCCGGTTGGTGTTGCCGCCCAGCTTATCCATTTTTTCAAAAATAACGGGCTTTAACCCCAGTTCATGAGCTTGCAGCGAAGCAACCAACCCGGTCGCCCCTGATCCAATCACAACCAAGTCGTATTGATCCTTAAGTTCTTTAATGTCTGTCGGTTTGAAGACGTATTTTGCCATATTGTCTCTCCTCTTACTTGTCGATGTTTGTCATCTTTAATGGGTCGACCCATTCGTCAAACTGTTCCGCGGTAACTTTACCTGATTTAATCGCAGCTTCACGCAATGTGCTGCCAGCTTTATCAGCTGCTTGCGCAATCTTGGCACTGTCATGGTAGCCAATGTGTGGTGACAATGCAGTAACGGTCATCAATGAGTTGTCGACTAATTCGGTCATCCGATCGGCATTGACTGTTAAGCCATGAATCATCTTGTCAGCAAATCCCGTCATTGTTCCAGCTAACAAATCAGCTGATTCCAGGAAGGCGTCGATGAGAACTGGTTTATAAACGTTCATTTCAAAGTTACCTTGAGATGCTGCCAAATCAACCACCACATCGTTACCCATTACACGAACAGCAGCCATCGTAACGGCTTCGGCCTGAGTTGGGTTAACTTTGCCGGGCATAATTGATGAACCCGGTTCGTTAGCCGGAATGTTCAATTCATCGTAGCCGGCACGGGGACCACTGGCCAAGAAACGGACATCGTTGGCGATCTTCATCAAGTCGGCAGCCAGTGTCTTCATCGCACCATGGACAACGTTTAAGCCAGAGTGAGCAGCCAATCCGTCAAACTTGTTGGTGTCCGCCGTGAATGTCAATCCGTAAACCTTGCTCATACGATCCGCAATGTCCTGGGCAAAGTGTGGCGCAGCGTTTAAGCCGGTTCCAACGGCGGTTCCGCCCATTGCGAGTTCAAGCAGGGTTGGGTCCAGACTCTTGAGATATGACAGGTCATGTTCAACCATGCTGACCCAGCCGCTGACTTCTTGGCCAAATGTCAATGGCGTTGCGTCCTGCAAGTGGGTTCGGCCGATTTTAACCGTTCGCCAGTAGGTTTCCTGCTTAACTTTTAATTCATCAATTAAGTGTTGAGCGGATTTTTCAAGATTTTGAACGGCTTCACTAGCGGTAATGTTCATAGCCGTTGGGAAAATATCGTTTGAACTTTGGCCATGGTTCACATCGTCATTTGGTAAAATTTCAATACTATCGTCAAGTTGAGCCGCCTTATGGGCAACGACTTCGTTGACGTTCATGTTAGTTTGGGTTCCTGACCCGGTTTGATAAACCTTTAATGGGAAGTCTTTTCGTAAATCCTCATCAGAAAGGGCCAGTAATGAATCAATCGCCTTAACGATTAACTGGCTCTTGTCGTTGCTTAAGGCACCCTCTTCGGCGTTGGCCTGAGCGGCAGCCTTCTTAATTTGCAATAACGCTTTGATAATTGGTAGGGGCATGAATTGGCCGGTAGGAAAGTTATTTCGGCTTCTTTCTGTTTGGGGTCCCCACAATGCTGAAGCTGGAATCTCAACTGGACCTAATGTATCTTCTTCAACGCGGACATCTTTGTTTGACATATAAATTACCTCCACTAAATGTTCATAACAACCATCGTATTAATCAGAATACCAAATGAAGCCCTGATGTTGAAGCGTTCATCGCCAATTTTTGTGACCAAAATCACAAATAATCGCAAAAAAATTTTCAGCGCAGTTAAAACGCTTTCAATCATCTTCAAGATGATGTTACTATTTATGAACCATTATAGTCAAACATATAGATGGTTATAAATAGTTTTTATATATCATTGCCAGCGAAAACGCCGATAATTCGGCAACGTCTCCTGACATTTCCCCTTTTTCCAAAGGATATTGACCCTCAAAAATGATCAAGAATTAGTGAGTGATTTTTCAAAAATAATTTTCAATTAAACGTCTAAAAAATGAGCAAAATTTCACAAACTTTTTTACCGTAAATTTTTCCGAATATTAAAACTAAAAAAATTGCTATCCGTCCTAATGCCGTCAAAATAGGGTTTACAACCAACATTTATTTCAATATTTTTGCAACTTGGCATTAAAAAAATTAATTAATTTAAATTAAAGCGTTTACATTTCACAAATTCGATACTATACTCGGGTAAGTGAAGGGTAATAAATTCATCAAAATTTTAGGAGGTTTAATTTACTATGGTTGAAAAGATTAGTGGATCCGATGCTGTATTAAAAGTAATTGAACAATGGGGCGTTGACCACATCTATGGCCTGCCAGGTGGCTCATTTGACTCGACCATGAATGCAATTCATAACCAACAAAATCAATTGAAGTTCGTCCAAGTCCGTCATGAAGAGGCCGGCGCAATTGCCGCTTCCGCTTCAGCTAAGTTAACCGGCAAAATCGGGGTTTGCTTTGGCTCAGCTGGCCCAGGTGCCGTTCATTTGTTAAATGGACTCTACGACGCTAAGAGTGATGGGGTTCCAGTTTTGGCAATCGTTGCCCAAGTTCCTTCAAGCAACATGAACAAGGACTTCTTCCAGGCAATGGACGAAGAACCGATCTTCGACGACGTTGCCGTATGGAACCGGACGGCTATGACCGCGCAATCCTTACCTGAAATGACCGATGAAGCCATTCGCCAAGCCTATATGAAGCATGGCGTTGCCGTTTTGACAATTCCTAAGGACTTTGGCTGGGCTGAAATTAACGACAACTATCAGCCAAACGTTAAGTCACACGTTGCTCCGCTCTATCCGGAACCACGTAAGGAAGACGTCAACGAAGCTGTTCAAATGATCAAGGATGCCAAGTCCCCAATGATCTACTTTGGGATTGGTGCCAAAGATGCAGCCGACGAATTAAAGGAAGCCTCCGAAAAGTTCAAGATGCCACTGGTTTCATCCGTTTTAGCCAAGGGCATTTTACCAGATGATTACCCGGCATACCTGGGATCAACCGGCCGGGTTGCGCCTAAACCAGGTTCTGAAATTGGCTTTAGCACTGACTTGATTCTTTGGGTTGGTAACAACGTGCCATTCAGTATCTTCCTGTTTAATAAGAACGCTAAGGTTATCCAAATTGATATTGAAAGCGAAAAATTAGGCAAGCGGCGTCACAATGACGTTTCACTGTTGGCAGATTCCAAGAAAGCCTTGCGGGCAATTATTGACGCTGGTGAAGCCAAGGAACCATCCGCATTCTATCAAGCATCACTGGCTGATAAGAAGAACTGGAATGACTGGTTGGCAAGCTTTAGCGATTCAACCGAAATGCCGGTTCGTCCAGAACCAATCTTTGATGTTTTGAACAAGACCGCTTCTAACAAAGCCGTTTGGGCAATCGATGTTGGAAACGTCAACATTAACTTTGAACGGCTCATCGATATGCATAACGATCAGAAGTGGGCAACTTCCGGTATTTACGCAACCATGGGCTTTGCACTGCCAGCTTCAATCGCTGCCAAGATGGAATACCCAGATCGTGATGTTTACAGCTTGAGCGGTGACGGTGGTTTTGCAATGTTGATGGAAGAAGTCATGACGCAAGTTAAGTACAACCTGCACGTTGTCAACGTCATCTTCAGTAATGAAACCCTTGGCTACATTGAAGCAGAACAGACTGATGATTCGCATCAACCATTGTCGGGTGTTGATTTACCAGCAACTGACTGGGCTAAAGTATGCGAAGGCATGGGCGCTGTTACCTACACCGTTAAGACCAAGGATGACATGCAAAAGGCCTTAGCCGATGCCAAGAAGACCGACAAACCGGTTGTCATTGACGTCAAGTTAACGCACAAGATGCCATTTACAACTCAGCACATGTTCTTAGACTCATCATGGCAGGACAAAGCCAAGATCGATGAATTCGTTAAGAAGTACGATGCTCAAGATTTGAAGCCATTCAGCTACTTCTTAAAGGAAGCTCAAAACCATCAACTTCAAACCAACTAATTAAATCATCAGCGAATCAGCGGGGTTAATAACCCTCCTTGCACTGCCGGAATGGCAGATGAGTTGAAATCGGAAACCATATTCAATTCCGGTTTCTATTCAATAAAATTCGTAAACCAGTAAGTGGGTGGGGCAAAATGAACTTTTGTCTCCCCCACTTATTTTGGTTATACTTAGTCTGATGTTATTTTTGGGGGAAAATAAACCACATGCAAGTCATCTACTTGAACAACCACACACATCAGAATCAAGCCATCGTATCAAAACAACCAATCGTGTTAGCGCTTGGGTTCTTTGATGGGGTTCACCGCGGCCATCAGGAAGTTATTCGAACCGCCCGACGAACTGCCGATGAGAACGGCTGCCGGCTGGCGGTCATGACCTTTAATCGGCACGCATCCCGGGTGTTTAACCACTCGGAATCATCTGGCTTTCGGTATTTAACCACGTTAAAGCAAAAGATCGAACTCATTTCCAAACTGCAGGCAGATATTCTCTATGTGGTTGACTTCAACAAGCATTTTGCCAGTCTGCCCCCCAAAACGTTTATTAACCGATATGTCCTGGGATTGAACGCGAAGATTGTGGTTGCCGGCTTCGACTACACTTTTGGCCAGGGAGGTACCACAACGATTGAGTCGATGGCCGCTCTGAGTGAAAATGAAGTTCAAACAATTACCGTTCACGAGCTGGACAGTGAAAAGACTAAGATCAGTTCCACCAGAATTCGGCATCTGATCAGTATCGGAAAGATTGCCGAGGCAAATCGCCTGTTGGGGCACCAGTACGAAACAACCGGCAAACTGATCCACGCGCGAATCAACGGCCTTTCCATTGTTAACCCGTCCAGTCGATTGCAACAGCTGCCGCCAAGCGGTCAGTATGCTTGTGAAGTGCGGGTTGCCAACCAGGAAGTGTCCATGGTCGTCCAAGTCGAGCAGCCCAGTAACGTCAAGCAACCAGCCGTGATCTACATTGATCACCATGCATTTAAAAACTTGCCGCATATCAATTCACTGCCGGTTTCGATCAAATGGCGGCACGAACCAGATTCGTTTGGACACCCATCGGCTGATCAGCTAAAATAAAACGTATCAATCAATTCAAAATAAGGGAGGCGGCACGATTGAAATTACGAGACTTGGAATACTTTTGCTACCTATACCAGGTCGGCACGTTCACCGGCGTCGCCAATCATTTTCACGTGGAACAACCCACGGTAACCCTTGCAATTAAACGCCTTGAGGCTTCTCTAAATGCGAAACTGGCCTTTCGGAACCGCTCTAAGGGTGTGATTCAGATCACGCCGGCGGGGGAAATTCTGTACCGCCACGCAACCAGCATGTTACGGGACGCGGAACTGGCCGGCCTAGAAATCAGTAAATACAACAGTAAGAAGATTCGATTTGGACTGCCGCCGATCATCGGCAGTCTCTACTTCCCGTTGGTGATTGACCAAATTATTGAAGAGCATCTCCTGGATGATCTCGAAGTCGACGAAAATGGCTCCCAGCAACTCCTTTTGGACCTGCTGGGCGGTAAAATCGACATTGCGTTATTGGGCAGTCCAATGCCGATTCAAAACACCGCCATCCAAACGACCATGTTGACAAGTCGCGAATTCGTGGTTATTTCTTCAAAGGACCATTGGCTGGCCAATCAGGAGCAAGTTGCCTTTTCCGACCTGCAAAACGAACGGTTCATTACCCTTAACGGCAAATTTATTCACGCCAACGTCTTGAAAGTCTATTCCCAACAGGCCCAGTTCAAACCACACATTGTTTTCGAAACCGAAAGTATTTCAACCATGAAACGGTTGGTCGAGAAGAATGCCGGGATTGGTTTACTGGTAAAGGATGCGGTGAGCCAAAATGATCAATTATCGCAAACCACCCTCGAAAACCCACTCCCGGAACGCTTCAACATTTCAATTGCCACGCGCAAAGGCTATTTGGCCGATGACCACGAGCAACGATTCATCGATCAACTAACCAAACTACAGTCCCAAATTAACTAACCAGAAGGAAGGATCCGCCAATGGAGAAATTGACAACCAACCACCGAACGCTGCTTCGTGATGGTTTTCAATATGGCAGTTACATTTTCGCGTTGTTTGCGATTGGCTGGTTGCTGGTGATTCTCTACCTAAACCGCTATCCTTCCCTGCTCGCGATGGCTTTTCTGTCATTCACGTTTGGTTTACAGCACGCCTTCGACATTGATCACATCACCACAATTGATAACATTACCCGCAAACTCATTAATGACGGCAAAAATACCCACGGTGTCGGCTTCTTCTTTTCGCTTGGCCACTCATTAGTGGTGATTTTAATGGCAACGGTCACCATCTTTTTCGTGGGCTGGTCAAAACAGCGCCTTCCGCATCTCCAACAAATTGGCGCCACGTTTGGCCCGATCGTTTCCGGAACGGTCCTAATTCTACTGGGGACGTTCAACCTCATCATTCTGATTCAAACCGGGCGGGAATTTCGTCAGCTGCGCCATGGCAAAGAAAGCGCCCCGGCAGACCAAATGAGTTCGCGAACGCTGCGGGTTTTCCACTGGGCCCTTCACTTCATCGACCACAGTTGGCAAACCCTGATCGTCGGGTTTTTATTCGGCCTTGGGTTCGACACGGCCACCCAAATTTCGGTCCTGGCAACTTCAGCGGTCGCCACCAGTAACGGGGTGCCTTGGGTTGCTGTTTTGGCGTTTCCGTTACTGTTCACCGCCGGGATGTGCTTCATGGACACCTGTGACGGGCTGTTCATGAGTACCGCGTACGGTTGGCTCTTCTCGTCACCATTTCAAAAGATTTACTATAACATCGTGTTGACCGGATTATCCGTAATCACCGCGTTCTTCGTTGGTGGCGTGGAGTTCATCCAAGCCTTTGGTTGCCAACTCAATTTTAATTCCGACCTGGTCCGGTGGTGCGCCGCCCTTAATTTTCAGGTGCTGGGAATTCTACTGGTGGTTTTGTTCGCCCTTACCTGGTCCGTCGCCGTGATCCTGTGGCGACGCGTTACGAGGCGTTCAACTGATAAAAATTAATCATCCTTTTAGGGGGCCCATGCAACTGCGTGGGGCCCCCTTTTAATTACCGAATGACGTTCTCCCATGACTCGATTGATTTCCAACCCGCCCTGGCTTACAGTCGCGTTGAATAATCTCTCGCAGCTGATTCACAATTGGTTCCAGATGCTCACCAAATACCGTGTGGCGCCGGAATGCCAGGCCGATTTTGAAAGCCGGCAAATCGGTGTCCGCCAATCGAATCCGGGTCACCCGAGGATCGGAAACCTCAATTGCGCTGGTAAGAAAGCCTAGTCCGACGCCATGGGCCACCATATTCAGAATGCTTTGTGCCGCGTTGGTTCGAAAGACCACCTTTGGCCGCACATGGCTGGCCGAAGCGAGTTGAGAAAAGACCCGATCATGAACGAAACTGTCTTTGAATAACACGAACGGATGACTCTTCAGCTCTTGAAATGACACGCTGGTCCGCTTAGCCAGTTCACTGGCCGTCGGCACCAGAATCGTAAACGGCTGCTGATCAATCTGGTAAACGTCAATGGTCGGATCGGTAATTTCTTCAATATAGCCTAAAAATGAGAGATCCAGTTGGCCACTTTTCAAATCCTTCAAGGCCGCAATTGAACCCTCTTCAACCGTGTGAATCGCCATCAACACGTTGGCAGGGAGTTCCTCAGCAATTCGCGGAAAATAGTTGGTTTCGATAATTGGCGGCATCCCCACCACCAATTGATGATTCTGGCTGTTTTGAATATCGATTTTAGCCAGCTGATAATGGTCAGCAATTTCGCGCGCGTGAGCTAACAGCTGTTCACCCGTTCGGGTCAGGGCAATCGCTTGGTGGGGATTTCCGCGAACCACCAGCTGGGTGCCAAATTCATTTTCTAATCGTTTTAAAGCAGCTGAAATGGTGGGTTGACTGACATGGTAGTATTTGGCAACGTCGGAAAAGTTTTTGGTTTCCGATAACAAAATATAATATTGAATGTCTTTGATATTCATTAAAAGTCTCCCGATAGCAATGGATTGTGTAAATCTACTATTATTAATCATAATCGAATGCCAAGTGTTTGACTATACTAAAATTCCTGGAATACACTAACGGTAACAATTACAAAGGGAGTCTTAATATGTCACCAAACGAAATTTTAAACGATCCGTTTAAGAACAAGGGCACGGCATTCACCACGGCTGAGCGTCAGTCTCTAGGATTGGTGGGCATGCTGCCACCAAAAGTTCAGTCACTGTCCGAGCAGGCTGAACAGGTCTATGCCCAGTACCAGTCAAAATCCGGAATGCTGGAAAAACGCCTATTTCTCATGCAGATCTTCAACGAAAACCGGGTTCTTTTTTACCAGGTATTCAGTCAGCACGTGGCTGAATTCATGCCAATCGTGTATGACCCGACGATTGCGACAACCGTTGAAAACTACAGTAAGCTTTATGTGCAGCCGCAAAACGCCGCTTTTCTTTCAATCGATGACCCAGACACCATTCAAGCCAGCCTGAAAAATGCCGCCGGTGATCGCAACATCCGTTTGGTTGTTGTGACCGATGGTGAAGGAATTCTGGGAATTGGCGACTGGGGAACCCAGGGCGTCGACATTGCCGTTGGAAAACTGATGGTCTACACTGCCGCAGCCGGAATTGATCCCAGCCAAGTATTGCCAGTCGTTTTAGACGTTGGCACCAATAATCAGGAATTGTTACACGATCCCATGTACCTTGGTAATCAGCATCCCCGAATTCAGGGCAGCCAATACTACCAATTTGTGAATCAATTTGTCAAAGCCGTTGAGAACCTCTTTCCGCACGTTTATCTGCATTTTGAAGACTTTGGTCGAAACAACGCCGCGGCAATTCTCAACCGTTATAAATCCAACAACTTAGTTTTCAATGATGACATTCAGGGAACCGGCATTATCGTCCTTGCCGGAATCCTGGGAGCGCTCAACATTTCCAAGCAGAAATTAACTGACCAGCGCTACCTGTGCTTTGGTGCCGGAACGGCTGGTGCCGGGATCACCCAACGAATCTTTGAAGAAATGGTGAACGCGGGGTTATCACCAAAAGAAGCTCGCGAACACTTCTACATGGTCGACAAGCAGGGCCTGTTATTTGACGATACCCCCAATCTCACCCCAGAACAGAAACCATTTGCGCGTTCGCGAACCGAGTTTGCGAACGCTGAAGACCTGACTGACCTGCTCAGCGTCGTAAAAGCAGTTCACCCAACCATCATGGTGGGAACCTCGACGCAAGCCGGCGCGTTCAGTGAAGCGGTCGTCAAGGAAATGGCTGCCCACACGGAACGGCCAATTATCTTCCCAATCTCCAATCCAACCAAACTGATCGAAGCCCACGCCGCCGACCTCGTTAAATGGACGAACGGTAAAGCGCTGATCGCAACTGGCGTGCCATCTAATAACGTTGACTATAATGGCACAACTTACGAAATTGGCCAGGCCAACAACGCCTTAATTTATCCGGGTCTCGGTTTGGGCGCGATTGCCAGCACTGCCAAGGTGTTAAACGATAAGATGATTTCAGCTGCTGCCCACTCCCTTGGCGGAATCGTTGATGCCGCTAAACCTGGCGCTGCAGTTCTACCGCCCGTCACAAAGTTATATGACTTCTCGGAAACCGTTGCCGAAGCTGTGGCAAAGAGCGCGGTTGATCAGAAATTAAATCAACAGCCAATTGAATCGGTTGTTGACGCAATTAGGGCTGCAAAGTGGAAACCAGAATATTAAGTTTGCGTTTACTCGTAAATATTAACAACAGGAGGTGTCCCTATTGTGCGGCACTTCCTGCTGTTTTTAAACTATCAAAGCCATCACGTTTAGTCATTTTCGAAACTCGTCAATTTCTTCTGAAAACTTTGTTACTAAGTCAGTCGTGTATATTTTAGGTCCTGGCGATTTTTTTACATAGTTCCATAAAATGGCTGCAACTTTTAATTTATCACGATAATCTCTGGCTTCAGCACTCTTGCAAAAATCTTTCACAAATTGATTCCATTGGTATGTTTGTTCTTCTGGGTGACTGAGTAAATAATGCTCGTTAGTATGAGTTTGTTCCAGCTTTTTGTACTGTTCAATTAAATCACCGACCGTTATCTCAGTATCGTTATTTACTTCCGCTTCCCTTTTAATCATTGCCATTTCTTTCTTAAAAACAAACTTTTTAACACCGAACTGTTTTGCAAAGAATTTACGGGCTTCATTATTGAAGGAGAAACCGGTACCAATTAGCTTTGTTTGTAATGAAATTTGATTTTTCTTTAGCGGTGAGCACCTTGTAACTGAACGCTTTGGTCGAATATCAGAAGACGGCTTCCCAGACAAATAGTCATTGATGTACGAATTTAATTCAGCCTTTGTGCCGCTTGAAGGTAATCTAAATTGACGACAAAGTTCCACAAGTTCGGTTTTATAGTAATATGTTTCATTAAATTCTTTTTTTGTTAGATCCATTATGCAGCTGGCCTCTTTTTTTAATACTCATCATCCATTTTAACAGTTGCGTAATAATAAATACTCTTTCATTCACTGCTAATCATCTTAACTCAACAACCCATTTAATGATTGTCGACAACGCAATACTCCATTTACCACTCCTTGACTTTACCCCAAAATTAAAGTAGGCTGATTCTATGGTTATCGAACAAAGAGCTAAAGACCAAAAATTATCAGAAATTTTTAAGACTTTAAGCGAGCCCAATCGAATTGAAATATTACGCATCTTGTATCATTCTGAACACGAATTGACTTGTTCGGAGGTGAGCCATCAGTTGAATATTAGTAAGTCGACCGTGTCATACCACTTTAAAGCGCTACGCCACGCCGGTTTAACAAATACCAGGCAATCTGCTCAGACAAAATTTCTTTCGATAAATACGGATACTTTTAATCGCTACTTACCATCCTTCTTAGACTCGCTTTAGTCTTTTTTATTTTTATGTTTTATTTCGATGGTTATCGAATAAAGGAGGCTTTTATCATGTTTAACTTATTTTATGCTTCAGGAACAAGTGCAATGGCACCACATATTTTATTAGAGACAAGTCATTTAAATTATTCACTAAGCAAAGTTAATTTAGACACAAAAACTTGGAAAAAAGGAAATTATGATGCACTCAATGAAAAATCGTATGTACCACTACTCCAAATTTCTGATCAAACATATTTAAGTGAATGCGCGATTATTCTTGAATACATCGACGTCCATTCAAACAACCAGTTTTCTTATGAATATAATTCAAAAGATTACTGGCAATTACGATCATGGTTAAATTACATTGCAACCGAGCTTCACAAAAATTTTATATCACCATTCAGAAATGGAAATTGGCTTCCAAATACCGAAGACTCCAAAAGTTTGGTGTGGCAGCGTGTTAAACCAAGGCTCTCATTTATTGACTCTCACTTCGAGAATCCTTGGCTCACTGGTTCTAAATTCACAATTGCTGATCCCTATTTGTTTGTCATGACAAATTGGATGAGGCGTCTCAATTATCCAATTACTAATTTTAAGAATTTAGACGCTTTTGATAAAAGAATGCGAAACCTTTCGAATGTAAAAAAAGTTTTAGAAGTTGAAGGGGCACCGCATTCATTACTTGATAATTAAATCCATGCTACCAAATCAATATCCAAGGGAGTTTACCTAATGATTAAATACAAATATGATACCCAACTACTCATTGAAAAATGCTGTCTAAATGAACACACGTTACATAAATCCATTCTGTCAAAATTCGATGGCAATTGCTTGATTGCAGTTGGAGACAGCGATTTGATGAAAATTCATTTCCATACAAATACCCCTTGGAAAATTCTCGAATATTGTTCAACTTTAGGGTCAGTTTTTGATATTGTGGTTGAAGATATGGATCGTCAGTCCCGTGGGTTAAAAGGTTGATAAAAGTTACTTTTTCAAAAATATTGTTTAATCTACTTATAATCATGAGTCAAACGCCTTTATACCATTTTCCGTCCAAGAGGGTTTCATCTCCCCTCTAACTTTCCCGCTTGTCTTTGCTGCCTGCACCACTTAAACTTAGGTTAATCAATGCTTTGTTCACCGTACTTAAAGGAGCCTCACCATGATCATTCACACCACCGGCATTTCCGGGAATCAATTGCGCACCATTACCAACATTTGGCTTGAAGCGAATCTTGACGCCCACTGGTTCATTGATCCGGATTATTGGCGTAATTACTCCCCGGAAGTCCAAAGAGCCATTGCCGATGCCGAACTATTTATTTTTGAAGATTGCGGTGAGATTAAAGGATTCCTCGGGTTGGATGGTCAGTATATTGCCGGCTTATTTATCAATAAGCCCTTCCGGCACCAAGGAATCGGGCGCCAGCTGTTAGCTGCAGCCAAACGCACGTATCCCGAACTCACCCTTTCAGTGTACGAAAAGAATCCAATCGCTCACCAGTTCTATCTTGACGAGGGGTTTCACGAAACTGGCCGAGTTGTAGACAACGTCACCGGTGAAATGGCCATTGAAATGGCTTGGCAAAAATCTCATAACGAGGACTGATCTTTCCATGAAGACATTTTTCAAATTCATCCTGTCACTGATCTCTGGGTTGGCAATTATTGCTGGCGGCTACATCGCCTACCTGTATCTCAGCTACCACCGCCAACCGGACAATCTAAAGCTAACCGTGCAAAACCACTCCTCGCAGGTGTTGAAAACCAACACCCCCTACAAAGCGATGACCTTTAACATTGGCTATGCCGCCTACCCAAACAACTACTCCTTCTTCATGGACGGCGGCAAATATTCCCGGGCCTTCAGTAAAATCAGCGTGGTCAATGATCTTGCCGGGATCGCCAAGGCGGTGAAGCAAGAGGACCCGACCATCGCATTATTCCAAGAGGTTGATACTGATGGGGACCGCTCATATCACGTCAACGAGGTTCAATGGCTGCGTGATCAGTTCAACGATTATTCCAACGTTTACGCCCAAAATTACGATTCGGCCTACTTGTTCTACCCGTTTAACCGGCCAATCGGCAAGGCCAAGTCCGGACTAGTGACCTTTGCCAAGAGCCAAATCAACAATAGCACCCGCTATTCATTGCCAATTGACACGGATTTTAACAAATTCATGGACCTTGACCGCGCCATTTCGGTGACTCACCTGCCAGTGGCGGGCGGTAAAACCCTCACCGTAATCAACCTGCATTTATCAGCGTTCACCAAGAATGCAAAGGTTCGAAAGGCTCAGTTGAAAAAGTTATTCTCAAAGATGGCCACGGAACGTCAGGCCGGTAACTACGTCATGGTTGCGGGCGACTATAACCACGACATTTTGGGAAACAGCCCCGAAGTGTTTCACACGATACATAAACGAATGAACTGGACGCATCCCTTTCCAGCCAATCAGTTACCTACCGGCTTCCGGATGGCCAAAGAAGGCTTAGCAACAGCTCGAATCCCGTCAGTGCGGGCAAACGGCACCCCCTACCATCCCGGAAAAACTTATACATCACTGATCGACGGATTTCTAGTATCGGACAACATTGCTATTAAACACGTGCGGGTGAAGTCACTCGGGTTCCAAAACTCCGATCACAATCCAGAAATTTTGACGTTTGAATTAAATTAATCAAGAGAATCCATCAACTTTTTAACTCATGGATTCACTGCAACTAGACGACCGTTCCCAACCGGGAATTGGCCGCCTTTTTTGACTTTCATGAAATCGATCACCCCATAATCAGCTATTTACGGTAACCGTTCAGCTCAAACATGACCCCATCCGTAATATACAGTTAACCATTTTTCGAGTTTAGTTAACTGTTTTGCTATTAAGTTATTCTATGTTAGTCTTATACCGGCACATGTTTGCGATGCGCCGTTCACATTAAACGAATGATCGATCGGAGTGATTATTTTTGGCGAGCTTACTAGTCATCTGGGGATTTCTTCTGATCTCCCTGGTCAGTACCAGCGGATTTGGCATTTGGAACGTGTTCGCAATTTTCCGAAGAAAAAATTATCAAGCGGCATACAACCCAAATATTCAGCGCCGCTTCAACCATATGTATATTTTGATCCCGGCGTTAAATGAGGCTGGCCAGATTATTAATACCATTAACTTAATGCGCCGCGTTGTCCACCATCTCCCAATTACCACTTCACTCGTCATCATTAACGACGGGTCAGACGATGGTACCGGGGAAAAATTGAAACAATTTTCCAGCGACCCTTTCGTTCACGTGATTACCCGTGAGCTTCCCAATGCACGTCAAGGAAATGGGCTGGCTCTCAATGCCGGCCTGCGGTGGATTGAAAGTCAGTCACATCATCCAAAAAACACCATTGTCGGCGTCATTGATAGCGATGCTAAGCCAACCCGCCAAGTCATGGAGCGAATCTGTCAGGCCTTTATTCACTCAAATTATGATTTAATCCAAACCGCCATCGCCATTAACAACGTCAGCAACTTTCTCACCCTCATGCAGGCGTTCGAATTTGACTATCCTAACTTACTGCAGCAGGTCATTCGAACGGAATGGGGCAGCGCGATTGCCTCTGGAAACGGCCAGTTTATGACGCTTCAGATGGCTGCCGACGTCAAATGGCACAACGCCTTGCTCGACGACTTGGAGTTCAGCATTAACGGCCTTCTCAAGGGTTACCGCGGCGGTTTTTTAGCGGATACGTTCATGCCCCAGCAAGGAGTCCTTACTTACCGGCCACTCGTAAAGCAGCGCGTCCGGTGGTGCCAGGGCGGTATGCAGTGTTTGTTTAAATATGGTAAGGCCCTCTTCTTCTCCAAGCGGATCCCCTCTAAACTCAAAACTGAGATTCTGATTTTCATGGGACTCCCATTTCTATCAATCATCTTTTCAATCAGCTCAATCATCTCATTTGGCGTTTTAATCGCCCACCTATTTATTTGGCCGGCCTCATCTATCCTCATCGGTACCACGATCTTTTTGATCAGCATGTTCATCACGGCGGCAATGATTGCCATGACTGATCACTCACTACATCACACAAAGTGCCTGTTTAGCGTCAAACAAGCTGGCCTCATGACCGTCGGTAATTTGATATATATTTGGCAGCTGGTGCCGGTTGCCTACATCGCCCTCATACACTTGATGACCAATCAAACCACTTGGGCAAAGACGGCCCACGCAATGCCAAGTGAACAACGCCCAAATAACTCCCAAAGCTAAGAAAGCTGGTCCCCCAATTGCGTTTCAAGCAATCCCCCATCATCACCGTCAGTTACATAGGCATTACCATCATTGCCATTCTAGCCGTTATTTGGCAATTAAATGGCACCATCACTGGTTATCTGCACAATCGCCTCATCACCGATTTCCCAGATAAAAATGCGCTCATCCTGACGACCTTTCTTGCGTCTGGATGCATGCTGGTAATTTGGGCCCTCAGTCGATTCTTCGCGCGCCACTATGGTGGTTGGTTCCTCCTTTTTAGCATCCTTATTTCCATTCCAAAAGTGATCTTAGCGATCCGACTACCGATTCACCCGGTCTCGGACATGTATTCGTACAATGTCTTGGCAACATCCTGGGCATCGGGTGATTCCTGGCAGTGGATGAATCATGTCGGCATTCTTGATTTGGATAGTATTTCACCGCACGTGCTCCACATTGCAACCTTTGACGGGTTCCTTTTCAAATTAACGACCACCACGCCCTTGATAACGGAAGGTTTTAATATTATCTGTGTCATTTTATGTGCGATGCTCATCGTCAGTCTGGCGCAACGGTTTTTTACCAGAACGGTTGGCTTCTTTTCGGCAATCATTTTTTTACTCATGCCAAATTGGTACCTTTACAGCTCGCTCATTGGTGTGGAACCGGTCTGGCTTTTGTTTCAATTGCTGGGACTCTATTTTATTATCCGGATCCTCACCAACGATTGGCAATGGACAAGTCTGCGGTTTTGGGGTGTGCTCATTTTGGCCGTCACCTGCTTATTTGTGGCCAAAGAATTGCGCCCGCTTACGCTAATTATCGTCATCGCAGTGGTTATCCTGGGGATGTTCAAAGTGCCCATCATCCCCGAATTCACCGGTGGACTAACGCCAAGGCGAGCCCTCACTCACCAATATTTCTGGAAGCCCCGACTGGCAATTCTATTGATTTTTGGGCTCTTCTTTGGGTTAAATCAGATCAGCACCACCATTGATCAATCAATTTACCAGGTGCCCATTGCAAATTCATCGATTGGCCTGAAATATACACTCGCGGTTGGCACCGACCCTCAAACCCACGGGATGTACTCGCCACAGCTTATCAACCAGCTGGAAAAGCCCAACCACAATCACAAGTTAACCGGCCAGCAAAGGTTTGCCGAGTTTGATCAAATCCTATCACAGAAATTAGTAACCAATCGGCACAGCTTAATCGCCCATCATCAGACTTCACAAGTCATCACCACTAAAAATGAAGAACTAATGGATCCGAATTACGGAATCGTTCTACTGGATATGAACACAAACCAGCCCATCAGCAGTCGTTCCTTAATCGCAAAGAGTTTAGTGCCACCAGTCACCACCATCTCAACGGCGGTTCAGTTGAACATCCTCTTTCTCGTATTAATTGGCCTTGCGATCCAGCTCGTCCCTGAAAAGGCATCCCAGCTGCAGCAACGACACCAAAACGGGATCCTATTGTGCGCTTTAATTCTGGTTGGATTCACCTTAATTTTCATGGCCGTCGAAGTGCAGGCCCGTTATCAGATCAGCTTTTACATTCCGTGGGTGCTGTTGGCCGGCGTTGGGATGAATGGGCTAGCCCTACTGAATGAACGGTTAATTCGATAATTCATAAAAAGAGGACCCCCTGTTAGGCGCCAGTGCGCTGGCACATCACAGAGTTTCCTCTTTAAAATCGTCATTATTCGTAATCTAAAGTTTCGTAATCATCTTTAAAGCTTCATCAATTTTCTCATCAGAAGCCGTCCCACTTTCATCCAAACAGCGCTTCAAGTTTTCAGCGACTACCAGTCCCATCACCTTATCAACGCTGGATCGAACGGCCATCAGCTGTGGCATAATTTCCTGACACGGTTTGTCATCGTCCATCATCTTTAAAATCCCGCGAATCTGGCCTTCCGCCCGCTTCAAGCGATTCGCAATTTTTGGATCACACGCCATGATCATTCCCCCTAATGTTGAATCCGTTCCGGATAGGCGGCGCTGTATGTCAAAAATGCCCCGTCCAAATTCTTCACGTCAAAACCGTTATTCTTCAAAATTCGTTCGGCAATATAGCTACGTTGACCACTCCGACAACTCACAATCAACGGTCTGTTTTTTGGCAACGCATCGAGATGATCCCGCAATGAGTCCAAAGGGATATTAACCGCGTTTGGTAAGCGGCCATCCCGCTGGAGTTCCTTTGCCGATCTCACATCAATCAGATAAGCCCCATCTCTAACGGCGTCATCAACCTGGTCGAATTGGATATTTTCCGAAAGTCCCTCCAAGAGATTCTCACCTGCATATCCCGCCATGTTGACGGGATCTTTAGCTGAACCAAATGGTGGCGCGTAACTTAATTCAAGCTCGGGTAAATCAGAAATGCTCATCTTTGCCTTAATTGCGACTGAGAGAACGTCAATTCGCTTATCCGCGCTTGCCTTGCCGACCGCTTGAGCACCGTAGAGCTGACCGGTTTTGGCGTCGAACATCACTTTCAAGGATAGTGGTGTTCCCCCAGGATAATAGGCCGCGTGGCTTTGGCCAGTGATGTGGATTGTCTGGTAGGCAATACCAGCTTCGTCAAGCTGGCGGCGGTTCAGCCCCGTTGAAGCGGCCGCCATATCAAATGACCGAACGATCGCGGTGCCGATACCGCCTCGATTGCGGCGATTCAGTCCCATAATGACGTCGGCGACTTGGCGTCCCTGGCGATTAGCGGGTGATGCGAGCGGAATGGATGTTAATTTTCCGGTGATTAATTGTTTCACCAAAATGGCATCCCCCACTGCGTAAATATCAGGTGCCGAAGTGCGATACTGGTCATCCACAACAATCCCGCCCCGTTGGCCGGTCTTAACGCCTGCCTGCTGGGCGGTATCCGTATTTGGATGAACCCCAACGGCAAGAATCACCAAATCCGCATCAACCGTCGTCCCATCACTCAGTTTTAATTGATGATTGGCAATTTCGTCAACGCGGGTATTTAATTTTAAGGTAACACCGTGTTGGGTTGTTTCACGTGAAACGAGGGCGGCCATTTCTTCGTCCATAAAGGGAAGAATGTGATCACCGGCTTCAATAAGAGTAGTCTCAATGCCCCGCTTCGTGAGATTTTCAACCGCTTCAATCCCAACTGATCCAGCACCAACCACCGCGGCGGTTTTCGCGTCGTGATTGAGTGATGCCATAATCCGATCGACATCCGGAATGTTTCGGAGGGTAAATACGTTGTCAGCAGTTTCGAGCCCCTTAATATCCGGAATCGTCGCGGTTGATCCGGGAGCCAAAATCAGCCGATCATAATCAATTGTTGCTTCCTTGCCACCAGCAACGGCCGTCAGCTGATGCTTATCCGGATCAATTGCGGTCACCTGGGTATTTGGCCGCACGTCAATCCGAAACCGCTGCTTGAGGTGTTCTGGGGATTCGACAACCAGTTGATCGCGATCCTTAATCGTTCCCGACAAATAGTAAGGCAGCGCACAGTTTGCAAACGAAACGTAGGGCCCTTTATCTAACACAATGATTTCGGTATCTTCAGACAGTCGTCTTAACCTGGTTGCGGCCGACATCCCACCGGCAACCCCACCAACAATCACAATTCGCATCCACTTATCCTCCTTATTTTCAGGTCACTCATAGTTTTTTTGTAATAATAAGCCTTTACTAACCCTGAACCGGGCCGTTCCAAGCGTTCATTCCGCCCTTAACATTGACAACATCGTAACCAGCCTTGCTTAACATCATTGCGGCCCGTTTACTGCGCGCGCCGGAACGACAAATGAGGTACCATGGCTGAGATTTCTTAACTCGGCTAACTTGATCTCCAAGCGTCGAGAGCGGTAGGTTAACGGCCGTTGGAATATGCCCAGCACGATATTCGAAATCTTCCCGAACATCGACAATTGTAGGCTTCTTAGCCAGTTCATTTTGTAGTTCATCCGTTGAAATTGATTTAAATTTAGCAAATAGCAAGTTGATTTCCTCCTGTATACCCCCACGGGTATTTTTTATTATCATAACGGATTTTTCGCTCCTTGTAAACCTCCGAAAAAAATCGGGACATAAAAATGAGCGATCCTAACGCTTGAATACAAGGATCGCTCATCTTATAAGCTGTAAAACTATTTAATTTGGGTTCGCTTGAAATCCTTAATAATCTTTAATGCCCGTTTGCGGGTCTTGATACTCGGGCTCTTCAAACGACGATAGGCACTTGCCAAATCCTGCTTTTCCATAATTTGTCACCTGTTTTCTCTGAATCCACGATAGCGACGTCACAACTTACCGTCGATAGTACCATGCTCCGCTACCTCTCAAGAGAAGCGCTTCAACTACCAACTAGCCTTATGCACGCCAGGAATCTGGCCTGCATGCGCGTACTTTCTAAAGTTCAGCCGGGACATATCGAACTTGCGCATATACCCCCGTGGACGACCATCAATGTGATCACGGCGACGCATCCGAATCGGATTGGAATCCTTCGGTAGCTTTGCCAATGCCGCGTAATCACCCTTTGACTTCAATTCCCGCCGTAAGTCGGCGTACTTTGCGACCAACGCCTGTTGCTTTTGATACTTTACAATCTTTGATTTCTTTGCCAAATTGATATCTCCTTTACTTTGTTTCTCGAAAAATTGCCCGCCGTTTTAATTTGGGCGAATACTTCGTCAATTCGAGGCGGTCTGGATTGTTCCGAATATTTTTGCTCGTCAGATAAATCCGCTCACCGGTTTCAACACATTCCAAAACAATATTTTTTCGCATCCAAATTCTCCTTTGCGCGGTGGCTATTCGCCATCCATTTTAGTCATAACCATGTGAAATACAAATTTTAAAGTCAATCGTTAATAGTAACGATTACTATTATGCACAGATGGCGTTATTTTGTCAATCGCAACCATGAAAAAATGGCTGATCAATTATTCTCTTTTGAGAATAACCAATCAGCCACCTGAGTGAATCAAATTCATTTATTCAATTATGCTGGTACCCTAACTTAGAAATAGCAGAATCCCCGCGTCCCACACACAGTGGAGGATCGTACTTGGCCACAGGCTCTTTGACCGGTAGAAAATCCAGCCAAATATCAGTCCCAGTGGCACCACCGTCAAAACATTGGAGAGCCATCCCATCAACGAAAGGCCTTCGATTAGATAGAGGGGGACATGCGACAGCTGAAACAGAATCACTTGAATGATGTTGGCTGGCCAAAACGAATAGTGCTTGAGCAAGGAATTCATAAAGAAACCGCGAAATAGCAGCTCTTCAGTTACGCCCGCGCAAATCGTCGATCCGAAAAACTGGCCGCTATTGATGACATTTGAATGAAAGTGAAATCCGTGGAACTTGACCCACATATCGATGCCAAGATAGCCAATAAATAACGCCAGCAGCAGCCAAAACACAACCGGAAACTTAAATTGATACAGTTTGCGATTTTCCAACCAGAGGCCCCGCTGATTTCGATTCAGCCAAATGACTGCTAGGCCAACCATGATTGCAGTTTTGAACGCCACTTCCATCAAATCAGTCGTTAAACCAATCGGAATTTGGTTTTCGATTAACGCAATGCAGAGCCGCGCGGCAATCCACATCGCAAAAAACAGGCAAAAGTGCAGGTAGATATTCGTTTGTGTCCAAGATTTTTCCACTTCAAGGCCTTCCGATTCTCGATCTATAGATTGCCTAAAGTCTAGCACGCCCTCCCAAGGCTTCGCAACTTCTAATTGTTGGCCGTTTCAACCCAACTGCGCATCAAGTAAACGTTAATCGCCGACTCAACAATTCCGAATACCAACAGGACACTTGCCCCAACATAGACCTGGAGATAATCATTTTTGCTGACGATTCCCGTGAAAATATTGGCTAACGGCTGAACGGTGTAGCTGATAATATAAATCAAAAGCCCGACGACAACCACGTAGAGAACGAGTCTGAAAAGGCGGGACCGGGTATCAGGCAAGAATGACGTTAACGTCGTTGTAATGAGGTGAACGGTGCTAACCGACGCCCAGGAAAAGACGGCCAAGGCAAAGGTCAGAACAATCAGGGCGATGGTTAGGTTAATCAAAAAACCGGTGTTTCCCCACTCCGAACTTGAATGGGCAGCCATGTAAGAAAATGATCGTTGAACACTCTTAATAACCTCATTGAGATTTGTGAGCATCGCCAACATTGAAAAAATCACTTGCGTCACGCCCAGGTAAAACATGCTGATGACGGCGGCCAGAATATTAGCCATATACAGTTTCGTGTCACTGGTTGGAATTAATCGGTAACAATCACTCACAAACACCGTTTCATTATCTCTGGCAATCAGAATGAAGGCGACAAATAACACGATAAATGAGTAACTAACCGTGATTCCCAAGGGATCTTCCGTATTCAGGTTACCCCGGTAAACCATATACAAAATTGTGAGGATAATGGCCACGACGTCCACGAGGAGAATGTGGTTAATAATCCGAATCCGTTTGCGACTAAGTACCTTTAATAACGACAGAAAGTTAGTCATTGCTATCACGCCCTTCATATGCTTTTTCATAGTAATCTTCGATGCTTTGTCCAAACTTCTCCCGAATTCCTTCGGTTGATTTCTGGTCAAAAACCGTCTGATCCTTAATAATCACCACTTCGTCAAGAATGCTGGCGATTTCGGAAACGTAGTGATCACTCACCAAGATCGTTGCGGTTTCCGGTTTCCACCGAATCATGCTGTTGATGATCTTTTTGCGGGACATACTATCAATTCCAGAGAACGGCTCGTCCAACAGGTACACTTTGGCGTCCCGTGATAGGGTTAATCCGATAATGAGCTTTTCGCGCATCCCCTTTGATAGTTGGGATAATTTAAGGCCTTCATCAATTTGGAGAAAGCCAGCCAGTTCGTTATAGCGCTTGTCAGAAAAATCGGGATAAACATCCTCGAAGAAACTGACGATCCGGTCAATCCGCATGTTCCGTGGAAACCCCGTCAATGGTTCGCTAAAACTGACCACCGCCTTTTTTTCGGCAATGCCCGTTTCTCCATCAATGGCAATCTGGCCGAAGTATCCCTTACCAACGCCGGCGATTAGCCGCATTAAGGTTGTTTTGCCGGCACCGTTTTCGCCCAACAGGCCAACAATCTTCCCGGCACCAATGCTCAAATTGATGCTTGCTAAAATCGCCCTCATATTCTTACGATAACTTAAATTCGAAATTTCAATCGCGTTTGTCATTTCTGCTCATCCCTTTGTTTATCGATGTATCTGCCCAAGTCATTCAAAATCTCTTCGTCACTCACGTTGAGTTCCCGTAAATTTTTATATAATTGTTGCAAATGTTCGTTAATTAATTGTTCCTTTAACTCACTAATCTGCTGATCAGTTGCCGTGACAAAATTGCCCTTCCCACGTTTTGGTTCGATTAAATTCTCGGCTGTTAATTCACTCAGAGCGCGTTGAATTGTATTGACGTTGACCGTCAAATCAACGGCGAGTTGGCGAACGGAAGGCATTTTGTCCCCCGGCGCCAGCTTACCCGTGATGATTTGCCGGTAAATATATTCTTTAATTTGATAATAGATTGGCACCTTATCGTCGAACTGCATTTTCAAGCCTCCCTAGTGTTATATATTACTATTACACTGTAACACGGTCGCCAAAAAATACAAGCTACCAGGTTCAGAATCGGCGAATTATTTCGGTCGAACTGTTTGCAAAGCATTCATCTGTGCCATATTCTGATGGTAATAAACGAAGGGACGTGGTCTAAATGCGCGGTTGGTGGGTATCTTTGATCATTGAAATTCTAATTTTAGGCGGTCTCGGTATCTTTGTCATGCTCAGACAAGTAGATGGTGCCGGCGTTGTCCAAACCTTACCGGCAAAGCTGGCGAGTTTAGCGGTTGTTGGAATCCTGGCCGTCGTCGTGATTGGCATTCAATTGCTAATTCTCATCCCGATTCGCCGGAAACGTCAGTAGGTCTCCCCTTAATTCGGACAATGTTAATCAACATGCTTATTAATGGTTGATAGGCGCCATCATTTTACGTTTGTGAAGTAATCATCATATAATTCCCAAGGCATTTTGGTTGCATTTCACAAGGCTTCTGCTATATTTAAGTTGATGATTGTTGTAACCGTTTTCATTTATAACAAGGGGGATTTTCTCATGACTATCAAAAAAGTAACCGTTGCTGGTAGTGGTGTGTTGGGAAGTCAAATTGCGTTTCAAAGTGCCTTCAAGGGCTTCGACGTGACCGTTTATGATATTAACCAGGAGGCCGTGGACAAGGCAGCTGAGCGAATCAAGGGGCTGCGCCATGCTTACCGAACTGATATTGACGCAACTGACGAGGAATTTAACGCGGGGATTGCACGACTGCGCTTCACCGACGACTTAGCTGACGCTGTTAAGGATGCTGATCTGGTTATCGAAGCGATTCCGGAAAATCCTAAGATTAAGCGTGATTTCTATAAAAAGATTGGCACCCTGGCACCAAAATCCGCTATCTTCACCAGTAACTCATCAACGTTAGTCCCAAGTATGTTTGCCGCAGACACTGGCCGGCCAAAGCAGTTCTTGAACATGCACTTTGCAAACCAAGTTTGGTTAAACAACACGGCTGAAATTATGGGCTCACCGGAAACTGATCCGGCAATCTACGATGAAATTGTTGCGTATGCGCGCCAAATTGGCATGATTCCGATTCAACTAAAGAAGGAACAGCCCGGCTACATTCTCAACTCCCTATTAATTCCATTCCTTGATGCCGCTGAGCAACTGTGGTTAAAGGGAATTGCGGATCCACAAATGATTGATCGAACCTGGATTGCGGCAACTGGTTCGCCATTCGGTCCGTTTGGAATTTTAGATGCGGTTGGTATTCGAACCGCGTACAATATTACCGCGGCGGAATTGAAGGACCACCCGGAACTGCAACCGATTGCCGATCGCCTCAAGGAATTACTCGATCAGGGAAAACTAGGAATGGAGTCCGGCGAAGGCTTTTACAAGTATCCTGATCCTGAGTTCAAGAAACCCGAATTTTTAAATGAATAGTTTTAATCGACAATAACACCTTGGTCGAGAGTCATATTTAATGTCGCACCAAAAAGATGGGCACCGCCAATCTCATTTGAGATCAGTGGTGCCCATCTTTTTGGCAGTTATTGAACTCCTTTAAACTTTGCAAATCCATCCACCAAGAAATTTGAAATGGTTAACCAAGCTATAAAAACTGGGATATTCCCAATCAGTTGCAGCTTCACAAGTAAGAAGAAGAAACCAATCATTGTCACCGTGGCGATTAAGACTGAAACAATTCCGCGGCTGTAATGATGATAATTAAGTTCTGGATGATGCTCATAAACCTTCCAGCCGGCGTATGTGTACCACGCAACCCAGGTAAGAATAATGACAAGAATTAACCAGATTGGATCAATTTTTAACGCCGTCATAAAAATATCAATGATGAGCGTTATGAACAGTGGGACGTTGTTAAAGCCGGCGTATTTCCAATTGAATGTCATTTTGCTGGCCTCCTGAAGGATTCAAATCCATTAACGATAGCATAGTATAAGCCGAATAATGTCAGGAAAATGGCGGGAGATCCCCATATAACGGCCACATTTGCGACCGTCAATCCGACAATCCCAATAACGCCAACGGTAACCACAAAGTTCGCGATGCCTGTCGCTTCGAAGTTATGGAGGTCCAACTCGGGATGTTTCTTGAAGAATGGTTTGGCATATTGATAGTGAATGAAAAGTTCCAAAACCGAAAAGATCCCGACCGCGACTATTAACGCGACAATCACATTTGATATGTATATGTGTGCAAGAAAGTAGAGCGCGATTAACGGGATATACGGGGCAAAACAAAATAAGGCAATCTCAAAATTGAATTTCAATCAATGACACTCCTTGACAAGATTCCCCCACTCCTCAGAAAACTGTCGCTTTAACCATATCATAATAGAAGAAATTCGTGAAATTCTCAAAAATTATGGTAAACTTTGGGTATTCAAATAAGATCACTAGGGGTGCCTTGTGCTGAGATGGCGTTTCGCCAATCCCTTTGAACCTGATTTGGTTAATACCAACGTAGGGAAGTGGAAAAATGAGAACAACAAGTACCAAGTCCGGTTGCGTTCTGTTTGAAAATTTTGCCTTGAGGAGTATCCATTCATGAAATTTTCCGAAGAATTAGTCGCAGCGGGACAACCAATTTTACATGAAATTTATCAACATCCGTTCGTCCAAGGAATTGGCAACGGAGACTTACCAAAAGAAGCATTGACGTTTTACGTGGGGCAGGACTATAACTATTTGAACGCGTTCATCAAGGTTTACGCGGCTGCCATTCAAAAATCGGAAACCCGGGCCGACATGGCAATCTTTGCGAAACAAATCGACTTTATTTTGAACAGCGAAATTCATCCCCACCACAACTTCTGCAACGTTGCCGGCGTGAAATATGAAAGTTTGCAGCACGAAGCCCAAGCTCCCGGCACTTACCTATACAATGAACATATGTACCGGGCTGCCCGAACTGGCGACCTAATTGATATCGTTGCCGCCATGACACCATGTCCATGGACATATCTGGAAATCGCAAACCGGTTTGTGAATCAGGGTAAGAACACTGATGATAATGTCTTTAAACCATGGATTGATTTTTATGCCAACATGGAAAATGACGATGACAGTATCCTGCCGCAGTTATTTACCTTGATTGATCGTGAAGCCGAACACTACGACCAGCACCATCTGGATATCGTTAAAGAAGAATTTTTAAAGAGCTGTGAACTCGAGTGGGAATTCTGGGATCAAGCTTATCATCAGCGCAGTTGGCACTTCGTCAAACCAATGAAACAGTACCGTTAACAGCGAAAACGCGCCTTTTATAGCCTATTTAAACCACTAATCAAATAAAAACACCTGCGACAACATTGAGCTGTCACAGGTGTTTTTTGCGATCATCATCCTTGAGCTCACCAAGCCGGTAATCTTTCTAGTCAGGCTTTAAGGTTTCGCTTTAAATAACTTCGTAAACAACCAGAAATTGATGGTTCCCACAAACAGGATAATCCCAAACGCCATCTGACTGCCAACAGCCACGTTTTGCGCGTTTGAAAAGTGGGGAACGGTTATCGAACTCATGAGCACCGCCATCACGGTTGTGCCGATAGAGCCGGCAACCTGTTGACCGGTACTATATACGGCGTTGGCATCATTGCGTACGTCACCGCTTAAAACTTTAAGGCCGTAAGTCATACTGTTACCAAAGGCCATTGAGCGGCCCATCGCAAAGACGGTGTAGAGTAAAATAATGCCAATAATCGATAGATGACGACCATAAATGGTAAATCCCAATGCCGTAATGAAGAACAGTGTGTTCCCCAAGTATAACGGCAGTTTGCCGCCATACCGATCCAACATCCAGCCATAAATTGGTTGTCCCAGTCCGTTTAAAACACTTCCTGGCAGCAAAACCAGTCCGCCAATGAAGGCACTGGCGTGGTCAACCACTTGGACGTAATTTGGCAGCACAAAGTTAATCCCGATATTGGAAGCCTGCAATAAAATGTATGGCAAAAAACTATAAATAAATGATGGGTGCTTAAAGACAGCTAAGTTGAAGAGCGCCTTCTTGCTGAATTTCGATCGCCACATAAACAAACCAAACGTGATGACGGTGAAGGCAAAATACCAAAGGCTATTTAAAAGCCCGTGGGCATCCCCCATGATATTCAAGCCCATAATCAAGCTGGTGAGTGAGACCGCCAACAACGCAAACCGTAACCAATCGAAAACGTAACGGCGGGTCGGCGAATACTGTTTAATGGTGAAAATCCCCAAAATTAATAATAACGCGGTGATCGGCAAGGTAATCCAAAAAATCATCCGCCAACTGGCAAAGTAATCAACCGTTCCGCCAAAGGTTGGCCCAAGCGCAGGAGCAACCAGGATAATGAGGTTGGCCATGCCCATGTACGTCCCAAACTTAGTCGCTGGAACGGTGTCCATAATAATGTTAATCATTAACGGTCCGGTTAGCCCCACGCACCCAGCCTGAACCAGCCGGCCAAGCAGCAGGACCCAGTATGTGGTGGCCATTCCGCCAAGAATATCCCCTAACATGAAGAGACAGGCCGCGGCAATGAACAACTGCTTATTTGTGAAGCGCCGCTTTAGATAGGCAGACGTGAGCATCAATAACGCCACCGTCAGCAAATACCCCGTCGTCACCCATTGAACGGTGGTCAGTGAAACGTTGAACTGCTTCATCAAGGTTGGAAAGGTCACGTTCATTGACGTTTCCGTTAGGACCCCCATAAAGGTCATTAAGGAAATGACAACAATGACGAAGAACGGGTGCTTCGCGTTTTGTTTTTGGATTGATGTTTGTGATTCTACCACGGTTAATGAGTCCCCTTTGATTAAATTAATACTGAAAAGCGCATTTAATCATAATAAACCATTTAGGCAAGAAGATACAAGGGGAATTTTACTAAAAAATATCATTTTTTCATTAATCAGGCTTTTATTTTGTAATACCCGCATCTCGATCGACAACCTCGAATAATTCACAAACACACGGGATATTGGGGGAAAAGGGCTGTTTCAACCGCTGATACTCATTTTTAAAAAACGCTTCGTGAGCCGTGCGCCAATAGGTTAACGATCGGTCCCCTTCACCTTCGTGAAACGCGTGCTCCGCGGAAACCCACTTATAAGGAACAACTTCGACTACTTTGGTTTGGGTGATACAGGCAGGAGTCCCATCAGCCCATAGGATCATATTATAATCACCAACCTTTGGCAGTGGTTCGTTAGTTTCGTAATCCTCTAAAGCGGACGTTGTCGCAGTCTTAATTCCCTTTACAACCAATTCAGCGAGCTGATTAGCCGTTTCAGCGTCGTCACCAAATGCCCAGGCGTCATAGTGGGCATTTCCCAGATGATGGGTGGTCACAAACCGCTGCCAGTAAGCATGTATTTGATGATTCATTTTTATCTCCTCGCCATCGTTAATTAACTTTTATCTATTAACCATTCAGTCATTGGGCACTCTTCGTTACGCAAAGCCTTAAAAGCATCAACATCGGGCCCAGAAAGTGTCCAGGCCCGATGTTATTAAGAAATTTAAAGTCTCAAGCAGATTATCCCGCCAAAATCGAAAACTAGTTCCCACTCACCTCGGAAACTGATTCCGAAATGGTTTCTTTAATGGCGGATCCCAATCGTTTGATCCCCGTCTTGATCTGTTCCTCAGACATGTTTGAGAAGTTTAATCTGAACGTTCCCGGAGTAACCGCATCAGGATAGAACGGTTCACCAGGAACGAAGGCGACGTTATGCTTAATGCAGGTATTAAAGAGCTCTTGAGTATCAATATTACCAGGCACCTCAACCCAGATAAAGAGTCCACCCTCGGGATGGCTATAGTTGACCCCCTTCGGAAAATCGGCTTCAATTGCCGCCATCATGACATTCTCCCGTTTCCGATAGACCTGCTTGATCTTATTAATGTGATCTTCAATATCGTACTCGGCCATGAACTTTGCCACAATGTGTTGCGTTAGATTATCCGAGTGCACGTCGGCAGACTGCTTCATTAATGTAAACTTCTTCATCAATGACTGTTCGGCAACGATCCACCCTAAACGCAAACCGGGTGCCAAAATCTTCGAAAAAGTACTGAGATAGATGACCCGATTCTGATCATCATAAAATTTAATTGGTGCAATATCATCACCAGCAAATCGAATCGCACCGTATGGGTCATCTTCAAGAATCATAATGTCGTATTGATCGGCGATCTGAATCATTCGGCGCCGGCGCTCAGCTGACATGGTCCGACCGGTTGGATTCTGGAAATTTGGAATGGTGTAAATAAATTTAGTATTGGGATTTCCCGCAACCGCCTTTTCCAGGTCATCCATCTTCATTCCGTCTTCGTCCATCTCCACCCCAACGATGTGGGCCCCGTAACTACGGAAGACGTCCAACGCACACAAGTAGGTTGGTTCTTCGACAATCACCGTGTCACCGGGATTAATAAACATTTTTGCGGTCAAGTCAATCGACTGCTGGGAACCAGTCGAAATCATCACATTATCGATTGTCGTGTTGATGCCCTGTTTGGCAATCCGCTTCACGATTTGAGTCCGTAATGCGGGGTCGCCAATCGCAGCACTATATTGTAAAGCCTGTCGGCCACTTTCATCATAAACTTCATTCGTGACCTTCTTGAGAGCGTCAACCGGAAATAATTCCGGCGCGGGGAGGCCTCCGGCAAAAGAAATAATGTCTGGACTGCCGGCAACCTTCAAAATGTTGCCGACTGGATCTTCGTCACTGGCTGGTACACGAGTAGAAAATTGATATGTCATATTAATGCACTCCTTACGTGATTGATTGTTAAACTTCATTCGAATGTTAATTTTTTTGTTAATCTGATTACACGACTGAATGGCCACATAACGCGAAGACGCCGTTAACCCGTCGAACTAATTTCTGCGATTGTAACTCTCTCATCAATGACCACTCCTTAATCTAATTTTCCAACTAAAAAAACGCCCTCTGGTTAATAAAACCAAAGGACGTTGCTTAACGCGGTACCACCTTAATTTGAACGACTCTTACGACCCGCTCCTTAGCATGTACGGGGATCAAGATCCCGATACACCGCACGATAATGGGTGCACCCATTTCACCTCGAAAAGTGAACGCATTGATCAACCTTTCCAAATAACAGTTCCAATACCTTCTCACCCGCTGGTACTCTCTTGGTGAAGCTGTTACCGTAATCCGCTGAATCAAACTAATTAGTCGGATTTAAATGTTGTATGCAGTTTAGTTCAATACCGGTGAACCTGTCAACCACTTTATTAAAACTTTTCACATAATTATTATCAAACGACCATAAAATCGCATCACGTGTCATTTAGTTAATAATAGGCATTTGATTGATTTCTGGGGCCTGCTTAGTTTATGCTCATAGTATGAGTAACAAGAGAGGAGTGGTTCCGTGATAATCAGAACCGTTCGCCAGGCAGATTATTCACCCATTTCTGATCTCCTGATGACAACATTTTCAAAATCTCAAAATGGCTATGGTGGAGAAGCGGCCTTAGTTGAAAGAATTCGCAAAGATCCGACTTATAAACGGCGCTTTGAAATTGTCGCTGACCAGGCAGGCCGATTGGTCGGTTACGGTCTCCTGAGCAACGTTATTATTGAAAACGAAAACCAATCGAAAACCGGTTTGTGTTTGGCACCGATGGCCGTTATCGCATCCCACCAGCGCCAAGGAATTGGCAAACAAATTGTGACCGAGTTGGAACATCGCGCAGCCCTTGCCAAGTTCCCCTTCATCAGTGTGCTGGGATGGCCGGATTACTATGGCAAGCTTGGCTATCAAAGAGCCAGCCAATTTGGGATTAATCCCCCATTTCCAGCTCCGGACGACACCTACATGATTAAAGCAATTATTCCAAACGGTCTTTCAGGCGTCCACGGAACCGTCCATTATCTTAGTGCTTTTGGGCTGTAATCGTTTTCTGATAAATTCTCATTATTTCATTATTTTTAGCCGCTAGTTTGATTGCCGGAATCATTTTAAACTATAGGGGATTACTCTATTGGCGGTCATAACGGATAAAAGACTTCATTTCTCAAGAAACACGAGGGGATTTTTTTGACAAACACAATTCTATTAGTTGAAGATGAAGAGGCTTTAAGTTCTTACCTAATTCCGGAACTCCAATTTGAAGACTATCAAGTTCTTTTAGCCCGTGATGGGGTTGAGGCTTTAAGTCTTTATGACAATAACCGGGGCAATTTGGATTTGATCATCCTCGACTGGATGTTACCTAAACTAGATGGTCTGGAAGTCTTACGGCGGATTCGCAAGGGTGACGATATTCCAATCATTATGATGACCGCCCGCGGATACGTGGGTGATAAAGTCGCTGGTCTGGATAGTGGTGCTGACGATTACATTACGAAACCATTTGAAATCGAAGAACTTCTTGCCCGAATTCGGGTAATTCTGCGCCACCAACACCACCGCCCAAAAGTGACAAATCTCTACACCGTTGAGGACTTAACATTGAATGCCAAGTCCCGGCAAGTCACTCGGGGTAATCACTTGATTCAGCTAACCCAACGCGAATATGAATTACTATTGATCCTAATTAAGCATACTGGGGAAACGCTCACTCGCAATGAGCTATTAGATTCCGTCTGGGGCGTTGACTTTGAAGGTCAACCAAATGTCGTGGACGTGTACATTCGCTACCTGCGCAATAAAATTGACCGAAAATACCCGAAGCAATTAATTCACACTGTTCGGGGAATCGGTTATGTGCTTTCTGGGAATTATCAGGAGTAGGAGGCTTACGTGTGCGACAACCAAAAAATCGGACGACCTTTCAGGCAATCCGTTTAAACTTCACAATTATTTTTACGCTTTTCGCAATTTTTACCGGGGCTTCAGTGATCACGATGGTGGGCGTTAACCTCGTTCACCAAGAACAAACTCAATCAGCAGAATTGCTAAAAAGTCTGAACCGGTCGTTTATCGACGACAAACCTGATTGGAATCAGTGGCGGCGTAATAGCAGTATCAACACCCAAAATACGTATGTCAAAGTCACTGATCAAACTCATTCCAAAGAGCGGCCAAAGATTTTTTATTCAAAAGGAACTGAACAATTCCTGGCAGCCAAACCAACAAAACTGTCACAAATGCTTCACTTCCCATTTTTCCCCGCCCTCATCTATAACCGCGGGTACGGTCTTCTATATTACAGAAGCGGTATTCGTACGGGCGCAAGAAAAAATATTCGCTCAGAAATCTGGATGAGTTTAAATCCAATCGTCAGCACCTTACTTTCAGTCATGCTAGTGGTTCTGTGCGTGTTAATCATTGGCCTGGCGCTCGGGTGGTTCGTGATTTCGGTTGTTTCCAAGCGGCTAACATCATCGTTACAGATGCTTCAAACAACCGCCCAAAGACAAAGCCGATCCGTCACCAAGATTGAAAGTTTACTGCCGGTTCCCGATTCGCCGGTTGAAGTTCGCGAACTAGCCACAAGTTTTAATAACCTGTTAGCCGCAATTATCGAAAATAACCGCCGGGAAAAGGCCTTTATTTCGAATGCTTCACACGAATTACGAACCCCGATTGCCGCAATCCGCGGTCACGTTTCGCTTGTCAAACGGCGTGGCCAACAACATCCAGAGATCGTTTCGCGCTCGCTTGATTTTATTGACGATGAATCTGCTAAAATGCAATCTTTAGTCAACAGTTTACTGGCTCTCTCACGAGCGGATAAAGAAATCGTTCAAAAAGATCATTTCGACTTAAATAGTGTGGTTAACGAAACGGTCGAGGAACAACGGGCAATTTTAGCCCAAACCATCAACGTAGCCGAGGCTTCCCCGACAACGGTACTTGCAAATCAAACCAACGTCGCCCAAATCATCTCGATTATTTTGGACAACGCTGGAAAGTACGCCCCCAAAACGGCAACAATCGATGTGATCATTGCCGCAGATGGATCCAAAACGACATTGTCGATTCGAAATAATGGTCCAAGTATCCCGGATGAGGATAAACAGCACATTTTTGATCGATTTTATCGGGGTGATCATGCGCATAGTAACCAGGTTATTGGCAACGGACTGGGATTATCGATTGCTTCTCAATTAGCGGCGCTGAATGACATTAAGATTACCGTTACGGACGTAATCCCCCACGGCGTCAGTTTTAACCTCATATTTTCAGACTCAGATTCAAATAACACCAAATAAAAATCAGGCCCAGATTTTAACTTCAAAGGCCTTCAAAAAGCGGATGAGACAACTGTATTCAATGTCTCATCCGCTTTTTGAAGGCCCTTTTGTCGTCGAAGCTAACCATGAAAGATTTTCCTGTGAATTTCTCATTTTTTCTCTTTTTACACCCGTATCGCGCGGTTCTGTTTAGTCCTATTCTTAAGCTGTCGAAAAGTCAATTGACGGCACACCCATTTTTCAATTGACTCAAGCTTAACGATTGGAGCCGATTAACATGCAATCATCATTTCTTAGTATGCATCCCTACCTCAGCCTTGGCTGGATAATCTTTATCTGCTTAGCGGTTAGCGTTGCGTCTGAATTGCCGCAAATATTTTTTTATGGATCAAAACATATTAAACGATATTAGTCGGTTTCAAACGCCGCAACGAACGGCACTTTTTCGAGTCATCGCGTTGACGGGGAGCCCCGCAATCACGTTCTTGATAGAGATTCTTCTTGTCATTCTTCTGTGGCAGCGTAAACACGTCAGTGCCGCACTCATTGCCCTCACCATGGCAATCGGCGGCAACGCAGCTGGCGTCCTGATCAAATTTTTGGTTCACCGACCACGACCAACCAGTTTCATTTCGGCAGCGTCCGGCTATAGTTTTCCCAGCAGCCACGTCATCGGATGCACCATTTTAACGATCATTATTTTTAAATTCGGCATCCAGTTAATTCCGGCCATCCGAACGCAAATATCGATTGAGATGCTCATTCTTTTCTGGCTCGTCCTGGTTGCTTTGTCGCGGCTCTACCTGCAAGCCCATTATCCTTCTGACGTACTGGGTGGTGGTTTGTTCGCGCTCATTTGGTGTCAGACCGTTCTGGTCGCATTTCGCCAAGAACGCGTAAAAATCACGAATCTCATTAAGAACAAGGGGGGAAGTTAATCATGAATTCCGAGAATCGCACGCGACAATCCGTTATCATCATGGGCAGTTCATTCATCCTCCCATTGATCGTCGTCGGCATTATTTTGGCAGCTAACAACATTACGCCGTTCGGAAGTCGCAATCTATTGGTTGGGGATATGGGCGCGCAATATTCCCCATTTTTCACAGCCCTGCGACATGCGCTCCTCACAGGCCACATGAGTTGGTTCTCATTTTCAGTTGGCGTTGGTGAAAATATATTTTCACTCGTGGCTTACTATTTGTTAAGTCCTTTCAACCTGATTATTTTACTATTTTCATCGGCAAATGTTCCCACGGCGGTCACGATAATCTTGATGTTAAAAATCGCGACCATGGCATTGACCATGAGCTTTTACCTCATCCATCATTTTCACAGGGTTAACTGGATTGTTCCCTTTTTCGCATTGGCGTTCAGTCTGTCCGGATTCGTAACCGCAAACCTGGCGAATATCATGTGGTTGGATGGCTTGATCTGCTTACCGCTAATCTGCCATGGTATTGACCAGATTAAAGCAGGCCACCGCTCCTACCAACTTTTTGCGTGGTTAACCATCGCGATCATCACGAACTTCTATATTGGCTATATGATTGGTTTGTTCACCATCATTTACACAATAACTTTGATAATAGCTGCCAAGCAACCCGAACATTCTTTAACAAAGACACTTGGCGAAAACGGCCCGTTTATCCGCTCAGTCATCGGGACAGAATTTCTAAGCGTGATGACAACCATGACGGTACTTCTGCCGGTCGCGTTAGGAATGATTCAAACCGCCAAGGTGGCGCCCGCATCACCCACTCAAACAGCTGGAACGAGAACCCCGCAATTTGGCTTGGAAATTCTCTCACAGTTTGGTATGGGAGGCATGGCCTATTCGAATCGGCTCTACCACGCCCCGGCAATCTTCTCTTCGATTGCGATCATCATTTTATTTATCAGTTATTTCGCACATCCATCAATCTCCCATCAGGAAAAGGTGGGAACTGGGTTTGCGTTTGGTTCGCTGTTCTTAAGTATGATCATTGGCCCAATAAATCTCATCTGGCATATGCTTAACGTCCCCTCCGGATCACCATTTCGATACTCATTTCTGATCAGCTTTATCATGATCGCCGCTGCCTACCAAGTCTGGCTGGCACATCCAACACGGTTATCGGATCGGGCTAAGTGGCTCATCCCGATTGGCATCAGCTTCGCGCTGTTAATCGGCTTTGAAACCATTAAAATTGGTACCGTAACGTACCATAACACATACCTCTCGGTGCAACCTGCCTCGGTTAAGCTGCTATTGCTAAACCTGACGTTGGTGCTGCTTTTCTCAATTCTGATTTTCGCAAATCATCACCGCTTGTTCACAACCACAATTGGGGGCTTTATTGCCTTAGAAATGGGTGGTAATTTAGCCTATGTCGTTCAAAGCGAGCCTCTGGGAAATCAGCGGACCTATGCCAGTGGTTTTAATGCTGAAACTCAGCAACTCTCATCGTTATCGGAACCACAAACCCATCTTTTTCGAATTGATAATCGCAGCAATCTACTGGCACCCGCTTTTTCGGAAATTTACCTCGGGTATAATGACCCCACTGCCTTTCAATACGCCGGGATTCAGGAGTACAGTTCTACTCTTCACGAGCCGGTCCGTGAGTCGCTTAAAGAATTGGGATTCTTCAGCAAAAATCAGCGCCGAATCAGCAACGTTGGCGCAACAGCAATTTCTGATCTCTTACTGGGGGTTAAATATAACCTCGCCGCCACCCAGACGCCAAAGCTAAATTCAGCGTACGTCGGAATGGGCTTTCCTGTGACCAAGCAATTTGTCGATCTGAAATTAAAGCCAGGCAGGATCTTTGCGAATCTGGCATCAACCCTCAAAACCATTGAGCCAAGCTCTGATACCTACCTTACCCACCAGAAGATCCGGCGAAAAACCGTCAGTCGATCATCGCTTCCAGGCCTCTATCACGCCACCTTTACCGTCGACCCAACCCACCAGGGACCGCTTTATTTAACCACGACCTCCCCCGTGTTTCGCATGTCGTCGCTAACCGTAAATGGTCACCAAGTCGATCTCGTTACCAATGGGCTTCATAAAAAATACCTTGTGAAGCTTGGCACCGCGTCCGTTGGCCATGCAGTTCACATTGTGATTACCGGTGCCAGTCAAAAAACACTCAGGGGTATTCAAGTGCAATCTCTCAATGTTCAGTCACTGACACACTTAACGAATCAATTGCGGTCAGAAGCATTCATTCCCACCTACAACGGCAATCACATTCAAGGCACCATCAAACAATCCAATCGGCGATCCAAATGGGCCTATATCGCAATTCCGGACGATTCTGGATGGTCAGCAGCCGTTAATGGTCGGCAAGTTGTCATTCATAAAACGCTGGGTGCTTTTATGGCCATTCCACTAACCGCAACCATTAATCACATCTCAATGACGTATCATGTGCCCGGCTTATTCATCGGCCTTTGCCTATCATTGCTGGGCCTGTCAGGCTATGGCCTTTGGATAACGATGTCAATTTACCAAAAAAAGTTAAAACGAAAGGATGGTCGTTAACCAATGGCAATCCCATCTCATCATCAATTACCCTCTCGGATTGAATGGATCGATATTGCTAAAGCATACGGGATTATCGCCATTGTTATGGGCCACATCTTGTCTCATACTCCGGTAAGCCACTTTCTTTATTGGTGGCACATCCCCTTGTTCTTCATCCTAAGCGGCATCTTCGTTAAACCGCTTAACAATGTCCACGACTGGCAAAAATTTTTTAATCATCGAATTAAACCCGAGTTGGAACTTTACATTGGAATGGGTATCCTCCTCATCGGGTTATACACCGTCATTCACCACAAAAATCAGATGTTTTTGCAAAATCATTTGGTCGACCTGATTTATGGTGGTCGCACACTCAATTTTTACACCAGCACGTTCTGGTTTATTAACGCCTATATTCTAACCATCATCGTGCTCACAATCATCATTTCACTCATATCTAGTCGAACCATGCTCGTTTTATTAGTCACGGGTGGCTTGCTTCTTGGTGCCAGTTACAGTCAGGTCAGTTGGATGCACATTAACGGATTTGCCATGATTCCGTGGAGTGCCGACACGGTTTTGATCACCCTATTTTATAGCTATATCGGCTACACCCTGTTTCACGCGAATCGCAATTGGATTCAGGACCCAAAGGCGATTAGTGGCATCATCGTTATCGCGACAACCCTCATTCTCATTCATCTCAACGGTGGATTTACTCTCCGGCTATCGCTCAAGTCCCACCTGATTCAAAGCTCACTGCCAAAAGCGGTGGCACTTATTCTGATACCCACCAGTCTTGCCCTCGGCGTGATGGTTTGCGCTTTGATAACATCTAAATTACCCTTTAAATTTGGCCTGCCACTGATTGGCCGGCATACGCTGGCAATTATGTATGGCCACAAATTATTTTTGGATATCTGTGGCTTGGTAGGGCTCAAGAATCCGGTGATCATCTTACTTGTTGGCATAGGCGCACCATTGTTAGCTGCAATAACCATTCAACGGATAAGCCACTTAACAAACTCACTCGCGTATGGACTCAACAATAATTTTAGATAGCGCTGTCGCAATAAAGATCTCTTAAATTCAGTACTGTGTCATTGGTACGGCTGAATTCAAGAGATCTTTTAATTAATAACTGAAACTTGAAAGCTAATAATCACGCCAAAGGCGTGTGGTTATTGGCTT
>ENA-OXUB01000018-OXUB01000018.1-human-gut-metagenome-genome-assembly--contig:-NODE-18-length-122611-cov-28.386656_pt1 | contig 122611 bp, 104 predicted proteins | sample MGYA00249345_ERZ652652 | MGnify/ENA primary metagenome ERZ652652 (study PRJEB26925, sample SAMN05826496) | human gut metagenome | biome: ENVO:2100002; feature: ENVO:00000062; material: ENVO:00002003... | reverse complement strand
TTGGATAAAAAAACTGGCATTGATGATTTCCATCAATACCAGAAAGTTTAGACCCTTTATAATGCCCACAATTTGTGGCAGCGGCCGTAAATCAGTTAGCCACTTGTCAAATTTCACACAATTCAACTACAATTAACCTAATAACAAAACGGAGGGAGAACTATGGAAAAACCTGCTCAGCGCCCTGACATCGGTGACTACCTAAAATTGGTTTCCTGCTGCGCTGTGATGCTGCAGACCATTTTGGCGTTTGCACTCACAGAACATCCATCCGAAACTCACCAATTTGACATTGGCATCATTTATAACTTGATTAAATTCACGGCGCCCGCATTCATTTTCGCAATCCTGTTTACAACTTCTCGACTCACGATGACGCCCAAAATAACGTATGGAGCCTATCTCAAACAGCAATGGCACGCCACCTTTGCGCCAACGATTCTATGGACCGGTGTTTACTTGATTGTGACGCCCGAACTTCAGCAGGTCCGCCATTTCCACGACCTGCGCACATTTCTCTGGCAATTTATCAACGGCAACGCGGCCCCGCACCTGTGGTACAACTCGATGATGATGCAATTTGTTATTTTGATGCCGGCATTCTGGTTTCTCGCTCACTGGATTCATCACCGGCGGGGCCGGGCCAGAATGGTTATCGGCGTTACCACCGTCATTTATCTGGGCTGGCTGGTATTCTACGATCAGCAGGTCTTTCACGGCCCTCACATGCATAACTGGTATCTACTCGACCGCGTCTTCATCAGCTTTCTTATTTATGGCGTTCTTGGCATGCTGGCCTGGGAATTCCGTCTGTCAGCCAACCGAATTTTTCGAGTTTGGTGGCCAATGATTTGCCTATTATTTTTAGGGAGCTTTTATTGGACCAACCAAGCGCTATTTAACTTTGGCTACCCGGTACGGCTCATAAACGCCCCCTACTACAAGCCATCAATGATGATCTATGACTTAACGGTCATCACCTTAATCGCGGCGTTTGGCATCTTCCAAATTGATAATCAACCCAAGATTGCAAAAGTTGTCCATAACCTCGCGAATTATGCCTACAAAGCATTTCTGGGCAACGCTTTTTGGATCTACCTCCTATGGATGGGTCCCGGCCGCAGCCTGACAACCCGCCACCTTTGGATTGGTATTGGCCTCATTTACATCGGCACGTGGCTGTTATCATTTGGATCCGCATTCGGGTTGCATGTCATCTGGCAGCAAATTCGCCATCTCACTAAGGAAGCCGCCGCATCCCCGACTCATTTGCACGGTATTCATTAACAATTAAAAATAAGCGTGTGGGACATAATCCCCTTATACGGCCGGAAGCTGCTTTCTGGTCCATGATTCAGCTAGATAACATTCGGATAAACCGTGAGGCCGGGACAAAAATTTTGAGTTTTGTCCCGGCCTCGAGTGTAACGAAAAAGGTCCAGCTAGAAGCTGAAATTAATCAGTTTCTAACTGGATCTAATCTTAGATTGTTTACATGCTGGAAAGAGCGCCCCCGTTTGGGTTAGCCTTCCAATTTTAAATTATCGATTCAGCACCATATTAACGTGGCGAATGCCGACCTCCATGAAGGGCTGGCCGAATTGGCGAAAGCCCAATGTTTGATATAAGCCCACTGCAGTTTGCTGGGCGCCGAGATCGAATCGGGTTTGGCCCGCATACCGTTCATCATCCAAGATTGCCTGCAATACTTTTTTCGCGTATCCCCGGTGCCGGAACGCCGCCAGCGTGGCAACCCTTTGAATATGAACCCCGTGGTCAGTCACCGTCGTGCGGGCAGTCGCAACCGGTTGGTTCTCGACATAAACAACGTAATGGGTGGCCTGCCCATCCGTACCATCAAACTCCAATTGAGGATCGATTCCCTGTTCGCCAACGAAAACGGCTTGGCGAATCGAACGGGCGTCCTGGTAGATATCGTTCAATGCGTCGGTTCGTTCGATTTTCAAATCCAATCACTTCTTAAGTCAGATTATGGTTATTGTTCGTTGTAGGCCGTGACCTTTACGTCATCGCCATCAAATTCCAGTTTGGTTAAACTGCCGTTTGCCGGTCGTTCCGTTACGTCAAACTGACCGTTGCCAAATCGTTCAACCAGACTTAATAACGTATTTCCGTGACTAATCAGCAGAACGTTGTCGCCATCCTTAATTTGCGGGTTATTTTTGATCAAATCAAGCCCCTGATTAAGCCGGTCCCAATATTCAGTATTGTTTTCAGCTTGGTGGAACGGATCGGCATCCTTGAGGTAGTCCTTAGCTTTGCCAATTGAATACTTTTCCACAATCGCTTTGAAGGTTGGCAGTCCATGAGGCGCCCCCGCGAGATACCATGCTTGGTCCATATCATTACCCTCAAAGTAACCGTAAAACTCTTCCCGGAAAAATGGGGACGTTGTCGGTTTCTTAACGTCCGAAACCAGGTTCCGCTTCAAGATCTCTTTGGTGGTCACTTCAGCGCGAGTCGTGTCACTACAGTATGCCGCCACGAATTTGGTATTTTTTAATTTTTCACCGGTATCAACGGCATTCTGAACGCCCTTCTTTGTGAGGGGTGAATTGCTCCAGCCTTGGAGTTTATTATAAATATTAAAGTAGGTTTGACCGTGACGAACCATATACAATGTAAATTTAGTCATGATGCCACATCCTTTGGATTGTTATATTTGTCTTGATTGCTTTAAGTATACCAAAGTTTACCTGGGGGATAACCGCGACATTGACAAAACGTGCAAAAAAGGGCTGACCATCAATATTTAAGCCCAAGCCACAATCATTCCAAAAACCGGAATAATCGTGCGGTTTCCCTGCTACCTTGCTGAAACGTGAGAAAAGGGGCTGGCCACTGCCATTTAAGCCGAAGAGGTCATCATTCCAGAACCGGGAATAATAACGGGCGATTCCCTGCTACCTAGCTGAAACGTGCAAAAAAGGGCTGACCATTAATATTTAAGCCCAAACCACAATCATTCCAAAAACCAGAATAATCGTGCGGTTCCCTGCTACCTAGCTGAAACGTGCAAAAAAGGGCTGACCATCAATATTTAAGCCCAAGCCACAATCATTCCAAAAACCGGAATAATCGTGGCTTGGGCTTAAATATCATGGTCAAAGCGCCCTTTTTTGCACTCTTATTCCTTAACTTTCCCCCAAATTCCCCATTTCAACCTTTATTTGTCGTTTTTTTCTGATACGATTAACAAGTATGATTATCTCAGACCTAAGGAGCTTGAATTTTGAAATACGTTCAATCAATCCTCGCAAAATGTAGTACTCGAATCGGTTTTCTCATTCTCTTGATAAGCTGTTTCTGGGCCAAAACGATGCTTGCCTACTTCGTTGACTTTAAACTCGGCGTCACCAATCCCTTTCAGTTCATCATCGTGGTGATTAACCCCCTGGCAACCACCTTTCTGCTAGTAGGAATCGCCCTCTACTTTAAAAAAAGCCGAACCTTCTACCCAATTGCCATTATTATTGATATTTTAAACACGGTTCTCCTCTACCTCAATGTGATCTATTTCAGGGAATTCACCGACTTCATGACCGTTAGCACCATGACCGGCTATTCCAAAGTCAATCAGGGTCTCAGCGGCAGTTCCATCGCCCTGACGAACTTTCACGATGTCTTCTACTGGATCGACTTAGTGGTCATTATCGCGCTACTCGTCACCAAAAAAATCAAGATTGATCACCGGCCGCTTAACCGGCGGATCGGTCTGGCCGTGACGTCATTCTCCCTGCTATTTTTCGCCATTAACCTGTCTCTGGGTGAAATGGACCGCCCACAATTACTAACCCGGACGTTTGACCGCACTTACATCGTTAAATACCTCGGTCTAGACGCCTTTACCGTTTATGACGGTCTCAAGTCGCAGCATAACAATGACTTACGGGCAACTGCTACTAAGTCGGAACTCGACGACGTGCTCAAGTTTACCCATTCGCACTACGCTAAACCAAATAAAAAATACTACGGCATCGCCAAAGGGAAGAATGTCATCATTCTTCATCTGGAAAGTTTCCAGCAGTTCCTCATCGGCAAAAAGATTAACGGCAAGGAAGTCACGCCGTTTCTAAATAAGCTTTATAAGAGCAAATCCTCCTACTCGTTTAGAAACTTCTTCCACCAGGTCGGCCAAGGAAAAACTTCGGACGCCGAAAACATGCTGGAAACCAGCACGTATGGCTTGCCACAGGGATCGCTCTTCGCCCAGCTTGGCAGTGACAACACCTTCCAGGCCGCCCCTGCCATTCTCAAACAGCGCCGCAATTACACCAGCGCCGTCTTCCACGGCAACGTTGCCAGCTTCTGGAACCGGAATAACGTTTATAAAGAAATGGGCTACCAATACTTCTTCGATGCCAGCTACTACGACACGTCAGGTGACCGCTCAATGGGCTACGGCTTGAAGGATAAGCTTTTGTTTAGAGATTCCGTCAAATACCTTCAGAACCTCCAGCAGCCGTTCTACGCGAAGTATATTACCGTTACCAACCATTTCCCTTACGATCTTGATAAGGAAGATACAAGTCCTAATTTCAAGACGACCGATACCGGTGATGACGTGGTTGACAATTACTTTGTGACCGCCCATTACCTCGACCAGTCCATTCACGAATTTTATCGTTATTTGAAAAAGACTGGGTTACTGAAAAACTCGATGATCGTTCTGTATGGCGATCATTATGGCATTTCCGACTCCGAGAATAAGAACTTGGCCAAGGCCCTTGGCAAGAACCCTGATAACTGGACGGACTACGATAATGCCCAGCTCCAGCGAGTGCCGCTCATCATTAATCTGCCGGGCACCAAGCACGGTTACGTTTCTAATAAGTACGCTGGCGAAATTGACGTTCTGCCGACACTCATGCACCTTCTGGGGATCAGCACGAAACGCTACGTTCAATTTGGCACCGACATCTTCTCCAAGCAGCATGATCAGGTAGTCGCCTTCCGAAATCAGGACTGGGTCAGCCCAAGTTTCACATCCGTTAGCGGCGATATCTATTCCAACAAAACCGGTCAGCTGATGAAGCTAACGAAACGCCAGAAGAAACAGGTTGATAAGGACAAGGCCCGCGTTGATAAGGAACTCTCCTTATCCGACTCCCTCAACGAAAAGAACCTGTTGCGCTTTTACCATCCAAAGGGGTTTGAAACCGTCGATCCGCGGAAGTATAATTACGCCAACGGTTATCAAAAGGAACGCGAGATTGCCGATAAACGCGGCAAGAAGTCAACCAGTCTCTATTCTAAACGGGGAAATACGATCAAAGACTACGTTACGAACGCACCGGAAATCCATCATAAGTCAACTGATTCCAACCGAATCAAGATTACCAATCCGGATGCAAGTAATAATGACAGCAGTCGTTAAACGGGGATGAATCAATCATGAAACAGCTTGATAAGTCGACAAACAAAATTTGGCTTCTGTTCTACAACGTGTTAATCGTGCTCCTGGCACTGGTTTCCTTTGGCCTGGTTATTTTAGCCGTTGTCAACGTTATCACGCTGCGCCACGGGATTTATCGACTGATCTTTTTCGGAATTTGGATCTGTTTTCTAATTGACTACCTTGTCCGCTTTAGGCTGGCAAAATCCAAAAAGAATTTTCTGATTTCCAATCTCTTTGACCTAATCGCCCTGATTCCCTCTCACCCAGTTTTTGCCCTTTTCCGGATTGCGCGGATCTTCGCCATCATCCGGGAATACAACCTTTTATGGAAGTTAGGCTGGTCCGGCAAATTTACCAACGGGCTTCACCGGTTCCTATACGATACCGGGTTCATTTACCTATTCTCCATCTCGCTGGTTATCCTGATCGGCAGTTCACTGGTATTTGCCTCCTTCGAGCACACGTCGCTCCAAGAGGCCCTCTGGTGGGCGATTACGACCGCAACCACTGTTGGTTACGGTGACGAAACGCCGCAAACGGCCGGCGGCAAAATTGTCGCCTCACTGCTCATGCTTGGCGGGATCGGCTTTATTGGTTTGTTAACCTCAACGATTACCGGCTTCTTTACCAACACTGACAAAGAAGACGAGCAGGAAAAAACGCTGAAGCGGCTGTCCCATCAAGTTGAACGCTTGTCAAAACAGGTGACTAACATGGAAAAACTGTTGCGGGAAGAAAAGGGTGAGGCCAGTCCCCGCCCGAAGAAAAAGCGAAAATGATCATTTATTTCTAAATGTACATCAAAAATCAGATCCGGTCAGAAAGCTGATAGTGTCAGCTTCTAACCGGATCTGATTTTTAGTGACCTCATATTTTTTTAAATATGGCATTGCCAACACACACAACGCTTAATTAGTGGTGCATCGACGTACTGTGCAGCGGTCCCCGGCGGTCCGGATATAGCTGCTGCATGATGGTATTCACGGCAATCGGGGCTTCCCCAAACGCGGTTGCAATCAACGGCTCCTTGCCTTCATAGCGGGAAACATCCCCGATCGCAAAGACGTTGGTCAACTCCGTCTTCCCAGTGGGGGCAACCTGAATCGTTCCCCGATTCAATTCTGGATGGACTGACCAGGCATTTAGGGCGCTGTCTTGAGCGATGAACCCGTAGTTCACGACAATTTTATCAACGGTGAGCGTCATTTGATCGTCCGAGCGCATCTTTTTAGCCGTGATGGTGACCTGATCGTGGTCGGCGTGGTCCAATTTCTTAATCAAATAGGGGGTCACAGTTTCGATCGTTGATTGATTCAACAGGTCCACACTGTGCTCCATTGCCCGAAATTTATCCCGCCGGTGCAGCAGATAAACTTTTTTAGCAACCTTTTCCAGCAAGAGCGCCTCATCAATCGCGGAGTCCCCGCCGCCAGCAACCAGGACGGTTTGATCCCTAAACTGGTCGAGGTTTTTGACGCTGTAAAACAAATTGCGGTTTTCAAATTCCGCCCCGTTATCAACGGCTAGTTTTCGAGGATTAAACGCCCCCACGCCAGTCGCGATAATAATCGCCTTTGACTGGGTTGTCCCCCGGGCTGTTTGAATCAGGTAGCCATCCCCATCTCTTTGAATATCGGTAACGGTCTGATTTAACTTAATCACCGGCTTAACGGTTTTTAGCTGGGCTTCCAACTCAGTCACCAAGTTCCGGGCAATAATGTGCGGGTAGCCGCCGACATCTAATATTGTTTTTTCAGGATAGAGAGCGCTCACTTGGCCACCCAATTCCGAAAGGCTCTCAATAATTTGAACCTTTGCGTTTCTCAAACCGGCGTAAAAGCCCGCAAACATCCCGGCCGGGCCACCACCAATAATTGTGATATCATAACTTTCTTCGTTCAAAACCACGTCAGTTCCTCCTTTGGGGATCATGCTTATTTTTTATTGCGCCAATCCTTATTGGCAGGTCGGCGAACCGGCCGGCGCTTCTTTTCTCTTGGAATCACAATTCGCTGGCCTTGAAGGGTCTTCACTTCGCGCAGGCCGGCATCAATCATGATATATATTAAAAACCAACCAATCACAACGTCAAGGATTTCCTGCATAATGGACACGCTCAATCCGGTGTCCGGAATATCCCAGTCCCAGAAAGTGTGGAGCCCGATGGTGATTAACAGGAACACGTAAAATTTCGGTTTCGTAAAGAAATCCTTGATGGTAAACGGCTTCTTCCGGGTTTTCGCTAAAATAATCGCCCCGCCGACAATCGCTGCCCAGATCGTATGGGTGCCAATTGCTTGAAAGCTCCTGGTAAAGATCGTCATAAGCCCGTACTGACTGATGTATCCCGAACTTTCAAAAACCGAAAACCCGGCACCCACCGCGGCCCCAACCAAGACGCCGTTAAATATGTAATTCAGTTTATACGAATTGATAAAGATAATGACGACCACGCACTTGGCCAGCTCTTCAACAATGCCGACAATCAAAGCCGACGCAATGCTGACATCTGTCCGAATCGGAAGCATCAAGTAAAAGGTCATCGTCACTAACAGTGACAGAATTCCCCCCACCAAAAAAGTGGTTAGGACTTGAAGCACCGAAATGTTTTGGTAGACGTTAATCTCAAAAAACATCATCATTAACGAAAACGGCACCATTAAGGACCCGATAAAAATGAGTCCGGGAATGGCCTTATTGCTCTTAAAGAGAAACAGGAGTAGCATAAGCATCGCAAAACTAACGGCCAGGACGAGAAAAATTCGTGAAAAGAACCAGGGCTTTACCGGCCGACTGGACACCTTATGTAAACTCGGTGTCGTCGTGCGGGTCCCGACAATAAATAAGCGATCAGCTTCATCCTTGGAATGGCGCCGAAAAATTTCGGAAAACATTTTCGACAGATGAATCTCAACGGCACTATCCTGCTGATCGCCTCCCAGCCGCTTGGCAATGCTATCATCGAGGTTATCCAGGTTGTCGTAGTTTCTGCGAACCCCCGTCCATAGGAAAGCAAAGAAGTGGCGACCAATTTTTTTATTTTCCAGCTTCATCGGCTATCGATCTCCCAACGTTAATACTATTAAGGTTAACCGATGACCGGATGAGTTTCAAGCTCAGAATTGAGTTCTAAAAGATTTTCTAGTATGATTGGGTAAAGGGTTTTCATCATTGACAAAACAACATTTATGGAGGTAGTTTACATGGCCCAGAAAAAAATGATTCTTGATCTTGATACCGGTATCGATGACGCGATGGCAATTGCGTACGCCGTCGCCGATCCAACCGTGGATTTAATTGGCATTATCGGTTCATACGGCAACGTTTACGTTGAAGACGGTGTTCAAAATTCGCTCAAGATTCTTGAATTGTTGGGAGCAACCGATGTTCCTGTCTACCAAGGATTGGCACACTCTTCTGAATCGGATCACTTTGACCGCATGCCCGTTAGCGCGCAAATTCACGGCAACAACGGTATCGGCGAGGTCGATTTGCCGGCACCCAAACGGCCGGCCGAAACCGGTGATGCCATTGACTTCTTCATCAAAATGGTCAAGAAGTACGGCAAAGACTTAATCCTTGTGCCAACTGGTCCATTGACCAACCTCGATGCTGCCATCAAGAAGGCCCCGGAAATTGTTGACGAAATTGGTAATATTACCCTGATGGGCGGCGCGGTCACCGTTCCCGGCAACGTCACCAACGTCGCCGAAGCCAATATCCAACAAGATGCTTCTGCCGCCAACAACGTGTTCCGAAAGGCGCCGTTAACTCAAGTTGGTTTGGATGTGACCCTAAGAACCCTTCTAACTAAGAAGGAAACCCAGCAGTGGCGGGATTTGGGAACTCAATCCGGTCGGGCCTTTGCCGACATTGTCGACTACTACATCAAAGCCTATGAGGTTACCAGCCCCGATCTTCACGGCTGCGCACTTCACGATCCGTTTGCCGTTGGGGTTGCCATCAATCCTGATTTTGTCCAGACAATCAGCTTGAATATGTATGTCACAACTGACGATCAATATTATGGCCGAACAACTGGTGATCCAGCCAGATTATCCGATCCAAATCCAAACGTTAAGGTCGCCGTCAATGCCGACGTGGATGGTTATTTGAAGGTATTCATGGATCACACCCTCACGTTATTTAAACAGAACTAAACTAATTCAATAAACGATCAATCAGCAGCGAGGTAAAGCCACCTGAATGGGTGTCCTTTACCTCGCTGTTTGATTCCAGCAAAGCCATCCCCAACCATTTGCCAGGATCAAGTTGTATAATTTTAGTGATAGATTCATGCCATTCAGCACTTTTGGCAATTCGATCGTTATTTTTTGGGGGTTGATCTTATGAAACACATTTTTAAATCTTTTGGAGAAACCAAGCGTCATCCATTCATCATCGCAACCTTGCTGGCGATAAGTACCATTGGCCTATTCATGACTACTGAAACGACCGCGACTCAGGCGCAGTCAATTAAACAGCCAACCGCTTTTTCGCAGCACAAACCGGCGAAAAAGCCAACTAAGACCAACCAAACGACCAGTTTTAATCAACAGAGACAGGCAGCTTTAACCAGGGGCAACGTTCCCACGCTTTGGTCCCAAGGCTACCAGGGTCAGGGAATGGTGATTGCCGTCATTGACTCTGGTATCCAGAATCATCCCGACCTGCAATTATCAAATGACCAAACCGCTAAAATTTCTAAGGCGGATGTCCAGCGATTAATTGCCCAAAAGGGGTATGGCAAGTACATTAGTCCGAAAATCCCGTTTGCCTACGATTATGTCAACAATAACAATGATGACACGGCTGCCGATTCAACGTCCGGTTTCCATGGTGAGGAAGTTGGCGGCGTGGCGGCCGCTAACGGGATTGAGACGAACCAAGCCAAGTACATGAGGGGCGTCGCGCCGCAGGCCCAGCTGTTAAACCTTAAGGTATTCGGTGGGTTTGCCGATGAGATTCCTAACGACGTCGCCCGCGCCATTCACGATGCGGTTGACCTCGGTGCCGACGTGATTAATTTGTCATTGGGCCTGGCCCAGCCCCACCAGTCACTCACCGATGAAGAACAGGCAGCGGTCAAATACGCTACCGATCACGGCGTTTTTGTTTCGGTGGCCGGCAGTAATTACGGCCACGCTGGCAGTCTTGAAACCAACGCCAATGATCTCAGCGATTCCACCACAACCACCTATGAACCGGCGAATTCCGGGACAATCGCCGATCCTGGGGTTGCCAATTCAGCAATGACCGTCGGCTCTGCCAACACGAAAACGGGCAGTAAAAGTGCGATGAGTTCATTCTCTGCCTGGGGACCGACCCCGGAGTTTGCGTTCAAACCCGACATCACAGCGCCGGGTGATCACATCGCCACCATCGATGAAAATAAAACGTACACCTTTGACTCCGGCACCTCATTTGCGTCACCATACATCGCCGGGTCAGCGGCTCTAGTCCTGCAAAAGATCCACAAAGACCAGCCAAATCTCAAGGGAGCCGCCTTAGTTAACGCGGCGAAAGTCGCTTTAATGAATGCCAGCCAACCCATGAACAACAGCCAGTTTCCCGGTGAGATTGTCTCACCGCGGCTTCAGGGGGCTGGTGTGGTCAACGTTGCCAACGCCGCTAATTTAAACGCGGCAGCCACCGATGCAGCCACTGGAAGTGGGGCCGTCGCCCTCAGACAAATCGGCCAAATCACCAACTTCTCACTTAACGTCACCAATCACGGCGCCATTCCCCAAACCTATCGGGTGGACACGACGACCGGTCCGGATACCGAGACGCGCAAAGCCGATAAGAATGGTATCGGCGTGGTGCACGACGTCAAGATTAACGGCGCTTCACTCACCGCTTCCCTGCCAACCATCACCGTTGATCCAGGCAAAACGGTCAAACTTGATTTTAAATTAGATCTCGGCAGCCAAGCAGCTCGTAATAAAATTGCCGAGGGCTATATTTCGCTCGTCAACTCTGACGCCAAGCAAACTTTGACCATCCCCTACATGGGCTATTACGGCGACGCCACCACCGAACAAATCATTGATCAGCCGGCCAACCAAACCGGCAGTGACTTTGGCGGCGGGTACATGATTGATAATCACAATACCCCCCTGGGCGTCAGCGACCGCACATCACTGGCCAGCTACATTAATGCCGGCTCCCCAGAAACGGCTTCGAACCGCTGGGATGCGACGCCAGGCAAAGTTGATGACGACAAAATCGCTATCTCACCAAACGGCGACGGTAAGATGGACGTGGCTAATCCATACGTCTTTGCCAAGCAAAGTTTGGCGAAGGTCCAAGCTGCCATTCTTAATTCCAAAGGGCAAGTTATCCGAGTTATCGATCAAGAAACCAACACCGATAAATCAATCCACGATTTAGGATCAGATGCCAACAATGATTTGGCCCTCTCAGTCTCGATGCGGCCGAATCCCACGGCATTAACCTGGAACGGGCAAGCATACGATCAGGCCACCGGTAAGATGAAGGTGGTCCCTGACAGCCGTTACCAATATCAAATCGAAACGACCAATTTCAATGACGGCGCTGACAAAGTCCAGGATTGGACGCTTCCAGTCCAAGTCGACACCAAGGCACCCAAAATTGTGAAGGCAACCTATCATCGCGGCCGCCTAACGGTTGGTTATCGTGACTCCGGGGTTGGCTTTACCAAACTGTCAGCAATGGCCGTTAAGGTCGGCAAAAAGGTTGCCGGTGTCAGTTTGAATAATTCTGGCCGCCAAAACCAGGGCGTCACCCACTACACCCTGTCTAAACCCCTGCAGAAAGCGCTCCAACAATCACCGAAGATTCGCTTGGCGCTCTGGGACGTCGCCGGTAATCAAGCAACCAAAACGCTTAAACTGACGAAGCCCGCCAAAATTTATCAACCCTCAAAGACCGGCAAATCCGCAAAGGTGATGTGGACATTGATGACAACCGACCTCCCAGAAATGTTGAATCGGCAACCCTATGCCGTCACAACCCGATTTTTAGAGACCTCCGGCATTTCGTTTAAGAATCTGAAAGATAACAATTTTAACTATCTAAATGCCAACAGCAAAGCCTACAATCCGGCAACCCGAACCCTCACAATCAGTGGTAAGGTCACCAATCCTAAATCTAAACTGACGATTCTTAAGTCGCCAAACCAAAATGCCGCCGAAAATCAGGTTCACATTGGGAAATCCGGCCAATTTAGTTACCAAATGCCCCTTGATCCGACTGGTCAACGGGGAATCGGCTACATTCTCAAGACTCCTAAGAAGGGCAAAGTTACCACGGCAAAGGGGACCCTGGAAGTCTTTACGGATATGACGCCGCCGACGTTGACGTTAACCAACCCTAATTTAGGGATCCAAGCAACTTCCGATCAATCGCAGCTGACAACGGCGGCTGCCAGCTTCACCGTTCAGGGAACGGTGAACGATAACGTTGACGGTTACCGGCTCTATATCAATGGTAACAATGTCTTCCATGAACAAAACGATGCCGGCTTTGTCAATCACGATAATCCGCAAGCATCAGCCAATCCTTACGGGGGACACGCGTTTAGCGAAACCTACTCGCTGTTACCCGGTCAAAACCACTTTACGGTAACCGCCATCGATCTGGTCGGTAATACGGTGACAAAAACCTTTACCGTAACCCGGCAATCCTAATCCAACGAGCTCCACGAAACCATAAGCATCAAAAAATCGAAGATCCAGGCATCATTGCCTGAACCTCCGATTTTTATTTGATTGATTTTTTAGTGCGTCCCGGGCTCATTCTCACCCATTCACGACGCTTTTTTCTTCCTGATTCTTTTCTCGTTCAGCCTTTAATTCCTGCCGGTGAAATTCTGCCAAATGAACGGCTTGGGTGACAAATTGTTGGGTGTGAGCCACATAATCGTATTTCTTACCCAGCTTGGCGATATAACCATTGATATAGTCAACTTCGGTTGGCCGGTCCTTGGACATATCTTGATACATGGACGGGTAATGAAGTGGCATGTCCACCTGACAATTATGTTCCAGGGATGCCAACATATCCGCCCGGCTTTCGACAAGGTGGATATCTGCCCGCCCACACACGTCATAAGCTTCATCCAGCAGATCCTTAGCCATGGTATCAAAACCTGGGAAGCGGCCAAACTGGCCCATCTGCAATTCAAACATCGTGCAGATTGAGTTCATAACGGAATTGAAGACCACTTTTGTCATCAACGTCCCCGTGAAATCGTCGGTCATGGTTGGATGAAACTGTGCTTTATCCAGCTGCTTGAAGAGCTCCTGACACATGGCATCGGGCTTCTCGTTTAACGGGCACATATTCATCATGCCGGCGCCCCGCTTGCCCATAAAGTCAACCTCTCCAGGACCGGGAAGCACCGTGGCAACCAACGCGGTGCCGCCAATAATCTTGTCGTCGGCGAAGTACCGCTGTAATTTCTCAACGTGCCCCATTCCGTTCATGCATGTAAACGCGTACTGATGCGGTTTGAAGGCGTGAGCCATCCGTTTAAGATAGTCTGCGAGCTGCATCTGCTTGGTAAAGAAGACAAACATATCCGGATCGTCGTGGTATTCCTCCGGGGTGACCATCTTCACCGGCACCAGGTGGCGGCCCTTATGATCGCGCATGACGTAAACGCCACCCTGAGCATGAACGGCATCCAAATGCGGCTGCCACGTATCAACAAATGTCACGTCATTTCCCTGCTCAGCCAGCAGAACCCCGTAACGAAGACCCATTGCACCTGAACCAACCATTGCTAATTTCATATGTGTCCCTCCAAATAAACTTAACTAAGTACTTAACGACAACTGAAGCGATTAAAAAAACAGCGTCCTCGAATAACTCAAGGACGCTGTTTGCGCGGTACCACCTAATTTGTAGCTCAAAAAAGCTACCACTTTCGCGGACGGTCAACTGACGATCCGCTAGCACAATAAGGTGTGCCCGCCACCGATTCTCTTAAACTCGAATCGGTTACTCAGAGGTGATTTTCAAATTATGAGTGGCTATTCCTTCACACTTAACGGAATTCACTGAAGCCAGCCGATAATCCTACTTTCCTCGTCATCGTATTCTAATCGCTTTTTAATATGTTTCTAACTTAGTGCCGTTTACCGGAAATGTCAAGCAAATTTCAAAAATTTATCGAATGGAGAAATAACTCTTTAAGTATTGGCCAACACCGTCGCTATCGTTATCAGTGGTGACAACGCTGCTAACGGCCTTAATTTCTTCCTTACCATTCTTCATGGCAACCCCAATTTCAGCATGGGTAATCATGCCGAGGTCGTTGTCCGAGTCCCCAAAAGCCATCAGCTGGTTGAAGTTCCAGCCAAAGTGTTTTAAAAGGGCCTTCAAGCCGACCGTCTTATCCATCTTGGGCGCAAGAAATTCCATAATTTGCGGTTGCGAACGAACGATGTGGTACTGTTGCCCCACCCGAACCGGCATGTCAATTCGAAATTCATCGAGGACTTCAGGCTTATCACACACAATTCCCTTTGAGTAAAGGTCATCTTCACCCAGGTTGGAAAATGACCGGGAAACAAATTCAATATTTCCCTTGAACTGCTGTTGATACATCGAATTCTTCAGGTCGGCAATTGAATAAACCCGGTCAAAATCGAGGATGTCCAGCGGCCCATTTGCTTGATTGGCATACTCAAAAAGCGGTTCGAAGCTGGCCTTGGTCATTCCCTGTTTAAACAGTTCCTGCTTGTCGTTATTATGAACGACCAGGGCACCATTAAAGGTAATTGTGTAATCATCTTCGCCGGTTAACCCAAGCTGCTCAATGTATGGCCAAATCGCGTTAATCGGGCGGCCAGTGCACAGAACAACCTTGATACCATCATGATGAATTTGCTTCAATACATTTTCGTTAACTTTGGAAATGTTCTTGTCGCTGGTCAGCAACGTCCCATCCAAATCCAACGCAACCATTTTTATCAAAGTAGTTCCTCCTTGCTTGTTATCATAGAATTAATTCTATGGAATAATCGTTCAAAATACAATCCCTTTTACAGTATCTTACAAATAATATCAGAAGTTCATCATTGTTATATCAGAATTGTTCCGGATCAATTGCCCGATGGTCATATTCATTACTGATTAAAGCCGGTTATCGGTCACCATTCATTTGTGAAATTCACAAGCAAAAAAGAAGCTGAAAGGCAAACGCCCTCAGCTTCTAAATTCATCCGTATAACTTAATTGTTATTTTTAAACCTTAACTGATCTGAGATTCCAGTTCGCGAAGTTCTGCTTCCCGGACGCTACGAGGTAGAAATCTCCGAATTTCTTCCTCATTAAACCCAACCTCAAGTCGATGATCATCAAAAATTATTGGTCGTTTAATCAAATCTGGGTACTTAACTAATAAGTCGATCAGTTGAGATACTGAAAGATTATCAATGTCCAAGTTCAACTTCTTAAAGATATTGGACCTGGTAGAAATGATGTCTTCACTACCATTTTCAGTCAAACGTAAGATTTGCTTTACTTCATCGGCATTAAGAGGGTTGGAATTAATGTTGCGTTCTTTGAAGTCGATGTGATGACCCTTGAGCCATGCGCGAGCCTTTCGACTTGATGCACTGCTTTGTGCGACATATAGATTTAACAAAACAATCCCCCCTAATTTGTAACAGAAGTGAAACTGAACAACATCCTTCGATTACAATATTAACACATGGACACTTTTTGTCAACACCGTTACTTACTTTTTGTAAACAAATTTGTGAAATTTTTGAGCTAACGACCTACGCCCGTTTACGATATAATGAAATCATTCATTATTAAATTTTTGCCATTATTTGGAGGGCTTTACTGTGGAAATCTTTTACTCAGTCGCGTTGTTAATTGTCGCGGCGATCATCGCGAACATTCTCTATACCATCTTCCCAAGAATCCCGTTAACCTTTTACCAAATTGGCTGTGGGTTTTTACTAACCCTATTGCCGCTCTTTCGAAACTACAGTCTCTACCCGGAATTCTTCATGGTGGGCATTATCGCGCCCCTTATGTTTAATGATGGCCGCACCATTGATACCGGTCAAATGGCAAATGCCTTCGCGAAGATCATGTCAATGGCGGTTTATCTGGCCATTGTGACCACGATTGTCATTGGCACCATGGCCCACGCGGTGATGGCCGTTATTCCGTTGGCCCTATGCCTGGCCTTAGCCGCGATTGTCACGCCAACCGACTCGCTAGCCCTCTCCTCAATTACCGAAAATGTCACCCTGCCAAAGGCCGTTTCAGGCGCTTTAGGCGGTGAATCGCTCTTCAATGACGCATCCGGCATTGTGGTGTTAAGTTTGGCCCTTTCAGCTTATCAGACTGGGGATTTTTCGTTTTCCCAGGGGTTGCTGAGTTTCATCGTCAACTTCTTTGGGGGACTGCTGGTCGGCTTAATCGTCGGCTCCCTATTTGTCTCCCTCCAGTCCTTTCTGGTCGGCAAATCGATGGATACGGCCAGCGTCATTGTGCCGTTCAGTTTGATGATTCCGTTTGCAATCTACCTCATCTCTGAGGAATTAGGCTGCTCCGGAATTCTGGCCGTTGTTGCCGGCGGGCTAATCTACGGCATCAACCAGAGCCGCCTAAAGCTAATGGCAACTAACGTCCGCTTGGTGACTAACGCAACCTGGGGAATTCTCAGTAACCTGCTTAACGGCATTGTGTTCGTCCTGCTGGGCGTCACCCTCCCAACGGTGATCGTAGCAATTATTCCCCTATCGTCAACGTTGATTTTAGAATTGAGCGGACTGGCACTGCTCATCTACCTCACCATGGGCGTTGTGCGCTTTGCCTGGGCGAAACTCAACTTGGTCAAACTTCATGGCGATCGCCCCAGTACGTTCAAGGAAGCCTTCCTAATCGCTGTCGGCGGCGTTCATGGAACCATCACCCTTGCCATGGCCCTCTCGTTACCAGTCACGCTGGCTGGCCACGCCTTTCCCTATCGCGATCAACTCATCTTCGTGGCCACCGTGGTGATCCTTCTCAGTCTTATTATTCCAGCAATCGTCCTGCCAAGAATGCTGCCGGCCAAACAGGTCCCCAACCAGGATTCCTTCAACCACCATCGCAGCAAAATGGTTGATTACAGTATCGCGCGAATCAAAGAGCTGCCAACCACCACCCTGGCAGATCGCAACTACGTCATTGATATGCTGACCAGTCAGAAGAAGAGCAAACGGGCGGACAAGAAAGCGGTCCGTGATTTGATGGCCCAAACCCATGACATCGAAATTCAGGCAACCACCGAAGTATTGAGTAATGATCACGTCCCCGAACAGTTTAGTAACGAACTGTCCCGCCGAATCGCCCTGCACACGACTCCTGGGAGGGGCTTTTGGAAACGCATCAAATTTATGATGCACCTTTGGCTTCCCAGAAAGCGCCGATTTTCAAACCGTCTCCCCGATAGTTTGAATCCGGCCAAGAACCCGCAATTAGTTCAAAAGCGGGATAACTTCCGTAAGCAGATCGAGACGGCCGTTTATGAACGGGTCAACGCCTACCTTGACAGCATTGAAACCCCGGAAAATACCGCCACGGTCACGTTTGTCAGGACAGGTTATAATTTCCGCCACGCCCGTTTCGGCGCCGATGACAGTTCGGACGATCGGCAAAATCAATTGCTGATCCAAGCTTTCCAATATGAATACACCTACGTTGCCGACGCGTTTAAAAACCAAAAGATCACCCGGCAGGTTTCTGATCAGCTCAATCAAAGCATCACCACCGATCAGATGGTCTACATGGCAGATAACTGACAATTTACAAAATGTTCGCAATTGATTATACTTGACGTTATACATTGTGTTTGCAGGTGAAAAAAATGAAAGTTACCTTATTAGCGACAAGCGACACTCATGGTTTCATAGAACCCACTAATTACGTGGATTCCAACGGTGATAAACCATTTGGGCTCGAAAAAGCAAGTTCCACAATTAAACGATATATGAATCAACACCCCGACGAAAAGATTATTCTGATCGACAACGGGGATTTTTTGCAAGGGTCGCCAATGGCGGACTATGTCGCAAAACGGGCGGGTCAAGCTGACAAGGATGCCTTCATCGCGGCGTATAACGACGTTGGCTACCAAATTGGCTCAATTGGCAACCACGAATTTGACTACGGCTTGGACTATCTCAACTGGATTATGAAGCACTCCGACCGTCAGTTTGTGTGTGCCAACATTGTCGACCACAACAACCAACCCCTGTTATCGCATCCCTACACGATTCTGAACGTTGCCGGGTTTAAAATCGGCTTTCTGGGTCTGACAACCACCAGTACGAAAAAATGGAAGAACGTCAATGATATGAACGACTTCAACCTGATTTCCGAGTTGGACGCGTGCAACCGTTACATGCCAGAACTCAGGGAAAAGACCGACGCGGTCGTCGTCGTGTATCATGGCGGCTTTGAACGCGATCATACCGGCAACTGGAATGATATCAACCCTGGCGAAAACCGGGGCTACGATATTCTCAAAACGATTAGGGGAATCGATGGCATGATTTCCGGCCATCAGCACCGCAAAATTGCCAGCGAACTGTTCAACGTGCCGATTATTCAACCGGGTTCCCGTGGTGAATACGTTGGCAAGATTTCATTTGACATTTCCAATAAGGATCGCCGCATCACCCACGCTACTTCAGAGCTCCTAAGCGTGGGGGATAGTGACCCAGATCCACAAATCGCCAAGGTCGTGGCCGCCCTCTCCAAGAATTTACAGAAGTGGCTTGATAAACCCCTTTCTCGGATTGAAGGCAGCCTGACCTTTGACGACCCGTTCCAAGCACGAATTAAGGAATCAGCATTTATTGAATTTATTCAAAAAATTCAAATGGAGAAGATGGGCACCGACATTTCGGCAACCGCCCTCTACAACAACGAGGCTCACGGCTTTGAAAGCCCGATTACAATGCGCAACATCATCACCAACTACGTTTACCCCAACACACTGGTTAAATCACGTATTACCGGCGCGGACTTGCGGGCAGCATTGGAAGTCACGGCGGAGTACTTCGACGTCAAGCACGGCCAGGTTGTTGTTAACGAGCACTTCATGTTTCCAAAGGAACGGTTCTATAATTACGACATGTATGAAGGCATCGATTACACCTTAAACATTGCTAAACCAGTCGGCCAGCGCGTCACCCGCTTAAAGTATAAGGGTGAAGACGTCACCGATGACCAGATTCTCTACATCACACTCAATCGCTACCGCGCAAACGGTGGCGGGCACTATCCCATGTATACCGGCGACAAGATCGTTGCGTCGTGTGATATGACGATTAGCCAAATTATTCTGGAGTATCTGTCAAAGCACCGGGTGGTTAAGGCGACCAATAATCATAATTTTAAGATTGAAGCGAAGAAATAAGCTATCATTCATAAAAATAATCCTCCTGATTCCCATACATTTATGGAAATCAGGAGGATTATTTTTATAATTTACTTTTTTAACTCACTAGCTCAAAAATTATTTTAGAGCGTTTTCGTATGCCTCTTTCAAGGATTTTGCTTGATAGACAGCTGGCTTGTCAGAAAGCTTAACTTTTGACGGCGCTTTACTCTGCGTGTACGTTAGAGTAATATTATTCCCTTCAGACCCAATAATTGCATTGCCATTCTTATCGAACAATGCACCGTTTTGACCGCTTACTGATGTATCACTTGGAGCAGCGGAAACCGTCAATTTATACAGATATATCGTTTTATCTTTCATACTTGCACTAAATACACCACCACTAGTACCGTCGAGGTCCGTCGCTTTCAACCGAGTCTTAGCACTTCCAAACAATCCATCATCAGTTGCGGCATAATAAATCACATCTAAGCCTTCTGCCGCTAATGCTTTGTTAAAGTCATAAGTTGTTATCGTGGAACCAGCAGGAGCATTTACATTAGCGTCTCCCGCCAGCGCTGTGGAGAAGCCAACGGTCGTATCCCGTTTGCCATTTCCGTTCTCGATTTCAGCATCACTCAATGGTTTGCTGGTGTCAACTTTATCCAAGAAGTTCACACTCGCAATCAATGGTTTTTGAACCTCTGGGGCTAATGTCAGCTTAACTTCCTTACCATATGCAGCTGCTTGAAGTGCGGCAGTATTCGCTGACAACTGAGTAGAATTTAGATTGGTGATTCCATACTTTGTAATTCCGGCAGCCTTAATCAATTCAGTAAACGCTTGCGTATCATTTATAGGATTCTTCCCGTTGGCAGCCGTCTGGATCGTATCCTGCACCGTACTTTCACCATCAGCCTTCGTCAATTTAATGTAACCAATTGTCGTTCCCTTATCATCAACGAAAGTTAGTTTTACCTGATTATCCCCAATTTCCGGTGCCTTCGGAATCACCGTCTGGATCTTCACTTGCCCACCAAAGACGGTCTGAGCCAACGCCGTCTGTTGATCAGTGGTCAACTTATTATCATCATTCAGACCATAGCCGGTGCCTTTCAGTGCCTTCACAATCTGATCCTGAATCGCCGTTACATCAGCTGCAGCCAACGTCCATGAAGACCCGTTTGCCGTTCCCAACGTTTTACCATTTGCGGCGGTGGCGTTGGTGTAGTCCACTTTCTTGATCAGGTTACCATTCGGATCGGTCAGTTGAATTTGAACCGCCTTATCAACGATTGGCTTGGTTCCCTTTTGAATTGAAATGGTAACTGAGGAACCCAAAATGCCCTGAGCTAAAGAAGCCATCTGGTCAACCGTCAATGCACCCGGATAATAGCCTAACGCATTTAACGTTGCATTCATTTGGGTCTGAAGGGCCGTTTGATCATTCGTACCTAACTGCCAAACGCCATTGGTGAGCGTTCCCAGCGTTGATCCCTTTGTGCCGCCATTCTTAATATAGTCCATTGACTTAACCGGTGCGCCGGTTGCGGCATCCACAAAATTAATCCGCAGAGCATTATCGGCAATCTTATCCGTTGTTGGCTGGGAGTTGTTGCCATTATTTGAACTGCTGGAACTGTCGGCGGCCTTTAATTGGGAAGCCAAGATCCAACCATTCGCACCAGCATTGCCTTCATACGCATAGATGTGAACCCACTGGTCGCCCTCTTTAGTTCGGGTGCCAGCTTCATCAATTTTATACACAGAATCTGCATATGCACTGGTATCAGCCGCCTTTTTACCAACCTTATATTGAGTCCACGCCGGCTTCACGTATGTCGCGGTGCCCGTTCCCGGATTTGCCAACTTGTACGTGCCGTTTTGCATATCACTCGAAACCGTGCCCTGCTTGAATGTCGAATATGCCTTCAAGCCACCGCGGAAACTGGTCTTGCTGCGACCGCCGTAAATCCAGCCACGGTGTTGACCGTCAAACGTGACAACCTTGTAGTATACCAAACCACGATTTGTCTTTGCCACCCGATACGCCCGGACATTTTGTGAAGACCGCCCAGAATTAGCAATATTACGCAGCGTACTGGTTGAAGCGACTTTGCGCGCACCTTTCAACGTGGCCGCCTTGTTATAGAGTGCATTGCTGCCGGTAAAGGTCACGTTTCTCGATGATCCCGCCGTCTTTAACGCACTATTGGATGTAACCCGCACCCGACTCTTCGCAAATGCTGGGTGATTCCCAATTGTGCCAGCCGCAAGAAAGCCCAACGCTGTCATCGAAACAAACAACGATTTCTTCAAATTGATATTCAATTCAAACAACTCCTACCCCTTAATTATTTAACACGTGTACATTGTAACCCATTGATTAAGTCAGTAGTATTACATATACATTAACGTCCTGTTATAAATAACAAGGGTTAGGAATTTTACTTATTAATAATAATCAGCCTGATTGCAAGGCCCTAACAAAAAAGACTGAGGAAACAAACTCCTCAGCCTTGCTTAAATTGTTATTATTTTTATGCGTGGTTTCCCGCCTTTTTAGCGTGCTTGGCGTGGCCACTGTTACTTGACCGCGAGCGATTAGGTGCCGAATGATGGGCTTTCTTAGTGTCCGTCCCGATAAACGCAAACGCCTTAAAATCACGAATTGACGTTACTTTGATCTTACCAGGATAGGTCAGCTCCTCTTCGATCTGATCCTTAACCTGGTTGGCGATTTCATCATTCTGCTCATCATTAACCTGATGTGGATCAACCATAATCCGAATTTCGCGACCCGCTTGAATGGCGTAGCTTTCCTTAACGCCCGGCTTGCTGCTGGCAATTCGTTCCAGACTCTTCAGGCGGTTCACGTATTCTTCAACCGATTCGCTTCGGGCACCAGGACGCCCACCGGAAATCGAGTCCCCGGCAGCGACCAAGTACGCGATTGGGGTTGTCACATCAACGTCGCCATGGTGAGACGCAATTGAATTAATCACTTGTGGATCTTCATCGTAGGTTTCGGCAATCTTGACCCCTAATTCCACGTGAGTTCCGTCGACTTCACGATCAATGGCTTTACCAATATCGTGCAACAGGCCGGCTCGCTTGGCAAGCTTAACATCAAGCCCCAGCTCCGAAGCCAGCAGCCCGGCAATATCGGCAACTTCCACCGAGTGATTCAAAACGTTTTGCCCGTAACTTGTTCGATACTTTAAGCGGCCAACGATCTTAATCAAGTCGGGGTGCATCCAGCCAATGTGCAGAGAACTGACCGTTTTTTCACCGGTCTTTCGGATGTCATCCATGACGTTGGTTTGCGCCATATCAACCTGGTGCTCAATCGATTGAGTGTTAATTTGCTTTGAAACCACCAAATTTGTTAAGACCGTCTTGGCAATTTCGCGACGAATCGGATCCGCCGTCACGATATGCAGCATTGACGATTCATCCGGATCGAAAACCAGATCGGTTCCAGTGAGCGATTCAATGTAACGAATGTTCTGAGCTTCGCGGCCAACCAGCTTTTGTTTAACGCTGCGATCATTAATCTGAACGGTGTGTTCAGTATGTTCCCGTGGCATATCAACCGGGCCGCGCTGAATCGCATCAATTGCCATGATTTTGGCTAACTTAGGGGCGTTCACTTCGGCCTCATCGGATTGATACCGTAGTTCAACATCGCGTTCCCGGTTTAAGTCCCGCGTTAACGCGTCCAAGATCTGTTTCTTGGCTTCATCAGTCGATAACTGGCCCCGCTTCTGTAAGGTCTCCAAGCGATCATGGGCTAATTGGTTAGCTTGAGATCGCAGTTCCTGAATGGTCTTATTGGTTTGATCCAACTCATCGTTTCGTTTGGCTAAATCTTCATGAATCTGATCAAGTCGTGCCTGGGTTTGTTTTAACCCGTTTTCCCGCTGGTCAATCCGGATCTGCCGGGTGGCATTATCAGCTTGATAGCTGTCAAGTTCCTCTTCAATTGATTCTTTATAATCGGCTGTTTGTTGATCGCCTTCAGAAGTCAGCTTTTCAGATGCTTCCTGGGCTTTCACCCTTGCGCTTTCAAGAAGCTTGTCAGCTTCCTGATGGGCCTGGGCAATCTTTTGCGCGTAATGGCGCTTTTGCGTTTGAATCCCGCTAAACGCGCCAATGATAATTGCGATAACCGCAATTACAGCAATAATGACATAGATCAAGTCCGGACCTCCCTTCTATAAATAGTCCTAATGATAGTCTAACATATTCATTCGATTATTTGATATACCGATGCAAAAACTTCTTCACGGTTTGCGTATAGAGTTCGGGGTGATTCTGATACGATCGGGCGTGGCCGCGACCGGGCACAATCAGTAACTGCTTCGGCCCCCGATCGGCTTTATAAACCGGGTAGACCATTTTGGTCGGCACAAAATGATCATGGGCGCCGTGAATAAACAGCATTGGTTTGCGATTTTTGCGCACCTGGCTGAGAGCGTTGGCTTCCTTGAATGTGTAGCCGTTCTTCGCCCAGTTGATGCCACTCACAATGTTGACCAACGGAAACTTTGGCAAATGATACAGCTGGTTAGCCTGATAAGCGATCTCATCGTAAGCATCCGTGTAGCCACAGTCCTCAATGTAGGCCTTCACTTGGTGGGGCACGTTTTTAACGCCGCTGACCATCATGGTCGTTGCGCCACCCATACTGACCCCGAAGACCACAATTTTCGAATCGGTTCCGTTATTGGCGATCACCTTTTTAATCCACTTGACATAGTCCAGTCGGTCCGGCCAGCCATAACCGATCACGTTGCCCTGACTGTCACCATGCCCGCGGGCATCCGGCAGCAGGACATTGTACCCTAGATGATGAAACATATAGGCATACTGAAACATCTTGTCCTTATCACTCATGAACCCATGCGCAACAATCGCCGTCTTGGCAGTTGGCTTTGCGGCGGGAATATAGTTAGCGTCAAGTTTTAAATGATCGGTCGCGCTGATCTCGTGCCAGCGTGCCTTGGTCACTTCCTGATACCATTTATGGGCGGGATAAAGGACGTTTCCCGGCTTAATTTTCACGGGCTTGCTCAAAAACGCCTTGGGGGCCGGCACCACGGCAACTTTGTAAAAATATAGTCCGGCTCCAAATAGGCCGACCGTCACCACCGAAATAAGGGCGGCGCAAGAAATAAGGATTTTTGTTCGTTTTTTCAATTTAAAATCAACCACCATTTTAGTTTGCATTTGGAACTAATTACGTGAAGTTATGGCTAAAGCATGGGATTTCCGCTGTTTCTACCTTCTAGGTAACGGAAATGCAGTATAATAGAAACAATGAATAAGGACGGTGATAGCATGTTTCCAGAACGATTACGAGCATTGAGACGCGGTAAGCACCTGACGCTTTCCGCCCTCGCAGATGAATTAAACAAACAGTTTCCGACTGACGACAAGCACGAAAATACGCCATCCCAAATCGGAAACTGGGAACGGGGTGTGCGGACCCCGTCATACGTCGAGGTCCAAAAGCTCGCCTCGCTTTTTAACGTCACAATGGACTATTTAACCGGCCTCACCGAAAACAACACGTACGATTTGGGCCGAATGTTTATCTCGGACAAGTCGTTACAATTTAACGGCCAAAGCCTTGATTCAGCCGACCGTTATGAAATTTACCAGCTCATCGCCGGTTACGTTCACGGTAAGACCGGCCGCGCCCAGGCCCCTGCCCCAAGAATTCAACAGGAAGAGTTGGATTTAGGGATGGATCAAAATAATCAATAACTGTTGAGGAGAGAATATGCTGTCAAATAAGCAAAAGAAGAAACTACTTAAAAAGAAGCACCCAACAACTTCAACCGAGTCTCATTATATCAAACAAATGCAGCAATATCGCGATTTATTCACCGATTTTCCAAGTGTCAAATTTCTAATTAACAACGTCTTGGAAAGCGATCATTTGATTCAATCAAAGTTACTGCCGCAGGAGCTCCCAGAATTGCTGCTGCCTGATGACATTCAGGATCAAATCTTCCAGACCATTAATGCTAAGTTTGATAAGGGTGATCCTGAAGGTGACAAATTGTGGGATCAACTGTCGGCGGCCCTGCCTAAATTGGACAAGGCGCTGCGTTCGTATCGTGATTACTTAGAAAATCAGTACGGCATGTGGGCCTATATTTCCGGTCCATTTGTCAAAAGTTTGGCCAACTATATCGGTCACGACGCGGTCTTAGAGGTCATGGCTGGCAACGGCTACATTTCCAAGGGCTTGAAAGATTTAGGGACGACCGTCTATCCCACCGACAGTTTGGAATGGGTCGGCGAGAACCAGACTGGTAAGCATCAGGTGATCCCTATCGAGAAGCTGGACGCAATCGCGGCCATTGAAAAATATCAGGATCAGGTTAAATACGTCATCATGAGCTGGGCGCCAGATAAGGGCGGCGTTGACCTGGACGTTCTTGACGCAGTTAGAAAAGCCGATAACGATCTTAAACTGATCGTCATCGGCGAAAAAAACGGCGCCACCAATTCAAAAGCCTTCTGGCAGCGCGCTCACTTTATTGAACCGGAAGCGGCGCAACAATTAAACGCGCACCACCGGCCCTTCGACCTGATTAAAGACCAGGTCTACCTAGTTGACTAAGTTTAGGTAACGGAATTTTCTTAATTAAAGGTTGTTTTTCAAGCGGCGTCTTCTCGAATTCGAGAAGCGCTTTTTTGGTATCGGTACCGCCCCGATACTCGCCAATCTCACCGTTGGCTTTCACCACGCGGTGACACGGCACCACAATCAGAAACGGATTTTTAGCAACCGCGCTGGCGACCGCCCGAATGGCCTTGGGTTTACCAATGTTTTCAGCCAACTGTTTGTAGGTGACGGTCTCACCGTAAGGAATCTCTCGAAGCGCGTCGATTACCTTGAGTTCAAGTTGATTAGTAATCCCACTCAGGTCTAACGGCACGTCAAAGGACTGGCGCTTTTTATCGAAGAACTCGTTAAATTCATCAAGATAAAGGCCAGTAACATTTTCATCGTACATAAATTGGTAGGTGTAGCGATCATGAGGATAGAAATCAAAAAGCTCAGAAATGTGACGATGGGGACTGGAAACAAAGTTCAAGCCCTTGTCGGTCACGGTAAAGTAAAAGGTCTGCTGATTGATTTCAAGGCTTTGCCAGTAAAGTTTTTTCATGAGGTAAAATCTCCAGAGTGTGAGGCGGCTTGGGTGGTACGGTGTCTAAGCGTCAAGCGGTTGAAATCCCGGGTTTGGATTTTGGCCGCTTGATGCTTAGACGTTAGTACCAGAGCCGCCGAGCACATTTAGTCTATAAAATAATAGAATTCCAACAACATCTAATTTTATCCTACCATATTTGCCAAAGATAGTGGTAAACGACCCTGAGCCTTCACAAGTTCTTAACTAGTGCAATCCCCATCAATCCGCTTGACTGTTAGTCATGACTCAAGCACAATGAAGTTATTAACTTGTGAAGGGAACGACGCATCAATGACAAATACGCAAAAAGATCCTGCAGTCCAAAAAACGTCAAAATTGCGTTACGATCTTAGTGAAATTCGGATTAATAAAACCGTCAGTGAACTGATCCACATGGGCCATGATATCAGAGATAAGGTGCCCTTCGAAAGCTTGGCTGAGTTTAAACCGGTTAAGCGCGATGTCGTGACCGGCATCGAACACGTTGAGGGAAAGCTCATTTCTGAGCTGCTTCCCCTGCGGCATAAGCGATTAGCCGCCTCCCCATTTTCGTTTTTCCGAGGAACCGATGAGCTGATGGCGTATGATCTTTCCCACCAAACGTCATCCAACATTCCAGTGGTCATTTCCGGTGACGCCCACATTGGTAACTTCGGGTTCTACGCATCCCCAGAACGCAAGCTGCTCTTTGATCTCAATGACTTCGATGAGTCGACAATCGGTTCTTGGGATTGGGATGTGCGCCGGCTGCTGGTCAGTATCATTTTGGCTGGTGAACTCAACGGACTCGATGCTGATAAAATTACCAGTATCGAAAAGGCGGCCGTTCAAACTTACCAGCAGATTCTCGAACAATGTTTCGATGACCATTCAGCCTTGGAACGTTACTACTTCTCCACGGAAGTCGAAAACTTCTTGAAATCGGAGTCCGACGGCAACTCGCTGCCAAAAATTTGGGAAAAGATCAAACGCAGTGCGCTTTCCCGTGATTCCGAAAAAGTGGTTAAAAAGTTTACGACCCTGGACGTAAAGGGGCACCTGGTCTTCCGTGAGAATCCCCCGAAAACGGTGCACGTCTCTCAAAAGCGGTATCAGCAGGTGGCCGATCATCTGCAAAAATATCTGCAGACGGTGACCCCGGATGTCGCCGTCCTACTGTCGCAATTTCACATTAGTGACATTGTCCGCCACAGCGTTGGCGTTGGCAGTTTTGGAACCCGCTGTTACCTCGTGCTGCTGACAGCCATTGACGGCAGCCACCTCGTCTTACAGATTAAAGAAGCATTGCAGACCCGCCGGTTTCAAGGGTTCGACGTGACCACCAAATACAGCCAAAGCGGCCCGGACAACGGCGAGCGCATCGTCACCTGCCAACAGGTCCTGCAGCGGGCGTCAGATCCATTCTTAGGCTTTTACCACAATAATGATTCCGGCCGGAGCTTTTACGTGCGCCAATTCTGGGACATGAAAGAATCCGTTGAGTTAAACGGGTTGGACACGGACGACTTCACCAACTATGCCAAGATCTGCGCGCTCCTCTTAGCTCGCGGTCACGCGCAAAGCCCGACAGCCGGCATGGTTCGTGGTTATATTGGCAAGAAGAAAAAGCTGGTCAATAGTCTGGTCGACTGGGCTAATGCCTATTCCAAACAGGTCCATCAAGACTACAAACTGTTCAAAGAAGCTTATGATACCGGAAAATTAGCCGAGGAGGAAAGCTAGGATGCATAAAGTTGTCTTTCACATTGACGAAGTTGGTAAATGGTCCCACACAGTTGGTAACATCAAAAATCTGGTCAACTACGGGAATCAACAGGGCGAAGATTACCAGATCACCGTGTTGGTAAATGGTGACGGCATCATGGGATACTTAACTGACGAGGGCCACAAAGCCGTTAAAAAATGCGGTAAAGAATTTGTCCGTTTCCACGCCTGCGCCAACGCCATGAAGAGTCACGGCGTCGAGGCCAAGGATTTGCCGGATAACGTCGAAATTGTGCCGGCGGGTGTCGCGGATTTAATCGCCCTGCAGGAGCAGGGATATGCGTATGTAAAACCATAAGTGTGGGCCGAAAAGCGGTTAGCTTCCAGAGAATAAGTAACTAATCTGAATATCCCGGTCCTGGATATTGAGATTAGTTGCTTATTCGGCGGGAAGCTGCTTTGAGGCGCACGATTCCACTAAATAACATTCGAACAAAACCAAGAGCAGGCACAAATCAAAAAGTTTGTGCCTGCCCTTTTTGTCATTCAAATCAACAAAATTAATACTGCGGCTTAATATACGGGACCCGCTTTACCGTCGCCCCCGCAGAACTTTCCACGTACCAAGTTTGGTTCTTAATCCGACTAAACTGTTCGCTTCTGCCAGTTAAAATCACCCCATAGAAAGCGGCCTTCTTCAGCGATGGATTTTGGCGGGCATATTGGTGAGCGTACTTGGCAATGGCCCCGTTTGAATCCAAGCCCACGTTTTCCGAAGTGACCTTTTGGAGGGTCTTGTGGAAATAACGATAATCCTGGTTCATTAACCGACCGCCATCGGCTTGGATGCCAAGAAAGTTGCTCCCATCCATGGTTGGATCCAGCTTGCCACCAACCCCAATCCAGTACCAATCGGCATGGATAGTCTTTGGTAATTTGCTTTGAATTTGTTGATATGTCAATGGTTTCTTGAACGTTACGGCGACTTCTGCGACATAGTTTCGCATTTTTGCGACATCAGGGAGCTCATTGACCCGTTTCACTTCTGAGTGGCGAAGTCGATTATTATAAAAGATTGGCTCCTTTACTTGGGTGATTCGATCGTAGACCGCGTTGGGTTCATAATCATTTAAATTGACGCTGTCAGCCAAAGTGTTATTGAACCACGAATACTTGCCCTGCACCGCAGACCATGGCACGTGATACCCGTCAATGACTTTGTAACGGCGACTCACAACGTTACCGCCCCAAACGGAGGTGTTGTCCAATACTTGATCGCTCAATTGAATATTGGGCGCCATCACGGTTTCGGCAATTTCCATTTTCTGATTCAGCTGCTGGGACTGAATGCCTGATAAGTACTGGGTTCCCCGATACATCAACAGCAACATAATCGGAACGGTGATCACCACCGTTGCTAGTGTGATCAGCCAGCGCCGAAACTTCACTTTCCTGGCTAGCTTTTCAAATTGTTCGTCTTCATTCATCGTTTTCTGCCATCACCTTTCGCAATTTTTTCCGGGCCCGATAAAGCTGCATTTTAATTGAACTCGGCCGTTTATGCTGCCTAACCGCAATTTCATTAATTGACCACTCGTCAAGGTACTTCAACTTCAATAGTTCCCGCTCCTTTGATGAGAGCCTTGCCATTGCCCGTGAGATATCAGGATCCAATCGGTTAATGATGCCGGGATGGGCGGTCGGCGACTGGGGAATTAAGTACGTCGTTAAAATCGATTGCAGCTTTTGTCGCCGCCGATAGTAATCAATGTAGCGATTTTTGGCCATTCGATACATATAGGGCTTAATTTTGTTTGGTGGTAAAAACAAATCCATTTCCAGCACTTTGACAAACACATCCTGAACGATGTCTTCCGCCACGTCTTTCTTGGCACCCTGACGCATCAAATGCAAACGCAGCTCAGCCAGAATCGGCTTTAGCTGTGCTTCATACCCATTCAGTTTCATGACAACCCCCTCTCCACCTATATAACGATTGAACCGAAAAAAAGTAACGCCCTTCTCGCAAAAAAACGAGTGTGCGATAAAAAGCGGTTAGCTTCCAGAGTATAAGTGGCTTATACGACCGGAAGCTGCTTTTTAGCGCACGATTCCACTATGTAACATTCGGATAAAACAAGAGGCCGGAACAAAAAAATTTGTCCCGGCCTAATTTCTAATTAATTTACGTTTCTTCCAATAACTAGCCCACCAATTTTTCCACACCCATTTGAATTTCATTGGGATGGTTAACAATTGCGCTGGCATGAGCTGCGGAAAGTTCTGGCACATCGCCAAATCCGTAGGTAACGCCCAGTGTCTTGACGTGATTTTCGTAGCCGCCAATCATGTCGGTATTGCGGTCGCCAATCATGATACTATCGGCTTTCTTCGCGCCGGTTTTGGTCATCGCATACTTCAAAACGGCTGTTTTCGTGACCCGAGTCTTTTCATCGGCAGACGCGCCAAACTCACCTTCGAAATACTGGCCGAGATTAAACTTATCGTTAATCATTCGAATCATTTCTTCCGGCTTGGCCGAAGCGATGTGCAATTGATAGCCCCGCTGCTTGAGTTTCGCTAATTCCTCCAAAATTCCGGGATAAATCGTCAGCTGAAAGATCCCCTTACTGCGGTAATATTCTTGATAGTAGCTCAGCGCGTTAAAAATATCGTCTTTGGATAAATTTGGATAGAACCGCGGCACACTTTCAATCAGTGCTGGCCCAATAAATTGACGGTACTGATCATCGGTCAGTTCAGGAAGATGCATCTTCTTAACAAAGTATTTAAGCGACTTGACGATGCCAACCTCAGAGTCAGCAATCGTTCCGTCAAAATCGAAAAACAATTGGGTCATTTAAATTCCTACTTTCGTTTTGTAATTATGGTATTCAGTGTCGCTTATTTCGGCGTGAAATGCAAGCAAGTGCTGAAAAAGCCGGGTTGGCTAACTTCCCCACCCGGCTGATCGCAAAAGATTGATTATCGTTACTATACTTTAGGGATAAACAAGTTCCCCAGGGTTGCCGCCATCATTGCCTTAATCGAATGCATCCGGTTTTCAGCTTCTTCAAACTGAACGGCGTATTTACTGGTGAAGACCTCGTCAGTGACTTCCATTTCGGTGATCCCGTATTTCGCTTGGATCTCTTTACCATACTCGGTATCAGCATTATGAAAGGCGGGCAGACAATGCATGAAGATTAATTGATCGTCAGGCGTGCCGGTCTTCTCGAGAGCCGCCATGTTAACTTGATACGGCATCAATTCCTTAATCCGCTGTTCCCAATTGGTTTCACCCATCGACACCCAAACATCGGTGTAAACAATGTTGGATCCCTTAAGGCCCTTATCCAAATCGTCAGTGATCAAAATTTCCGCCCCAGACTTCTTGGCAAAGCCCTTGGCGATCTGCTGAACCTCATCGCTGGGATGAAGGGTATTTGGCGCCACAATGTGAACGTTAACTCCGAGAATTGCGCAGGTAACCAACAAGGAGTTGGCCATATTATTGCGGCCATCCCCCATAAATGTCAACGTCAAGCCATCCAATGACTCAAAGTTTTCCTTAATTGTCATGAAGTCAGCCAGCATCTGGGTTGGGTGCCACGTATCCGTAAGACCGTTCCATACCGGCACGCCACTGTCCCGAGCTAAAATTTCAACGTCACTTTGTTTAAACCCCCGAAATTCAATCCCGTCAAACATACTGCCAAGCACCTTGGCCGTGTCAGAAGTTGATTCTTTTTTACCTAACTGAATGTCATTGTGGCCCAAGTATTCAGGATGGGCGCCTAAATCAATGGCGGCTGTCGTAAAGGCGGAGCGGGTTCGGGTGGACGTCTTTTCAAACAGCAGGGCAATGTTTTTTCCTTCCAAATAATGGTGGGGAATGCCGGCCTTTTTAAGGGCCTTTAAATGCAGGCCAAAATCGACCAAGTAGTTGAGTTCGCCGGCCGTAAAGTCCTTTTCAGCTAAAACACTGCGACCTTGAAATACATTCTGTTTGAAATTTTTTGTCATCCTATATCGCTCCTATCGTCCTGAAAATGGGTTAATTAGTGAATGCTGCGGTTAATTGTTTACCTGATACACTGCTCCGAAGCCCGCGCTGAAAGCGCTGGCAAGTCCCTTTAGGGGCGACGACCCAGGCGATAACGTCTAAGGTCTTCTCGCAGGCTATTCTTGTGACCCCATCAACAAATCCGGGTTTGCGTGCTTCAAAAACATTGCCTTAATACGATCGGCTGCCGGCACCGACGGGGAAAACATCACGACCGTATCATAACCGGCCAGCGTTCCCGCAACATCGTCCATATGAAGGTCATCGATCACTGCCGCCAGCGGGTTGGCATAGCTTGGTTGGGTATGAATTACCGTCACGAACTGGACCTGGCTGATTTCAGTGACCGTTCCGTTAATCATCCGATACAGACGTTCCAGCTCATTCTGGTTTCCCGACTTAAATATCATGTAGCGGGAATTTCCCGCGCTATCCGGCTGCTTGACAATCTGCATCTCACGAATATCGCGGGACAGCGTTGCCTGAGTTACCGAAATGCCAGCAACTTTTAGCCGCGCCATCAGTTCATCCTGAGTGGTGATGCTGTATTGGTTAATAATCTGTTCAATTTTTGCCTGGCGGGCATCCTTTTTCATTAGGAAAATCCTTTCGCTCAAAAATGGTTTGCTTAAATATTCATAATCTATCGTTTAATTTGCATAATCTATCGTTTAATTTGCATAATCTATCAATACAAATCATAATACAAATTTCAACATTTGGCTACAACTAATTCAAACTAATTCTAAAAAGTCGTTGAAGTGCCGTGATTACCGCACTTCATAGCGGCAAGATTCCTTTGGATGTGAAGAGTCAACCGCGATCTTCTTGTCGTATACATAAATTTCGCAGGCTTTACCATGCATGAGTTCAACCTGGACCTCATTTTGATAAATCGTAAACAGCACTTCTGTCCTTCGTAACCGCAACTTGAAACGGATCATATTCCAAGCCGCTGGCAATTTAGGTTCCAGGCTAAAGTGCTTGGCATTATTCACAACCCCGGCGAATCCGTAGACCACCCCTTCCCAGGCAGCCCCTAAACTTCCGGCATGAATGCCGTTTTGGGTATTATGGTGAAGATCCATCAAATCGGTTCTAACCGCCTGCGTGAAGAAATTATAGGCTTGCTTCTTGCGCCCGGCCCTTGATGCAGCAATCGCATACATGGCCTTGGAAAGGCTGGAATCATGAGTCGTAATGGGTTCGTAAAAATCATAGTCGGCCTGCAGCTGCTCCAGGGTGTTCCCCTTTGGAAATAAAATATCAGCCATAATCGTATCAGCCTGCTTATTAACCCGATAACGATACAGCATCAACGGGTGATAATGAAGCAGCAGTGGAAACTGGCTCTGGTCGATTTGATCGATATGCATATCTGGCAACTGTTCAAATCCCTGATACTGAATTTTAACGTTCTTTTCCTTATTGTATGGGAGGTACATCAAATCAGCGGCCTCCTGCATTTTTGTCACTTCCGCTTCGGACAAATTCAGGTGACTGAGCACGTCATCAACGCCCTTAAACGCATGCGCGTACTTGACTGCCAGACGAATGTTGTACTGGGCCATTAAATTCGTAAAGTAATTATTGTTAACCAGCGCGCTGTATTCGTCAGGGCCCGTCACGCGATTAATGACAAACTGTTTCTTACCATTAATCGTCGCAAAGTTACCGTACTGCATCCAAAAGCGGGCCGTTTCAACGATAATTTCATACCCGTAATTTTGGAAAAACGCCTCGTCTCCCGTAATTGTGTAATACTGATCGACGGCAAAGGCAATGTCGGCATTGATATGAAATTGAGCCATACCCGCCAACCAGTAGGAGCTTGACTCGTAACCGTTGATGGTCCGCCAAGCGTACATGGCGCCTTTCGACAGGCCAAATTCACTGGCCTGCTGCTGGGCGACGTGAAGCGTATGATACCGAAACATCAGCAATTTACGGGCAAGATCGGGTTGGGTGTAAATGAAGAACGGCAGCATAAATATCTCGGTGTCCCAGAAGAAGTGGCCGCCATATCCGTTACCGGTCAGTCCTTTGGCAGGAATGCTGGTCTTTTCGTCGCGGCCCGCGGACTGGTTCAACTCAAATAGATTGAATCGCAGGCAGAGCTGACTCTGGGGATCGCCATCGATTTGAACGTCACTGTGGAGCCAAAATGTCTGCCAGACCTGGGCCGAAGCTAGAAGTTCCGATTCAAAGGTCGTATCGCGAATATAGTTATTTAATGATGAGAGGTACTGATCGGCATACATCCGCGCATTGACCAGGGGGTGAATATTGCCAATCGCGAAGAGAAACTCAAAGTTCTTCTGACTGCCGCGTTTTGCAAAATACTTGCTTCTGTAGCCATACTGATTATTATCATCTTTAAAGTAATCAATCTTCGGATCCGGCGCGTAATTTTCATTCGCTTGAAAGGTTAAAATGATCCCCTGCTGGCTTCTAAACGTGGTCACCAAATAACTGGGCTGCCCGTTATCCGGAATAAAGTCCAATTGCATCTGTCCAACGCTTTGACTAACCCGCATGTCTTCATTCTGCTGGTGGGTCATCTGGTTGACATAATTATGAAGTTTAATGATTTCCACGTCTTCATCGAAGTTCGTCGGAATAATGGAATAACGAATCCCATACACGTTTTGCTTGCTCAGGCTGGCAAAGCTTTCCACGACCAGATTAAAATTGCGGTTTTCGGGGGTCGTCACTGAAAACATTTCGTGAAGCAATCCCGTTTGCATGTCTAAATTTTTATCGACGATGTCAACCACGAAGTGATCAGTGGCCGAGTCTTCATTAGCGACCTTAATCCGAATATATCGGGGATCCAGCAGCCGGTTAATGACCTGATCATTTTCGGGATAACCGGTATACTTTTCGCCGTATGACACGTTGTTGTAATCAAAAAAGCCGTTAATGAATAAGCCAGGAGAACCAATGTAGTCGGGATTATTGCCCTGAAGTGGTTGGAATCCCGGACCCCAAGGTGACCATTCCCGACGTTATAAATTGTTTCTAGAAAGAGTGGTTCTTTGCTGCGTAAATTTTGTAGATGAATTTGAAATTCTGGTGATTGTTCAATTCTCATGAGTACTGGCCTCCTGCATATTGCTTTAATTTTACCATTCTACACAAAGTTTTCACTTTTTGTTAGCAAAAAATTCACATTTTTATGTTAGTACGAAATAGTAATCTTTTAGGAGTTGTTAAATTTAAGTAAATGTCAGATGGCAGCTGCAATTAACGCTTTACTCCCTGTTTCTGGGTTGTTATAATTTTGATTGACTCGTTACTTTGCTTTAATAAGTTGATAAGTCTATATGCATGCATTCAAACGGCGACTAGCATATAATCAGTTTGTAAACTAAGATTAATCGTCCCACATTGTGAATTTTCACGAAGGAGAAATAACATGAACAGCAAATTACTTTCGTTTCTTGAAGAAATTAAGGCCCAGGGTAATATGTCCAAGGCCGCTCAAGCTTTGTTCGTTACACAGCCATACATTAGTCGGGTGATTAAAAACGCCGAAGTCAATTTTGGTGTTCGTTTAATTGACCGTTCATCTCACCCAATCCAATTGACATATGCGGGTGAAAAACTCCTTTCCTACCTTCAGGAAGAAAATCGTCTGCGTGCCAATTTGGATCGCGAAATGACTCACCTGTCCGAATTTAAGTACGGTCATCTCACCATCGCATCCAACGAGATTTTACCAAATGATTTCTATGACCCGATCTTAATTCGGTTCTCGCGAAAATACCCGAAGATCCACGCCCAAGTGATTCGCACGAATAGCCGCGACGCTGAGAAACGTCTGTTATCCGGATCGCTCGACTTCTTCGTTGGTCATCCACTGTCCAATCCAAAGGTCGAGTATCAACCAGTTGCCAGCGTGCCATTGGTATTAGTGATTCCTGAATCCTCATCATTGTTCACACCGGGCAAGTTTGTCGTCGATTACGATACCCTCGATTTTACGAAGCTTTCCGGCGAACCATTTATTGGCATTCCCCAACAGGACTACTACCAACGACTGGTCAACAACTTCTTAAGTGATCTCAACGTTTCACCAGAGTACAGCTTAGAAGTTCCTGACATTCACCTCTCAGCTGATCTGGCTGTCAACGGATTGGGCGCCACTGTTTCGCCAGAGGTCTTCGCCACTAAGCCGTTCATTACCGATGAGCAGCAAAAGAAGTTGAACATCGTTCGGATTCCAACGGATAAAATCACGGCCGACTTTGGGATCACTTATATGAAGACAAAACAGACATCAGAACCAGTTACCGATCTTTTAGGGATTATCAAAGACGTTGTATCGGAATACGCCCCTAAAAAATAGTGATCAAACGGCACTCGCAAAGCCTTTGCGGGGGCCGTTTTTTGTTGATCGCCGTGTCCTGACGAGATGCGTTCGCATCAATTAGCATTTTTAGAAATTGGTTTGGTTGATAACATAACTGTTTAGATATTTTAGTACCCTTTTAAATAACAGTTTTAGCTATTTTCGTCACAGAAAATTCATATTTATGTAACTTGATTGACATACATTATTTTTCAGAGTACCCTAACAATGGCTAGAAGGGAGAAAGCGGTTGTTTTGCAGCATTGGGGGCACATTATCTAACGCCGACTGCTGACGTATCAATTGTTCTCCAAGATTTGTTCGATACATAACCGTACACGTCACTGTGAACATTTAACTGAGGGCGCGCTATCAAGCTGCTGAATATGATTAATAATGGAGAAATCGGTTGGGTACTCGTTTGAGCAAAATTGCCGGGAGTCAGTGACGACCGGTGAGGGATCCAACCGTTTTTTTAAGTTGCAGGGGAAGCAATTCAGAAGGGTCTGAAAAATCATGAAGAAAGCAAAGAGTTTACTCGCACTATCCACCGGACTGGCAGTTCTGCTGCTGGTCGCACCAACGGCATCGGCGGCGTCAAAGAAGAACGCCGGAAAAGATCCGTATGGCATCAACAAAATCTTAGCCAAGCTAATTGGCAAAAAGCACGTGTCACCCAACAAGCATATTCAGTTAGACATTGTGTTGAAGCCCCAGAATCAGAACCAATTGACCGATGAAATTTATAACGTTAACACCCCGGGCAAACCCAATTTCAAAGAATTTTACACCCCGGCGCGTTTCGGCCAAAAATTCGGCCAGCCCGCTAAAGTTGTCGGCCAGTACCGGCCCTACTTTGCCAAATATCATCTAAAGACGCAGACATTTTCCAATAACCTGATTCTGAAGGTGTCAGGGTCGGCAAAGAACGTCAATAAGGCCTTTGGCACGAACTTGGAATCAGCGAGATACCACAGCAATCCCGTTCAGTTTTCAACCAAACGCCCGAAACTCCCCGCAAAGTTAGCCGACAACGTTTTAACCGTTCTTGGGATTACCAGCCTCAACGTTAAGGCCAGCGTGCTTGCCAAGAAGAGCGCAAAGAAGGCCGCTAAACCGGTCGCCAAGTATGCGCCAAGCAAGTTCACCAATCGCTATCAGCTTTCGCCGCTCTATGATCAGGGCTTCAAGGGTCAGGGGCAGACGGTCGGCATTGTCAGTTTTGCCGGCTTTGACAAGGCCAACGCCGAACATTTCTGGAAGGCCGAGCATATTGCCACTAAACCAAACCGGATTAGCATTAAAAACATTGCCTCACCTTCCGTTCAGGCAACTAACGATAAAGCCTCCCAGTTTGAAACCACAGTTGACGTTGAACAAGCCGGAGCAGTGGCCCCTCAAGCCAACATTCGGCTATATCACGCCAACTTCAGTGATGTCGGCATGGTAAACAGTTTCGCCACCGCGTTTGACGAGAACAAGGTCGGGTCCCTCTCAATGAGTTGGGGAATTAACGAATACATGCTTCACTACTATAAAAACAATCATCTCCTGTCACCGGTTTATGGCCAAGTGATGAACCTTGTCATGGCGCAGGGTGCGCTTCAGGGAATCTCAACGTTCATCGCATCCGGTGACTCGGGGGCTTTAGCGCAGGGAGTTGGCGGTAAAATCGGGCCGATCAAGATTCCAAATTACAGCACCTACGCCTTCTTCCCGGCAGACAATCCGTGGGTAACGGCAACTGGCGGGACAACCATTCCGTTTAGCCGCAAGATTAAAAAGGGTGTCAGCGTCTCCGTCGATAAAGAACGGGCTTGGGGCGGCGATTACCTCTTTAACGCCTACACCAAGGGAAGAAACGAACTTCTCAACAACATTAAGCTCTTCAGCTTAGCCACTGCCGGTGGCGGTGGTGGCATCAGTCATCTCTATAACACGCCTCAGTACCAGGAAGGCGTTTCCGGTGTTAATACCTTCAACGCCCGCCAGTACATCTCAAACCTGATGCAGCCGCGGATGAACCCGGTATTGCTCAGCGGTACGGACTATGGTCGTAATTATCCTGACGTTTCCGCCAACGCTGACCCGCTTACGGGTTACCAAGTTTACGATAAGGCCATGAAGGGTTGGTCCGTCCAGGGCGGCACCAGCTTTGTGGCTCCCCAGTTTAACGGCGCAACCGCCGTCATGAACAGTGGCAAGGGCCAGCGAATGGGACTGTGGAACGCCCAGATTTATCAGCTTGCTCAGGATAAGGAGAAGACACCGTTCACCGTCATGGACAGTAACACTAACAACTCAAACCTCTATTACACCGGTCAGCCGGGGAAACTTTATAACCAGGCAACCGGCTTGGGAACCGTCAACTTCCAAAAACTGTATGATAACTATCAATAATCACATATGACAAAAGCAAAGGAGACCCAGCATGCCATCATCGGCACTGGATCTCCTTTAGTTTAATGATTAACAATCGTGAAGGGGCAACCCCCAGCTGAAGTTATTCCTCAACCCGATTCTTCAAACTTGTATGATTTAATAAAATGTTCAAAATAACGGCCGTGAAACTTCCGACCACCATTCCGTTACTCATAATAACTTGAACGGTTGCGGGAAGGTATTGGAACAGCGCCGGCTGGGTGGTAACCCCGAGGCCAAACCCAATGGAAACGGCAATGATTAACAGGTTTTTGTTGTTCAAATCAACCTTAGCTAACATCTTGATCCCTTGGGCACCAACCATGCCAAACATGACCAGCATTGCGCCACCCAAAACGGATGCCGGAATCAACGTTGCAATCGCCCCAAACTTGGGAATCAAACCAAGAATCATTAAGAAGAATGCTGAATAATAAATCGGCGCAAGTTTCTTAATCCCGGAAAGTTGCACGATCCCAACGTTCTGCGAGAAAGTGGAATATGGGAAGGTATTGAAGACCCCGCCCAAAATTGCGGCAATCCCTTCGGAACGGTAGCCATGTTCAAGATCCCGGTCTTCCAGCTTCCGGCCGGTAATTTCACTTAATGCAAAGTAAACCCCGGTAGATTCGATCATACAGGTCAATGCGGCCAAAATCAGAGTCGCAATCGACGACCATTCGAATTTAGGCGCTGAAAAATAGAAGAACTGGGGCAACTGAGCCCACTGCGCCTGACCAACGGATTCGAACCCAACCGTCCCCATCGCAACGGCGGTCAGGGTGCCAACCAGAATCCCAATTAAAATCGCAATTTGTTTAATGAAGCCCTTCGCCCAGATGTTCAGGACGACAATGATCAGGGCCGTGAAGAAGCCAAGGAATAGATGAGTTGGGTTACCAAAGGCCTTAGCGGTTGCGTCGCCGCCGCCTAAATTTTGAAAGGCAACCGGCATCAATGTAAACCCAATTAAAGTAATCAGTGAACCCGTCACAACTGGTGGAAAAAACCGGCGCAGGTGGGCAAATGGTTTCGCGGCGATAATGATAAACAGCCCCGCAACAATAATTCCCCCATACATGTAACCTAATCCAAAGTTCTTTCCGATTGACTGCAGTGGCGCCACGTACTCGACGGCACAGCCAAGCACAACCGGAAGACCAATCCCGGTAATTGGGGTCCGCCGAATTTGAAGCAGCGTTGCCACGCCGCACATGAAGATATCCATTGATACCAGATAGGTCATTTGCATGGCGTTAAAGTGGAGTGCCCCACCAATTAACAACGGAACCAAAATATCGCCAGAATACATGGCCAGCAGATGTTGGAATCCTAAAATTGCGTTGCGAATCGGTGTTTTCTTATCCGAAACAGAAACATTATTCATGATGTTCTCCCTTTTCATTCGTGTTTAAAGTGATAAGATCATATTAACATGAAAAATGCGTAATCACAACGAGAATTCCGAATGATAACGGTACCAGTCGTGAATTTGCTACCCACTCTAATCTTGAATTGGCGGCAGCTTTTTAATTGTCCGGGCGGGAACTCCGCCAATCATCACATTATCAGGAACGTCTGCGGTCACAACCGCCCCGCCGGCAATCACCACGTTACTGCCAATCGTTACGCCAGGCATAATGGATGCCTTACCGCCGATCCAGACGTCATCGCCGATCGTTACTGGAAAGCCCTGGGCCATGTACTTTCGCCGGGCAACCGCATCAACCGGGTGGTTTACCGTGTAGATATCAACGTTGGGGCCAATCATCACGTGGCTGCCAATGGTAACTGGCGCAATATCTAGAATCGTCAAGTTATAATTGCTCAAGAAATCTTCGCCAACCGAAATATTTTGACCATTATCACAATTAAAGGTCGCCTGAACCGAAACCCGTTGGCCTGTCTTACCAAAAATTTGCTTAATCTTGGCGGTCTGCTTCTCAGGTTCAGTTGCCGGGATGCTGTTGAATTCCTGACATAGTTTGGCAGCCCGCGCCTTTCGAGCAGCCACCTGATCGTCCAAAAAGTAGTATGGTTCACCAGCATCCAATTTTTCTAATTCTGTCATATTTGTCTATTTCCTCCTTAATAGTCAAGTCTCGGTAGCCATATTAACGAATTCCGGCGCCAGACACAAAAAAACGCCGCTCCCACTGCGGGAACCACGTCATTTCATCAGATGAATTATTTAATTGACTTGTTTAGTACCAGCCGTATGCGCGCCAATGTTTCTTTGCGTTAACCCAACTACCATAACGGGCTTTAACGTAACGGTCAGCGGTTTTTTCCTGGTTGGCTTTTGAGTAATCACCGTGTAAATATGATGAGCTCAATTGGTAACGACCAACGTAACGGCCGTTACGGGCGGTGTATGATCCGCGGGATTCGTGAAAAGCAATCCACTTCTTTGCGGCAAGATTAGCTTTTGATAAGTTTGACTTGTAAGTTTTAGTAACTGAGGTCGTTTGGGCGTTTGCGGTTTCTTCGGTTGTGGCTGCTTGAAAGGCACCGAATAGTGTCAGTGTCGTCATGATTGCGATGATTGCTTTTTTTAAACTCATAATATAAATATTTCCCCTCCGTAATTAATCAACGACTAAGAATATACACTGTCGCATTTACACGGAGGTGTCGATAAAATTACAAGCATGTTAAAACAATTGAGCGTTTAGTAATATTCACAACCGAATCCCATAGCCTCTAAGCGGATTGGCGCTCGCTTTGTAATAGTAACATGGCTTTTTTATCAAAAAATGCATGAAAAATGTTCGCTTGGCGCTGATTTGCGAGATTGTGTTGCTCTTTGTCATTTTAATGACCAGCGACTTTGGCTTTTTTCTAGGAGTGGCTTATGATAATAATTGTGAAGACATCGCTGAAAGGATGAGTGAAATGGACCCACATTTCAATAAAATTACCAAAGCGGGATACCAAAAAATTCAAAAAGAAATTGACCAGCTTGAGAACAGCCGGCCAACCAAAATCAAAATACTGTCAGACGCCCGCGCGCTGGGTGATCTATCGGAGAATGCCGAGTATAGCGCGGCCAAACGGGACCTGCGCCATTTGGAAAGCCGACTGCGCTTCTTGAGAAAGGAACTCCAGTACGCGAAGATCTACACCCCCTCCGACAACGATCGGGTGGAAGTCGGCAAGTACGTGACGTTTGAATTTTTGGATGAACACGCCACCGAGACCTACCAAATTGTCGGCACCCCCGAAGTCGACATTGATCACGGTAAAATTTCGATTGCGTCCCCAATTGGCGCGGCGTTATTAAACCACCGCACCGGAGACACGGTCAAAGTCGTGGCACCAAATTTAACCTATCAAGTCAAGATTACGGCTGTCAAAATTGATCAATAAAACCAGGATTAACGAGATTCTCACTGAAGAGCAGGTCGTTAATCCTGGTTTTTGGTTGAGTTCCGCGCAAATCGATAATACAGATAACAGCCCAGAATCACCGCAACGGCGACAATAATGACGACTAACCACTGATCAATGATCGCTAAAATGGTGTTCCAAGCACCGCCGGCAAAGTGGCCGACCAAAATTAAAACCGTGTTCCAGACCAGCGTCCCCAAGATGGTCAAGCCACTGAATTTGGCAAACGGATAGGCCGTCATCCCCGCTGGAATGGACACTAAACTACGAACAACCGGAATACACCGGCCGATCAAAATCGCCCAGCCACCGCGCCGATTGAAATAGGCTGCCGCTTTGTCAACATCGGCCGGTTTTAACCTAAGCAGCTTCCCAACCCGGCCGGCCAGCAGCCTTTCAATCTGACGAACATTGAGCAGCCGGCCGACACCGTAGAGAACAACGGCCCCCACGAAGGCCCCCGCGGTCGCCGCTAAAACGGATCCCCAGATTGTCAGCTTGCTGGTGAGCGTCAGATAACCGGTAAATACCAGAACCAGTTCTGAGGGAATTGGCGGAAATATATTTTCAAATGCAATTAAAAACGCAATCGCGAAGTAGCCGTATTGATTGATGAGTTCAGTAATGGTTGTTTCGGTCAATTAATTGCCTCATTTCGTATGTTAAGTATGAGCATTATATCATAGTTCGTTTCGCTTCATTGGCTACCAAGAAATCTTTACAAATGATTAAACCAAACATTGATTCGGCTTTTTTTCGATGTTCGCTTTCGCACCCACCCCCAATTGGCATATAATTAGAGGTACCAACAAAGGAGGATTCAATCAATATGAAGACTGTTAAAATTGGTGACACGAACTTCGAAGCTTCCGCCGTTGCCCTGGGCATTATGCGCATGGCAGGCATGGAAACCGCAGACGCCGCAAAAAGTCTGCAGGCTGCTTACGATGCCGGAATCAACTATATCGATTCCGCTGACATCTATGGCGAAGGCGGTTCTGAAACAAAATTTAAAGAAGCTCTGAAAGCTTCCGGCATTTCCCGTGACAAACTCTACATTCAATCAAAGGGCGGCATTATCCTGGACCCTAAACGAAGCCATGATGGCTTGGTATTCGGTGCGCGGTATGACTTCTCCAAGGAACACATCATTGAAGCCGTTGACGGCATTTTACAACGGCTGGGAATTGACTATCTGGACTCATTCTTACTCCACCGTCCCGATCCGTTGATGGAGGCCGATGACATCGCTGACGCGTTTGACACATTACAGCGTGAAGGCAAGGTTCGCCACTTCGGTGTTTCCAACTTCAACCCGCAACAGGTTGAAATGGTTCAATCATGGATCAGTCAGCGACTGCTCATTAACCAGTTGCAATTTAACGTTGTTCATTCCGGGATGATTCGTTCCGGCATGCACGTTAACATGATCGACGATGCCAGTTTGGATCACGATGGCGGCATTCTGGAATATTCACGTCGTAAGCACATGACCATTCAAGCTTGGTCACCGTTTAATTACGGCCTGTTTGCCGGCATGTATATCAATGATCCGAAGTATCAAAAGCTCAACGATAAATTAGCTGAATTGGGCAAGAAATACAACGTTTCGAAGAACGCCATTGCAACGGCATGGATTCTTCGTCACCCCGCTCACGTTCAAGTCCTTCTGGGAACTATGAACCCTGAACATATTAAGGACAGTGCGGCCGGTGCCGACGTTACCCTGACCAAGCAGGAGTGGTACGATCTCTACTTCGCTGCTGGCAACGATTTACCTTAAAATTTAACGATCATCATCGAACAAGCTCAGCGGTAATGAACCGATTGCCGCTGAGTTTTTATTATCATCAAAGAAAGGAACTGTCATGACTAAACGCAGGCGCAAGCAGCGACATTCGCATTCATTTTTAAGCGTTATCGTGAGCATCATTGTTCTCGCGGGCGCGTGGTATTTCACTGGCGGCACCCCAAGCAGCCTAAACGATCTTGTTCAACAGGCGACCAACATGGTCACGCCCAAAACCACCACCGACACGACCACCGGTGATCTGGCAAAGTTAACCTATCAATCCGGCAAGCCAGCCTTTATCTACGTTAATCACAACAAGGCCAAATTAAATCCCCAGAAGTGGCAAACCAACCACGTGGTTTACTCGGTCCTCGATCATTTCAACCGAACCAGTACTGGCAACCTCGCCTACTTAGAATCGCGCAACCTCGCGTCAGATAGCAACCGCGTCCGTCAATACGTTGAACCAACCGGCTGGCACCAAAAGTTTGTTGACGGCCAGCCGATTATTAACCGTGGTCACCTGATTGCCTACTCAATCTCCAAGGGAATCAATCAGAACGGGCAGTACAACCCTGCCGACACATCCGGTGACCAGAACAATCCGAAAAATTTGTTTACCCAGACCGCCTTTTCCAATCAGCGGGTTCAAACCATTTTCGAACAGAAAATTCGGGATGCGTTGAGGGATGGTAAACGGGTGATTTTCTTTGCCAAGCCTGAGTTTCGCGATCACGAGTTAATGGCTCGCGGCATTCATCTTAAAGCTATCAGTACCGACAAATCATTGAACTTTAACGTTTACTTATATAACGTCCAGCCCAACGTCTCATTTGATTACGCCACCGGCCGTTCAACGATCGATCGAAATATGCACGTCCCCGAGCCCTAATTTTCGGTCATCCGACCTTACTGCTGGTCGACAAACTGTTTAAGAGCCCGGAACATCCCCACATGCTGCCCGTTAAAGAAAGTCGGCGGATTCGTTAAATCAAAGTAGCTTAGACTGACGGTCTCGTTCGTTTTTTTGGTCAGCAAATGGCCACTCACATAACGCACCAAGTAGAAGCAATTAATCGGCTGCAGCTGATCACCATTGGGATATTCATACTGGAAATCATCCGAAATCTGCAGGAGCTTAACTGGTTCAACAAGCAAGCCGGCATCCTCTTTAAATTCCCGCACGGCGGCCTTGGCATAGGTTTCACCATATTCTAGATAGCCCCCGGGAAATCCCCAGTTACCCGTATCAGTCCGTTCCTGAAGGAGAACCTGATTCTGATTATTGAGCAGGGCTCCGGAGGCCGAATTTAAAATAATCGGCTGATGGCCGACCATCTTTCGAATCCGTTTGATATATGGTTCCATTCAATCGCGACCTTTCTATATATTTGCCACAAAAAATGGGTGTTTGCCAACGCAAATCCCCATTTTTAATAATCGTTACTATTTCATTCTATTAAGCTCTTTGCGCACCATCAACAACGAAGTCCGCCCCGTTAGCAAACTTCGATTCGTCATTGCCGAGGTAAACACAAATTTCACCAATGTCTTTTGGCTCTCCCATATGACCGGCAGGAATGGTTTGAATCAATTGATCCTTGTACGCTTCAGGCACAATGTCGGTTTCGATCCATCCTGGATGGACCGCATTAACGCGAATATCCACTTTTTCGGCAGCCAGTGCCAATGCGGTCGCATGCGTCAATAGACGGGTGCCACCCTTGCTGGCAGAATAGGCCGGGCTCAGTGGCAACCCAATCAAGCCGGCAACTGAAGAAATGTTGATAATTGCCCCTTTGGCATTGCTGTACTTCTTCATGGCATTAATCGCATATTTTTCACCTAGGAAGTTCCCGGTTAAATTAATGTCAATCACTTGCTGCCAATCTTCCAGGCTTAAGTCTTCCAGTGGGCCGTTAACGCCGCCAACCCCGGCATTATTAACGAGAATATCTACCTTGCCAAATTTAGCAATTGTTTGATCAATCACCTTTTGCCAATCAGCTTCCTTTGACACGTCCTGCTGAACAAAGAGTGATTGATCATCGCCGAACCGTTCAACCGCTTTTTTGCCGCCCTCAACGTTGTGGTTCGCCGTCAAAACAACCTTTGCGCCTTCACGCACATAACACTCGGCAACGCCCAAGCCAATCCCGGCAACGCCACCTGTGATAATTGCAACTTTATTCTTCAATCGATCCATTATAACCGCCTCTTCACTGAGTTATTTTTACTTCCAAGCTCATCATACCGATTGGCAGGTGAAAGCGCAATCATTTGAACTATCTTTCACAAGCAGGCCACTAAGATCGTTTCCCAACGGCCAACTCAATCATGATAGAATACAGTTAATTCACTGGACTCATTTACAAAGGAGACTATCAAAAAATGGCATCACTCACCCAGAAAATGCATCAGCAGGCTGCCGAACTCTGGCAGGACAGTTTCGATCATCCGTTTATCAAAGAACTTGCGGCCGGTTCCCTGCCAACCGCCACGTTCCGGTACTATTTGAAGCAGGATCGCTACTACCTCGCCAACTTTGGCGATCTTCACAAGCAAATTGCTGACAATTTGTCAAATCCTGACATCAAGCAATTTCTTTACGAGGGGGCTCAGGGGCTTCACGATGACGAAGCCAACATTCGTAAAGAATTCTTTGACGAGTTGGCCATCACCCCGGCTGAAATTGCCCAAACGCCGATTGCTCCCAATGCTTACAATTACGTTGCCCATATGTATCATGAACTCAACGAAGGCTCACCAGCTCGGGCCGCCGCCGCACTTCTGCCCTGCTATTGGTTATATAACGAAATTGGCAAGAAGTTGATTAAGAAGGGCTCGCCAGTCAAAATCTATCAGCAGTTCATCAACACTTACGATAGTGACGGCTTCACGGACGCCACTTCACAAATGATTCAAATTGTCGATCAATTAGGCAGCGAGGCTGACCAATCAGAACAGGCCAAGATGACGACCGCGTTTGTCCGCAGCAGCTATTACGAATTACATTTCTGGGCAATGGCGTATAAACACCAGCAGTGGGCCTAACCGCTAATTGTTGGCTGACATTTCTCATCAAAATTTTCGGTCACCATTATAGACAAATCAATCCCCAGGCGAGATAATATTACTAGAGGGGAATACCCCTGCTTTGAGTTGAACCGCATTCGCTTTGAAGGGGGACGATCCCATGAATCAGGGCCAGTTAGACCTACTCAACTTCTTTTTAAATCGCACGTTTGATTCCAAAAGAGGCCAAGCGGAGATCCTATTGCTTCAGGTGTTTAGCACCCAGGAAAACCGCCCATTAACCCAACACCGAATTGATGACATCGAAAGTAAACTGCTGCCGCTCGTTAAGCCAGAATACTTTGCGGCAGTCAAAGAACGTTTGGATCATTTTCCAAATCGAAACGAACCGTTAACGATGGAATGAATGATCAAGAAAATGACGCTAAGATCCCCCATTCGGGAGTGATCTTAGCGTCATTTTTTGGTTGGTTTAATTTTGATTTCGGTTGATTGTTGTTCATTAAGGCCAAATTTCTTGTGTGCAGTCCGACCGTAAAGCATGCTCCGCAGCCCGTGCTGAAGGCGCTGGCAAGTCCCTTTAGGGGCGACGGCTCAGGTGCTAACGTCTAAGGGGTGCAATGGTAATGGTAAGAATCCAGAGTCAGGACTCTCGCCTGCCACCTAGCCGAAACGTGCTTCGCAGCCCGCGCTGAAGGCGCTGGCAAGCCCCTTTAGGGGCGACGCAACTGCCGCTAACGTGTAAGAGCTAAGCAGCCAAAATCCAGAACCAGGACTCTCGCCTGCCACCTAGCTGAAACGCGCTCCGACGGCTCTGACGCTAACATCTAAGGGGAATGAGGTATAAATCCAAGCCCAGGATTTCTACCTCATTCCCCTTAGATACCGCGTCACCCAAGCCGAGTCGCGCTCTAATGAATTCCCAACTCCAACTTCGCCTCTCTCGACATCTTATCTATTGACCATGCCGGTTCGAACACGACGTTGATATTGACATCTCTTACCTCATCGAAGCCTTCCAATTCTTCGCGAATGGCTTCGTCCAGGTAATCCGTCAACGGACAACCAGCAATCGTCAACGTCATCGTTAAGTTGCAGACGCCATCATCCGTCAGTTCCACACCATAAATCAATCCCAAATTCACAATATCAATACCGAGTTCAGGATCAATGACATTTTCCAGCACGTCCAAGGCCTTCTCTTTGAATGGCCGATTATCAATTTCACTCATCTGCGTTGCCTCCTTGTCGGTTGTTCAGCGGTTTAGCCGATTGAACCTTCCATTTCAAAACTAATCAGACGATTCAATTCAACCGCGTACTCCATTGGTAGTTCCTTGGTAAACGGCTCCACGAAACTCATGATGATCATTTCGGTCGCCTTCTCTTCTGAAATTCCCCGGGACATCAAATAATAGAGTTGCTCCTCGGAAATCTTAGAAACCTTGGCCTCATGTTCCATCGACACATTATCATTCAAAATTTCGTTGTAAGGAATAGTATCACTGGTCGACTTGTCGTCCATGATGATCGTGTCACACTCGACGTGGGCAAAGGAACCATCTGAATGGCGGCCAAACTTGACCTTCCCACGATAATCCACTGCGCCGCCATCCTTTGAAATCGACTTTGAAATAACCGACGACGAGGTGTTCGGCGCGTTATGAATCATTTGAGCACCGGTATCCGAATCGATATTCTTACCGGCAACGGCAATCGACAGCATGGTCCCCCGAGCACCCTCACCATTTAAGTAAACTGACGGGTACTTCATTGTAATCTTGGAACCCAAATTACCATCGACCCACTCCATAATGGCGTTGTCTAAAGCCTGAGCCCGCTTCGTTTCCAAACTATAAACGTTATTGGACCAGTTCTGAATGGTTGTGTAACGGCAGTAGGCATTCGGCAGCACATTCACTTCCACAACGGCCGCATGTAAGCTGTCGCCCTGATATGTAGGAGCCGTACAGCCTTCAACGTATTCCAAATGGGCGCCTTCGTCCACAATGATAAGTGTCCGTTCGAACTGGCCGGACTTTTCAGCGTTAATCCGGAAGTATGATTGAATCGGGGTCGTGACGGTCACGCCCTTTGGTACGTAAATAAAGGTCCCGCCAGACCAACAAGCTGAATTCAACGCGGCATATTTGTTATTTGTTGGTTTGACTAACTTGCCAAACCATTTTTTAAAGAGTTCCGGATACTTCTTAAGCGCCGTATCCGTATCAGTAAAGATAATCCCAAGCTTATCAAACTGCTCTTCCATTTTGTGGTAAACCACTTCAGATTCATATTGAGCTGAAGACCCAGCCAAATATTTTCGTTCAGCCTGGGGAACACCCAACCGGTCAAAGGTGGTCTTAATCTCTTGGGGCACATCGTCCCAATCCCGGTACTGCTTATCAGTTGCCCGTTGGAAAAACTTCATGTGCTTTAAATCCAACCCGGTTAGATCGGGGCCAAATCCAGGTTCAGCCATCTTCAAATACGTATGATAAGCCTTCAAACGATAGTCAAGCATCCACTGCGGCTCATCCTTGGCCTTGGAAATTTCCCGAACCGTGTCCTCCGTCAAACCCAATCCAGTTGAATAAACCGGCTTCACGTCATCGTGAAAGCCAAATTCGTAATCTTTGTCATCAAGCACTTCTGAAACGTCAGTCATGTGACCCACTCCCTTCTTGAACCTTATTGACGATTGTTATAATTATGATTTTTGTGTTTTATCTAAGACTTCATCCATTGCGTGCCAGGCTAACGCGGCGCATTTAATTCGGGTCGGAAATTCCGCGACGGAACCGACAATTGCGGCATCCCCCAGCAGTTCCTCGTCCTCATCGTCAATGTCGCCGCCACTGATCAGCTTCGAAAACGCTAAGATCAGCCGCCGGGCAGTCTTAACGTCCTTACCCATTAACACGGTGGTCATCAAACTGGCCGAAGCCTGGGAGATTGTGCAGCCGGATCCGGTAAAGCCAACGTCGGCAATTTTGCCGTCATCGACCTTCACTGAGACCTTGATTAAATCACCACAGGTGGGATTCTTTAATTGCATTTCACCGGTTGGATCGGCAATCTGGCCCTTATGCCGCGGATAGTTCGCGTTATCGATAATAACTGTTTTATACAGTTCGTTCAGCTTTGCTAGTCCCATTTGCAAAAAACTCCTTTACTTCGTTCAATGCATCGAGTAAGCGATCTGCCTCTTCCTTGGTATTGTAAAAATAAAAGCTTGCCCGACAGGTTGCTTCACAGCTCAGGTATTCCATCAACGGCTGCGCGCAGTGATGGCCAGCCCGAACCGCAATCCCGTCCATGTCCAGTCCGGTTGCCACATCGTGAGGGTGCAGCCCTTCCAAATTAAAGGAGAGAACCCCGGTATGTTTGGCCGGATCATGCGGTCCATAAACGGTAATGCCGTCAATCTGCGTTAATTTTGGCAGCGTGTAATCGACTAATTCCTGCTCGTAGGCTGAAATGTTGTCCATTCCCAAGTTGTTCAAATAGTCGATTGCACTGCCCAGCGCAATCGCCCCCGAAATATTAGGGGTGCCGGCTTCAAATTTCCAAGGTGATTCTTTCCAGTCGGCAGCCTGTTCATGAACTTCGTTGATCATTTCGCCGCCAAACTGAGTGGGTTCCATCTCGTCCAAAATTTCTGGCTTACCGTAAAGAATCCCGATCCCCGTTGGTGCCAACATCTTATGGCCGGAAAACGCGTAAAAATCAACATCCAGGTCCTGAACGTCAACCTTCAAATGCGGCGTTGACTGGGCCCCGTCAGCAACCATATACGCATTATGTGCATGGGCCAATTGGGCCAACTCCTTGATCGGGTTGACAACCCCCATCACGTTAGACGCGTGGGCGATTGCGACGATCTTCGTCTTGTCGGTGATCTGCTTTCTGGCATCGTCCATGTCCAGCTCGCCATCAGCCGTTAAGCCAATGTACTTTAAAGTTGCGTGTTGGTTCTTCGCAACTTGCTGCCAGGGAACAACGTTACTATGATGTTCAAGCTCGGAAATGACGATTTCGTCACCCTCATTGACCACCGCGTTACCAAAACTCGACGCGATCCAGTTCAAGCTTTCAGTTGTCGACCGGGTGTAAACGATCGTCTTTCGGCTGGGGGCGTTAATGAACGCTGCCACCTTGTCGCGGGCAGCTTCAAACTGTTCGGTTGCCCGTTCTGCCAAGGTATGAACCCCCCGGTGAACGTTAGCGTTATCGTGCTCATAGTAGTGCATGATCGTTTGTAAAACGCTAACCGGTTTCTGGGTTGTGGCGGCGTTGTCTAGATAAACCAACGGCTCGCCGTTAACCTCTTGATCAAGAATTGGAAAATCTGTTCGTGAATCATTCAGTCCCTTGCTCATGCGAAAGCTTCCTTTCCATCATGTCCACCATCTGTTCTCTGACATCGGCAACCGGAATATCCCGAAGGACAACCCCGAGAAAGCCCCGCACAACCAGTCGTTTGGCAACTGCTTTGGATAATCCCCGACTCATCAGATAGTACAATTGTTTTTTATTGACCTGGCCAACACTGGCAGCGTGGCCGGCAATCACATCGTTTTCATCAATTAACAAAATTGGGTTCGCATCACCGTGCGCCTTTGGTGACAGCATTAACACCCGATTTTCCTGTTGGGCTTTGGAACCATGAGCGCCATGGATGATTTTACCAACCCCGTTAAAAATCAAGGTTGATTTGTCCAACAGAACGCCCCGTTGCAGGATGTTGCCTTCTGAGTGGCGACCGTAGTTGGTCACCTGGGTATCGAGCCCCTGAACCTGCTTACCGGTTGAAAGCGCCACGGTCTGCATTTCAGTGTGCGATCCATCGCCGCGTAAATCAGAATCAAAGTCCGCAACCGTTGAGCCGTCGTTCAGAACGCCCATCGTCCAATCGATGCGGGCACTGTTTTCAAGATGCCCACGACGGTTATAGTAGGCGTACGTGTTCTCGCCCAAGGTATCCAGCGCGGAAAATTTGACATAGCTGTTATCCTCAGCAACAATTTCAACGGTGACATGCGCCGGATTAACCTGATCACCAATGGTTGTCAACCGCTGCAGGACTGAAAAATGACTGTCGGAACCGGCAACAATTAATGTATGGTTAACAAAGTTTTCCTTGCCGCGACTATCCTGAACCTGCATTAAATCAATGGGTTGGTCAATCTCGACGCCCTTTGGCACGTAAAGAAAGGCCCCGCCGTTCATTAAGGCGGCGTTTACCGCGGTGAGACGGTTTTCGCCGAATTTAACGGCCTTTTGAAACAGGTATTCAGACAACAATTCACTATGGTCCCGAATGGCCGTCTGCATATCAGTCAAAATAACGCCCTTATCGGTTAATTCGGCCGCAAGATCATTTTTTATCGTTCGTTTACCCACACTCACGAACTGATAGTGATCAGTGGGATCTAATAAATCAGTGGGATCATCCGTCACTGGCGTTTGCTTTTCAGCAAATTCAAACAGTGGCCAAGTGTGATAATCCACCTTATCAAACACGGGCAGGGTCAACTCATCGATTTTCTGCCAAGCAGCTTGGCGCATGTCAGTCAGCCAAGCAGGTTCATCAGCGAACTTTGCTTGCGATAGCAGGGTAGGATTTAACTTGCGAGTTTTTGTTGACAACATATTACTTGCCCCCTCCGACACTGACATCGTCATCGACCAAATCGACATCCAATCCAAGTTCATCTTTCAGCCCGGCATACCCTTCGGCTTCCAGCTTCTTAGCCAAGTCGGCATCACCGGTCTTCACAATTCGGCCGTCCATCATGACGTGGACAAAGTCGGGGTGAATGTAATTTAAAAGTCGTTGATAGTGGGTAATCATCAATGTCCCGAAGTCAGGACCTTCCATATGATTAACCCCTTTGGCAACCACCTGAAGGGCATCAATATCAAGGCCGGAATCAATTTCATCAAGAATGGCAAACTTTGGCTTGATGGTCATCATTTGCAGGATTTCGTTACGTTTCTTTTCACCGCCGGAAAACCCTTCATTTAAGTATCGTTCTGTCATTTCGTCAGACATATTCAGAATTTCCAAATTTTCGTCTAACATTTTCAGAAATTTACGAATGGGTAACGGCTTATCCTTTGGGCGGGTTGCGTTAACGGCCGTCCGCATAAACTCCATGTTCGTAATCCCCTTAATTTCAACGGGATACTGCATGGCAAGAAACAGGCCGGCCCGGGCCCGCTCGTCGACTTTCATCCCCAAAATGGATTTCCCATCTAAAGTAATGTCTCCCTTAGTGACGTGATAGTTGCTGTTTCCCATAATGGTTTCGGATAACGTTGACTTACCGGTTCCGTTAGGGCCCATGATTGCGTGGGTTTCACCGGTCTTCATCTCCAGGTTGACACCCTTCAAAATTTCTTTTCGTTCCTTTGTTTCTTCATCTTCAACTGCAACGTGCAGATCAGTTACCTTAAGAGTTGCCATATCGTGATACTCCCTTCTATCCCGCTAAATACGAGGATATCTCATGAGTTTGTTATGTACATTACATACATTTGGAATAATTATTTAAATGTGGCGGGTTCCCGGAGCACATTAAAATTTGATTAAATTATATACGCATTCCCCTACCCTTTGCAATACCCAACGCGATATTCATCGTGAATTTAATAATTTGTTTGTTTGGAATATTTACCAGCCATGTGATGGCGCATGAAAGTGACGAATCGGCGTCAGAAATTTATCCATTTAAACTCGGTCTAAACGGCTTTTTATTACATCTATCAAAAAAACATTGTATTTTTACAATTATTAGAATATTATGAGAACTACACAATTTGATCTTACAATTCTAAGTAAATTTTACTAAGGTAGGTGGTTTCATGGATCGCTTAAAGGATGACGGCCATTTAATGTACTCACCCAAGTTTGAGCACGCAGCCTGTGGTATGGGCTTCATTACTCAGGTGGATGGCCATCCAAGTCACGAAATCGTTGAAAAAGCGCTCACCATGTTACAAAGAATGAATCATCGTGGTGGTACCGGGGCCGAACCCGATACTGGTGATGGGGCCGGAATTCTGATGGCCCTGCCAGACGCCTTTTTTAGGAAGCAAATGGCAGATTACGAACTGACATTGCCAGCGTCCGGTGACTACGCGGTTGCCCAACTTTTCCTACCACATGATGTGGAAGAAAAGGAATCAATGTTAAAGGCGGTTACTGATCAAATCGATGAGGCCGGATTCCCGGTTTTATGGACAAGAAACGTGCCGTTTGTTTATGAGAACTGTGGCCCAGCAGCTCAGCAGTCAATGCCCGGATTCGTCCAGGTTATCCTGCAGCGCCCAGTCGATATTAAGGCTGGTCAGGACTTTGAAGACCACTTATACATTTTGCGCCGGCAGCTCGAAAAGACGTTTGACCGCGAATCAATGTATATCTGTTCCTTATCAAGTCGCACCATTGTCTATAAGGGCATGCTGCACGCTTATCAGGTAGGCCTCTTCTATCCGGATCTCCACGATCCTGAAATGAAGAGTGCCATCTGTTTGATTCACTCCCGTTTCTCAACCAACACATTTCCAAGTTGGGATCGGGCCCAGCCATTCCGGTTTCTCGCCCATAACGGTGAAATTAATACCTTAAAGGGTGCCGAAAACTGGATGACCAGTCACGGAATTGAAATCTATGATGAAGACGATTCCGATTCCGCTAAGCTGGAAAACTGCATGGAATACTTATACCGTCACGGCCGCTCGATTCCCCAATCATTAATGATGATGGTTCCGGAAGCTTGGGGTGACGGTGCCGAGATGTCAGATGAACAGCGCGCATTCGATGAATACAATGCCACGTTCATGGCACCTTGGGATGGCCCTGCCGCCCTTTGTTTTACCGACGGCATCCAAGTTGGGGCGTTTCTTGACCGTAACGGGTTGAGACCTTCCCGATTTACCTTAACCAAGAACAACCAATTAGTAGTAGCATCGGAATCCGGCGTGGTCGATGTCGATCCAAGTGACATTGTCGATAAAGGAATCCTGGCTCCGGCTGAAATGATTCTGGTTGATACCAGTACCGGAAGAATTTCGAAGACTGATGAGTTGAAGCGTGAATTTGCCGAAGCTCATCCTTACCAGCAATGGCTCAATGCAAACCGTTTGACCCTTGATAAATTACCAGAAGTAAAACCTGAAGCCACCCTTTCAAAGGATGACCTCAAGAAACTGTGGCTTCGTAACGGCTACACCCACGAAGTCATTCAGACAGCGTTAATTCCAATGGCAAAGAACGGCGGCGAACCAATCGTCGCCATGGGATTTGATTCTCCGTTGGCCGTTCTCAGCAAGAAACCGCAATCGCTGTTTACCTATTTCAAGCAGTCCTTTGCCCAGGTGACCAACCCACCGATTGACCCGCTTCGTGAAAAAGTGGTCATCGGCACGTTTGGCTTTCTTGGCCGCGACGGTGACTGTACGAAGGATTCGGCGGATAACTGTCATAAGTTAAAGATTAATAGTCCAATCCTAAATGACCAGGAATACGCTAAAATTCTCAGCCTTGATTTGCCATCCCTGAAGGTGGCCAAATTATCACTGGCTTATGATTTAACCGACACGCCCGACCGTTTAGCTCACGTATTAAAAGATCTCTTCACCCAGGCTGAAAATGCCATCGACGATGGGGCAAGCATCTTGGTGTTAAGCGATCGGCCAGTTGCCGACAATCAAATGACCATTCCCGTTCTTTTGGCCGTTTCGGGCTTACACAATTATTTGGTTCGCCAAGGAAAGGGTACAATGGCTTCCATCGTGGTCGACACCGCCGAAGCGTGTGAAATTCACCACTTCGCCTGCCTTGTTGGCTATGGAGCTGCAGCCATTCACCCTTACGGCGCCTTCGCAACGTTACGTGAACGTGGCCTGGAGAATCATTTGGAAGATTACTGTCACGCTTCGACCAAAGGAATCATCAAGATCATGAGCCGAATGGGTATTTCCACTACCGCCGGTTACCAAGGTGCCCAGTTGTTCGAAGCCCTGGGTCTGGCCGACGACGTGGTTGCTGAATACTTTACCGGGACCCCAACCCGAATTGGCGGGATTAACCTCAACCAAATTGAGAATGAGTATTACCGGAAATATCAGCTCACCTTCAGCGCCCACTCAATCGATGATCTGCCTTCAGGCGGGAGCTTCCAGTATAAAGTTGACGGTGAAGAACACCTTTACAATCCAAAGAGTATTTACCAGTTCCAAAAGGCCGTTCGAACTGGTGATTACAAGGAATATCAAAAATACACTGCCGAAATGAACAGAGAAGCGCTGGATAACCCAGTGACGCTCCGTTCAATGTGGCAGATTGACGGAAACGGCAACAAGCCGGTGCCACTAAGCGAAGTGGAACCCGTCAGTTCAATCGTGAAACGGTTCAAGTCCGGGGCCATGAGTTTCGGGGCCCTTTCTGAAGAAGCCCACGAAACCATTGCGATCGCCATGAATAAGATTGGCGCCCGCAGTAACTCTGGTGAAGGCGGCGAAAACCGCAACCGATTCCACGTTGGTGAAGACGGGCTGGACCGTAACAGCAAGATTAAGCAGGTCTCCACGGCGCGATTTGGCGTGAATACCGAATACTTAATGAGTGCCGATGAGCTGCAAATCAAGATGGCTCAGGGTGCCAAGCCTGGTGAAGGTGGGCAATTACCTGCCGGAAAGGCCTATCCATGGGTTGCCAGTATCCGAGGCTCCATTGCCGGCGTGCAGTTAATTTCACCGCCACCTCACCATGATATTTACTCCATCGAAGATTTAGCCCAACTGATTTATGATTTGAAGCAGGTTAACCCATACGCCAAGATCAACGTCAAGCTGGTTTCCTCAACCGGGGTCGGCACCATTGCGGCCGGGGTTGTTAAAGCCGGCGCCAACACCGTTGTTATCTCCGGATACGATGGCGGCACTGGGGCAGCACCGCGAAACTCGACCCGTGACTGTGGTTTACCATGGGAAATGGGCTTGGCGGATGCCCACCAGACGTTGGCCTTAAACCGATTACGGCAGCGAACCACTCTGGAAGTTGACGGGAAACTGTTAACCGGCCGCGACATTGCGATCGCCATTATGTTAGGTGCCGAAGAGTTCAGTTTTGCGACCCTGACCATGGTCTCAATTGGCTGTGTCATGATGCGCAAGTGTAACTTGAACACCTGCCCGGTTGGGATCACCACTCAAAATCCTCAGTTGCGACGACTCTACGCTGGCCGTCCGGAACACGTCATTAACATGATGCACTTCTTGGCTGAGGATCTTCGGGAACAGATGGCTGCTTTAGGCTACCGGACGGTTGACCAAATGGTTGGCCACGGTGAACATTTGAAGCCACGCTACGTGCCTTCTGGAAAGTCCAAGACGTTAAATTACGATCGAATGATCAACAAGACCATCACGATCGAACGGAAAAAGGAAAATCCGTTCAAGCCGAAATACAACTGGCCTGATCTGGATCGGTTTGCCGAAACCAGCTTGAAGAACAAGAACTCAACCGTTATTAACTTACCGATTAACAACGTTGACCGGGCGGTTGGTTCGCGATTAGGCGGCTGGATTGGCGCCCACTTTGGTAACTATGGCTTGAAGCCGGGGCAACTGCGCTTCAACTATCACGGTACCGCGGGTCAAAGTTTCGGGGCATTTATTACCCAGGGGCTTGAAATTAAGCTGGTCGGCGAAGCCAACGATTACGTGGGTAAAGGCTTATCCGGTGGTCGCTTGATCGTTGCCGCCCCTCACCAAGCCAAAGAAATTTACACCCACTCACCAATTGTTGGTAACGTGGCGTGCTTCGGCGCAACCGGCGGTGAAGCTTACTTTAACGGCCGGGCCGGCGAACGATTCTGTGTTCGAAATTCAGGCGCCAAGGTTGTCGTTGAAGGCATTGGCAACAACGGTTGTGAATATATGACCGGCGGAGTTGCCGTCATCCTCGGTCGAACGGGACGAAACTTCGCTGCCGGGATGTCCGGTGGGGTGGCCTACGTCTACGATTGGACGCACGACTTCGAGAAGAACTGTAACAAGGATCTCGTTGACCTTTACCATTTGGACGAAGCCGGTGATGACAGCATTCTCAAGGACCTCCTAAAGAAGCACGTTCAATACACTGACTCTGAGACTGCCCGGAAGATTTTGGACAACTGGGAAGTTGAAAAGAAGACGTTCATCAAGGTATACCCTCGTGATTACCACAAGATGAAGAAACTGATCCGTGAATACTCCAAGCCTGGCATTCCGGAAGCCAAAGTGATTGAAAAAGCCTTTTACACGGCTACGAGTGAAGATTAGGAGGAATCAAACATGGCAGATCCAAGAGGCTTTTTAAAATACCCAAGAAAAGATAACCCGATGCGGCCAATCATGCAGCGGGTCAAGGACTTCAACGTCATGGAGCTGGACTTAAGCGATGCTGATCGCCGCCAACAGGCTGCCCGCTGTATGAATTGCGGGATTCCCTTCTGTCACCACGGGGTTTTCTATGGTGGCGGCCGGGCGGTCAGTGGCTGTCCCAACGATAACCTGATTCCAGAATGGAACGACTTGGTCTATCGGGATCAAGACCGCCGGGCATTTGAACGGTTAAGTCGCACCAACTGCCTGCCGGATATGACCGGTCGGGTGTGCCCCGCTCCGTGTGAAGTTTCCTGTGTTCAGGCATTAAACGGCCCGGGCATTACCATTCGAAATAATGAAAAATTCATCATCGAACAAGCTTTCAAAAACGGCTGGGTCGTTGACTCAGGCAAGCCGCTGCACCGAACCGGCAAGAAAATTGCCATTGTTGGCAGCGGTCCTGCCGGGATTGCGGCCGCATGGCGTTTGAACCAGCTTGGCCACTCGGTCACCCTATTTGAACGTGATGATCGGTTTGGCGGTTTCTTAATGTATGGGATTCCAAATATGAAATTACCAAAGGAAATCGTCCAGCGCCGGATTGACACCCTTCGCCAAATCGGTGTCAAACTGGTGCCTAATACCGAAGTCGGTAAAGACATTACGGCCGATGAGCTTAAGAAAGACTTTGATCGGGTGATCCTGTGTACCGGGTCACGCCAATCTCGTGATCTTGACGTTCCAGGCCGCGAATTAAAGGGCATCTACCAAGCACCAGAATTTCTCAAGATGGCCACAAAGAACATCCTGAAGAACGGCACCGAAGCCAACAGCCTGCTCAAGGGTAAACACATCCTTGTCTTGGGCGGCGGCGATACCGGTAACGATTGTATCGGAACCGCGATTCGGGAAGGCTGTGCCGGCATTACCCAGTTAGAAATCATGCCGCCGCTGCCAAAGGAACGAACCCCGCAAAATCAGTGGCCTGAATGGCCAATGGTTTTAAAGACCGGTTATGGTCAAAAGGAAGCCAAAGCCCTATTTGGTGACATCACCGAATACTCGGCTACCGCAACTTCGTTCTTCGGCAAAAGCGGGCATGTCACTGAGGCTGAAATCAGTCAGGTTGACCACTTCAAGCCGATTGCCGGAACCGAAAAGAAGATCAAGGCCGACATCGTTGTATTGGCCATGGGCTTCACCGGCGCCGAACAATGGCTGTTCGATCAATTTGGCATCACCAAGACGAATGCCAACTATACGACCAACGATAACCAGATTTACGTTGCCGGTGACTGCCGTCGCGGTCCCAGCCTCGTTATCTGGGGGATTCATGAAGGCCGGATGTGTGCGGAGAAGATTGATGCTTCACTGCAGACATTGGCGGATGCGAAGGTTTAACGATTACCTTACACCAGATATTGAATTAAACTAACAGTCGTTAAAAACGAAGAGGCTGAGACAGACAGATTGCTCGTCTCAACCTCTTCGTTTTTATTCGAATTTTACAGTGTCAAAACGTGCGATCCCAAGCAATTTAGAAGTTGCTTGGGCCCGCACGTTTTTGGTTATGATCAATGACTTGTAACCCTTTCATGATCTAATTTGGTCGCGATTATCAGCTATTGATCGTCAGCATTCAACGCAGAATCAGTGTCCCCGGTTTGTTTAGAAGCCGTCAGTTGCTTATTTAGGGCTTCATACGAACCCAACTTTGGCCCGGTAAAGTGATAGCGGGCGTAAGCAAAGTAAGCAACTGCCAAAACAATTAAGACAACCCCGAAGATCTTGCCAGTTGCGTAGTGCAATACGATTGTTGACGTCAATTGAACATCGGTTGGTGAGAAAATCATCAGCAAAATCAAGAAGACGATCCAGCCACAGGCAACGACACTGACAGCAATGCTCCAAGTTCCCAAATTCCACGGGCCATCATCAGCACTCGTCCAAACATGGGTTAATCTTGCGCGCAATTTAAGCGCGATCGGAATCAAATAAGACCCGTACAACCCAATGACACTCATTGTTCCAATAACGGCGTAGACCCCATCCGAAGTTCCGAATAGAAATGCCAAAATTGAAATCAACCAGATAGCAACCATTGGCGTATGGAACTTCGAAGAGATTTTTTTCAAAACCTTGGAAAATGGTAATCCGCCATCACGGCTGAAGGCATAGATCATTCGCGAGGAAGATGTGACTGCCGAACAGCCACAGAACCACATTGCGATGGTAACCAGCCAAACAATTGCAGAGCCGAGGCGCGGCCCAATTGCCTGCTCAACGGCAACTATGAACCCATTATTACCAGCATTGGCAACCGCAACCGGATTTTTAATCGACATCGTCACTAATGCCAATAACAGAAACCCAAATATTCCTGAAATTGCAACTGATAGGTACACTCCCCAAGGTGCCTGAACACGCGGGTTCAAGGTTTCTTCACTCGTATGGGCAGAAGCGTCGTACCCTGTCAGTGTCCACTGAGCCTGCAGAAGTCCGACCAGAAAGGCACCCCAATACGGCATCGATTTTGTGGTTGCCGTTGAAAAGGTATGAAATAGATAGGTTGTGCTGTGCGTCGGGCCGAAGAGTACCAAGACACCAATAATTAAGAAAACCCCGATGACGTGATAGATAGCTGAAATCGAATTTAATTTGGCAACGATATTGATGCCAACGTGATTCAAAACGGCGTGACTCGCCAAGATAACGAAGTAAGTTGTCAGAAACAGTGGCTTGCTTGGATTGGTAAATAAAAGGTTAGCAGCAAAAATTGCACAGCCATAATCAATTCCAGCAACGATTGTCACCTGCCCGATCACATTAAGCCAGCCGGTAAACCATCCCCACCGGGGACCACCAAGAATCGCGGCCCAGTGATAGATCGCCCCGGATGTCGGAATGGCGGAAGTTAATTCGGCCATCGCCGCGGCAACGAATAACACGAAAAAGGTGACGATTGGCCACCCAACCCCCATCATAGCGGGACCACCATGGCTGAATCCATAGCCGTAATACGAAACGGCGCCGGTTAAAATTGAAATAATTGAAAATGAAACCGCAAAATTTGAAAAACCACCCATGTCACGAACTAATTCCTGCTTATATCCGAAAGATTTACTTGCCTGAAATAAATCGCCGGATTTCAGCTTCCACTGACGAACCGATGAGGTTACTTTCACAACAATTGCAGCCATCATGCTAACCGTTAGAATGATCATTAACGTTCCAAATAAAACCATGTGCCTCAGCCCTTTCTAAATTAAAACTTCCGTTTTCGAATTTATGTGTTATATTATATGACATAAGTTAGAATATTGAAAGCTGATTTTCATTTACTTTTAATTTTTTACGCAGAAAGTTAATGCTTATCAGCTTTTAAATGAACGATATATTGGCAAAGCGGGATGGATCATCTAGTCTTTGTTACCTTTTATTACATTAACTATTTTGAGACATCCCAACCCACTTTAGCAGCAACGATGATCGGCCAACTATTTAAGGAGGGATACCCATGAATCTAAAAGTGAAATTATCTGGACACTATTATCAATTTAAGTCGGTTAAGGAAGTGTTGGCCAAGGCCAACGAGCAAAAATCAGGCGACCAATTAGCTGGCATTGGGGCCGCCAATTCTCAAGAACGCATTGCCGCAAAGGTCGTCTTGTCCCAGCTCACCTTAAGTGACCTTTACAATCATCCGGCCGTTGATTATGACCGGGACGAAGTGACCAGAATCATTATTGATGATTTAGATACCCGCGTCTATTCACAAATTGCCCCTTGGACAGTCACCCAGCTTCGAGAGTGGCTGCTAGCCCCTGATACAACCAATGAAATGATTCACCAAATCTCCAGGGGCCTAACCTCAGAGATGATTGCGGCAGTTTGCAAGTTAATGACCAATCTTGATTTAATTACTGCGGCAGCAAAGATTATCAACGAGAAAACCGCCAACACCACAATTGGCCGGCCAGGAACGTTTTCCTCCCGCCTGCAGCCCAACCACCCCACTGACAACCTCAGCGGTATCATGGCTTCGACAATGGAAGGCCTCAGTATGGGAATCGGCGACGCGGTCATTGGCCTGAACCCCGTGAGCGATACCGTCAGCAGCGTGACGAACATTTTAAACGCATTTGATCGGTTCGTAACCCGCTGGCAGGTGCCCACTCAGACCTGTGTGTTGGCCCACGTGACCACCCAAATGGCCGCAATTGAGAAGGGCGCCCCATCCGGATTGATCTTTCAGTCAATTGCGGGGTCGCAGAAGGCAAACACCGCTTTCGGGATTGACGCTCACCTCATCGATTCTGCTAACAAGCTTGGCCAGCAAGCCCTCAAAAATAGCGGTCCCAACGTCATGTACTTCGAAACGGGCCAGGGATCAGAATTATCAGCAAACGCCAATTTTGATGCCGACCAAGTCACCATGGAAGCGCGCTGTTACGGATTTGCCCGCCACTACGATCCCTTCATCGTCAACACGGTCGTGGGTTTCATCGGTCCGGAATACCTTTACGACGCCAAGCAGGTGACCCGTGCTGGCTTGGAAGACCACTTCATGGGAAAGCTCAGTGGCTTGGCAATGGGCTGTGACGTTTGTTACACCAACCACATGCAGGCTGATCAAAATGATATTGAGAATTTGGCCCTCCTGCTTGCCAACGCCGGCTGCACTTACATCATGGGGGTGCCTCAGGCTGACGACGTCATGCTGAACTACCAGTCAACCGGTTATCAAGAAACGGCTGCCATTCGCCAGCTACTGAATAAACGGCCAATCGCCGAATTTGACCAATGGTTGGAAAAGATGGGCATTAGCAAGAATGGCCGGTTAACCGACAGGGCCGGCGATGCCACATTGTTTTTAGAAAGGGAGCTAATCAAATGATTATTACAAATAAACATTTAACTGAGTTAATACCACCGATGATCCACAAATTACCGGTTGATCAAACCGGGGCCATTATCGACATTACCGCGGAAAACCTTCAGGACAAGCTTTTAGTAACGAACCCCCGCAACCGATCCGCGTATTTTGGCCTTAAACAAACAACCCCTGCCCGCCTTGGGATGGGCAGAGTTGGGACGCGTTACCGAACCGCTTCGGTCCTTAGACTTCGGGCGGACCATGCTGCGGCCCAAGATTCCGTTTGGCAGGAAGTTCCAGAAACCTTTGTCAGGTCGATGAATATGCTGCCATTGCAATCCAGCTGTCGTGATGAATCTGACTACCTCACCCGCCCGGATCACGGCCGAAAATTAACTCCGGCTGCAGTGGCGACTGTGAAAAGCCAGCTGCCAACCCACCCGACCGTGTTGATTGCCGTTGGTGACGGATTAAGTTCGCGGGCGATCACCGCAAACGTTGCCCAAGTCATTCCGGCAATCAAACGGGGTCTCGCTCACGAAGCCATTAACGTGGGCAAAATTCCCTTCATTAAATATTGCCGAGTGGGAATTGAAGATCAGTTAGGCGACCTCACCCATGCCGACGTGGTATGTCTCCTGATTGGTGAACGGCCGGGCTTGGTAACGCCAAAGTCAATGAGCGCCTATGTGGCTTATCGCCCAACGGTTGGCATGCCGGAAGCGCGGAGAACCGTTATTTCAAACATTCATCCCGGCGGTATCCACGCCAATGACGCGGGCGCAGACATTGCAACTCTCATTGTTGAAATGCTAACCCATCAAGCTTCGGGGTTAGCCCTCAAACAACAGTTGGTCGTTAAATAACGCGTTTATCACGAATCTCCTTCAATAACTCAGCTTCCAAATCAATGAAAGTAAGTGACGAATAATGGACATCACCCCATCAAAAACAACATTCAAAGGAAATTATATCGACGGCCACTGGCAGCCTGCCAGCTCGGGTAAGCGCCGGCAAGTTTATAATCCAGCAACTCACGCCCTCATTGGTGAAGTTGCCGATAGCGATGTTAATGACGCGATCAGTGCCATTCAAGCGGCTAAGCGCTCGTTTTACCAAACTCGAAAATGGCGGGATACCAACGCCCAGTCCCGTGCTGACACGCTTCTGGCAATCGCCCATAAAATGGGCCAGGAACGGTCTCAATTTGCTTATCTGGATACCATCGATAACGGCAAGCCATTAAGGGAGGCTGAAGGGGATGTGGATGACGCAATCCACTGTTTTGAATATTACGCCGGGCTCTTAAAGGCACCGTGGGGCGGCTATAAGATGAGCGGGATTGGTCGAGAGTTAGGTATTTACGGTCTCAGAGAATATCAGGAAGTTAAACAGATCAACACGAATCTGAATCCCGGCCCAGTCGGCTGGTATCAGCATTGACATGAATAAAAAGATGACAATCATTTCATCATAAAACGGCTTCCTTGAGTTGGAAAAATCCAATTCAAGGAAGCCGTTTTGTGATGGTTATCCGAATATTTTGAATCATAAACTCTGTTATCAATCAGCTCACTCATCTCTGAGACCAAAATTAATGGTCCCCGCCAAACTGGCCAGGTACAGGCCCAATTGGGTGTGACCGCCTCCCTCACCGGGAAATCTGGATGGAACTGACCTTGGCACCAGCATTGGGTTCATGATCACCGCCGTCGAGCCGGCGTTTTGAGCTAATGAAACCGACTGATCTAAACGGCGCTGCAAGGCTGCTAACGAGGCAATCTCATCACCCTTTTGCGGCTGGCTGGTCGACTGCTTTGATCGCGGATGATGCCTTGCTGCCGCAGCCGGTGACTTCTCGCTGGTTGCGGCCTGTTCAACGGCGGTCGCCGTTGTTGGCATCCACGTAATTGGCTGGATCCCGACAACGACTGGCCGCGACGTTACTGGGGTTTCCGATTTAGAAGCGTGCCGTGTCAAAACGGTCACCAGATCCTGGGTTGGGGCCTTTGGCTGCGGGCTCATCCCAGGATTGGCGGGCAGTTCCGTTCCCTTTGGCTGATGAACGACCGTTACCGGTGCCGGTTGAGACTCTGGCACCTCATCACTTGGGATTGGAGTAACCACCGGAGCCGGGGTAACGTCAGTTGGTTGGGTAGTCGGTGGTGTGGTAACAGTCGGCGTCGTAACCGTTGCCGTGCTGGCAGGCGGCGTGGGCTGCGACTGCGGTTCACTATCACTAAGTGTCGGTGCCACAGCGTTTTTAACGTACGAATAAGTAATGACGAGGTCCCCGTCAGCATTCAGAATATCGTAGTTGAAGTGATCATCCCAGACGCCGCTGGCATCGGTTGGTAGGACCGTCGTCACAGCCGTGTACCCGTCAATTGTTGGCGGGGTCGTTGTCCAGCTGCCCCCATACGCCAAGTCATTTCCCTGATCATCCTTTAGCTGGGTGGTCTGCAGGACCTGGCCCGCCTGATCGACAGCGGCGACCTTGACGGGAATTACCAACGTCTTACCCGCGTTGACACTAGTACCGGTTGCCGTTAACAAATTAAAGGCCAAATCGACCCCGGCGGCATCCAAATTAGTTAATAGATAACGGCGTTCGTCGGCCGCAAACTGATCCAGAAATTGGTTCAAATGGCTGTACAGCGTTTGTTCGTCAGCGGTTGCTTCACTGGTCAGCTGGGTCTGAATTCGCCCGCCACCGCTCGTTGTTGCCCCGGCTTGATAGTCGGTTTGATATTGTTGATCATAGGTGCTCAAGTAACTTTTAACCAGCTGTTCATATTCCGTCAGCTGGGTGCCCGTCAACGCTTGCGGCTTGTTCACAGCGGTTGAATTATCAATCTTGTTTGGCTGAACTTGCTTCTGATTATCACTCGTCGTTGATGTTGGTGACGCGGCCGTTTCTGAAGTGACAGTTGATTGCCCTGGCGTTTCCGAATTGGTCGAATTGGTCGAACTGGTTGCCGGCGTTTGCTTGGCCGTCGTGCCAATCGCAGAATCAGTGGTCTTTTTACCCGCAATTGATTGTCCCGCTGCAGCGTTGTTCTGTGCGGGCTGATGAACTGCGGATTGATCAGTAATCGTCTGCCCAGTTGCCTGTCCTGCTGGCTTCGATGATTGACTAGTCTGATCCGTCGCGGTCCCAGAATTACTGGTCGGCCGCTGATCAACGGTTGCCGTTGGCGTCGCTTCTGGTGCCACCTTTGGCGTGGTCGTCCCAGTAGTTGTCCCAGCGCCTGGATTGGCACTTTGCTTGGTCGCATTTGAATCAGCCGTCGTTGATGCAACGGCCGTCTGCTGGCTCGTCTGAGTTGCTTGTGACCCTGCGGATTCATCCGCTGCTGAAACCGTCACCGGGGCCGTCGACAGAACGCCAAAAAAGAGCGGGACAATGCCCAGCCCAATGACCTTATAATAAAGCGGTGCCTTCAACTCATTCATCACGGTCTCACCCCTTTGTTGACCTCTGAATTTCGTTCACTAACTGTTGAACCTTCATGTGCTTTAACTTGATGATGTTATCCCCTAAAGCGGCCCAGTCATCCGGTGACGGCGGATTACGCCAAATGGTTTGGGATTTCTTAACGGAAGTGGAATAAAAGTCTGACAGATAAATATCCGTTGTGTGGGATAAATTCGATTCAATAACAATGTTGGCGTTCGCGAATCCTTCCAGCGTTTCAGTAATGTAAGTATTATAAATTTTCCCCTGCGAAAAGTCGACGCAAATGTGAACCTTATCCAGCAGCAGACTTTTAGGAACCGAGTTAATCAGCGCAAACATATAGTCAAAATAGAGGTTGGCCGACTCCCGCGGGTTCAGCTTCAGCATCCCCTCATGCTTAATGTCCTCAATAAACTGATTAATCACCGCGTGAAAGAGCGGGTAGGTTTCCTTGAAGAAGTCAATCTGGTTGAGGGAAATGAAAGTTGTCGGTTCGATATAAAACGTCGTGAAGCGCAAATTAATTTGAATAAGCGCTAGAAACAACGCTTGCGATTCAAACGCATCCGGATCGATTAAAAGCGTGGGGGTCGTCACCCGCTCAATCAGCTTGGTTGTCAGCTGATAAGCCAAGGGCACGTCGGCTTTATGCAGCACGTTTTGAATGCCGCCAATGTACTCCTGGGTTAACAGGAAGGTGTACAGATAGTTCAGTTCTTCCTTTCCCAAGGATAATTTAAAGGTGTCCCGAATGTATTTGCCAATGCTTGTTAGGCGCTCGGAAATATCGGCAGCCACGTTGTCCGTCGAAATGATGTGGGTGCCAATATAGTGCCCGTTTTCCATTCTTAAAAGCCAGATTTTCAGAAAGATTTCCAGCTTACTTTTTTGAACCGGCTTGTTGGTAATCGCAAACTGTTCCTGAATCCGGACAATCAAATTGTTGGTCTGAATGTTCATGTTTTGAAAGGGGCTGCCGATTCCGTTAAAGGCCGTGTAGAAGAACTCAAATAAGTTGAGCCGCAAAATGTATTCGTCATCCGATGTGATGTTCGGTGATTGATAAAAGTCGGAATTTTTCAAAATATCGCGTAACGCAATTTCCGACGCGTAAAACTTGGTCTTACTGATGTAATTACTCTTCATAAAGACGGCTTTAGGGATCTTCTTGGACTGAAGGAAATTATATTTGAAGACGGCAAAAAGGACCGACCGTTGAAGGTACAGCAATCGAATCTCATTCACAACCGTAGTTGTAATATTTTGCCCCCGCAGAACATTCTTCTCAGTTTCGGTAATTTTGGGACTTTTGACATATTGAATATGCATTAAATCATTATTTAACGACGCCAGAATGGTCGTTAATTTATATTCCGAAACCGGAAATTGATCGAGAATTGATGACACTGTGATCATTGAATTCCGCTTGATGGCAAATTTTTGTAGTATTTGGAACGCCAGTTGGTCGTTCTTTTCAAAAAATTGCGTATAGTCCATAGTTGTCACCAGTCACTTTTTCATTTTAATCTAATTTGCTCATTGAACGGCCGCCTCATTTGAATTGACGGCCAGCAGTGCGGCGTGCTGCAGCCAGCTGCGAACTTTATTAACCAATAGTTCAATGTTATTGCTAACGCTGAGCCATGGCAACCAGTAATATTGATCTTTTGCCGGCTGAGTTGGTTCCACCGTGATCGTGAAGGTGAGCAAAGTATCATCGGCCGCCTCGCGCACCCGCTGCAGGTGCCAATTGATGGCTTCAAAGCGGGTCCGCAGCTGCTGCTGAATCGTGCCGACCGTATAGTCGTCCAAACTGTCCGGATAGCTCAATTCGACGTGCGTTTGCGGTAAGAACGGCTTGAGTGCCGGACTTAACGTTTTCACGATCAGGTCCACAAACCGGGAGAGTTCTGGAATGTCGCGCGCCAGCGTCATGACCGCATCCCGTAAGTGCGGGACTTCCACGCCATCATCGGCTTGATCCAGGCGGATGGCCGGCTGGTTTAACAGTATCGCAAACTGAATGGTTTCCATTAAATACTCGTCAAGCTGTTCAAAGTACAGCGGTGATTGAAAGACCTTTAACCGGGCAATCACGGTTTTGACCACCAGCTGAATCAAATAAGGCAACACTTTGCGCTCCCGCGGCTGAACCAAACTAGTCTGGTTGGTATCCACAAAGTAGGGACTGTAAATCACCATGTACTGCAGCCAATAAATCTCGGTTAGGTCAAACTGAATGTTCTTGGCCTTCGCCGGCAAGCTGGAAAACTGCACCAGGCTTTTTGATTGGTGCCCGGCTGCCAATCTGGGAACGTGGGCCAAAAACTTCAACTTGGCCAAGCGAATTGCCGTAATCTGTAAAAACCGTTCCATGGAGCGGGTCTTCACAACGCCATCAGGAATTGATTGGGTCAGCGACTTCAGATAGGCTTTTTGCTCAGCAGTCAAATCGAAGGTCGTCCCGCCAAGTTCACTCAATTGCCAGCCAAACAGGCGAATCACCCGCTCGTCACCGGTAATGACGTTGGTCTGCGGGTCATAGGTCAGCTGATATTTTTTGAGCCAGGCCACCAGCGGTTTCAGCCGCGACTGAATCGTCACTTCCCCCACTGACAAGAGCGGCTTGGGTTCCTCCTTAACGGCGGCCATCAAGCATTGATAGCCGACGGAATTTCGAATCAGCGACTGAGCGAGCTGATGATAGATCCAGTCACACTGCTCAACCAGGGCCGGTTTGGAAATTTGCTTGCCGGTCATTAACCGATAGTTCTTTAGCAGCCGGCGATAAACCTGCTGGGTCGACACGTACGGCCACTGCAAAATTTTGGCGATCTCGGTGAACTCAATTCGCCGCTGGGTTCGAATCACATTGAGGAGTTGCAGCTGACGACTTTCCGGACTGGTTAACAGCAGTTCAATAAACATGGCAACACACCTTCTTTACGCTTAAAAATCAATTCCAATCATGTCAGCGTCTTTACCAACGTTGACGAACCTTCTATGTATAAGCAAATGGGTCTCCCCATTTGCTCAATTGCGAGCCTTCTTAAAATCGGCCCACTAAGTGTCATCAATCAAGATTTTAATCCTTAGTCCTGCTCGCGCTTCTTTCGCCGCAATGCGGCCAAGCCCAAGGTGCTTAACATCCCAATGACTCCGAGGATAACGGTGCCCTTATTCTCAGCCTCACCAGTTTGTGGCAAACGGCTTGATGGATATTGAATCCCGTTGTTGGCGTTGGTCTGTCCGGCAGCTGCCTGAGTGGTGCCAGCCGTGCCAGCAGATTGACCGCCGCCATTGCCGTTAGTTCCCTGGCTGGTCGTCTGACCGCCATTTGACGAACCGCCAGCAACCGCTCCGCCACCGTTATAGCCGTTATAGCCGGTGTTGGAAGCCGTTGGCGTGCCGTTACCGCGGTTGGTGAGAGCCGTTGGCACAATACCGCTGGTCTTACCTTTGGTTGGCGTCAGCTTGGTGACTTTATCGCCACCAGTTGTTGCCTTCCCTGGCGTGGTACCACCATTGTTATTGCTGCTTGGCGTGGTATTCCCGCCGGCGTTGCCACCATTTGGCGTGGTGCCGCCGTTGTTATTGCTGGAGCCACCGCCATTGTTGCTGGAGCCGCCGCCGTTATTATTCGAATTACCACCGTTGTTGTTTGAACCGCCACCATTATTATTCGAACCGCCGCCATTATTGGAGCCGGTGTTCTTGTAAGTGATGTAGGTGTTCAAATCAGGTTGAGCAGTTGGGGCTGCTGGTGGCAAATAACCTTTCGACAAGTCATTTGGATCAACCGGCGTTAAATTATTCCCCTTACTGTCAACTGGTGTGTAGCCCGGAATATAAGGCACTACCCCGTAGTTCGGCGTCGTAATTTCCCGCGGATTGGTTGGATCGTTTGGATAAACGACGTTGGTGATGTTGCCCTTGCCTGCGGGTGGCGTGATGACGTACTTACCGATTGCCCGGTAAATGTAGGTCACGCTATTGCCGCCCTTGACGATGGTACCGCTGGCGTTGCTTGGCGTATTAATCAGATAATAGCCGCTGATCACCTTGGCACTGGTCGAGTAGCTGGCACCGTCCTTGTAGGACTGAACCAGCGAGCCGGCAACCTTATTCCCAGACTCATCAACGTAGTTAACGGTCAGGTTGTCATTCGTTGTGGCTGGCGTATCCGGAACGTACTTAATCGGCGTGTCGTCGCTTGGATTATCCGGCACTGCTGGTGGCAAATAACCCTTGGAGTGGTCGTTAGGATCCACTGGTGTCAACGGATTACCGTGATCATCAGTTGGGTGATAGCCCGGAACGTTTGGAATGACCCCGTCAGTTGGCGTATCGGCTTTCTTTGGATCATTCGGATCGTTTGGATAAATGATATCGGTTGGCTTACCGCCATCCGGTGGCGTCACGATATAACTACCGTTCTTGGCGTAAATGTAGTTAACCACTTCGCCGCCCTTGACCATCTTACCGCTGGCGTTAACCGGCGTGTTGGTCAGGTGATAACCATCAACGACCTTTGGCGTCGTGCTGTAGGCATCCCCAACGCTGTAATCCTTCGAATCCGTTGTTGACCCGGCAATCTGGTTACCCGCTTGATCGAGATAGTTGACCGTTACGTGATAGGTATCAGCCGTCCCATCCTTGTGGTAATAGATTGGCGTGTCCTGACTTGGATTACTTGGAACCGTTGGTGGCAGGTAGCCCTTGCTTGGATCGTTTGGATCAACCGGCTTCAGATCGTTACCATTACCGTCAACTGGGGTGTAGCCTGGCTTATTAGGCACAATCCCACTTGTCGGCGTGTCGACTTTGGTTGGGTCCTTTGGATCATTTGGATAAACGATGTTGGTCGTCTTCCCGCCATCCGGTGGCGTGATGATGTAGCTACCAATCTTGTTGTAAACGTAATTGATTGTCACATCACCCTTGGCAACCGTGCCGCTGGCGTTACTTGGCGTTGCCGTCAGGTAGTAGCCGTCAATGACTTTGGCAGTCGACGTGTACTTGTCGCCATCCTTAGCATTCTTGGCAACCACGGCCGGATCGGCAATTTGCTTGCCGTTCTGGTCAACGTAATTGGCGGTAACCGTGTACGTGTCAGTCGATGGCGTATTGTTCTTCTTGTAAGAAATTGGCGTATCCTGACTTGGATCATTTGGCACTGTTGGTGGCAAGTAACCCTTGGTTGGGTCGTCTGGATCAACCGGCTTCAATGGATTGCCATCTGGATCAACCGGGGTGTAGCCTGGCTGGTTCGGCACAATCCCTGAAGTTGGCGTGTCGGCCTTACTTGGGTCAGTCGGATCATTTGGATAAATGACGTTGGTAGCCTTCCCGCCATCTGGTGGCGTAATGATGTAGTCACCGTTCTTGGCGTAGATGTAGTTCACCGTCACACCGCTGTCGTCAATCGTCCCGCTGGCGTTGCTTGGCGTGGTAACCAAGTGGTAGCCGGAAACAATCTTGGCAGACGTCTTGTACTGATCCCCCTTGGCATAGGCCTTTGGATCGGTGGTTGAATCTGCGACCGAGTTACCGTTCTTATCAACGTAATTTACCAGAACGTGGTAAGTGTCAGCCGTACCGTCTTTGTGATAGTAGATTGGCGTATCGGTACCCGGATTGCTTGGAACCGTTGGTGGCAAGTAACCCTTAGTTGGATCGTTTGGATCAACCGGCTTCAAAGCGTTGCCGTCGTTATCAACTGGGGTGTAACCCGGTTTGTTTGGCACAATCCCCGTGGTTGGCGTATCCGCTTTAGTTGGGTCCTTTGGATCGTTTGGATAAACGATATTGGTGGTCTTACTGCCATCCGGTGGCGTGATGATGTAATCACCAAGCTTGCTGTAAACGTAGTTAATAGTGACATCACCCTTGGCAACCGTGCCATCAGCGTTACTTGGCATCGTTGTCAGATAGTAGCCCGTAACAACCTTTGCCGTTGAGCTGTACTTGTCGCCGGTCTTAACGTTCTGGGTAACCACTGGATCGGCAACCTTGTTACCGTTTTGATCAACGTAGTTTGCCGTAACCGTATACGTATCGGTATCGGGATTGTTATTCTTCTTGTAATTAATATTGGTATCTTGACCTGGATTACTTGGCACTGTTGGTGGCAGGTAGCCCTGGGATGGATCGTTTGGATCAACCGGCTTCAATGGATTGCCGTCCGGATCAACTGGTGTATACCCTGGTTTGTCCGGGACAATGCCCTTATCAGGGGTGACAACCTTGGATGGGTCCTTTGGATCGTTTGGATAAACGACGTCGGTTGGGTTACCGCCATCTGGTGGCGTGATGATGTACTTCCCATTTTCGCCGTAGACGTAAGTAACCGTGACGTTACTCTTGTCGATGGTGCCCTTAGCGTTGCTTGGCGTCGTCTTCAAGTAGTAGCCGTCAATGACTTTTGCATCGGTGCTGTAATCGGCGCCGTCCTTCAAAGTCGACGTGCTGGTGGAAATCGTCTTGTTATTGTCGTCACCATCGACGTAGTTAACCGTCAAGGTGTAATTATCTGTCGCACCCTTGTCGTTGATGATCAGCTTGCCGTTCTTCACCGTGACGTTGTAGTTCGGGTTATTGTTAGCCGTAGCGTCAATGTCGTAGGTTCCCGGCTCGGTGTCATTGCTCAAATCATTGAGCTGGTAGTTGACATCGTCGCCCTTAGCCGGCTTGCCGGATACATCAACGTTGATCTTGTCGCTGTATGGCTTACCATCATAATCCTTAGTTACTGATGGCACCGTAATGGTAATCGGCGCTTTAGTAATCGTGAAGATCCCAGCGGAAATCGAAGCGAGATGGTAGTTCGGGTTGGCAGCCTGTAAATCGGCAATCCCCTTATCAGAGAGGGTCACGCTATAGCTGCCGGCGTTTTGACTGGTAATGCCAGTGGTGTTGAAATCATCAGCGGACCACTTTGGCGCGGTGATGCCGTCTGGCAATTCGACCCCGTAAGTGGCTGGATCAGTCGTGGCATCGTTATCGTAAACTTTTTGGGTTCCCTGAACAATGACCGGTGTGTAGGTGTCCTTCGGTGTAATGAATAGCTTCCCGGGGTTGACCGTCACAACATAGTTTGGATTGTCCTTGGCATTGGCTGTAACGCCAACGTCGTAAGTGCCAGCATCAATATCCTTGCTAAGGTCGCCGAGCGTGTACTTCACGGTATCACCCTTTGCGGGTTGGCCGGCAACCGTTGCTTTGACGTCGCCGCTATAAGCCTTGCCGTCGTAAATTTTGGTCAAATATGGCGCGTTGACCGTGACTTGGGCTGGCGTGATGGTGAAGGTGCCGCCAATCACGTTGGCGTTGGTAATCTTGTAGTTCGGGTTGGCATCTTGAAGTTTCTTCAACCCGGCGGCGCTTAATGTCACGTTGTAGGTGCCAGCGTTTTGGCTGGTGATGCCTGACGTGTCAAAGTCGTCAGCGGCCCAGGTTGGTGCTTTCACGCCGTTAGCGAGGACAACGTTGTAGGTCGTTGGATCAGTGGTTGCGTCGCCATCGTAAGTCTTGGTAGCGTTCTGAACAATGGCATCGGTTTGGTCCTTAGGGGTAATCGTTAATGCCCCGGCCTTCACCGTAATCTGATAGTTCGGATTATCGGCGTCGGTTGCCGTAATGTTGATTGGGTAGTTGCCCACATCGGTATCCTTACTGATGTCGGTTGTCGTGTATTGAATATCGGTTCCGTTAGCTGGTTTGCCGGTAATGGCAGGCGTTAAAGCGCCTTGATAGGCCTTACCGTCATAAACCTTGGTAACGGATGGGGCCGTGATGGTAATCGGCGCTTTTGTAATGGTAAATTGGCCGGTTGTCACAGCAGCCATCGTAATGTTCTTCGAGGCGTTGGCTTTCTGCAAGTCAGCCAATCCCTGTTGACTCAGCGTGATCGTGTAGCTGCCCACGTCCTGGCTCTTAATGCCAGAGGTATCGAAGTCGTTGGCAACCCAGCCGGCAGTTGGTGCGTTAATACCGTCGGCTAACTTGACGTTGTAGGTCACTGGATCGGTTGATGCATCGCCATCGTATACCTTAGTGGCACCCTGAACGGCCACATCGCCCTTGTTGACATTGGACTTGGTGTAAGAAACCGTGAAGACTTGGGTTGGTGCTGCGGCATCGGACTTTTGATCAAAGGTCGAGTTGGCTTTCAAGGCGTCCGCTAATGTAGCGTAAGTCTTGGAATCCGGCCCGGTGACGGTGTATGAACCACCCTGGGCCAAATCAGCGTCAGTGGTGGTGAAGGTAATCGTGTTGGTGCCGGTTGCGGTTGCGGCGCCGGTATTCTTAGCTGAATCCCCAGTAGCTTCCTCAATGACCTTATCGTTAGACTTTAAATCCGCCTTAGATACTTGGTAATGATTGATTACAACATTGTTACTCGTATCCAGTGAAATAGTCTTAGGCCCTTCGGTATTCACAAAGACATAGCCAGGAATCGTTGGCGCTGAGTTAGCAATAGTTGAGTCAACAAGTCCACTCACGGTTGAGCCAGGAAATCCATTAATCGGATTACCATCTTGGTCAACATTCTTAATTGCGGCAGTTGTTTCAAAGGAATCAACAATTGATCCATAAACGTTTTTAAAACTCCCCGCTGCACGGAAGTAAGTTGGAATTGTAACCTTCTTGCCTGCATCATCAGCACTAGTTGGATCCTTAACGGGTAAAATCACATCTGCCGTGTCATGAGCCGCCAACTTGGGAATCACGGTAACAACACCAACAATCTTACTCCAATCCTTAACCGCAGAAGCTTCTACTAAGTCATCGGCCGTCGTTGTGTTCTTATCAGTTGAGTCAAAGTAATACGTATGGCCGTTAGCTAAAGTGACAGAATCGCCATCACTGGATAGAGTCAGTGGGCTCGTCGAATAGAGCGTCTTAGTAGAAACGCCAGCCGCACTCTTACCTTCAGTTACTGGACCAGTTAGTTGAAGGGCAAAGGTCCCTTGAGTGTTCCCATTATTAGGTGTACTGGTTGTCGGTAGATTGATAATCCCAGCAACATTATCAGATTCTTGCGCCGTGTTGTTAGTCAATCGTAAACGAATCTTTTGGGCATCGTTAGTAACGGCTTTGTTGACCCCACTGTCTGGTGAAACGGCATAATCATTAGTACCCGTTTGTTGGTTGCCTTGGATAGCTCCGGTAAGATTCATGGTTTGAGCTGCAGAAATATATAGGTTTCCGGCAAGAGATGGATTGTTTGTCAGCAAAACAGCCCCATTATCATTCTGATGATAGTTTTGAATAGCTGAAAGACCAGTTATCTTCTGCCCGTCAGCGGTTTCAATATAAAGATTCTGTAAATCTGCCTGAGATGTTTGCACGGCGTTTGATAATTGATTTCCTTGAACCATTACAACAGCAACTGATTCGCCAGAAGTTCCAAATTTAGTTGCGGCATTATTACTAGAGGTGAGGCCACTATTGGCAAAGTCTTTTGTGTCTACATAATTCACACCACCAAAGTTGCCATCCCCTGTCGCCATTGAACTATTCCACGGCACAAATGAAGAAACAGCATCTGAATCAACTTGGAATGAAACTTGCATGTTTTGATTAATTGGAGTCCAGTCGAATCCCGTTCCTGTATAGTCCAGTTTAGTAACCGTTAATCCATCTTTATTTATAAATGAGGACACTTTAGGGTTATCCTGAACGCCCTTCCAGCCTGCACCATCTTCGGTAATAGGCAGACCAGTCTTAGAATTAGTGACCAATTTCATTTGGGCAGGCGTCGTAATATATATAACTGGTTCAAATATTGAACGACTATTTCCATTGAACCCTTGTTGATCGTTTGGATCCGTATCAGATGGCTGGTTAATAACTTTTCCTTGACTATCGCGGTATGCATTAGCATTTAGATTGGGTTGCAAGACATTATCTTTGGCACTCGCGTAAGAAGCACCGATTGTCGTTGTGTATATTTGTCCTGGAGCAAGGGAAGCGGGTAAATCTTGATCCGTTCCGAGCGTCAACTCCGCACTTTCATTCTTGGTAGCGGTAAGTGTTAGGTTACCGTTTGAGGCGTAGTTTGAGTTCTTGTCACGATAGTCCATTTCTATTGTAAGTTTTTGGCCATCTGTAACTGGATGGGAAGGATCGGTGCCCACATTGCCTAATATTGTGAACGCATAAGTCATCGCATCATTATCGTTTGTTTCATTCGATCCAACAAAATATGCTTCGCCACCGTTTCCAATTGCACCAAAGTATCCTAAATAGTCATTTGGCTGAATCGGATTAGACTGTGTAACCACGTAACTTGTCACATGGGCACCTGCTGGCGTTGTCATCAACTGAACATCTTTTCCATCAATTGAAGAAACGGTTGTACCGTCTGCCAAATTTGTAAAAGTTTGATTTGTGTTATCACTATAATTGACGGTCACGTTGTATGTGGTGCCTTTTGGCCAATTCGTATTACCAGCTTCATTTAGTGGTAAATTAATTCCGGTAGATTCAACCCCATCGGGAATTTTAAACGTATATACAGGATCAATAGTCGTGTTACCAAAGTTTGCCAGTGTAAAGTTACCTAATACATTATTTTTTGTTGACCCGATTATCACACTATTTGTGCTATTAAGATAACCACCTGTCAGTAGATTAGTAACATCTTTAGTAGCAATGGTGTCCGTATACGACGAGTTAGGATAATCCTCGGGGTTAATATCGTAAGTGTGTCCTGAATTATAATCAGAGCCAGATGTTGCAAATTGCTTTTCACCACCATTATCCGCCACGACAGGGGCCTTGCCATCGGTGCCTGGCATATATGCTGACGATAAACTATCAATTTTAAAGGTTTGGCTGCCTGTCGTTCCATCTAAATAGTGGCCGGCAAAATAAACACTACCATTTGAAAATGCTGTAAAGCCATTCTTACCCCCAACTGTAATTTGCAGTTTATTCCCGTCAAGAACCTTGAATGTGTTTACATCAATTCCAGTTCTGAAACTATTCTTTTGGACATACTCAGTTTCGTCAGGATCAAAAACAAAATTCGAAGGCAAATCAATAACTGCCGTTAAAACGCCCATATTGTTAAAATCATTGGAACCCGCATATTGAAAACTATAAATATAATTTTGTCCAGTTTTCTTTACCGTGTTACCTAATTGCGAGTAAATCCCAAGTCCTGCAAAATTTTGTTTATTCGTAAAGGTAACCTTTTTGTATTGGGTATTCACATTCGTTCCACCGTAAGTAATTGGCAAGATCACTCCATCCGGTACCGTTCCGTTATAAGCCCATTGGCTGGTCCCATTACCTCCGGGTATAAACTTTCCAGTATCTGGCGATTTTGCAATATTATCATAGGAAAAGGCGTAGTTTCCCCCGTAAGTGAAGGTTAGTGTCTCGTTCTTAGTGCTGCCATCCTTATCAATTGTCCAGACCACGGTTGATGAGCCATCCGAATTGGTGGTTTGAGTAGCGATTGAGTGATCCGTCCAAGTTGCCAAGTTAGGAACGGTAATAAAGAATTTATCTCCTTTGTTACCGGATATGTTGAAGGAAAGCGTAATTGTTGACCCCTGCAAGGCATTGGCCTTTGTTTGATCAATTGTCATGTTCCCATCAGAATCAATGACGGAAGCCCCATCTGGCCCAGTCAGCGTTAATGAAGCCGAATCATCAGTCTGATTAGCACTAGCTTCCGGCACAACCGACTGCGTCGCACTCAACATCTGCGTCGATAAATTATTCAGCATCTTCATTGCCGTATCAGTATTAAAATCCGTGTCCTGTGAGGATGTGTCGTTTGTTGTCGTTGCGTCAGGCGTATCAACCGATGGGGTGCTGTCATCATTTTGCTGATCCGTGGTGTTTGCGTCCGTGGTGTTATTTCCAAATGCATCCGTGCTGGCAATCGGCGTGTTCGTCGTACTGCTATCCGTCGTTCTGCCGTTGGACGTGCCAATAGTATCCGACTGATCGAAAGCATTCGATTGGTCGGTTGTTTGGTTACTGTCTGAACTGGCAGTCTGCGAGTCATCATTGGCCTGATCATTATTTTGCGTATCAGAAGTCTGCTTGCTCGATGAATCAGTGTTCACATCAGAACTCGTTGAACTGTCGTCCGTTTTTGCTGCTTGTGAAGAACTTGAATCGGTTGTTTTTTGAGTCGTCTGGTCAGTTGTTGAACTGGATGACTGTGCCTGATCAGTCGCTTTATTAGTCGGTGTTTGGGTGCTGCTTGAACTTTGATTGGTCGCTTGATCGGTTGTGGCTGACGACGTCGAAGTTGATGATTGGTTCGCGTCGGCAGTTTCCTGAGACGTACTTGAACTCGTTGTCCCAGTCGTTGTCGTACCGGTCGTCGATGATGCGGCCTGCTCAGACGGCGTTGTTGTGGCCGTCGGGGTCTGCGTGGTTTCTGAACTGCTCTGCGTTGCGGCTACCGGCTTGGTTGCCGTTGCCGTAGCGGATCCCCCGGCCTGTGCCGTGGTAGTTGCGGCAGTATTTTGACTGCTGCTGGTCGTGGTTGCGGTGGTATCCGCATGAATTTCATGGGATGCCAACATTGTGTAGGATAATCCCGACGTGAATACGGAAATCCCCGCAACTAACCACAACTTGCCCTTCTTATACATCTTGAAGTGCTCTTTTTTCTCCAAACTATCTTTAAAAAGCCGTGAATTGTATCGATATCTTGTCATTTAACTGACCCCCTAGTATATGATTTCTTCTTATTTGATACCCCTCAGACGTGGAAACGTGCCAACATCCACAAGCCCGGCGATGTCAAAGGTTGCTTGAACCTCTTCAACCTTCACCGGGGCCTTCTGTCTTGCATCGTGGACTGATTTAACAGCGGCTCTTTGCTTCCGGCGCAATTGCCGGCGGCTGGGAACCGTATGCCGATATTCTTCCACAACGTCACCCCCAAATTAATTTGTTGATCTAATCAAACCAACCCGATTTCCGGGTATAAAACGGTGCCACCCGGGCCTTAATTTCTTGACCAACGGGATCTGTGAGCTGACCGACAATAATGTCCGAGCCATACGGCAGGTGCTGGTGCGCCGCCAAAGCCAGCTTCCGGGACACCTTCTCCTCAAACTTATCCGGTCGGCCAACATAATCCACGATGATCGTGTACTGATAATCATCATCTTCGGTGGTTCTCATCCCCACCAGCCAGGCTTGCTTCACGTGCCGGAGCTTCCTCAACGTCCGGCGTAACTCACCCTCAAGTTTGCGCGGTGTTGGATTGATTAATTGGTAAGTTGATTTAGGATTTTGCGCCCTGGTGACGACCACCGGGGCAACCTGATGAATGTACTGCCAGTATTCCTGAGTCAGTGGAAAACTTTCGTTGCCCGGATTAATGAGCACCCCATTGATCTGGAACTTCTTGCTTTGCCCCATCAGCTCCTCGCTGGTAAATTCAAACGAGCGAAACGGTGTCATATTCGGCGCGCCGGCCAGAAACTTCTGGAGTTTAGTCAAATCGGTAAACGCCGGAATGTATTTTTCACCATCCGCTAAGTAAGTCGTCACGGCAACCGACAACGTCATTGCCGGATCCGGCTGTCTGGCCGTCGCGTACCGGTGACCGGTTTGAACCGGCACGTAAAACGTCATTTTCAGTAACGACGCGGCAAACCGGTGCTCAATTTCCGGATCCATCGGCTGGTTCATAAATGCCTGAAGCCGTAATCCAAAGCCGGCTGTCTTAAATGGCGTAACCCCGTCTGGCTTCGGCCCGGTCCGTTTGGGCGGTTCCGGAATATCCGGTTTGGAAATCAACTTTGCATCTTCCATCGTTTCACCCCCTCAATTTCAATTTTGGCTACTGATTCAGTAATGAAATGGCCTTTAATAAGGATTGCGCTCGATCAACTAATTGGATAACCCGTTGTTGATCACCATCATTGGCAGCCTGACTGATTGCCTGGGCAACCTTTTCCATGCTGTCACTAAGTATTTTTACCGGCGTCATATCAATCAACGCTGCCGTTGACCCATCACTATTTGTGTTCATCTTCAATTCCTCCCCAATTTATCTCACTGATTATTAGTCGCTTGGTCTAATTGTGCCAGTGTCTGAATCGCTGCCAACAGGCTCTGACCCGATTGCGCCAACTTGGCGATCTTCTGTTGATCGGCCGTCTCTGTCAGGTCCTTGCTAACCATCACAAACGCTTCTGTTAATAACGTTGTCGGCGTCTTTTCAGGATTTGATTGCGCTGCTGTTTCTGACGGGGTCGGCTGCATTGGCTGCGGCTGCTGGCCATCAACTCGTTGGGTGTCAGACTGCGGTGATTGACCCGCTGGTGTCGGCTGCGGTGGCGTTGGCTGGACTTGCGGTTGCGGCTGCACGGCTTGTGGTTGTGGCTGTTGTTGAGCAGCGGACACTGGGGCTGCTTGAATATGCAGATCGGCTGCCGGGGCGATCTTTGCGGTCGTTGGCTCCTGATTGCGCGGTTCAGACGATGCGGGCTGTTCCGGTACATCCGGCGCAAAATTACCCAAATCAATTTGCGGATGAGTCGTCGGCTGGTTTGGCTCCGATGCCAACTCGTCCTTTAACGCGTCGATATTCAAATTACTTTCATTATCATCGGCGCTGAGTTCCGCTTCCATATGATCCACCCGCTGCTTTTCAGCAGTGGTTAAGCTCACCAGACTTGTCTCGGCGGTCGGATCCCTGGGAACGTACTGTTCGGGATTCGCAACTTGGGCGCCAATTCCCTCATCACTCATTTCAAAGTAGAATTGGTCGCTGTTAATCCGCGGTAGCTGCACTGACTTAATTTGATCCGGCTGGTCGCTATTGCTAAGCGGAACCAATTCTCCTGTCATGTCGGTAAGCCCGTGGTATACGTGCAGTGAACCAATCTTGGCATAGATCAGGTGAATGACTGTCGGCTGTTCCTGCATCGTGTAAACAAGTTCTTGGGGCCGATGCACTAATACATACCCTTTCAATATTGGCAGTGCAATGCGAAATTGCTCCCCAATGGTCCGGAACACTTTTAGTGACTCCATGATTGTGTCCCCGGAACGCGTCTCAAAGTGAATTTCGGCATAGTTTTGTGAGTGCCGTGATGCCTTTTCAGGTTCCATCATTTCATACTCCCCCCAACAAAAATCGTTAAAAATATACGGTGCGTGTTAACTAAAAAATTGTATGTATCATCATATGTCACCAGCTCAGAGATGACTAACTAATTTTTTTAATATTTTTTAATCATCTAATTTATATAATAATCGATAATCATTTTGGCAACTGGCGGTAATTGGCGCTTTTTTCCCTAAATTTTGGGGAAAATAAAAAAATATCAAACTTCAAATCATTTTTTGATGAGTGCAAATACATATTTTTTTGCGGTTTCGCAGTGAGACTCAAAGAAACCCTTTGAATTGGATTTCTCCAATTCAAGGGGTTCAGTTCAAGAATTGCAGTTGCCTGTGGCACTTTTCCCGCAAACCACGCTAATCTGACGTCTTAACCGGCCGTCTCAACGCCATCCTGCTAGTTGCCACCGCCGACTCAAACTCCCGATCATGGTCAATCACCAGCATGGTCGGCTGGACTTTCAAGATGAGGTTCTGAATCTGCTGGCGGGTAATGACATCCAGGTAGTTCAGGGGCTCATCCCAAATATAGAAGTTTGCCGGCTCACACAACGATTTGGCCAGTGACACCTTACGCTTTTGGCCCATGCTCAAGTCGGCGAGATCTTCGATGAAGGTGCTGCGTTCAAAGCCAAGTTTTCGTAACGTATTCAGTAATGTTGGTAATGCGACGTTGGACTGTTCCGCGTAGTCAGCCAGCGAACCGGTTAACGTTTCGAAATTCTGGGTTAGATAGGAGGTTCGGATCGCCTTGGAGAATGTGACGTGTCCGCTGGCAATCAACCGCTCATCTCCCAAGATGGCGCGAACAATCGTCGTTTTTCCAAAGCCGTTTGGCGCGCTGAGCACCACCCGTTGACCGCGTCTCAAGTCAAGGAAAATTGGGCCGTTGAGAATTTGGTGATTTTGGGCAACCTGAAAGTCATCCAACATCAGGATATGTTCTTGATGCGGTGGCTGGTAGTTTAATGTCAATTCCGGTGTGTCGTCGACATTTTTTAGTAACGTCCGCTTCTGATCAATCGCCGTTTCGGTGCGCTTGACCGTACTTTTTGCCCGCTTCATCACCTTGGCAGCTTTATGACCAAGAAAGCCTTTGTCAAGATTGACGTTACCCTGATGACGATAGGCAGCCTTTGATTTCTTGCCCTCAGCAGTTCCAGCCCACTGCTTCACCTGAGCGGCATTAGCAGTCAAACTCTTGATTTCCGTTTGCAAATGGGCCTTTTCGTGTTGCTCAGACTGAATTTGGCGGTTAAATTCCCGCTGCCAGGTTTCGTAGTTGCCGACAAATAGTTGCACTTTCGCGCGGTCAATCGACAGAACGTGGTCGATCACCTGGTCAATAAAGTAACGGTCGTGGCTGACAACGATGAAGCCTCGTTTATGGCGGAGATAGTCTGCGACCGTTTGGCGACCCTCGGCATCCAGATGATTGGTTGGCTCGTCGATGAGCTGGAAGGTGGCGTCATCAATAAACAGGGCGGCGAGCAGTGCCTTGGTTTGTTCACCCGGACTGAGGGTGGTAAACGGCCGGTCTAAAATGTCATCGGCTAACTTCAGCTTATCCATTTCCAATTGAATTTTCCAAATGTCGGCGCTGCCAATCTTGGCAACCGCCGTCAAAACGTCAACCGTTGCCTGAGTTGGATTAGTGACCGGTTGGGGGAAGTAGTCAAATTGGACACTGGTTTGAATGGCACCGTGATCCGTTAGTTTCCCCAAAAGCAATTTTAAGAACGTCGTTTTACCGCGACCATTTCGCCCAATCAACCCCAGCCGCCAACTTTCATCAATGTTGAGACTGAAATCATCAAAAATGTTAGTGGTCATCCCGTCATAACGGAATGATAAATTGTTAATTTGAACGTTACCCATTAAGTGGCACCTCGCTTTATATTTCAAGCAAGTCTGTGCGCCAGTGCAAAACAAAACCCGTCGCAAAAATGCGGACGGGTTAAGTCACTATTTGTTTCAAGTCAACGATGAGACTTCAACCATCGAAGTGTGTCAAGACACACGGATACAAATCGCACAGACTAACCCCGGCAAACGCAGTCGTTATTAGAATTCTGATAAACGATTTGTAAATTTCAATGTGGTGTCACATCCCTTATTTAGTATGTCAATAGCATAACCGATTCACAACTATTCCGCAAGTCACGACAGTTGTTCTGAAATCGGTTGCATGTGTTCTTAATCCCTATACACCGGGAATTTTTGTAACATAATTCGTCAACATTTTGGTGACATTCCCATGTGAGGTCGGTATAATGAAGGTGTAGAGAAACGCAGACAATTTGCTTGCGACAGACATTATTCCGCATATTGGAAAACGATTTGAATGACTGAACTTTTCACTCATAACCAAATTGCTTGCGAATCCACAAATATAGGGGGAGCGATCTTATGGATGAGAATTTACGAATCACGTTAATTGGCATGTTGACCTTAATTATTGGCACGATTTTTGCATCAGTTGTTGCCAGCTTCGGGATTACAAGTGTCATTCCTGGTTTACTATCATTCCTAATCGCAGCGGCATTGGTAACTTTTGGATTCCGGTTCACCAATCACCATCACCTGGCTTCCAAACACTGAAGCGAGTGTGGCATAGATAATTTCTCCGAAGAACCATTACTTCATTTGAGGTGATGGTTTTTTTCTTAGGGCAAACTGCCGAGCCCATCCATGTAACCTTTGTAGCCCGCGACTGCCGCCTGGCCAATCGCATGAATCATCCCGTAAAATTCCGGCACCAGCAACAGGGTCAAAAAGATAACGCCAAAGATGATTGCCGGCTTCGACAGGGACCGGTTGAACTGTCGCCAATTAATTGTAAATAATAGCCCAACAAAGCAGACAAACACCGGGAATCGAATCAACGAATGAACATCTGCCGCCGTGAACCCAATTAACAGGGACCCCACGTATAAAACGGCCGAAATCCCAATCGCCCACAACAAAATCTTCGCTGCTGGGCCCATTTTCTGATTCTTCGTTAACTTGTCCATCAGTTCGTCATCTCCTCTGATCAAATCATCCAACGAAATTTTAAACAAATTGCTGATTGCGACCACGTTTGCAAAACTTGGTAAACTCACATCCTGTTCCCACTTGGAGATTGACTGGCGGGAAATTTGCAATTTGGCGGCCAATTCCGATTGAGACCAATGATGCTTTTCACGCTCCTGCTGAAGGACTTTTCCGATTTTCACTTTGCCACCACTTCCTTTACTTCTTTTAACCATCCTCAGTATACGAAATTCGATTTAACAACGGTAGCTTCTGTCTCGCACCAATTGGTTGCGGCACAAAATAACGCAAACCTTACATGCTCAGGTTTGCGTTTTTTGGGAACTCATTTAAATGTACTTGCTGGCTTCCCTGACCGCAAGTTTCGACAGATCATGGCTTTTCAAGAAGTCTCGCACCCATTCCGGGTTGGTTTTACTGTAATTTCGCAGCGCCCATCCGATCGCCTTTTGAATAAAGAATTCATCCGTGTCGATATCGGCCTCGATGGCTTTGGTGAGAATCTCAGTGTCCAACGATTCCTTTTCCAGTAACTGTAACAGAATTCCCACCCGGCGCATCCAGAAATTAGGGTGACGATAGAACAGCTCAAATACCGCTTGCTTCTGCTCAGGGTGGCGAACCACGTACGTTCCGTAAATCTTGCGCCAGGTGTCGACCGTATCCCACCAGGATTTCATCTGAATGTACCGGGTTAATTTCTGCAGGTCACTAAAGGCCAACCGGCGGACGTTGGCATAGGCGACGTCGATGGCAACGTACTGATATTCCCGGGCATCGCGGCCATACAAATCGTCAATGGTCGCAAACACCTGCTTTATTGGCCACTCTTTCGACGCCTTAATCAAGGCTTTCGACTGCGCTTTTCGTTCGGGGGTCTTTACCCCCAGAAACGGAAACTGATTGCGCATGTAGTTTGCCATTGGTTTCTGATTTTCCGGATTAGCTGTCATTGTAAACATTTAAACACCCCCGTTTGATTACTTAATTAATAGTATACTTGATTCAACAGTTTGAAAATGGAGGGATCTCATGTTTACACACCAAATCAATGACAAATTAAGCTTTAAATTACCAACCATCGCTGACGCCACCGATCTTCTCGCCCTCATCGACACAGACCGCGGTCCCCTTGGCAAATGGCTGCCATGGGCCAAGGACAGTTTCTCAATCAATGATGAAATCGACTTCATTCAAAACGGCCGCCAAGAAATGGCCGCCGACAGCTTCTGGTTTGCCATCATCCAAGTCGACGGGCAGGCCGCCGGCATGGTGGACCTCCACAACATTAGCCAGGAACACCACCGCTGTGAAATCGGCTATTGGTTAGCCAACCAATTTCAAGGGCAGGGCATTATGACCGCGGCGGTGCGGGAACTTGAAGCCATCGCCTTTAACGAGCTAAACATGAACCGCTTGGAGATTTTTGCCGACGCTGAGAACGAAAAAAGCCGCGCCGTAGCAACCCGACGAGGCTTTAAATTAGAAGGCATTTTAAATCAGTACGTCAATTATTCCGATCAATTTCGCGACATGGCGCTATATGCCAAATTACGCAATTAATGCCGCCCACTTACAACCTTCTCCCAAGCTTGGGCGATGACCTGACGATCCACAAAGTCCGCGTCAGGAATCTTGAAGGTGTTGATCACGTCGTTGTCCAAATACAGGCGCCGCTGATCAACGCCAATGTCGCCATGATGCAGCGTAATGACGTTGTAAGCCGTGGCATCGGAAACCGTGTGTTCCCGAACGTTCGAACAGTTGATATGGTAAGCCGTTGAATCCGCGACCACGTTTAAAATGCCGTGAACCACATAGCTGGTGCTGAAATGAACGTGACCGGCAAAGATGGCTTGAACATTGTGCTTGTCCAGAATTTTTAGCAGCTCATCCCCATTTTGCAGAATACTATACTTCATATTCCCGAGGGACGGCCCGTAAAGTGGGTGGTGCATGAAAATAATCGCCGGCTTGGTTGCCGCCTGCAACTGATTATCCAGCCACTCCAGTTGGCGCTGATCAAGATACCCCTGCTCAATGTCACCGCATTTGGTATCCAAAAAGAAAAAGTCATAGTCATTCGTTGACTCATGGTAGTAGTAACGAATATCCGGTCGTTTGGCATCTAAGTACCCCAAGTAAAACTGATCGGTCCGATCATGATTTCCAAGAATCACCTTGATTGGCGCGTCAAAGCGTTCCTGCTGCTGGCGCAAAAGACGGCGAAAGTCACGATAGGCATCTTCATCACCGTTATGCACCAGGTCGCCACCAAGAACAATTAAGTCCGGATGAACGTCTGTCTTATCAACATCATCAAACACCTTCCGCAGCTTCTCTTCAGGATCAAGCCGCTGGTGATTGGCCGGCGCCGCCCCCTGAACTGATAAGTGCGGATCCGATATATGAACAATTTTATAGTCGCTCAAACATACCACTCCAAAGTTATAAACGTTATTTGCCATCATCATACCAACCAATTGTAAATTATCCATCATTATTGGGTAATTTTTAGGTAAACCAACGCCATGAAGGCTCCGATAATAACTAAAAATGCTTAATAAAGTTACCGATAATTTTCAAGAATCCGGTGACAATGCCGACGAGCGTCTCACTAATTTTCGCAAACAGCGATTGATGGTGAGCCGCTTTTTTGTGTTTCACCGGCGCCTTGACCGTCGCCGCGGCCAACATTGGCACGGTCGCGGTCTGGTTTTGCCCTTTAAGTTGAATCAATGCGCTGCCGACCTGCTGATTCTTGGCAACCGATGTGGCGTTGGTGGCATCTGGATAGCGAACCGTCACTGCCGGCGCCTGGGTTCCCTTTCGATACCACACAACCGTTTTGGCCTGTTGTGGGACGGCCGTAATCGTGTGCTTGCCAACTGCAAGCCGATGATCACGCACCGTTACGTCACGGCTGACATAGTTTTTCTCAATTGCCTGCACGAGTTTCGCCATCGAAGAAAAGATCGTGTTACTGTCAATGATGGTCGCAATCAAATGACGCCCCTGGTGCCAGAACGATACCGTTAAACACAGCCCCGCCGTATCAGTAAAGCCGGTTTTCAGGCCGTCCACCCGCGCGGATTTCTTATAAAAGACGTCACCCTTAAGCAGCCGATTACTGTTAACCAAGACCTGGTTGCCGACTTTCATCGATGGCTGGCTGCTCCACTTGGTGATCTGGGGAAATTCGCCCAACACCTTGGCAGCGACAATTGAAATGGCTTTGGCACTTACCATGTTCTGGGCCTTTTTGCCGGTTCCAGGAACCTGCAAGTGATACTTGGTCAAATCCGTGTTATCAAGACCTGAACTGCTGACAAAGTGGGCGTTAATGTGCCATTGCTTGGCCTGGGCATTCATCATTGAGATGAACTTAGTGTTATTCCCGTTGGCAACCGCCTCGCCCAGCGCGATGGCCGCCGAATTTGAAGAGGCGATCAGGGCAGCTTGGTACAACTGCTTAACGGTGTACTGCTTCGATTTTTTAATCTTGAAGGTTCCCAGTTCGTAACTCTTACTCATCTTAATGAGCGGTTTGCTGACGGGAACCTTTTGATTCCAGGAAAGATGATGCTGGTCAATGGCCTGCTTGGTTAAATACAGGGTCATCAGTTTTGACAAGCTGGCAATTGGCCGCTTGGTATTGCCATTTTTTTGATAAATTGTCTGGCCGGTTTTCGCATCGGTCACGTAGATTTCTTTTGCTTCAAATTTATATTGGGGTTGTTTTGCCTTCGCTTGGGCGGTGCCGAATGGTAGAAAGATGGCTAAGCCGCCGATCGCGATGAGCCCCCAAGTTGTGAGCTTTTTTAGTAGGGATTTCTCTCGCACAATCTTAATAACCTCCAAATTAGTTTTGACTGAATTATCATAACGCGTTAGCGGACGTCAGCCACCCGGTAGTCACAAATCTTTACCCAAAGTTTACCGGAAATTGAAGCTTTTTTCACAAATTAAAACAACAAAAAAGCCTCAATTTGGTCCCTAATGTACCAAAATTGAGGTGACAATTCAACTAATAATTAGAGTCGTTATGGCATCAATTTCATGCCCATTTCGTCAATGTGCCGGCGCACCACCTGCTCCTTGGCGCGCATCTGGTAAGTGGCGCTGTGAATGATGCTGTTGCCGCGGTTCACTTTGTTATAAAGCGGGGCATCATAGTAAACTAACTGGTGCGCTGCCAAAATGTAATCCGCCGTAAACAGTAAGTCTTCGGCCAAGTCCAGCGATTCATCAAACCGAATTTGGTTATCGCGAATCACCGCCATGGAAAAGCCCTTATTCCAAGTATAGCCGCCGAGGTTATCACCCCGATAATTAATCGACTCGTAAGCCCGTCGTTTGGTAACCGTTTCGAACTGCGGGTGGCGGGAATAACCACCACCGCGCCAGCCCCAGCTAAAGCCGACGATCACCAAATCCGTTTGGGGATCGGCCATGCCGGCAACCATTGTTTCCAAATAGGTTGGCTCTAGCAAGTCGTCGCCGTCAACGAACACGATGATGTCACCTTGGGCGTGATCGATCGCATAGTTGCGGGCCTTTGAAACCCCCTGATGGGTCTTAAAATAGTGGGGCTTAATTCGTTCGTCCGCCTCGGCGTGCCGATCAATGGTGGCAGCCGTTTTGTCCGTCGAAGCGTCATCAACCAGGATGATTTCAAAATTTTGATAGGTCTGATTAAAAATACTTTCCAGGGTTTTATCAAGATAACCGCCCAGATTGTATGCGGGTATTGAAATGGTTACTAACGGTTTGTCTGTCATGATCCTTCCCCTCGATTCACTTTTGGGGTCAGTTTAGTCTCGAAAGATGTGGGGGTCAATCAAAGTGGCTCGGAGCCGCGCCAGTCAAATAACGACGCCCTATTCCACCTTAACCTGTCCCATCATCCCGTTTTCTTCATGCTCCAAATTATGACAATGGTAGACAAAGATGCCGCGATCATGAAAACTCATCAGCACCCGCACCTTCTGATCCGGCTTCAGATTAACGACGTCCATCAGACCAGACTGGGCGGCTGACGGCCGTTTGCCATTAATTGATAAGATTCGAAACTGCGCGCCATGAATGTGAAACGGGTGATCCATGCCGCCCATCATCGAATCATTGTTGGTCAGGGTCCAAATTTGATTGGAGTGCGGTTTAGCGGTCAGGTCAATTCGGTTGGGATTGTAAACCCGATCGTTAATCCGGACCATCCGCCCCATGCCGCTAAATCGGATGGTTTGGTGCTTAAGGCCAAATTGATTTAATCGGTCAATTGGCGTTAAGTGATTGAGGGTCTTTGGCAAGGTGGTTCTGCCAGTTCGTTTCTGATTCAATCGTAATTGAAGAACCCGCTGGCCGTTGGTTCGCAGCGCCACGGTCTTAGCGTTCACGCCAGCCGTATTGACAACGACTTCCGCCCGCTGACCAGGGGCCAAATCAATTCGACTCATTTTAACCGGATGGTTGAGAAAACCGCCGTCGGTTGCGATTTGCCGCATGGTTGCGCCATGATTCAGCGTAAAATGATACGTTCGGGCATTGGAGCCGTTCAGCAGTCGCAGCCGGACCTGGTTGGTTTTGACATTAATGTAGGGATTGAGCGTGCCGTTGACCAGCAACGTGTTACCCTCAGTGCCATCGGCGTTGTAATCCGCCTGGTAACTAAATTGCCCGCTGCGACTAAACGTGCGGTCCTGAACCACAACCGGAAAATCATCCACCCCGTACTTCTTGGGTAACTTTAACTTCTGACTATTTTGATCATCCACCAGCATGAAGCCGGCCAGGCCGTGATACACCTGACTGGCCGTCGTCCCCATGGCATGGGGGTGATACCACAGCGTGGCCGCCTGCTGATCGACCTTAAAGGTTGTCTGCTTGGTTTTACCGGCAGCGATTGGTTCAAGTGGCCCGCCATCAGCCTTTCCGGGAATCAGGGCCCCGTGCCAGTGAAGCGACGTCCGCTGATTCAACTGGTTAACCACCTTGGTATGAACCGTTTGCCCCCGTTTCACGCGAATTGTCGGCCCCAGGTACGAGCCGTTATAGCCCATCGTCTGCGTTTTAACCCCGGGTTTAAACGTCGTGGTGGCCTTTTTAGCGTTTAACGTGTAATAGACAGCGTTCCCCTTGGTCTTGGTGGGCTTCAAAATCGGCGGCACTGCCAACTTCTTCGGGGCCGTATTGGCCGTTTTAAGCGGGACGGTCTCGTCTGAATTGCGTCGAGCCCGACCGGATGAGTTCCCACCCATCATCGAGCGGCCCGACCCCATATGACTTCCGGACATCATCCCGCTGCGATTTGAGCTGGTCGATTGCTGGTGGTGCTGATTTTGAACGAACCACCCAACATTGCCAATCACGATAATCGTGATAATGACCCCGATAATAATCCACGCTGTTTTCTTTTTCACGACCCCACATCTCCAATCCTATCGATAAGTTTACATATGTAAACGTTATCGCTAGTTTATAACAAATGGCCGCCCTGTTCAAGAGTGGAAGTCCCTCGGCCACGCAAAAGTTATCCTTCAAAATAAAAAGCTGGCTCCATATCGGAAAAACCAGTTTTGTCACAAAAACCATTAAATTAAGTTACCTGCCCAAGATACCTCTGGCTCCCTACCACGGCAGTGTGCCGCCGTCCTCAGTAAACGTCATATTGCGGGTCTCATCCCAGTCAGCAGCAAGCTTAATAATCTGTTTGGCTCCCTGCTCAACGGTCTGCATGCCCTGCGGTGTCGGTTGAGAAAGGTTCCGACCACCAAATTCAGTCGCCGTCCAACCGGGATTTACGGAATTCACTAAAATCCCAGCACTTTGTAATTCTTTGGCAAAACTAATCGTCGCAAAGTTAAGGGCCGCCTTGGAAGCTTGGTACCCCAATGAGTTCACGGCATAGAACCGCGATTTGGGATCGGCTGCCAGCCCGAGGGACCCCATGTTACTTGAAACGTTGATAATTTGGGCCTGATTTGACCGTCTTAATAGCGGCAAAAATGCCTGAATCATTTGGACGACCCCGAAGAAGTTAACGTCGAATTCTCGTCGCATCAAGTCCGTTGACAACTTAGATGCCGGTTCGTGATTGTCTAAGGCAATTCCGGCGTTATTAATCAGGGTATCCAGCCGCCCAAATTGATCGGCAACCTGGTGGGCCGCCTTTTCAATGGTCGCCGAATCGGTCACGTCCAGAAGAACCACGTCGACCTTGCCGCCCTGCTTGGCAATCTGATTTTTAGCGGCCGTTGCCTTCGCCAAGTTTCTGGCGCCAATTAAAACGTGTTGTCCCCGCTGAACGAGGGCTGACGCGGTTTGAAAGCCAATTCCCTTGTCAGCACCCGTAATTAACGTCAGTCGTTCATGTTGATCGTCTGCCATATCCGTTTCCTCCTTAAAAATGTTCCGTCCTTATCGCTATCTTCGCATTAATATCGCCGCCAACGTTATCCCAAATTCCTCGGGTTTTGGGCGTCACCAAGGTAGCCGCCAGGAATATTATAAATCGGGATCTGCCAATCGTCAGCACGAAATCCCTTAGCCTTCTGATGAAAGAACCCATGAGAATCGATGCCAGCCAGTGAGATTGCTCTTTACAGCAGGCCATACTGACGCATCGCCGCCAGAGTCGCTAAAATGGTTGCCTCATTGGTTGCCATCGGCTGCCAGCCGAGCATTTTCTTGGCCTTCTGGTTGCTGACGTTGCGATTGATTTCAAGCAGTAGCTTCGCCTCCCGGGCCTGCTGACTGACCAGCGCGCCAGTCTTAATCAGCCAATCCGGCATCCGCTTTCCGGGCACTTTATTTGCCAGCTCGGGCTCGGCCTTCCTGATGATGGCGGCCATTTCCGGCATAGTTATCTGGCCATCATTGGTCGCGATAAATCGTTGCCCGTCGGCCGCCGGCGTTTCCATTGCCAAAATGTGTAATTTGGCAACATCGCGCACGTCGACGATGTTCAGAGAAATATTGGGCACCCGCTTTAAAGACCCGTTCATCAGGTTCTCCAAAATCCCAAAGCTTCCGGAAACGTGGGCGCTCATGGCCGGACCAAGAATCGCCACTGGGTTAATCGTCGAAAACGCCAACTGGTTGCCAGGCTGATTGATGATCTTCCAAGCGGCCTTTTCAGCTAGGAGCTTTGATTTTTCGTAGAGTGATAATCCCGGCTGCTCCGGATCAGTCCAGTACGTTTCATCAGTGATACTCTGCTTGTCAAAGTTGCTGAACCCGACCCCGCCAAAGTTGGCGGTCATCACCATTTTTTGAACACCAGCGTTCTGGGCGGCCTTGATGATTCGGGTCACGCCGTTAATTGCCGGTTGAATCGCTTTTTTCTCATCAGTAATTTTGCCGAAGAAAACTGGTGATGCCACGCTGAGGACAAATTGAACCCCGGTCATCGCCTCTGGCCAGCCATCATCTGCCGATAAGTCTGCTTTCACAAATTCCAATTGCGATAAATTGGCAACGTGGTTGGCTGCCAACGTTTCCCTGACAGCGGCTTGTTTGTCTAGCGATCTTAAGGTTGCCCGCACCTGGTAATGCCGCGCCAACAATTGGGCAATGATGTGCATTCCGAGAAAGCCGTTTCCACCGGTCACTAATACTTTTTCATTCATTTTGAAGTCCTCCATTTTTCTGCGTTAAATCACTATCAATAGACTAAACGCTAGAGTATACTCGAGGGCAAGGAAAATAAAGGACTGATTACATGACTTATTCAATCAAGGAAGTTGCGGAAAAAACCAACCTTTCCATCTACACACTTCGCTATTACGACAAGCAGGGACTGCTGCCCTTTGTCAGCCGGAACGCCGCGGGTTATCGAACGTTCACCGATTCCGACCTCAGCTTAATTCATACGATTTGCTGTCTGAAAAATACCGATATGAAAATTAAGGATATTCGCCAATACATTGCGTACTGCATGGCTGGCCCGGATACCATTGAGGCCCGAAAGCAGCTATTGCGCCGTCACAAGCAAGAAGTGCTGGATAAGCAGCGCAAACTCACGGAGAATTTACATGAAATCGATTATAAGCTGGCGGTATATAACAATCCGCACGCCCGCGACATCATTGACCAGGAACGGCAAGCCGTCACCGCCGAAAAGACGGCTAACCAATTGGCTAGTTGGGCGAATCAGTAGCCGGGGCCGAATCAAATTGGCAAGTTTCTTAATTTCACAAACAAAAAAACGGGTGGTGTCACGATGCAAACTCATGCATCATGACACCAGCCGTTATTTATTGGCCATCATTCATTAAGCAATTTCAGCGCTCGCTGTAATCTTCGTTCGATTCAACAAGACCGAACTTGTGACAACTGATAAGGAACTCAGGGCCATTGCTAAACCAGCGAGTTCGGGGCTCAGTGTCAAACCGATGAAGTAGAATGCGCCTGCAGCAACCGGAATGCCCAAGACATTGTAGACAAATGCCCAGAACAGATTTAATTTAATCCGGTTGAAGGTCTTCTTACTCAACTCCAAGGCCTTGGAAACGTCCCGTAAATCATTCTTAACCAGGACAATTCCGCCGGACTCAATCGCAATATCGGTTCCTGATCCCATGGCAATCCCAACGTCGGCAGTACTCAATGCCGGGGCGTCATTAATGCCGTCACCAACAAAGGCAACCTCTCCAGACTGCTGGAACTGCTTGACCTGATCGGCTTTGTCAGCTGGCAGCACATCGGCAACCACCTGGTCAATGCCAACCTGATCGGCAATTGCTTGGGCCACCGCCTGATTATCACCCGTCAGCATCACAGTCTTAAGACCCTTAGCTTTCAAGGCAGAAATGGCAGCCTTTGAAGTTGGCTTTGGAGCATCCTGAATGGCAATTAACCCAATGATCTGATCACCCTGGCCAACAAAGACAACTGTCTTGGCTTCCGCCTGCAAAGCAGCCATTTTAGCTTTCATTTCAGAGCTGACGGTCACGTCATCCAGCAACTTATCGTTACCAACGAAGGATTGTTTGCCAGCGATCATGGCGGAAACGCCCTTGCCTTCAATGGCCTTGAAGTCCTTGGCGTCACCAACCGTTACTTTGGCGGCCTTAGCCTTCTTGAGGATGGCTGTGGCCAGCGGATGTTCGGATGATTGTTCCAAACTAGCCGCAACTGCCAAAACCTGATCGGAATCACCCACAATATCAGTGACCTGGGGCTTGCCAACGGTGATTGTCCCGGTCTTGTCAAAGATGACCGTCGAAACGTCATTGACAGCTTCCAAAACCTCACCATTTTTAATGAGGATTCCCATTCTGGCACTGCGGCCGGTTCCAACCATCAAGGCAGTTGGGGTCGCCAAGCCAAGCGCACATGGGCAGGCAATCACGACAACCGAAACCGCGAATATTAGTGAACTGGCAACGCTGGTGCCAATGAAGACGTACCAAACCAAAAAGGTTAAAATCGCAATCATTAACACGAGGGGCACAAAGATTTCGGATACTTTGTCCGTCAGTCCCTGAATTGGGGCGTGACTGTTCTGAGCTTTCTTGACCAATTCAACGATCTGCGACAACATGGTGTCGCCGCCGACCTTGCTGGCTTTAAACATAAACGTTCCAGTGCCGTTCACCGTGGCGCCGACAACCGAATCGCCGGTCTTTTTAGTCACTGGCATACTTTCACCGGTAATCATGGATTCGTCAATGGTTGAAGATCCTTCGACAATCTGGCCGTCGACGGCAATCTTTTCACCGGGACGCACTTTGATGACGTCGCCAACAACGATCTCAGAAACCGGCACCTTCACAACCTTGCCGTCACGGACAACTTCGGCATCCTTTGCCTGGAGGTTGACTAATTTTTCAACAGCGTTAGACGCATTGTTCCGCATCCGCTCTTCAAAAACCTGACCCAGCAGAACGAAGGTGGTCACAAACGCCGCGCTTTCAAAGAAAACCGGTTGGTGGGTCGCCATCGCATAAATACTGTAAACGTACGCGGTCATCGTCCCAATCGCCACCAGCGTATCCATATTGGAATGGTGCTTCTTAAATGAGGCCCAGGCACTCTTCAAAAACGGCCCGGCAGCCACTACCATTACCACCGTCGTCAACGCGAACATTGTCCATTCACCGCCCGGCATCATCCAGCCAAATGGTTTCAGAATCATTTCAGCCAGCATTGGCAGCGAAAAGATCAGTGAAATCCAAAAGCGTTTTGTGATCGTCATCATTTCACCTCGACTTTACCGTGAAACATGTCCATGCCGCAGCTAAATTCAAACTCGCCGGCTTGATCAGTTGGAATTTGAACAGTTTTCACCACGTCAACCGGCAGCTTTTCAGAAAAGTGAAGCGCGTCGGAATGAACGACGTCTAAACATCCCTGATCGTTAATCCGTTTAAAGTTAATCTCAGCTGGAATGCCCTGTTTCAACTGAATGACATCTGGCTTGTAGCCACCGGCAACCGTTACATCAACTGTTTGTTTATTCTCACTCATATTAAATTCCTCCATTTTCAATAATCTACTTAATCACCAATTTGCCATGAAACATGTCCATGCCACAAGCCCATTGAAATTCACCAGGATGACTGGTATCAATTTCAATCGCCTGCTTTTCATTCTGGGGAAGGGCCTTGTTAATCCCAAAGTCCGAAAAAACGACCCGATCCAGACAGGATGACGAATCCTTGCGCGTAAAGTTCAGCGTTGCGGGAACACCCTTCTTTAAAACAACAACTTCTGGCGAATAACCACCATTCACTTCAACATCCACTACCTGGCGATCATCCGTGACCTCCGCACTTTCTGCGGCAACCTGATGCTTACCAAAGAACCACCAGCCAATGAAGGCAATGATTGCAAGGCCAATAATTAATACAATAATTTTCAAGATCCGCCCTCCCTTTTATATGTAATCTACATCCGTAAACTTTCAATAGTTATATCCTATTCCTGAAGTTTACGTTTGTCAACAAATTCTTTAAAGTTAATAGAAATGGTTTCCGTGCATAGCTTCCACTTTTTTATTTTTTACTTACGCAACACACGTCATTCTCGGATATAAGGGCATGAATACAAAATACACTCAGTTTTCATATTCTATAACATATATAGTTGGATTGTTTGTGATGTACGAAAATATCGTATATGATTAGAATGTTCCGATTAACTCCCGAACGAATGGTTTCCAGAAAATCTCATTCACGTCACTTGCAAAGCCATTTGCGTCACAATTATCGTTCACCGAAGGAGTGACCTTTATGAGCAATTTATCAGACGAAACTTTAGACCAAAGTCTAGACGCCTTGAACCAGTTAGCTGATGGTGATGACACCGAAGTGACTATCATGCGCGTCCCCCTTAAGCTTCCCAACATTACCGCTGAACAGATTAAGCATTTTCGAAGTCAGCATCATCTGACTCAACAACGACTGGCAATCGAATTGGGTGTCTCAGTTCGAACTGTTCAGAGTTGGGAAATCGGTCGCAGTAACCCTAACGGCTCTGCTAAGCGGCTCTTACAAGTCCTGTTTGACAATCCTCAACTTTTGAATCAATTATTTGTCCATGAATGATTGAAGATTCTTTCCTGATAAGAAATACGCCCGTTGATAAATACACTGAGCCGAATTTCCCCAAGAACGTGGAAATTCGGCTCAGTTTTTGCGTAAAAAAAGCAACCCCGTGTTTACGGAGTTGCTTCTTCATGATTCGTCTTATTCGTGTTCTGCGTGGCTCTTTGACTTGGCATTGTTTTGGCCATAGTAAGCATTTTTACCATGCTTACGATAGTAATGCTTGTCTAGGAGATATTGTGGGACGTGAGTTTCGTCACGAGTCAACTGCAAAGTATGGTAGCTGATTTCAGCTGATACTTCGAGTACCTTGGCGTTGTATACAGCCTTGTCAGCTGTTGGGCCCCAAGCAAATGGGCCGTGTTGACTAACCAATACAGCGGGAACGGCATCTGGATCGATTCCGCGACGGTTGAATTCGTCAACGATAACTTTACCAGTGTTTAACTCGTAAGCTTCTTCAATTTGCTTCTGGGTTAAGGCTGGCGCACATGGCACGTCACCATAGAAGGTGTCGGCGTGGGTCGTGCTGGTAGCTGGAATATCCATCTTGGCTGCCGCAAACGAAACCGCCCAAGGTGAATGGGTATGAACAATGCCACCAATGGTCTTGAAATGATTATAGAGGTAGGTATGGGTTGGCGTATCACTTGATGGGTTCATATCCCCTTCAACGACCTTGCCATCCAAATCAACAACGACCATGTCTGAAGGCTTCATGTCTTCATAAGGAACTCCGGAAGGCTTGATAACAAACAAGCCTTTATCACGGTCGATTGCAGAAACGTTACCCCAAGTAAATGTAACCAGGTCCAACTTAGGAAGCTTCATGTTGGCTTCGTATACTTCTTGTTTAAGATCTTCTAGCATTATTTGAATTCACCTTTCAATTACTTCATTTTCATTGATTTAACGGCTTCGCTTTCAACTGGCAAAGCAGCTTTGTAGTTATCGATAAACTTGTCATATCCCTGAACACTGGCAGGTTCTGGGTAAAGGGTTGACTTAGTAGCGTCCTTAAATACCCGGTTGGCCAAGTAATCTTCCAGCGTCTCGCCGTTTTGTCGGTTAACACAGAAGAGGGCCAAAACTGCCATCCCCCATGGGCCGCCTTCACCGGCGTTGTCCATTAAGGAAATTGGCGTGTTCAGTGCATCGGCCAAGACCTGTTGAGCCACAACCGGTGTCTTGAAAATCCCACCTTGAGCAACCAGCACGTTAGTCTTAATGTGCTCTTCACGAAGCAGGATATCCATCCCAATTTTAAGTGGGGCAAATGCTGAGTAAATCTGGGTCTTGATGAAGTTGGCCAGATTTAACTTGCTGTCGGGTTTCCGAACAAACAATGGACGGCCTTCAGGCATCTTGGTGATGTTTTCGCCTGAAAGGTAGGCAAAGTTAACCAAGCCACCGGCATCCTGATCACCCTTAACGGATTCAGCGAACAACGTCCCGTATAGATCATCGGGCTTCAATTGCAAGCCGAGCGCTTTGGCAAATTCACCAAACAAGCCAACCCAGGCGTTGATGTCTGAGGAACTGTTGTTGGTGTGAACCATGGCAACGGGCGCGCCATCTGGGGTTGTAACCATATCAATATCACGATGAACGGCCTTCATTGGACGATCCAAGACAACCATTGAGAAGGCTGACGTTCCGGCTGAAATGTTACCGGTTTGCTTCTTAACACTGTTGGTTGAAACCATCCCGGTTCCGGCATCCCCTTCAGGAGGGGCAATTAATGAACCAGCTTCAAGCTGACCGCTTTGATCCAATAATTTGGCACCATCATCCGTCAATTCACCGGCTTTTTTACCGGCTGGAAGAACTTGTGGCAAAATGTCAGGCAGGTTCCAAGGATACTGCTTAACTTCTGGCAAAGCATTGAACTTATCCATCATTGTCTTGTCATAGTAAGTGGTCTTCTCATCAATTGGGAAGACACCGGATGCATCCCCAACACCCAATACCCGGGCACCTGATAATTTCCAAGTAACATAACCGGCTAAGGTCGTCATAAAGTCAACGTCCTTAACGTGGTCTTCTTTGTTGAGAATTGCTTGATATAAATGGGCAATGCTCCAACGTTCAGGAATGTTGAAGTTGAAGAGTTTCGTCAGTGCTTCGGCTGATTGACCGGTAATGTTGTTGCGCCAAGTTCTAAATGGCACCAGCAATTCGCCAGCCTTGTTGAAGGCCATGTAACCGTGCATCATGGCGCTCACACCAATTGAGCCAACCTTCTTCAGGTCAACCCCATATTTATCGTGGACTTCAAGGGCCAACGTTGCGTAGCTGGTCTGAATGCCATCCCAAATTTTATCAATTGAATATGTCCAAATACCGTTGTCCAATTCGTTTTCCCAAAGATAATCGCCTGAGGCAATTGTTTGGAAATCATCTGTAACCAGGACTTCTTTGATCCGAGTTGATCCCAGTTCGATGCCTAACGAAATGTTTCCGCTTACAATTTCGTCTCGTACTCGACTTTCGTCCATCGTTTTATCCTCCAGAGTGACTCTATATTAATTTTCAATTTACTTCTTAATTGTAGAATATTCATACGGATAAATCAACGCTAATTATCATTTATAGAATGAATTTAGGGAAGTTCCCGAACTTATTCGCACACAAATCAAGGCTGGGCGCCGTCTCGCCAAATTGATTGGCCGCCCATCTTTTCCCAAAACATGGCCCCTTCACTTGACTTTTATTCAATTCTCTCGTTTAATAAAAATGTTCAATAAACAATTAAATCATTTTGTGGTCTGGGGTGCTGAAAATAGCTGAGACATACCCATGGAACCTGATGCAGTTAGGACTGCCGTAGGGAGACCATTTTAGTCAACCAATTTCTGTGTAAATGACTGAAAGCCCACTTTGAATGTCAAGGTGGGCTTTTTAATTTCACAGGTTCGACGACCCCTTAAACAAGATGGTGAGAAAGGAGACGGTGACTGAGCAATTATCGTCCATCGCTGATTAAATTTAAGGAGTTGATTATTTTGTCATTTTCACAGGAATTAATTCAAGCCGCGCAGCCCTACTTAACGGCTAACGAGCACCATCCCTTTATTCAAGCGGTCATCAATGACCAATTAGATACCAAGGCACTTCACTACTATATTCAACAAGACTTACGTTATGCCGATGCCGAAACGGTTGTCCAGGCCAACCTGGTGGCCAAAAGTACCACGATTGAGGATCAGCGCTTGTTCGCCAACCAATTGAGTACCCACCTTGGAACCGTCAACGAACTCTTCAAATCATTGACTGAAAACACCGCGGATAGTTGGGGCAATCAGCGCTACCAGCCAATTGAGCCGGTCACATTCATTTACCGGTCCCATATTCTGGCCCCAATCGCCCAGGGATCGCTTTTGGATCTGCTGGCACCCTTTGAGGCGGGTAACTGGCTGTATATTGAGCTGGGAAAATACCTGGCGGCCACCGGAAAAGTGCAGCCCGACAACGCCTTCTACTCTTGGGTAACTGCCGTTTCTGATCCCCATTTAGCAGGCGAAAACGGCATTTCCAACCGTTTCCTGCAGGTCATCGATCGTGAAGCCGCCAATACAAATGCCGAACAACTTGAAGTCGTGAAACAGCAGTTTCTTCGCAGCGTGCTTCTCGAATGGTACTTCTGGGATGCGGCCTACAAGCAGTTAACCTGGGCCGACTGGGAACGCCACGCGCTGGGTACCGATGGGGGTGATCTGTTATGACCCGTTCTTCACACTGGCACATTCAACAGATCATCCTCATCACCTTGATTGGCATTGTCTGCGGCGTCATTTATCAGTACGGCGTCAATTCGCTGTATAACGTTGTCCGGGTGGCCGTTGCCCCAACCGGATTGAGCCCCTACGTTGACAATTTCTTTGCTGGTCTCTGGTTCATCGCCGCCCCACTGAGTATGTACTTTGTCCCCGCAATCGGTTCAGGAACCATCGGCGAAACGCTGGCGGCCATTGTTGAAATGTTTCTGGGTTCTCAATGGGGCGCGTTTACCCTGGCCTACGGGATTGTTCAGGGAGCCGGAAATGAATTCGGCTTCTTCCCAAACACCAAGAAATACCAGGCCTTTTCGTGGAATAGCGTGCTTCTGGGAGCAATCGGTGCGGCCGTTGTTAGCTTCATCTGGGATTACTTTGCGTCCGGTTACAACCACTTTGGTTTATTAATGCTCCTGGGATTATTTATCACGCGGATCATTTCGGCCCTACTCTTTGACGGCGTGATGGTGAAGCTCATCACCCTTCAATTTGACGGGCTGTGGCGTCAGGAAACGCCCGCTAAAGGCTAACCACTGGAACTTTCATTTAGGAGGAATATTTTGAAAACTTTAACGACTTTTACGGATCAAATGCACGAACTTGCCCAGCCACTCTGGCTCCAAAGCGTCAATCATCCGTTCATCAAACAACTGACAGCCGGTGAGCTGCCGATGTCCACATTCCGTTATTACCTTCTCCAAGACCGTTACTACCTTAGTGAATTCGGCAAACTCCACGACTTGATTGCCGATCAGTTGGACGATCCAACCGCGATCGACTTTCTCAGAAAGGGGGCTGAGGGCCTGAAAAATGGCGAAATTACCGTTCGCAAGGGCTTCTTTACCCAGCTCAACATCACCAAGGAAGAAATTGCCCTCACGCCAATTGCCCCAACTGCCTACAACTACGTCAACCATATGTATGCCGCCCTTTACCGGGGCACGCCGCAACGCGCAATTTCGGCGTTATTGCCATGTTACTGGCTTTACAACGAAATTGGCAAAGCTGTTATTTCCCAGGGTTCACCAGTTTCTCTTTACCAGCAGTGGATCGAAACGTACGACAGCGACGGTTACACCGACAGTGTCAACCAAATGATCCAGCTGACCAACCTCGCTGCCAGTCAGGTCGATGACGCTGAACGCCAGCAAATGACTGACGTGTTTATTAAGAGCAGCGCCTACGAACTGGGCTACTGGCAGATGTCGTTGAAGCATGAGAATTGGGATGCGCTGACAAAGTAAATTCATTAATGCAAATAGCCTTTAACCTCTACTTGGTCACCATGTCAAGCAGAGGTTAAAGGCTATTTTTAAGACCATGAAAATTTGTCAACCGTCATCAATGACTAATGAAACTCGTACACCTGCTTAACAGGATAACGAACTGAACTTACCTCATCCTGTTTATCAGGCGCTGGACGGCCAATTGCGATAGCCATTACGGGAACGTAACGGTTCGGATCCAACCCCCAAGTAGCTGCAGCATTTCCTGCATTGTAACCGCTGATCGGATTAGTTTCGTAACCATGACCACGAGCAATTAACATAAACTGCATTGCTGCCAAAGCTGAATCGATACTTGCATCAGCTGTCAGCATCTCTTTTGAAGCGTGTTCATAGATTGGCAAGAAAGTATGCAGAACCTCTTCCAGCTTTGCTTTTGTTATTTGTTTATTGGCATACGCTTTATTCCAAAGTTCACGATAGGATTTATAGGCATCCGTATCACCAAAGAGTAGAACCATCGCAGAAGACGTGTTAATCTGTGGCAAATTAAACTTCATGAAGTATGAACGAAGTTTCTGTTTACCCTCGTCTGTATCAACTACAACAAATCTCCAAGCCTGCAAGTTACAAGCTGATGGTGCTGTGGTCGCCTCTTGAATCATCTGAACCATTTCATCGTGGGGAATCTTAACTGATGGATCGAAGTTACGAATTGAATGTCGATCCAAAATAACGTCTTGAAAATCATTATTCGTAAATACTCGCTTTTGAACATTGTCCATTTTGACTACTCTCCTTTATGATAATTACTTGTATGTCTTGTCTAAAAGCTGTTCCAAAAATAATATAAAGTGAATTAGCAAACAATCTACAAGTATATTGTAACCGTTTTCTTTGAACGATTACAGAAGCATTTCTGATAAGTTATTAAACATCTCTAAAAATACAAACTTGTCAATAACCCGTTTTCCTCACTTCTAAATAATTATGTCATCCGAAAACCAAAGGCTGAAACATTGAGAGCCCTGTTAGACTTGCTCAACGTTTCAGCCTTTTGCAATCCTTCTTATTTGAAAATTAAACTCATACCAGCATTTCCAATTCATCCTCATCCACCAGCTCAACTTCCGACGCCTTCATCTTAATGAGGCCATCCGCCGTCATTTGTTTGAACGTCCGGCTGACCGTTTCCGGCGTTGTGCCGATGTATGTGGCAATATCCTTCTTTTTCAGTGGTAACTTAAACTTCTTGGTTTTCAAAGACGCGCTGGTTTCCAACAAATACTTCGCTAACTGACCAGCCACGTCCGACGTTGACGACACCGTCTTTTCTTCCTGTAAATTATTAATCTGATGGCTCATCGCCGTTAATAAGTTCACCGCCAAATTTGGGCTATGCGTTAACAGCGTTTGGAAACTATCCTGATCGATTTGGCAGACATTGGAATCCACCAGGGCAGTTGCCGTGACGTTTCGCTGATCATTATTGAATAACGCTGCTTCGCCATCAAAATCGCCTGGCTGCATCACCTTCAGCAGCTGCTCCTTACCGTTTTCAGCAATCTGCGACAGCTTAATTTGGCCATGTTCCAGAATCATGAAGCGGCCGACGCGATCACCGGCAAGATAGATAATCGTTCCCTTTCGATATTGGTGTTGAACAACTAGCTTTGCGACCTCGGTTTTTTCGTCAATCGGTAGCGATTTAAAAAACGGCACCAAATTAACGCAATTCAATGCATGTTCGATTTCCACGGTCTCCCCTCCTAGCGGTTAAGTTTACGACTCCATTAATTGTGTCAGCCAATTTTTGGTTGGCGTGTCGGGTGCGGTACTGACATCAAACGGCAGTGGCTTAAACGCCGTCTGAACCTTATCCCAATCGATTCCTGAATCACCCATGAAATTGTCAGCTAAGCTGGTAACCTGGGTTAAATTAATCTGACTCATCAGCTGCGGATTACCCCCCAGCGTCAGCAACAACGTATTGGCAGCCAACTGGCGGGCGACAATTTGTTCAAATTCATCCGCGGTCAGCTGATCGGTGATTAAGATCCGATTCTCCAACGGCACAGCGGGAACTTCCCGCTTCAAAAAGTGCTGAAATTTCGACCAGTTACGGACGAGTGCTCGGTAAAATTGATACGGCACCCGCCCATTAATCTTCTTAAGTGTATCAGTTGCCAAGTTCTTAATCGACCAATTAGCATCCTTGGGCGCGTTATCAACCCATTCGATGAGAAACCGTTGGATGGTTTCCTTGTCAGTTCCCACCATTTTCGCCTTTAGCACGAGGCCGTAGCGGACAAGCAGAAAATCGTTAAACTGGGTTTCTGAAATCACCCGGTCGGCTTGTTTCCGGTGGGCCCTTTGAATCTCTTTAATTTGTCGCAGCTTGCTTGACTTGGCAAACCGTCCTTGCTTTACCATTTAATCACCCATATTTAAAACTTCCATTAATTATGACAACATCTATATTATAATGGTGATTAGCAGAATAATCACTCACATCATTGACAAAGAAAGAAAGTCCAACCTTGAAAAACCAAACGCAACGTACAACGCCCACCCAAAAGTGGCTTATCACCATTTTTACGCTCATTCTCGTCTTCTTAATCGGCAGCTACATCTACCTTGACCACTATTATAGTCGTGAAACCACCGCGCAACGATTTGTTACCGCCATCCAGAAAAATCACCCGAAACAAGTTGCCGCCCTCATCCGCACTGATGATCCCGACTTCAAAATTAACGCCCACAATGTTCAACCGCTCATTAACTATTATCGCGGCAACCCAAATCAGATCAAAAAGCTTAAGCGCCGCATGTCAACCACTGGCGTTGTCAATAATGACATGGACTTTGTTGATACCGGTCACCATTTCTTTCTATTTGAAAAATTCTTGCTGGAAGTTAAACCGATCTTTCCGACGATCGAATCCAACCGTTCTCATACGCAAATCACGATTAACGGCAAGCTCGCCGCGCAAAATCTTCGCAAGCACACCGTTCGGACGTTTGGCCCCCTGATTCCTGGCCGTTACCATATTCAAGCAACCACGACCGTTAGGAACAAGCCAATCGTCCTGTCCCGTCAATTTGAATGGATTGAACCGACGGCTGCCGAACTAAAAGTCACAACCAACTTTAAGTGATCCTGCAGGTAATCACCACTTTCTCCTTTTAAACAATCATTTAAAAGGAGAAAGTGCCTTTGTTTACCCAATTTTTAAGTGATCTATACCACTATTTTGGGAACTCAATTTCGATTCTTTAACATAACTGTAATAAATCAGTGAATTCCAACCCCACCACGGAATGCGATTGTCACACTTTTGTCTTATTTTAAGTAAGCATTGACGATCTGACGAGATTTGATATGATATGGCGCGTGATTAATTATTTAATAATTAATCAGCTTTTGTTACCCGTCATGTTGTCGTTAACGTGACCGATATCCAGACGTTCACGTCTCAGATTCGGCACAATCTATTCCAAAGGTGGTAAACATTATCCAATTCAAGAAAACGCTCTTCACTCTTTCCCTGCTCGCCGGCTTCGCCAGTTTTAGCGGCATCGTTGCCAACGCCGACAGTTACACCGTCAAATCCGGTGACACCGTTGCTAAAATTGCATCCAAGCATCATGATTCGATCAAGGGGATTGCCAAACGAAACCATTTGGCAAACCAGAACCTGATCATTGTTGGCCAAAAGCTCGATGTGCAAGCATCCAGCAAGAAAGCCGATTCCAAGCAAACCGCTGTTAAATCTGAAAAGAAAGCAGCTTTCACCGCGCACGCAGATGTCAAAAAGACCAGTTCTTCAGACAATCAATCGACTGCCAACGCAACCAGCAGTGCAACCACAACGCCAGCCCAATTCCAATCTCAAGGCGTGATTTACCAAAACGGTAAAAAGTGGACGTACTATACCGGCGCAGCGTTCGCAGACGGGACCACCAATCATGGTGGGTATGATGCTGACGGCTATCTGATCGTTGCGGCACCATCAAACGTTGCATTTGGCACTCATGTCCAGACGCCACTTGGCGAAGGGGTTGTCCACGACCGCGGAACAGCGATCGTTGGTAATCACTATGACCTCGTGATGCCATAAATTTCCACATACTATAAGCCAGCCCCCTAATCGGAGCTGGCTTTTTTGAGTGGTCTTTTCGCGTTACCCAAGATGCCAGGACCGCTTCAAATATTGATAACTAGCCCGCATCTCCCGACTATCGAATTGATCCTTCAAATTGATTTCAAAAATATTGCTGGCGGCCTGATTGCACAGCGACTTTAACGGTGCCCAGTCAATCGCCCCGGTCCCCAATTGGAGACTGTCATGAAATTGGCCCATCGAATCGACAAAGTGATAGTGAACAACCTGGCTTTTCAACTGGGCCATACTGCGCTGCAGCCCAGCATTATCGCCGTGCAGCACAATAAAGGCGTGACTGGTGTCAAAGCACAGCCGATAATGATGGTCAATAATCCGATCTTCAATCGCCTCATCGCCGTAGTTAAAAAGTGGCGAAATCGAGTTTTCAAACATCACGTGATCACCGCCCAAATCGCGAAAATGGTCCAAGCGCTTGAACACTGCGTCCCGAGCTGCCGCGATCGTCGGATAATCGGCCAGGATTGCAGTAACCGGGGAATTGTACGCCCCGTGGATCAACAGCTGGGTGTCCGTGCTAATGGCCAAATCAATCAGGTCCTGGGCGCTTTGCATCATAAATGCGTACTGTTCAGGATGATTTTGCGGGTTCACCGACACTTCGTTGTGGGTGGCCCCAAATTTCATGGGATGATGAATCACAATTTTTTCGATTCCGGTCGCTTGAACATACTGAATCATCTTTCGCAAATGGGCCAATCCGGCGGGTGTCACATCATCAGCAGTCGTGAAAAACTCGAAGACTTGGGGATGATACTGTAATCGCTCGTCAATTTGACGTTGGTCGGTGCTGGCCTTTAATCCTAAGTAGGGAAACATATCACAACCCCCTCCTATCTATCCACCTCCAAGTATATCGCAGGTTGACTCGAGGCTGCCTGATATTCAAAAGTGGTTGAAACAAAAGCTCAAATTGTCTCAACCACTTCATTTTTATTTCGAATTTGCATCGTTGAAACGGGCAACGACGAACGAGCTATTCTTCTCACGCCACAATTCCGTGCTCCACCATGTCCATATAGACCTTGACCTCATCGATAATCGGCCCCATATCCTCAATCTTGTTGAGACCAGGGTGCTGATTAAAATAGACTTGAATTTTTGCGGACATCGCTTGAATGGCCATGGCCAAAAACCGTTTCACGGCTTCAACGTCCAATTCTGGTCGCAATTCAAGCCGTTCCACAACCGAATTAACGACCATATTAACGACCTGATTGGCCCATTCATTGAACACCGCAAACACCTCGTCACGCAGCTTTGGCGGCACCATCGGATCGTGGGCGTACACCCGGGTAAGCAGCGCAAATTCGTTGGGATAACGGTGGGACAGCTCAGTCTTATATTTTGTTGCCCGAATGATCATGCTGATGAGATCATCCGATTCCGTCCAGACGCTCAGGTCAACAACTGCCACCAGCGAGTCCATCGCGTGGCGGACCGCTTCGGCGTACAACTTTTTCTTATTATCAAAGTATCTGAATACGGACCCCTTCGACACACCGGCTGCCGCCGCAATTTCGTCAGTACTGGCCCGAAAGCCATGGGTACCAAACGCTTTAACAGCCGCATCCAGAATTGCCCGTTCCTTTTTCGGATCACGTGGAAGTCGCTTTGCCATTGCCATCCCTCTTTTTTTCAAATTTACCATTAGTTTTCGTAATCTCGACGGTTGTAGCCGATGAATCCAATCACGATCAGAATTACCGCAATCCCGATCATCCATAGAACCGGTGCCGCGTCAATATGGGCAACCGGCACTTTTTGGAACCAGTAAAACGGCGAAATCTTTAACGCCCACTTCGGCAAATCCATTAATCGCCCGAAGTAAGAAATCACGAACGCCGCTCCCAAAAGAACCCAGGCCAGCGACCGCCATTTCGGCACAATGCCAATTAGCGCAACGAGGATCCCAATAAACAGCCCCATCGGCGGTAACATCGCGATAAACGTTCGCCAGAAGTATTTAAACGCCAACGGATGCTTCAGGACCGCATTCCCAGCACCCATTGCGGCCATCAGGGCAACAAAGCCAATGACGATCGCCAAAATCAGCCCATAAATTACGTAGGTCGCCAGTAGATAATTGCGGCTATGCGGTTTGGTGTTAATCAGCTGTAGATACCCGCGGCGCTCCTCAGTGTACAAATGATTGATGACCATCGCCCCGGCCACGATTGCCAGAACCCCGAAAATAACGCCCAAGATCCCCACAAACGACAATAGTTGGGTCTCCGAGATTTTTTGCATGCCGGCCTGACCCAGAACCTGCTGGACGACCGGTGATTCATTCACGATTTTGCTGATACTGTTAAATACCGACCCGTAACTGCTGCCAAGAACCGCCATACCAATAATCCAAAAACCACTGATCGCCTTTTGATTCCAGAACAGTAGGCTGGCCGGTCCCCGAAGAAATCGACTCTGCCGACTGCCACCGCGAACCTGAATAATGCCGGCGTCAATATCCCGATTTTCATTGAGAACAACGGCCAGAGCGAAGGCGACGATCCCCAAGATGAGTAACAGGCCAACCGGCAGCCAATTATTTTGGGTATAAATCTCCGCCTTTTCAATCCAGCCAAACGGTGATAGCCATGTGTAATCCGGATTTGACACGTCGGTCATCATCCGGATCAGATAGGTAATCCCGAAGAACGCATAGTTATAAATCGCCACGTTATGGCTATCGGCAACCAGTTGGGCAAAGATCAGCGCGATCAGCCCAAAACTGAGCCCAACCGCCCCCAGAGTGACGGCGAACAGCCAGTTGCCGTTCATATCACTGCCGGGCATGTTTGCCGCCATCATTCCAGCGCCGGTAATCACTGCAAATAAACTGTCAGCGACCACCAACTCCAGTGCTGCCGCGGTAATCGGTGCCAAGCGGCCAACCGGATGACCGCCAAGAACCATTTCCGTTAAGCCTGACTCCTCTTGACCCCGGGAAGCCCCAACGGCCAGCGAGTAGTTAAAGATGACCATGAAGATCCCCCAAAAGACCATCATCTCGGAAGCAAAAATAATCGCGGTGTTCAAACTGTGGGTGGTTAGCGGGCCAAATAAGGAAACCATTGCCTGTCCCTTGAGGGTTGTCGCAATCGTTGAGATTTGCTTGGGCGTGCCATAGATGCCCTCGAACTTAGCAGCCACCGCCACAAACAGTCCGGCTAGAACCACCAGCCAGATGCCAATTTTTAGCCAATCCCGCTTTAAATCTGCTTTCAGTAATGCAACTGTCTGTGTGAATTGAGCCATGTTACTCACCTACTTTTTGCGCTTCGTCAGCCGCGTAATACCGCAGAAACAGGTCTTCCAACGTTGGCGGGGTCGTCTTGAGCGTCACAATCTGTTTGCTGGCAAGGAGGGTCATGATTGCGCCGACCTTATCGGAATCGACGCTGAAAGTGGCGCTGGTTTGATCGTCATTGCTAAACTGCAGCTGATAGACGCCGGTAGCCCCATCTAAATCACTTAATGGTTGTTGTGTTTGAACGGCCACTGTGTTTCGAGTCAAGTGCTGCATGGATGCCAAGGACCCGGTCTCGATCACCTTGCCCTCACGAATAATGGCGATAGTGTCGCCCATCTTCTCAACCTCTGACAGGATATGACTTGATAAGAGAACGCTCTTGCCCCGGCGTTTCAATTCAGCGACGTGCTGTTGAAAAATCACTTCGTTCAACGGATCCAACCCTGAAGTTGGTTCATCAAATACATAGAGTTCAACATCGGTTGAAAGGGCCGCAATCAAGGCGACTTTCTGGCGATTCCCCTTTGAATAGGTTCGGTTCTTCTTGCTGGTATCAAGCTTAAATTCTTGAATCAAAGCGTCGGTAGTTGCCGTCCGCTTTTTTCCGGACATGTGCAGCAGTAAATCAATCGTCTGACCACCCGTCAAGTTTGGCCATAGATAGACATCCCCCGGAACATAGGCGAGATTTTGATGAATCGCGACCGACCGTTTCCAGGCGTCCTTGCCAAACACGGTTGCCGATCCGCCTGAGGCTTTAATCAGCCCCAAAATTACTCGAATCGTCGTTGACTTCCCAGCTCCATTAGGTCCAATGAAACCGAGTACTTCCCCCCGATGCAGCTGCAGATTCACATCCTTTAAGGCTTGAAACTTTCCAAATGATTTTTGAAGCCCCTTGGTTTCTAATACAATTTCATTGTTCATCATGCTGCCTCCATCCGCCAAAAACCCATCAGCATCTCAATTTCAGCTTCAGTATATTCGCCATTGACTACCCAGTCAATAACCATGCAGTCATTATAACTGCCACTTTCTCATAGTCAGTGAAAGCCCCAGTATTATCATGGTTTGCCGGTGTTTCAAAACGCAATAGTTATTGAAATTAAATCAACAAAAAACCATCGAATTCCCAACAAAGATGTCAGAAAATCGATGGTATATTTAAATATTCCAAAATTAGTTAAACTGTTTGATTGACTCTTAAAGCGGCTTACTTGGATCCGTATCGTCCCAGTGATCAATGGCATTGGCAATCTTGGCGTTTGGATCATGCCACTGAAAATCGGAATACCAAAGGCCTCGTTTGCCTTCATCAAGCTGATTAATCGTCTGAACGTCCTCATCGCTTAACTCAAAGTCAAAGATCTGGCTGTTAGAAATAATCCGGTCTTCATGAACCGACTTAACGACCATGATCAAATCGCGTTGCCATTCCCAACGGAGAATGATTTGGGCAGCGGTCTTGTGGTACTTATCCGCTAACTTTTCAATTACCGGATTCTTCAATGACCGCCCACCACCAAGTGGGGACCAGGCGGCTAATTGAATCCCATGACTCTGGTCAAACTCAAGGATATCACGTTCCTGATTGGTTGGATTGAACTCCATTTGGTTGACTGCCGGCACAATTTCGGCAGTTTCCAGCAATTTTTCCATCCGGTCATTATCGAAATTGGAAACCCCGATTGCCCGAATCTTGCCGGCCTTATACAACTGTTCCATTGCGTGGTAGCTTTCGATAAAGTGCGCGTCAACCGGCCAATGCATCAGATAAAGATCAATGTAATCAAGGCCCAGCGCCTGGAGTTGGCCGTTAAAGGCGTTGGTGACCTTATCAGCATCCCCCTGATCACCGTTATACAGTTTAGTCGTGACGAAAATATCTTCCCGCTTGAGACCGGCCTGCTGCAGTCCCTGCTTGATGCCGGCACCGGTTCCCTGCTCGTTGCCGTACTGGCGGGCCGTATCAATCGCAATGTAGTGATTGCGAATTGCGGCGGCTACCGATTCCTGAGCACCGTGATTATCCGTTTTCCAAACTCCTAAGCCAAGTCGGGGCATCTTAACGCCGTTATTTAAAGTCATCGTTGTGTGTAATCCGTCCATTTTGAAGCCTCCAATCGTAATAGTTACCACTAAAATCGTACCATACATAACCGATTGGTTCCAAATGATTACTAACGATTGGTTCCAAATGATTACTAAAATTTTGACGACGAAAAACGGGGGCTAACTTTGATTCTAAGCTGAATCAATAGGGATCTTTGGTGTATCGAAGAAGACAGTTACCTAATGTCCTTATTTTTTTCACGGATCTTATTCAGATCGGTGATAAAGTTGGCAATCGTCTCGAGATCACTTTTGGAATAGTTGTCCGCCAACTGAGCGAGTTTGGTTTCTTCTTGAGAATGATAAGCCAAATGACGGTTGTTGATCATTTCCCCAGCGGCGGTGAGCGCAACAAACGTATCCTTCCGATTATCTGGTCGGTGAGATTTTTGAAGCAGGCCCCTTTCAGCCAGCTTGTTGACGGCCTTGGAAACCGCTCCTTGAGTCATCGGTACCTGGTCCACAATCGTGGAAATTTTAACGCCATCCTTGGCAGAGGCTGCGCGCATAATATGGAGATCGTTAATGGTGATGCCATTGACCAGAGCAGCGTTTAACTGATCGTTGTGTCTGAGGGCTGCCAGGATCTCACTATCAACATCATGACTTCGAAATATTTCAAGCTGGTTCTTGATTTGGGCAATTGAATTTTTCCTTTTCATTTTAAATTCCTCGGAATATATATTGACTTTTAGCCATTACGGCTTATACTAATTATATTCCTTGGAATGTATTTTGAAAAGTCAAACCGTCAAATTTTAAAAAGAGGTTTCTAATATGAAATATGTCATGATATTTGACCACCCATACACCCTGTCGGCCGCAAATAATGAGCCTCATCATCGGAGTTACAGTGCAGCGGTTGCCAAACAAACAATTAACTATTTAACCGCCCAAGGCCATGAGGTGGATGTCATCGATTTAAATCAAGATCGCTTCGACCCGGTCATGCACGCAAAAGACCTGAGTGCCTGGCGAACACGGACACCCATCAACGACCAGGTCGATCGCTATTTTGAACGCTTAAAAGCCGCCGATGAAATCATTTTTATTTTTCCAATTTGGTGGGAGCTGATGCCGGCCATGACCAAAGGCTTCATCGATAAGGTTTTTAGTAAGAACCGGGTCGTATCCACCCATCCCCGGGTGGTCCTCGAAAAGAACCCAGTCATCCGCATCTTCACGATCGCCGGCACGCCAACGTTTCTCTACAAGCTCAAGTATGGCAATCCCATTATGAAGGCCCTGGCGACAGGCACATTCAAAAAGATTGGCCTTAAGAAAATCAAGTGGCACAACTTCAACGCAGAAGATGAATCACCACAAAAGCGCCAGGCCGATTTGGCCCACATCCAAAAATACCTGTCATGATGCCTTCCGCGTCCTATAATAAATATTGGGGGGTGAGTGGATGAAGTTATTGCGTCAAATCATTAGGGGGACATTAGTGGCCACAGTGATCCTAACGGCTCCCCTTGCGGTTTGTTCTGCCAATCCGACTTCCTCATTAGGTTCGACCATTCACTTATCGACAACGCCCAATGCCCATGACCTCGGCGGGATTCGGACGAAGAATGGTCAGCATATCCGCCAGAATCGACTTATCCGATCGGCGGCCTTAACCCGGTTAAATCATCACGATAAATGGCTGCTTGATAAACAGCAGCACGTCAAGGTAATCTTGGATTTCCGCTCAAGTGGTGAAATCAAACGGGCACCAGACGTCAAAAGTCCTGGTGCCCGCCATATTCACTTATCCGTCATGAGCAGCCCTGATTTTGGTGTCCACCCGATTTCTCAGTACGCCAATCAGTTAGCCGCCAAACAACCCAATTTTATGGAACAATTTTATCAAAAAATGGTTCTTGAGCCCCACTGTGTCGAAGCTTATCGCACGATGTTTCATTATCTGCTCAAACAACGATCCGGTGCCATTTTGTATCACTGCACGTATGGCAAGGATCGCACCGGTGTTGCCACCATGCTGATTCTTTCAAGCCTCGGTGTTCCCCGAACGACGATCATGAAAAACTATTTGGCATCGAATCATTATCTGAAAAAGACGACCGCTAAAGAATATCGCCAAATGAGACATTATACGCATAACTCAACCGTGCTTAGAAATTTAACCCGTTCAAAGGCCGCACGATCCACCTATTTAAACGCTGCCTATTCAGCGATTGATCGCCATAGTGGCACAATGAAACACTACTTGCATCGTCAAATGCGACTGTCGAATCACGATATTCGCCAATTGCGAACCCAATATTTAACAAAGTAGAATGGGACAAAAGTTGATTTGATCCCAGAATTTAACAAGGAAACGCTCCGGCAAAACTTTGCGTTTTGTTCCAACCGCCTTCCAAATCCGCCATTATCAAAATGTGCGCCAACAAGCGGCTTCCTGCCGGATGGGCGGACAACTCAAATATCCAAGCCGGATATCTGAGTTGTCCGCCTATCCGCTGGAAACTAACCGCTTGTTGGCGCACTCTGTGGTTTAAACGTGATCAAACAACATATTCACTAATTGATCCGCGTCGACGCCCAGGATTGGATCCTCCGCCAGCTGATCGCGGATCACGTTACTAACCCGCCGGCGATCGTAGTCGGTCCCATCAAGAGCGTGTTCGAATTTGACCGCGTCCAAATTACTGAAGAAGTCGCCCGTCAAATGAACATCCGCAAGTTGGTCATGATAAATTGAATAGGCAATTTTAACCAGCCCGCCTCCCTGAAAATACCGTTTAACCTGAAAGGCGCCCTGGCCTTGGCGACCATAAATGAATTTTGGATCAGCGAAGCGCTGTTGACCAATTTCGGCCACCCGCGCCTGCTCATCGGCAGTCAGGTGATATTCCTGAAAACTGGTCAAATCGTAAACCGCCTGCCGCAGATTTTCCCGGAAATCCGCCGCCGTCCAAGAAGGTTCCTGCTCATTAAGGTTCACGGTCCGTTGGTGAACCGAGGCGATGCGCTTGGCTGCCAACTTAACGGGATCCACGTTCAGCAGTTGATTCATTAAATCCAGATTGGATTCAAACAACAGGCTGCCATGATGCAGCTTGTATCCAGGTGTCACGTACTGGGCGCTTCCGGACACTTTCCGGCCGCCAACCACCAGGTCATTTCGGCTATCGGTCGTTGCCTTAATGCCAATTTGATTGAGGGCTTTTTGAATCAGTTCAAGGCCAGAGGAAAAGTCAATCTCCGTTCGATCATCCGGATAGATTAGGGTAAACTGGCAGCCGCCCTGATCAGTGTAGATTGTGCCGCCGCCTGAATAACGGCGAGCCACCTTCACGTGGTTGCGTTTAACGGCTTCCACATTTAACTCAGCCGCTGCATCCTGGTACTTCCCCAGCATGACGGTTGGCGTGGTTGACCACAGCATAAACACCGGTTCATTAAAGTGGTGCTCGGTCATCAAGTAGTATTCCAATCCAAAGTTATGATAAACATCAAGTGACATCACTGGCACATAAATCATTTTCCGTAAACAGCCTCCAACTCTTCCTTTGCTTTATAAGAACTCCGAACGAGCGGTGAACTGGCAACAAATCTGAAGCCGCGTTTGCGGGCCTCTTTGTAGTAGGTCGCATAGCGCTTCATTGGGACCCATTCACGCAGCCGGTAGTTCTTTGGGCCTGGTTGGACGTACTGGCCAATCGTCAGGAAATCAACGTCGATGGCTCTCAGGTCGTCCATTAACTGATAAACTTCTTCATCGGTTTCACCCAGTCCCAGCATAATCCCCGTTTTGACAAATGTCGACTTAGGGGCGTGATCCTTCACGTATTTGAGCACCTTCAACGACGTATCGTAAGTTGCCCGGTGACGAACCTTTGGCGTAATCGAACGAACCGTTTCCATATTGTGGTTAAATACATCTGGTTTGGCGGCAATCACCTTGTCCAGGCAATCTTCGCGGCCTTGGAAATCTGGTGTTAACACTTCGATGGTGGTATCCGGATTCATCTTACGAATTAAATTAATCGTTTTGACAAACTGGTCAGCCCCCAAATCAGGCAGATCATCCCGGTCAACACTGGTGACAACGACGTGGCTCAGGCCAAGGCGTTTGGTTGCTTCGGCGACCCGGTATGGTTCTAATAAGTCAACCGGTTGGGGATGACCATGGGGGATATCGCAGAATCGACAGGCCCGGGTACAGTTGGGGCCTAAAATAATAAACGAAGCCGTGCCATTACCAAAGCACTCCCCCAAGTTGGGACAGTTCGCTTCGGCGCACACCGTGTTTAACTTTAATCCAGACAACAAATCATTCATCTGGTCGACTTTTTTCTGATCATAAGTAACTTTGAGCCATTCCGGCTTCTTAGGTGCTTCTTTTTTCTCCATGATTCTTACCCCTCTTTAGGCAACTTCGATGGTTGCGACCAGATCACCAACGCTGGTGGTATCACCAGTGTTAGCCTTCTGTTCCTTCAGGACACCATCTTCTTGGCTTTCAACTTGGCTGATCACTTTGTCAGTTTCAACTTCAAACAACACGTCGCCTTCCTTAACGGCATCACCGGGCTGCTTGTGCCATTCTCCAAAAAAGTACTGGTCGGACTTGGGACTTAGCTTTGGCATGTGAATTTCTTTTAGCATTTTTGTCACTCCTAAGAATATTTGGATTCTTGGCCATAATATACCACCATTTTAGAGATTGTGAAATAGCGCTTACAAAATAAATTTTAAGTGGTCAAAATCCTTGCGGCAAAAGGGAATACCTACTATCAGATTTATTCACAAACGGAATAAATGGAATATTCCGATAGGTATAAATTTGACCCCAATTATTCCTGACGTCCCGGTCCGTTTAATGCCGAATCAGGAATGGTATGACATTTGTCATGGCGAATCGTGACATTCCTTACTACCGGCGATTTGGAAGTCACGATAGAATGAAGCCATCAATTAAAAGAGGTGCCCATTATGACAACCATCATTCAATTAAATCAGCTATCCTTTGCGTACGGGAACCGCCCCGTTCTGTCAAATCTCGACCTCACCGTTCAGGAAGGTGAAATTCTTGGCTTAGTTGGCCCCAACGGTGCTGGTAAGACCACCCTGATCAACCTGATTCAAGGCGTTCTGATTACCACTCCCAGCTCGGTCACAGTTTTCGGCGGCCAACCCGGGACTCGCCAAGCAAAGTCAAAAATTGCGACCATGTTTCAGGACGATCTCAAGCTCGACAACGTGACGGTGACCGAATTTCTAAACGTGTTTGCCAGTCAAGCCGACCATCCTAAAGAGCTGGCGACCTTAGTCAACGAGCTTAATCTTAACGACATTGTCAACCAGCCATTAGGAAAACTTTCCGGTGGCCAGCGGCGGAAAGTCAGCTTCGCCAGTGCCGTGATTGCCAATCCCCAATTACTCTTTCTGGATGAACCCACGGTGGGGATGGATGCCGAGACCCGCCAGGCTTTTTGGCACTATATTAACCAGTTGCGCCATCAAAAGGTCACGGTCATCATCACCAGCCACTACCTCGAAGAAATCCAGGCCGTCGCTGACCGGATTGCCATCCTCCAAGATGAGCGATTCTCCTACATCGGCACGTGGCAGCAGCTGCAAACCAGCCACACCACCGGCAAGCTCAGTTTCACGACGGCCTTGGCAGCTGACCTTTTTACCCATCTGCCAGGCGTCCAAACCATTAATCAGGATAATCACCGTCTGACCCTGACGAGTTCGGATACCGACCTGACATTAAAAGCCATCATCCCGTTTGTCGATCAAATCCATGATCTGATCATCAACCGCGAATCACTTGAATCGATCTTTCTGCAAATGACAGCCAAGGAGGCGCCCAAATCATGAAATCCCTACTTACCCAAATCAGCTTTAACGCCAAACGGATCTTCCTGCGGAACCCCGGTTACCTATTCTTCACCATTTTGATGCCGATTGGGTTCTTCGTCCTATTCACGAAAGTGCTCATCTCGGGGACGACCCCGGAAAAGCTCCAGTTCGCCCAGAACTATCTTGGCAGCATGATCGTTTACAGCATCCTGATTAACGCCCTGTTCGGCTTGGCTCAGATTATGCAAAGTGACCGCCATCAGCAGCTGCTTTTGACTCTGTCACTGACTGCCAAAGGCACCAAACCCTACTACGTTTCGCTGGCCATCATCATGTGAGTCGTCAATATTTTTTCAGTCATTTGCCTGGAACTCGTGGCGCGATTCACCAGTAACGTCCAGTTAACGGTTGGGGAAGCCACCAGTGTCACCTTGATCGCGGTGATTGGAACCCTGCCCTTAATGGGGCTCGGCGTCCTCTGTTCGTTTGTCAAATCCCCGCAATCTGTGAGTGTCTTATCAAACCTGATTGTCTTTCCTTTGGCAATCATCAGCGGTCTCTGGTGGCCACTATCCGTAATGCCAAATTGGGCGCAGACGATTGGTAAAATGACGCCCACTTACATGACCAGTCAGATGATCAATCATGCGATCCATCAACAGACGCTGCCAATGCATGATATGATGGGAATAGCAATTTGGGCAGTCGGCATTTTGATGGCGCTTGTCATCATTTTGGCACTGATTAAAAAGGGCGGCGAAGTTAGGAATGATCACGCAACTGCGCAACAGAATTAAACTCCATTGGACGGCTTACGTGTGGCTGATTTATCTGCCATTTGCGCTAATGGATTATTTACCGCCAAAATCGTTTATGGACTGGTTCTGGTTATTTATGGGGGGTTGCTTTTTAGTCACCTTCATCATCCAAACCGAATCTCGAAATAAACGGATTGAAACGCTCAGCGCAATTAGTGAGTTCACGATTGCCGCAATATTTGTCCTATTTGCTAGTAACTTTGCGGTCATCATTTTTCCCGCTTGGACCTTAACGTGGATTCTCCTGTATCGGTCTAAAAAACATTTATGGGCTGCCGGTATCAGTTTTTATTTGGTCATGGCACTGGGAGTTCTTATTACTTTTATCAGATACCCCAATGCTTTCAGCCACGCCACACTCTATCTTAATTTGATTTTTCCGTTGGTCTCACCGGTGTTTTCGTACTCAATTTATCGTGCCGGCAAACGAAACACTGATCTACTTCAAGCTAATCAACGCTTAGAATCGGTTATCAAGCAGGACGAACGTCAGCGAATTGCGCGGGACTTACACGATACGCTTGGCCAATCATTTTCAATGATCACCATCAAATCCGAGTTAGCCAAAAAGCTATTAGAAAAGCAGCCCGATAAAGTCGATGCAGAACTTGATGACATTACGACTACCAGCCGGGAAAACTTGCAGCTGGTCCGCAACATCGTCAACAATCTCCGCCAGGAAACTATCGGTGAAACGATGCTCAAGCAGGCCCAAAATCTGCAAAACGCCAACATTCACCTTGAAACAACCGGTGAGGAAGCCGCAACAGCTTGGCCGACTAACGTGCAAGTGCCAATCGGCCAGATTCTCCAGGAAGCGATTACCAATGTGATTCGTCATAGTCACGCAACTTCAGTGACAATCACGTTTTTGGAATTGGCCGATTCTAGCTATCGCGTGGCTATTCAGGATAACGGTACTGGAAATCACTATCAACGTCAGGGCTCCCATGGTGTCTCCGGCATGGCCGAACGAATCAAAGCTGACGGCGGGACATTTTCGATCCAGTCAAACTCAATCGGAACGCTGGTTTCGGCAACGATTCCTAATAAGGGGGCAGTTCAATGATTACATTATATTTGGCAGAAGATCAGGGGCTCCTCAATTCCGCGCTGTCCCAATTTTTGGAGCTTGAAGATGATCTGCATGTTTTGGGATCCAGTCAAGACGGCCAGACCGCGTGGCTGGACATTAACAAGCTAAAACCGGATGTTGCAATTTTGGACATTGAAATGCCTAAGGCCAGTGGCTTGGACGTCGCTGATGATATCCATAACGCCAACCTAAAGACCAAGGTGATTATCCTGACCACCTTCGCCCAAAAGGCCTACTTTGAACGGGCGGTTAAAGCCCAGGTCAACGGCTACCTGCTAAAGGACGGCCCTAACGATGAGTTAGTGGCAGCCATCCGCAACGTAATGGCTGGCCAAACCATCTATGATCCGGAACTGGTTCAAAATATGGTCACCGCCTCAGACAACCCGTTAACCCACCAGGAAATGAGCGTTTTAAAGGCAGCCGCAGACGGCCAAAGTACCAAGCAAATCGCGGAATCATTATTCCTATCAGACGGGACTGTTCGCAATTATTTATCAGCAATTTTCAGTAAATTAGGGGTCCATAATCGGCTTGAAGCGGTCAATTTGGCAAAAACTAACAAGTGGTTATCTTAATCAGTGCAATGACAAAAAGCGCCACCATCTTCTTCATCGCATGAGGGAATCCCCCACGATGATCAGATGGTGACGCTTTTTAGCTGCTTATTTTTGCAACAACCGGCCGGCTTTAATGAACTGGTCGCTTAAGAACCAGTAATCTTTGGGATCCCCCACTAACGCTGTGTATGCAACGGGCTGTTTGCCAGCGGCCTGAATCTTGGCATTCAAATAATTTTTCAAGACCCACGGTTCCTCAATTCTGGTCGGGTTTAAGCTCAGTACCTGTGAGAGGTGTTTCGCAGACGTTTTTAAATCCGCTGCAGCCTCCGCCAATGACACCCCGGATAAGTCAAAGTTCTCCTGGAGTTCACGACGCGTTGTATCAGTTTGTTCTGCGTTCAATGACATTTTGTTGCGCTCCTTTTTAAAATTGATGATTTTTTCTCAAACGGTTTTTTCAAGCCCACATAGATCATCGCGGCAACCAGGCCAAACAGCCAAATGAACGGGAGAATCACCGCGATAATGCCGACCAACAATAGTCGCCCATTTGAATCCAGCTCCCGCCAGGATTTCCGAAACTGCGTGAATCCCTCTTTATTCAGTGGGATCATGAACAAGTCTACAATAAGGTTGATTATGAACCAACCATTGGCAAATTTTACTGCCGGTTTCATCAATAACCAGTCCTTTCTGGATTAGCACCTCACAAAGGTTATCACAGAAAATGCGCTTGGTACACCTAAAATTCTAAACATCAAAAAGAACAGTCACCGATAACGGTTGGCTGTCCTTTTCGGGCCCCGCGACAACTTGTTATTTCTCCTTGCGCTTCTTGAACATCAATCCACCGAACAGGGTGGTAACTGCCAGTAGAATGACACCAATTCGCGTGATGGAGTTACTATTGTGCTCACCAGTTTGGGGAAGGATCGCATTTTTTTCAACGTTGATAGTCCTAGGAGACGTGGTAGCGGCCGGCACAGACTGCTTAGCATTGACCTTGTCATGGCTATTGGCCGGCTGCTTAGATAGGGTGACCTTCTTAGGGGTTGGAATCCCATGACTAACTTGTCCTGTACTTTCAATCTTTACGGGGTTTGTTTTGACATGCTCATCAACTTCGCGGGGTGTCGTCGCGGGACCAATCGGTGTTCCATATGGGCGGGACGGTTGCACGGGACGATTGTCCTTAACCGGCTCGCCCGGCGTATCGGGGGTTACTGGTTTGTCCGGAGCAGTTGGTTCAACCGGCGGAGTTACGGGGGTTGCCGGCTGAATCGGGGTTGTTGGCTGCTGAGGAGTTACCGGGATAATTGGGGTCACCGGTTTGCCGGGATCGACCGGCTTATCGGGAGTCACTGGTTTATCCGGATTAACCGGTTTATTTGGATCCACTGGCTTATCTGGGTCCACCGCCTTGTCCGGGTCCACCGGTTTGTCTGGGTCGACGGGCTTGTCCGGGTCCACCGGCTTGTTTGGATCGACTGGCTTGTCCGGATCCACCGGTTTGTCTGGGTCCACCGGCTTGTTTGGATCGACTGGCTTGTCCGGATCCACCGGTTTGTCTG